>Ga0315336_1000072_pt1:0-322500 | contig 521958 bp, 511 predicted proteins | sample ASW5metaG_FD_204512 | JGI IMG/M metagenome (GOLD analysis project Ga0315336, IMG submission 204512) | Ammonia-oxidizing marine archaeal communities from Monterey Bay, California, United States - ASW #5 | ecosystem: Environmental > Aquatic > Marine > Intertidal zone | place: USA...
GGTCTTGAAGACCCCGTTCAGCGTTTCGACCGCCTCTTTTTTTGCCGCTCGTTCCACAGCAAGCTCTTTCCGGTTGGCGGTCCGCTTGAGACAGAACCGCCGGGTTGCACCGATCGTCCTGCCCGCTGGCCTCGAGACATTCATCTCTCAACACGTCGGGCACGACGACATTTCGGAAGCCTGCCCTCTCGCACCGGCACGCCTTGCGGCCCGCCTGAACGAGGTGTCGAGGTTCGAACCAAATCCGCAGCCACCGCCGAATCGGGGGTGGGTCACGAAATCCGGTTTTCACCCGTCTGTGCAGGAGATTAAGCGAAGCCGTTTCCACGAGGGATCAGGCCAGGCACCTGCAGTCTTGGACAGGATGGAGCTTTCTCCGGCTTTTGACACCTGAGACAGCCCCGTTCATTTTCGTCAATCAAAACAAGAGCTTTCCGTTCCTGTGAGCAATCCATGCGGAATGATCGACGAGGAATGGACTCCTATTGGTTTGATTTTCGGAAAACGAACACGGACGCGCCAGCGACAGCCAGCACGCCCGGAAACGGTTGTTTAACGAGTCTGAACGGCCTTGCCAAGGGGATTCTGAGTTCCCAAAGCATTTTTCGGGCCAGAAGCTGTTTGTACCGGCCCGGCGGAGGCGCGCTTCAAAGCATAACGAACCGCGATCTTATCTTCAACCTCTTGTATTGCCTACTATTTTCGGACACGTCCCGCCTGCCGCGGCCCAAGCCTTGATCAGGTCGCCGAACTCCTTCTGAGTTCCGGGCGCAGGCGTCCGGTTCGCTCCTGGCGACCAGGCCCAGCCCACCAGACTGTCTTCGGCCATGTGCTTCACAAGGGCCGCCATATCCTTGCCGTCGTTGCGCTTCGGGTCCTTGATCTGCTCGCAAATCTGCCCGAGCGACCGGCCCTGCCACGCCATGACCGCCGGGGCGAGGTGCCACTGCGGATGACCGGGCACACCGGCGGGATCGAAGTTCGTCTCGTGGTGGCAAGTGTTGCAAGCGAGACCGCTCGCAGCCCCCATCCCGCCTTCCCCGCGCACCACCAACGGCTGATGCGGAGTCATCTTGTTGGTCTGCGTCGGACGATCCGTGGCCGGGTGGCAGTTCATGCAGCGCGGCGACATGATGACCTTGCCGGCTTCCTCGAACAGCGCAACGGCGCGCTCATTCTTGTTCTTGATGCCGTCGAAGCTCGATACCGGTTTCAGCTTGACCGGATTAACCGGCGGCTCCATCGCAGCATCCGCCTCGCCGTGAAACGCGGGCCCGGCGAACGCCAGCAATGTCGCCGCGAAGACGCCCGCTCCGAGCGCCATCGCGCCTTGTCTGAGGACTCTCATGCCGATGCTCCCGGAACGATCGGCAATTGCCGCGGGCGGACCTGACCGAGCTTGGCCATCGCATTCGCGACGGCAGGGCCGATCGGCGGCACACCGGGTTCACCAACGCCGGTCGGACTCTCGTTCGATTTGACAATGGTGACCTCGATCTCCGGCATTTCGTTGATGCGCAGCGAGCGATAGGCGTCGAAATTGCCCGGCACCACGCGGCCGTCCTCCATCGGCACATCGGCATAGAGAATGTGTCCGAGACCGAATCCGATTCCGCCCTCCATCTGCGCGCGGATGATGTCCGGGTTCACAGCAACACCGCAATCGACCGCACACCAGACCTTGTGGACCTTGGGACCTTCGTCGCCCATCGACAGTTCGACGACCTGCGCAACGAAGGTCTTGAAGCTCTCGACCACGGCGATGCCCCGTGCGCGGCCGGGCTCAAGCTTCGCGTTCTTCCAGTCCGACAGTTCGGCGACCGCGCGAAGCACGCCGGCATGGCGCGGCTTCTTGCTCATCAATTCAAGGCGCCCTTCGATCGGGTCCTTTCCAGCCGCCTCCAACAACTCATCGACAAAGGCTTCGACCGCGTATCCTGTATGCGTGTGTCCGACCGAGCGCCACCACAGCACCGGCACGCCGACATCGACCTGATGCAGATCGCACTTGAAGTTGGCCACATCGTAGGGAATTTCGTTTGAGCCCTCATAGGCAGTCGCGTCCAATCCATCTTTCATTGACATCGCCTCGAACGGCGATCCCTTCATGATCGACTGACCGACGATGGTGTCGCTCCATGCCTGGATCTTGCCATCGCGCACGACGCCACGCATGCGGTGGATGCTGAACGGACGGTAGTAACCGCCGCGCATATCGTCCTCGCGAGTCCAGACCAGCTTAATCGGCTTGCCGGGGCCGATGGCTTTCGCCACCTCCGCGAGTTCGGCAGCGACATGCACCGTCTGCTGCGCGCGCCGCCCGAAACTGCCGCCCGCGAGAATGGTCTTGAGTTGGACCTTCTCCATCGGCAGACCGAGAATCTTGGCGATGGTGGCGTGATCCGGCGTCGGAAACTGACTGCCGAAGCGCGACGATGCGGTATCGCCCTGCCAGTGAATGAACGCGTTGAGAGGCTCCATCGGCGCGTGGGCCAGATATGGAAAGACGTATTCGGATTCAATCAAGCGACTGCCGGGCTTTGAGACTTCAGCATCGAAATCGCCTTCCGTCTTCACTGTCTTGCCCGGCGTCTTCGACAGTCCGCGAAACTCGGTCAGCAACTGTGCCGTGCCCCGCTTTTCGGCCTTGGTATCGTCCCAGGTGATTTTCAGCAGATCGCGCGCGGTCTTCGCGGGCCAGAAGCCCTTGGCGTAGACCGCGACGCCGGTCGGCACCTGCTTCACGTCGACCACGCCGGGCACCGCCTTGGCCGCAGTCGCGTCGAACGACGCAACCGTGCCGCCGAAGCGCGGCGGGCGCGCAATCACCACCGTCAGCATGTCGGGCTCGTTGATGTCGAGCGTGAACACAGCGGTGCCGTTCGATTTCTCCGCGCTGTCGAGTCGTTTTACCGCGCCTTCCTTGCCGATCAGCTTGAACTGCGACGGGTCTTTCAACGTCGGATGCGCCGGAACCGGCAACTGGTTTGCCTTCTCGGCAAACGCGCCGAACCGCCCTTCCTTGCCCGATGAATGCTTGATCACGCCTTTCTCGACGGTGATCTCCGACGCGGGCACGTTCCATTCCTTTGCCGCAGCGGCCACCAGCATTTCGCGCGCGGCCGCGCCGACCTTGCGCATCTGTTCGTAGGAATTGGCAATGGCGCTCGATCCGCCGGTGCCCTGCACGCCAAACAGCAGATTCTTGTAGAGTACCGGGTTGGACGGTGCATGATCGGCGCGCATCTGCGACCAGTCGGCATCGAGTTCTTCGGCGACCAGGGTGGCCATGCCGGTGAACGGCCCCTGTCCGAATTCGATGTGCTTGCAGAGCACAGTGACCGTATCGTCCGGCTTGATGATGAGGAACGTGTTCGGCACGATGTTGACCTGGGCCGCGGCCGGTGTTCCCTGCGCGAATGCCCTGCCGCTTTTTGCGATGTAAACGCCGATTGCAAGTCCGGCTCCCGCCTTCAGAACCGAACGCCGCGAGAGAGTGGATGCGCGCGTAACCGTGTCATTGATATGTACGTTCATGGCTCAGCCCTCCAGCGACTTGGCGGCATCGTGGATGGCGGCACGAATTCGGACATAGGTGGCGCAGCGGCAGATGTTGCCATTCATGGCAAGATCGATGTCCTCATCCGTCGGCTTCGGATTGAGCGAGAGCAATGACGTTGCACTCATGATCTGCCCGGATTGGCAGTAACCGCATTGCGGCACATCGAGCGCGACCCACGCCTTCTGCACGGCCTGGGCTTCGCGGCTCTTGATACCTTCGATCGTTATGATTTCGCTGGCGCCAACCGCCGACACCGGCAGCGAACATGAGCGCATCGGCTGGCCGTCGACATGGACCGTACACGCGCCGCATTGCGCGACACCGCAGCCATACTTGGTGCCCATTAGTCCCGCGCCGTCGCGGATCGCCCAGAGCAGAGGTGTTTGCGGGTCGACATCCACATGATGTTCGCCGCCGTTGATCTTGAGTACGAATGCCGCCATCGCGGGTCTCCTTCGAAAATCGAAGGCGAATCCTACATTCGAGTCGTTCTAATCAGTAATCAAACAAACGTGCGCCGCAGCGATCGGAATTTCCCGATATGCGAGGAACGAAGCATCGCAGTTTGCGTTTTGGGTGCCTATCTATGTCAGCATCCGCGACACAGATGATGACAGTTTTATTTCCGGCTTCACGTCACCGGATAACGCAGCGGCTTGCCTGAAAAGAAGGCATCGAGATTCGCCATCACACAGTCCTGCATGGCGATGTGAGCCTCGACGGTGTGGCCGCCGATGTGCGGCGTCAGCACAACATTTGGAAATGTCGTCAGCGCGTCGGGCGCGTGCGGTTCTTTCGCATATACATCGAGGCCAGCGCCCGCGATGACACTGTTTTCCAACGCCGCGACGAGCGCTGCCTGATCGATTACAGAGCCACGCGAAATATTCACGATGGTCCCCTGCGGCCCGAGCTTCTTGAGAATATCCGCGTTGACCGCGTGCTGCGTGTCCGCGCCCGCCCGCACCGCCACCATCAGAATGTCGGCCCACTCCGCCAGCGCCGCGAGACTGGCGTGATAGGCATAAGGCACGTCGTGCTTGCTGCGGCTGTAGTAGGCAACTTCGGTTTCGAACGCCGCGCAGCGGGCCGCGATCTTGCGGCCGATTTCACCCATGCCGTAGATTCCGATTTTTCGCCCGGTCATGCCGAGGGGCGGACGCATTGATGGCGACGGTTTCGCGCCGGACCATCCGCCGCTGCGCACGTAGTCATCCGCGGGAACCAGCCTTCGGGTCGTCGCCAGCATCAGCGTCATCGCGAGGTCGGCGACTGACGTCGCGTTCGCCGCGGGGCTGTTGCCGACGGCAATTTTGCGCCGCGCAGTTTCGGCGAGGTCGACGCCGTCATAGCCGGTGCCGTAGCAGATGATCACGCTCAGTGACGGCAGCGAGTCCAGCACTGACGGCGGGATCACCTGCCCGCCTGCCGTGATCATGGCCCGGATCGGTTTGAGTTGTTCGGCGCTGAACGTCTCGATAGGCGGCCGGCCCTTGCCGTCGAGCAATTCGTAGCGTTCGCCGATTCGCACCATCTGCGCTTTGGGAAATCGCGAATAGATCAGGACTTGATGGGGCATTTCTGAGCTTCCACTGGGACATAAAGCAAAAGACGGGCAGAGAACAAAGGCAATAGAACAAGTGTCTACGCCGTAGATGGCGCTCGCCGGGCAGTGCGGTCAATCGCCTCAACAACAGTTCGATACAGCGCAGTGGGCAGATCATGGCCCATGCCGTCAATCAACATGAACTCCGCATTCGGAATCGAGACGGCAGTGTCCTTGCCACAGGCGGCTGGGATGAGCGGATCGTTCGCCCCGTGTACGACCAGAGTCGGCACCCTAATGGTCGCCAGCCGCGAACGGCGGTCGCCAGTCACGGCCATCGCGGCAATCTGCCGGCCGGTGCCACCGGGATCATAGGCGCGCCGGACCTCTTCCAGAACGACCGCGCGATGAGCCTCTTCCTCGAACAGATGTCCGGTGCCAGCGATGCGACGTGCAAAAGCGAGACTGTGAAACAGGAACCCTTCCTGATCCGAGAAGGGATCGGGCGCAGGGCGCATCATCATCGCCATGACATCGGGCTCTGCCTGAGGAAGTGTCGGATTCCCTGAACTCGACATGATCGAGGTTAGTGAAAGAACTCGCCCGGGATGCTCGCTTGCCATGATCTGCGCGATCATTCCGCCCATCGACCGGCCGACGACGTGCGCCCGGCTAATGGCGAGTTCGTCGAGCAAGCCGATCGCGTCTGCGGCCATGTCGTGGAGCGTGTAAGGTACATCCGGTCGTCGGCCTGCCATCAGCGAGGCTGCCAGCACGCTGAAATCCGGCGGCCGGTGTTCACTAAAATGCGTCGAGCATCCGGCGTCGCGGTTGTCGAAACGGATCACGCGATAGCCGCGTGCGGCTATTTCCTCGCAAAGCGGACCCGTCCAGCGGATCATCTGCGTCCCAAGCCCCGCGATCAAAAGGATCGCTTCACCAGCCTCGTCGCCGAAACTGTCATAGGCTAATTCGATGCCATTGGTTTTCGCGATGTTCATGACGCTCCGGCCGGACCAGGCGATAAAGGTAACTCGGTCAAAGTAAGGGGCGGGAATCTTCAACCGCGACATGCGGCACCCGGGCATGCGCTGAGCGCGCCGCGGTTTTCAAACGCCAAGAAAAAAGGCGGAGCAGGTGTGATCCCCGCTCCGCCTTCAAATCATTCAAACCGCTGCCGATCAGGAGTTGAGGCTGCCCGGCTCAACCTTGACGCCCGGACCCATCGTCGACGAAACAGCGATGCGCTGAACGTAGGTGCCCTTCGAACCGGCAGGCTTCGCTTTCACAACCGCGTCGGCGAGCGCCTTGATGTTCTCAACCAGCTTCTCTTCCGAGAACGAGGCCTTACCGATGCCGGCCTGGATGATGCCGGCCTTCTCGACGCGGAACTCGACCGAGCCGCCCTTGGCGCCCTTGACCGCGTTGGCGATATCCATGGTGACGGTGCCGATCTTCGGGTTCGGCATCATGCCACGCGGGCCGAGCACCTTACCGAGACGACCGACCAGCGGCATCATGTCGGGAGTTGCGATACAACGATCGAAATCGATCGTTCCGCCCTGCACCTTCTCGACCAGGTCTTCGGCGCCGACAACGTCAGCACCCGCAGCCTTGGCTTCTTCAGCCTTGGCGCCGCGCGCGAACACGCCGACGCGCAGCGTGCGGCCGGTGCCGTTCGGCAGGGTGACAACGCCACGAACCATCTGGTCGGCGTGACGTGGATCGACACCGAGGTTGATCGCAATCTCGATGGTCTCGTCGAACTTCGCCGAAGCGCGTTCCTTGATCATCTTGATCGCGTCGGCGATCGGATAGAGATGCTCGCGGTCGATACCCTCGCGGGCTTTGACCAATTTCTTGCCAACAGCCATGATCGTTACCCCGCTACCTGGAGACCCATCGAACGGGCAGAGCCCTCGACCATCTTGATGGCCGCTTCGACGGTGTCACAGTTGAGATCCTTCATCTTCTTCTCGGCGATCTCGCGCACCTGCGCTGGGGTCACCTTGCCTGCGACGTCACGGCCCGGTGCTTTCGAACCGGACTGGATCTTCGCCGCCTGCTTGAGGAAGTAGGACATCGGCGGGGTCTTCATTTCAAACGTGAACGACCGGTCCGCATAAATGGTGATGACCACCGGGATCGGGGTGTTCTTTTCTTCCTTCTGCGTCTGCGCGTTGAACGCCTTGCAGAATTCCATGATGTTGAGGCCGCGCTGACCAAGCGCGGGACCGATCGGTGGCGACGGGTTCGCCGCACCGGCCGGCACCTGAAGCTTCAGGTATCCGGTCACTTTCTTAGCCATACTTTACTCCTTCAAACGATCCGGACCATTCCGGACCTTCTTAGGACCGTGGTACGGTTCAACAGGCGGCTGGCGACCGGCTGTCTCCTCCCACGGCATTCTTACCGCCGTCATATAATGACGGCGAAAGCGATCAGACCTTTTCGACCTGACCGAATTCCAGTTCGACCGGCGTCGCACGTCCGAAGATCGACACCGCGACCTTCACGCGCGACCGCGCCTCGTCGATTTCCTCGACCACGCCGGAGAACGACGCGAACGGGCCATCGGCCACGCGCACGTTCTCGCCGATCTCGAACGACACCGACGCCTTCGGCCGTTCCACGCCCTCCTGCACCTGATGCAGGATGCGCATGGCTTCGGCTTCCGAGATTGGCATCGGCTTGTTTTCCGCGCCGAGGAAGCCGGTCACCTTCGGCGTGTTCTTGATGAGATGGAACGCTTCGTCGGTAAGGTTCATCTTCACCAGCACGTAGCCCGGGAAGAATTTGCGCTCGGCGTCGATCTTGCGGCCGCGGCGCACTTCCGTGACCTTCTCGGTCGGCACCAGCACCTGCTCGAACAGATCCTCCAGCCCGCGCTGCTTGGCCTGCTCGCGAATGGATTCGGATACCTTCTTCTCGAAGTTCGAATAGGCGTGAACGATGTACCAGCGCATGCTCATTGTTTCGGTTCCGCGCTCAGGCCTGAATGCCAAGAATAAAGGTGACCAGGACGCGAATAATCTGGTCCGCGACGAAGAAGAACACCGAGGACACCGCGACCATAATGAACACCATGATGGTGGTGATCGTGGTCTCGCGGCGGGTCGGCCAGGTGACCTTGGCGGTCTCCGTGCGCACTTCCTGCAGGAATTTGAACGGGCTGAAAGCCATCGTCGGGGTCCGCATCTTTAGTGCCGGGAACGTCGTTTCCAGGCGTGATTGAATTGTTTCAGGAATCCGGACAGCCCTCTCGTGTGCCCAACCCTCTTTAGAAGGATGAGCCGCCAAGCGGGCTCGATTGTCCGGGGATTTCAATGCCGCGCCGGAAATCCGTTAAAACGGGCCGACAGCAGGTGCCGTTATCTACTGTGGGACGGGCGTCAGGTCAAGGTACGGATATTGAGCCAGAAACTGGCAGGAGCGGCAGGGCTCGAACCTGCGACCCTCGGTTTTGGAGACCGATGCTCTACCAACTGAGCTACGCTCCTACAGAGCCGCCTCTATAGCGAACCATTTTCGCGCCGTCCACGCCCCCTCCTCGCGATTTTTGCCCGGTCACGGAACCCGCCCGGCGGCGATTGCCGCCATCCGGCGCGCCGCGTACATTGAACAAAAGCTCAACCGGTGGGGGAAATAAACGGTTTGCCGCTTCGCAACGCCATACGCCGCATGTCGCTTACCCACCGGCTGCTGGCGCTCACCCTCGTTGCGTCCCTGCCCGGTCTCGCGGCGGTCAGTTACGGTGCATTTGACCTGCGTAACGCCCGCTACGGCGAAGCCCGCGCCGAAGCGCTGCACAATGCACAGGTCGTTGTGTCCGAGGTCGGCCAGATTTTCGACGGTATTGAGGGCTCGTTGCGCGCCGTCGCGGAGGCCGACGAGGTCAGCCGGCTCAACAGCACCGCATGCACCGACTATCTTGTGCGGGTCCGTCCCCATATCGAACCGCTTACTTCCATCCTGGTCGTCGGGCTGGATGGCAACATCCGTTGTTTCAGCGAGCCAAGCCTGGCGTCGCCCAATCTCGCGACCCGCGACTATTTTCGCACCGCCATCGACCAGAAGAAATTCGCGATCGGCCCCTTTACCGTCAGCAAGATTTCGGACCGCAACGTCATTCCGCTTGCAATTCCGATCATTCGCGACGGCAACGTCGAGGGCGCGGTGGTCGCCGGCCTCAATCTTGATTGGCTGGGACAGCAATTGAAGCAGCGTGGCGTTCCGCGCGGCGGCAGCGTGCTAATCGCCGATCGGAATGGCACGGTCGTTTCCCGCGAACCAGAGCCGGAAAAATACGTCGGGACCAAAGCCAGCGATAGTCTGGGCAGGATCAACATGTCCGTGCCGGGAAGCGCCGACATTATCGGCTTTGAAGGTGTGCCGCGGATCATCGGCTATGTCCCTGCATCGGTGACCCCGTTCGGGCTTTATGTCAGCAGCGGCATCGCGCAGAGCGAAGCGTTCGGGCCAATCGACCGCGCTGTCCGCAACAGCATCGCGCTGTTCGCGCTGGGCAGCGCCGTCGCGTTCCTGCTGGCGTGGCTTGTCGGCGAAAGCATCATCCGCAGGCCGTTGATGCGCATGGTGGCCACGGCTGAAGCGTGGCGCCGCGGTCACGATGCCGCCCGCACCGGCATTGTAGGCCGTAGCGACGAAATCGGCGTGCTCGGGCAGACCTTCGATCGCCTGATGGACGAAAACGCCATGCGGGAGGAACAGCGCGCCACCGCCGAGGAGCGCCGCGAGATTCTGGTTCATGAACTTGCCCATCGGGTCAAGAACACCCTCGCCACCGTGCAGTCGATCGCGTCGTTAAGCTTTCGCCACAGCCAGGGGCCGGAAGCCCTACGCCAGTTTCATGAGCGATTGCAGGCGCTGGTGCGCGGCCACGATCTTCTGACCAGGAAGAACTGGCAGCACGCGGATTTGTCGGAAATCGCAGAAGCCGCGATTGCCCCGTTACAGGAGGAGCGCGGGCATCGTTTTGCGATTTCGGGCCCGCCGGTGGACCTGCCGCCGACGACGGCCGTGCCGATGGCGATGATCCTGCATGAGCTTTGCACCAACGCAATGAAGTACGGTGCACTGTCGAACGACACCGGCCATGTTACCATCGGCTGGACGGCGCAGCCCGCCGAAGCTGGCACCACCATCAGTCTGATATGGAGCGAGAATGGCGGACCGGTCGTCACGCCGCCTGATGAGGAGGGTTTCGGCACGCGGCTGATTTCGAATCTCAGCCGGCAACTCGGCGGTGACTGCACATTCCGCTACCCTCCTTCGGGGCTCGTCTTCCACCTGAGCATGATTGCGCCGGCAGCGGAGCCGCGAGGTTAGACTTTCGCAGCATGGTTGCGCCGGTCAGCCGTCCTGTCGGGCGGGCGCACCGCATCGTCATATCTGCCAGGCGAACATCGCGAGACCGGCAAGAACACGATCTGGTCCAAAACGACACTCTTTAACTTGGTGTTGATTCAAACATTCTAAAAAATCGCCGACAGATTTTCTGTGATTGGCTCAAGATTGTTTGGAGACACGATGCGTAAGCTTTGGTCCGTTTCTGCCCGAATTATGATCGCAATTTCACTGGTGGCGGCGGCCTCCTGTGCCGGACTCGCCGCCTTCGGGCTGTGGCGGCAACAGACCGCGATCGATCTGGCGCTCCAGCGCGAGCTGAAATCCGATTATGACAACATGATGAGCGCGATGGATTCGGATACGCGCACCGTTCAGGTCGTTGCGAATGCTCTTGCGACCATGCCGGAGCTGAAGACAGTGGTGAAGGCCCGCGACCGGGACGCCACGCTGAAACTGCTCGCCAGCTCCCTCAATGCGATCAAGCCGCTCGGCGTCGAGCTTATCACGATCCAGATTCCGCCGGGTGTGACGCTTTCGAGATCTCATAACCCGACCGCATTCGGCGACGACGTCACCGCCCGCCGCAAGATGGTCGTGCAGGCGTTCGCCACCAAAAAGCCGGTGGGCGGCGTCGAGGCCGGGCGCGACGTCCTCAACATCTTCGGCACCACGCCAATCCTCGACGGTGACACCCTGCTGGGCACCATCGATATCGGCGCGCCATTCGGCAACGCCTTCGTCAAGTCGATGAAGGATCGCTTTTCAGTCGACGTCGCAATCCACCAGATCAATGGCGGAGACGTCAAGACTCTCGCGTCCACCATCGGAGGCGCCGCACCGTCCGGCGACATCATCAAGCGCGCGCTTACCGGTGAGCAGGTTATCGTCTCGGGAGAGCGTAAGGGTGAGCCGGTTTCGACGACCTACGGCCAGATCAAGAACTTCTCCGGACAACCGGTCGCCGTCATCGAGATCGCACGCAACACGCAAGCCTACGCCGAAATCGCGAGCAACTCGGCGAAGTGGCTCGCGGCGGGCGCCATTGCGGCGGTGCTGATCGCCGGTCTGATTGCAGCCTGGGTCGGCCGCGGACTGGCACGACCGATCGTGGCGCTCGAAGGCGCGATGCGCGTGATGACGTCCGGCAAGCACGACATCACCGTGCCGGGCGCAGATCGCCGCGACGAGATCGGTTCGATGGCGCGCGCCGTCGAGGTGTTCAAAGACAGCCTGATCGAAACCGGCCGGTTGCGGGCCGCGCAGGAAGACCAGCGCATCGCCTCGGAAACCGAACGCCGCAACACCGTTCTGGCCCTTGCCGAGCGCTTCGAATCCGGCGTCGGCGGCGTCGTGAACGCAGTGGGTGCGGCATCGACCGAATTGCGCAGCACGGCTGAGAACATGGCCCGCACGGCGGAAGAAGCGACGCAGCAGACCGCGACGGTCGCCGATGCATCGGAAGAAGCATCGCAGAACGCCCAGGCCGTTGCAGCCGCGATCGAGGAACTCAACGCTTCGATCAATGAGATTGCCCAACAGGTCAATGAATCCGCGCAGGTGGCCGGTCACGCCGCCAAGCAGGCGACCGACACCAATGCGGAAGTTCAGGGACTTGCGCTGGCGGCCCAGAAGATCGGCGACGTGGTGAAGCTGATCAGCGAGATCGCTGAACAGACCAACCTGCTCGCGCTCAACGCCACCATCGAAGCGGCGCGCGCCGGCGAAGCCGGACGGGGATTTGCCGTCGTCGCCTCCGAAGTGAAGGCGCTGGCAAGCCAGACGTCGAAGGCGACCGACGAAATCTCCGCACAGGTCGGCGCGATCCAGTCCGCGACAAGAACATCCGCCGAGGCTATCAACGGGATCACCCACACCATCAGCAAGGTCAACGAGATCGCGAGCGCCATTGCGTCTGCGGTCGAGGAGCAAGGCGCAGCCACCCGCGAGATCGCGCATAATGTTGCCGAGGCCGCGCGCGGCACCGGTGAAGTCTCCTCGAACATCGTCGGCGTGCGCGATGCCGCGCGGGAAACCGGCGTTGCGGCGGATCAGGTCGTCGCATCGGCCGCCGAGTTGTCGATGAACGGCGAAACGCTGAAGGCGCAGGTCGACGCCTTCCTGCGCGAGGTCCGGGCGGCGTAAGCCGGATCGGAATTCAACGGCAAACTGAAAGCCGCTCCATTTGATGGGGCGGCTTTTTTGTTCAACCCTGCCCCTTCATGATCTTGAACACGCCGCTCGCCATCACGACGCAGCGGCCACCCGACGTCAGTTCGGTATTCAGGAAAATCAGCGTGCGCGTGCTGCGCACCACCCGCGGCGTCGAAATCAGGATTTCTCCGATCTTCGCCGCATCGATGAAGTGCGTATCCATCTGGATCGTCACCACCGCGCTGGCTCCGCTTCCTGCGCGCGCGGCCATGCCGAGCGAGCGATCCGCCAGCGTCATCAGCAACCCGCCCTGCACGAAACCGCGCCGGTTCTTGTGCTTGGCCTGCGCGACGATGGCGTATTCGCCGGTCGCGTCGTTAGCGCGATGCCAGAGCGGTCCCACCAGATTGAGAAACCCGTCATCCTCAACGATTGTCCAGCCGTCCTTCGCCATTTTCCTGGCACTTGCGTCAGTCATCTCGAAGTCCGCCTCGCGTCGTCATGGAAGTCCTTGGAACGGGCCGCGGCATTCCCGGCTTTCGCCGTCAGTTTCACATCTGCCGCCCTGTTCAACCGCGGATTTTTGTACCAATCTGCCCCGCGACGCCGCCGGTTCAACCATGTCCGGCACTTGCGCGAAACAAGAAAAAACCGGAGGCAACATGAACGTCCACGCCACGCCAGGCTCCGCCAAAGAAACCATAAAGGCCACCCCGGCCCTTCCCTCCGCCAAGCCGGAGACGATCGGCCTTTCCGCCCAGCGGCTGCAGCGGATGCGCGATGCGTTCCAGCGCGAGATCGACAAGGGCACGACACCCGGTGTGGTGTCGATGGTGGCGCGGCGCGGCCAGATCGGCTGGTTCGAGGCGCAGGGCAAGCAAGACCCCGCCGGCAGCACCGCGATGGCGACCAACAGCATTTTCCGCATCTTCTCGATGACCAAGCCGCTGGTGTCGCTCGGCATCATGCAGTTAGTCGAGGACGGCCACATCCTGCTCAACGATCCGCTCGCCAAGTACATCCCGGAATTCGGCAGCCAGAAGGTCGGCGTCGAGCGCAACGGCGCGCTGGAATTCGCGCTGCCGGTGCGCCCGATCACGATTCAGGACCTGCTGCGTCACACCTCGGGCATCTCATACGAAATCACCGGCGTCGGAATGGTGCAGCGGATGTACGCGAAGGCGAAGACCTTCCGCCGCGACATCACCAATGAAGAACACGCCAAGCTGATCGCCGGCATGCCGCTGATGTGCCAGCCCGGCACCGAGTGGAACTACAGCCGGTCCACCGACATTCTCGGTCGCGTCATCGAAGTGGTTTCGGGCAAGACGCTCAGCGCGTTCCTCTCCGAGCGCATCCTCAATCCGCTTCAAATGAACGAGACGGGGTTTCACACCGCGCAGGAGAACAAGTCGCGCATCGCGCAGCCCTTCGCTGCCGATCCGTGGACCGGCGACAAGGTCGCGCTGTTCGATCCGCTGGAAGTCGCGAAGATGGAATCCGGCGGCGGCGGACTGGTCTCGACCGCGATGGATTATGCGCGCTTCTGCCAGATGCTGCTGAACGGCGGCGTCCTCGACGGCAACCGCGTGATCGGACGCACGACGCTCGCCTTCATGGCGTCCAACCATCTCGCGGCAAACGTCAAGGTGGAGTCGCACCTGCTGCCGCCGGGCCATGGTTTCGGCCTCGGCTTTGCGGTACGCACCGATGCGGGCATGGCGCCTTATGCAGGCTCCGTCGGGCAATACTTCTGGAGCGGCGTCGCAGGCACGTTCTTCTGGATCGACCCGCAGGAAGATCTGTTCGCGATCTTCCTGTCACAGGGCCCCGGTCAGCGCGAATATTTCCGCACGCTGGTTCGCAGCCTCGTCTACGCGACGGTGGAATAAGAACAAAATAGGCAACGCACCTCGACGTCATCACCGGGCTTGTCCCGGTGATCCACGTCTTCCTTTAGTATCATTAAGCAAGCATCAAGACGTGGATGGCCGGAACAAGTCCGGCCATGACGACCTCGCCATTCGATGGCGCGCTGCCCAATCCTGGAATCAGCTGATCGTCGCACCGCCGTCGATGACGACCGTCTGCCCGGTCATGAAGTTTCCGGCCGCAGACCCCATGAACACCGCGGCACCCGCGATTTCATCGGGAATGCCGATGCGCAGCAGCGGCGAGCGCGCGGTGGATGCCTTCAGGTTATCCGGATTATCCCACAACGCCTTGGCGAAATCGGTCTTGATCAGGCCGGGCGCGATGCAGTTGACCCGCACGTTGCTCGGGCCGTACTCGCAGGCGAGGTTGCGCGCGAGCTGCATGTCCGCCGCCTTCGAGATCGCATAAGCGCCGAGAATGGTCGAGCCCTTCAGGCCGCCGATCGAAGACACGATAATGATCGAGCCATCCTTGCGCGCGATCATCTGCGGCACCACCATGCTGATGATCCAGTTGTTGGCGACGATATTGTTGCCGAGAATCTTTGTGAACTGATCGTCGGAAATGCCGGCGAGCGGCCCGTAATACGGATTCGACGCCGCGTTGCAGACCAGCACGTCGATCTTGCCGAACGCGCGGGTGCTTTCATCGACGAGGTTCTGGAGATTTTCCTTGCTCGAAATATTTGCCGCGACGGCGATCGCCTTGCCCTTGCCGAACTTGTCGTTGATTTCCTTCGCCACCTGGTCGCATTGATCCTGCTTGCGTGAGGAAATCACCACCTGCGCGCCATGCTCAACCATCCGCTCGGCGATGGCGCGGCCAATGCCCTTGGTGGAGCCGGTGATGACGGCCGTTTTTCCGGTCATGTCGAACAAGGTCATGCGCTTCTCTCCCTGAGATCTACGCGGCACCGCCGCTTTATCGTTATCCGAGTTTATTCGTGACTTCTGGTCCGGCGGGCTGATGCATGGCATCGTGGGCATGACTGGCGATCCAGGGCTGCTGGTTGATCATCGGCACGCGCCAGCCGCTGTGGCTGTCGCTTGCCAGATAGTCCAGCCGCGTCACCGAGCAGTTGTCGATGGTGAATGCGAAACCGGCACCGGCTTCCAGCCCGAGCGCGTGCGCAATCGCCGCCTTGATCGGACCGCCATGCGACACGCAGACGATGTCCTTGCCCGCGTGCGCGGTGTTGAGACGGTGAATACCGGCCACCGTCCGGTCCGACAGATCGTTGAAGCTCTCGCCGCCGGGCGCGCGTTCATGCGCGGGTGCGAACCAGTAGCTTGCAATCGACGCAGGACGTGCAGCGAAGAACTCGGCGCGATTCATGCCTTGCCACTCGCCGAGATCCTGCTCCGCGAACGCCTTGTCCTGAAGCATCTGATCGGGCTTCGGCAATCCGGCCGCCCAGATCGCCGCGGCGGTCTGATGCGTGCGCTTCAGATTGCTGGAAAACCATACAGCATCCCTCGGCAGGAATTTCGCGACGCCTGCGAACACGATGCTGTCGCTGCAATCGCAGCCGATGTCGGACTGGCCGTAAATGTTGCCGCCGTCCTCGCGCACCGGTGCGTGCCGCACCCACCACCAGCGTGTCGATGTCACCCCGGCTGGGACGGCATGCTGGGCAATGAACGGCTTGGCGAAAGAATTCGACATGTTGCTGCTTCTTGCGTGGTCAGATCGGCTTGCCGGCGTACGGCATCGAGGCGGTCAGACCGCCATCGACCGGAAACGCCTGACCGTTGACGTAGGAAGCTTCGTCGCTCGCGAGGAACAGCCCCATCGCTGCGAGTTCGTGCGGCTGGCCCGGACGCTTGAGCGGATTGAGCTGGCCGATCTTGCTTTCGGTGCCGCGTTCTTTCGCGTTGTCGAAAATAGGCTTGGTCATGCCGGTCTCGATCAATCCCGGACAAACCGCATTGATGCGCACATTGGTGCCCGAGAGCGAATAGGCCGTGGTCTGCACCAGACTGATCACGCCCGCCTTGCTTGCCGCATACGGATGACCGCTGGCATTCGCCTTGAGGCCCGCAACCGACGCCGTGCAGACAATCGCGCCGTGGCCCTGTTTCACCATGTGCGGAATGGAGTGCTTCACCGCGAGGAACGGCCCGATCAGGTTGACGCGCAAAACTTCCTGCCAGTGCTCCGGGGTCTGCTCGGCGAGCGGCACCAGACCGCCGCCGATGCCGGCATTGGCCCAGATCGCATCGAGCTTGCCGTAAGCCGAGATCGCCTTGGCGATAAACGCCTTCACGTCAGCTTCGGAGCCTGCATCCGCCATCACCGCTTCCGCAGTGCCGCCCGCTTTGCGCACCTGCTCGACCGTCTCATTGACGCCCTCGGTCTTGTCGACCGCGATCAGCTTCGCGCCTTCCCTGGTGAACATCAGCGATGCCGCCCGGCCGATACCGCTGCCTGCTCCGGTAATGATGACAGACTTGCCCTCGAGGCGACCCATGACGTTCTCCAGATTTTTGATGAATTGAGCGGACGCGCGCTGTCGCGCGTCACGCCGAAGCTGCTTTGCCTTAGCTTGCGCCGGCCTTCTGGGCATAAGCCCAGGCCGCCTGCGCCAGCGGGATTCTGCGAGAAGCGGATTCCTGCGCCTTTGCATTGGCCGCGGTGCCATCCACGATGCGCTTGGCGATGCCCTGCACGATGCCCGCAAGCCGGAACAGGTTGTAGGAGAAATACCAGTTGAGGTCCGCAATCGGAGGAACGCCTGCCGCCTTGCAGTAGATGGCCTCCGCCTCTTTCATGGTCGGAATGTTGAGCGCCTTGAAATCGGCGCCGTCGAGCCCCGGCATGGTCCACTGCATGAGCAGATAGGCGAAGTCCGCCATCGGATCACCGAGCGTGGACAACTCCCAGTCAAGCACGGCCTTCACCTGCGGTTTGTCTGCGTGGAAGATCATGTTGTCGAGGCGATAGTCGCCGTGAACAACCGAAACGCGTGCTTGATGCGGCACGGTCTTCGGCAGCCATTCGATCAGGCGATCCATCTCCGGGATCACATCCGTCTCGGAGGCACGATACTGTTTGGTCCAGCGATCGACCTGCCGCGCGAAATAATTACCGGGCTTGCCGAAGTCGCCCAGCCCGATCTTCTCTGGATCGTAGCTGTGCAGCTTCGCCAATGTCTCGATCTTCGATGTGAAGACCGCGTGACGTTCCTTGGGCTCGAGACTCGGCAGCGCCGGATTCCAGAACACACGCCCCTCTTCCATCGACATGACGTAGAAGGCCGTGCCGATCACGCCATCGTCCATGCAAAGCGCATAGGCGCGCGCGACCGGGAAGCCCTGCGCGTGCAGGGCCGCGATCACCTTGAACTCGCGATCCACAGCGTGAGCCGACGGCAAAAGTTTGCCGAACGGCTTACGCCGCATCACGTAGGCGGTCTTCGGTGTGTCGAGGCGGTAGGTCGGATTCGACTGACCGCCCTTGAACTGCGAGACCTTCAGAGGTCCCGCATAGCCTTCGACGTGCGCTTCCATCCACTTGGCAAGGTTCGCTTCGTCGATCCGATGGCGCTCTTCCACCGGCATCGTGCCGGAGAAATCAGCGTCGTTCCTCACACCGAGACCCATGGTGTCTCCCAATCTTTTTATTTCAGTTAGAGATTGGAATACTTCCGAAGCTCAAGCCGCGCAATGGCCCGGTTGTGAACTTCATCCGGACCGTCCGCCAGACGCAACGTGCGGATGCCGGCGTAGGCCTTGGCGAGACCCGCTTCGTCGGACACGCCCGCAGCACCGAATGCCTGGATGGCATCGTCGATGATCTTGAGTGCGATATTCGGCGCTGCGACCTTGATCATGGCGATTTCGGTTTGCGCAGCCTTGTTGCCGACCTTGTCCATCATGTCCGCCGCCTTGAGGCAGAGCAGACGGGTCATGTCGATGTTGGTGCGCGCTTCGCCGATGCGCTGTTCCCACACCGACTGCTCGATGATCTTCTTGCCGAACGCGGTGCGAGACGACAGACGCTTGACCATTTTCTCGAGCGCGGCTTCGGCGACGCCGATGGTGCGCATGCAGTGATGGATGCGGCCCGGACCGAGACGGCCCTGCGCGATCTCAAAACCGCGGCCCTCGCCAAGCAGAATGTTGCTGGCGGGCACGCGCACGTTCTCGAGCAGGATCTGCGCATGGCCGTGCGGCGCATCGTCGAAGCCGAACACCGGCAGCATCTTTTCAATGGTGATGCCAGGCGTGTCGAGCGGAACGAGGATCTGCGACTGCTGCTGATGTCGCGCCAGGCTCGGATCGGTCTTGCCCATCAGGATCGCGATCTTGCAGCGCGGATCGCCGGCGCCGGACGACCACCACTTGCGGCCGTTGATGACGTAGTGATCGCCATCGCGCTTGATGCTGGTTTCGATGTTGGTCGCGTCGGACGACGCCACGGCCGGCTCGGTCATCAGGAACGCCGAGCGGATTTCACCGTTCATCAGCGGCTTCAGCCACTGGCGCTTGTGCTCCTTGGAGCCGTAGCGCATGAACACTTCCATGTTGCCGGTATCCGGAGCCGAGCAATTGAACACTTCGGAGGCCCAGTAAAAGTGGCCCATCTGCTCTGCGAGCGGCGCGTATTCGAGATTGGTCAGGCCGGCGCCGCGGAATTCATCGTCTTCATGCTCGTTCGGCGGCATGAACATGTTCCAGAGGCCTTCGGCCTTCGCCTTCTTCTTCAGATCTTCGAGAACCGGGATCACCTTCCAGCGATCACCCTTGGCGTCCTGCTCCTTATAGATTGGAGCGGCAGGGCGAACGTGCTTGTCCATGAACGCGATAACGCGGTTGCGCCATTCGGTCTGGCGCGCAGACATGGTGAAATCCATAGAACGGTCCTCTCTTGTTGTTGGTTGGCGACGGTCTTGCAACACTCGCGACCGGCTGTCCACCCGACAATCAACGTCAGCATTATTGACGTTGTCTCGTCATCGCGTGGATGCCTTGCCGCGGAGCAATCTTGCTGCTAGGTTGATTTCATACATTTGTTTGAATGACAAGTGACAATCAAACGAATGTATGATTTCGTTTCGCAGCGCGAAACAGCTTTCGCGCTTTTGCATGGCACCTCTTACTGTTGGCTTCGATGTCGAGCGATCAAACGAAAAACGCCATTCTCACCGCCGCTGAAATGCTATGGGCCGAGCGCAGCTTCGGCGAAGTCACGATGCGCGACATCGTGGCCGCCGCCGGGGTCAATCTCGCGGCGGTGAACTATCATTTCGGCTCCAAGGACGAATTGCTGGCCGATCTGTTCGTCAGCCGCACCACCGTTCTGAATCGCGAGCGATTTACCGAGCTGAAGGCCGCGGAGCTGGAAGGCGGCGGCCGCCCGAGCGTCGATGCGATTCTGAGTGCGCTGGTGGGTCCGCCGTTGCGCTGGTGCCTCAGCCCCGACCTGCAGCGCTCCGCCGCGGCCCGCTTCATGACCCGCGCTTCGGTTGAGACCGTGCCCCCCATCAAGAAGATCGTCGATCGCGAATTCCGGCATTTGCAGCGCTTCGCGACGGCACTGCGTCTTGCCCTTCCTCATCGCGACGAAGTCGATATCTATTGGGGGCTGCATTTCGCGCTGGCGATGATCCGCCAGACCGTGACGGACAGCGAACGGCTGAAGAAGCTGTCAGGCGGCCTGTGCAATCTCAACGATACCGACGACATCATTCGGAGGATCGTATCGACGGCGAGAGATGCGCTTGTTGGTGGTGCCGATGCGGCGGCTCCCCTTGCGCGCGCGGCGGGCTCCCGCAAATCCTGACCGAACTGGTCAGGACAAGTGCTCCAGAACAACGCCCAGAAAACGAAGCGAGGTGCGACGGAGAACCGGCGCACCTCGCATTTTCTTGCAAACCCGCTTACGCGAGCGCGTAACTTTTAGTACGGGCAGACAGTCCGGCCCCAGCGCGGGCTCCAGTAGCAGCCCGGAGCAATGACGCCATAGCCAAAACCACGACCGCGATAATACCCGCGACCACGGCCACGACCGCGCGCGACACCGCGACCACGCGCGACACCACGGCCACGACCAGCGCCGCGTCCGCCGCCTCGCCCACCGCCACGACCACGGGCTTCCGCCGAGGTCGATGTCGATGTCGCGACAACGAACGAAGTGCCGATGAAGCTGATCGAATAAACCAGCACCAGCGCAGCAGCAGCCAGGGCACGCTTCAAAAAGTTCGAACGTGTCTTGATCTGAGTCATTAAGGGCACCTCCAGTTCCGGAAACGCTATCGAGCACTTCCGCATATTAAACTTGCGAGCCTGCGTCCCGTTCAAGCACGCTCGGAAAATAAATAGTCGAAAACAAGACCATCATATGAGTCATCCACCTGCAGATTAGGGGCAACCCATCATACGGGTCAAGCAACCGTGTGATACATTTCATGGCCGCAAGGGCGTTAACTAAGCCGGGATCACGATGTCTTCATGCTAACCCTGAATACTGCCCGCAACATGCTGAACCGCTGTTCATCATGCTGAACGAATGCCTTCGCAATTGCGAAACGCGAGTTGAACCTTTCGAACCATTTCCTCCACTAAACGTTTAAGCCCGCCGCTCCGAAAGTTGGTCTATGCCCAAAAAACATACTTACGTTCTCGGCCTTAACACCTACGACCACGACGTGAGCGCCTGCCTGCTGCGAGATGGCGAAATCGCGTATGCCATCGCCAAGGAGCGCATCACCCGTGAGAAGCATGCCAGCGGATTCTACAAGGAAGTGATCGACTACTGCCTGGACGCCGAAGGCATCACGCTGGACGACGTCGATCTGGTGGTCCGCAACTGTTACATCCTGCCGGTTCCTGAAATGGAAGACCGGCTGCTCTACCAGGATCTGCCCGGCTTCCTGCCCGAATACGAACGGGCGGATGCCAAGAGCCATCCTCATTTCCTGTCGCGCTCCGACAAGGTGATCTCGATCTCGCATCACCTTGCGCATGCTTACAGCGCCTTCGCCGTCTCCCCTTTCGAGGAAGGCGTCGTGATGATCGTCGATGGCGTCGGCAGCTATCGCTCCGACGTCAACGAGCCCTTTCCCGAAAGCGACGCCGCCACGCCCTTGGCGCGCGAGTCGGAGAGCTATTACAAATTCTCGGGCACGAAACTCGAATGCCTCAAGAAGGTCTGGATGGAGCCTGATCGCGGATTTCTCAGCGACGAGTTCTACAACATGCCCGGCCTCGGCGCGCTTTACAGCCGCGCATCGACCTACATTTTCGGCGATTGGAACAAGTGCGGCGAACTGATGGGCCTTGCGCCTTATGGACGTCACGGCAACGTCAAATCCCAGATGCAGATCAATGACAATACGCTCACCGTTCCGCGCTGGACGTCCGAACTGAACAAACCTTACATCATGGACGGCGACGAGAAGTGGGAGACCAGCCCGCTGATGAAGCACTGGGAGGATCTCGCCTGGCGTGTTCAGGACGACACCGAGAAGGTGCTTCTCGCCCGCGCGGCGTGGCTGCGCGAGACCACGGGCGCGAAAAATCTCTGCATCGCAGGCGGCGTCGCGCTGAACTGCGTCGCCAACGGTCGCGTGGCACGGGAATCCGGCTTCGAGAATGTCTGGATTCAGCCCGCAGCCGGCGATGACGGCATCGCGATCGGCTGCGCCTATTACGGTTGGGTGGAAATCCTCAAGCAGCGCCGCAGTTTCGTGATGGATCATTCCTACGTCGGCAAGCGCTATTCCGATCATGACATTGCTGACTCAATCAGCAAGTTCCTCGTCAGCATCCAGACCACGCAAACCAAAAGCGAGAACATCGCCCGCGACACCGCCAAACTGCTCGCCGACCAGAAGGTGATCGGCTGGTTTCAGGACCGGTCCGAGTTCGGCCCGCGCGCACTCGGCAATCGCAGCCTGCTGGCCGATCCGCGCAAGCCGGAGATGAAGGATATCCTGAACACCCGCGTCAAACACCGGCAGCCGTTCCGGCCGTTCGCGCCCATCGTGCTCTATGAACGCGCGAAGGAAGTCTTTGAAGGCGAGGAAGATTCGCCCTTCATGCTGATCGCCAAGAATGTCCGCCCCGAATGGCGCGACAAAATTCCGGCCATCGTCCACGTCGACGGCACGGCGCGGGTGCAGACCGTGCGCGAGGAAACCAATCCGACGCTCTACCGGCTGCTGAAGGAGTTCGACGCCCTCACCGGCGTGCCTGTCCTCATCAACACGTCATTCAACGTCAAGGGCGAGCCGATCATCGAGACGCCCCGCGACGCCGTGATCTGCTTCCTGACCACCGGCATCGACCATCTCGTGATGCACGACACGCTGGTCTCGAAGAATGCGATGCACAAGATCGTCGGACCGCTGGTGAATATCTATACCGATGTCGCCACCATGGTGATGTCGAGCATGAGGGCGGCGTAACATCCACGCAGCCCTATACGCCCGGGCTCCGAATTGGCCGCTTGTGCTCTGCGGCAACTCCTGCACGCCGTATCGTGGCGATTGCGCCGCCCGGATTCCCGCCTAATATCTAGGCAGGACCGGCGGCGAAAGGCTGTGGGTATTTCATGACAATCGAAAAATGCATCAACGAGTACGATGCCTCCGAAGTCGTTTTCGAGGAGGGATCCGCCGGCCGCGAGCTGTTTGTGGTGCTCGAAGGCAAGATCGATATCGTCAAGGATTCGGGCGCGAACAGGACGGTGATTGTCACCCTTGGGAAGGGCGAATTCTTCGGCGAGATGGCCGTCATCGATGGCTCGGTGCGATCGGCAACCGCGGTCGCCGCGGTATCCGGCACGAAGGTCATGCGGATCAACCATGCCCGCTTCGTCTACCTCGTCAGCCAGCAGCCGGCCTTTGCGCTGATGATCATGGATGCCCTCAGCAAGCGATTGCGCGCTTCTAACGCGATCACCTTCAAGGCCGCAGCGCCATGAGCGACCACAAGCCCTCTCCCTTCCCGATCCTTCTCAACAACGACGTCTGCTCGCTGATTCAGGCGGCCGAAAACGTCTATCAGATCCGGTTCAAGAACCGCGCCGCCAACGCCTATCTGGTCCGGGGCAGCAAGCGGACCATCATGATCGATGTCGGCCTGTCGTCGAACTTCCCGCACCTGCTGGAATGCCTCCAGCACCTGGGCGTCAAGCCTGCCGACATCGACATGGTCGTCCTCAGCCATGAGCATCTCGACCACATCGGCGCCGCTTATCATTTCACCGGGAAGACGATCATCGCCGCGCATCGGCTCGCCGCGAACAAGATCATGCTGCGCGACGACTTCTCGATGCTGCGCAAGATGTTCAACGAACCGAACGTGCCGATCGACATCGACATCTGGCTCGAAGAAGGCAACCTGATCGACCTCGGCAACTTTCGGCTGAACGTGATGTACACGCCGGGCCACACCTCCGCGTGCATCAGCCTGTTCGATCAGGACAAGGGGCTGCTGTTCGCCGCCGACACGTTGATGCCCGGCGGCGTAATGGGCGGCGTGTTCGGGTCGGGAAGCATCAGCGACTATATCCAGTCGCTGGAGCGGCTGCGCGGGCTGGATTCGAGAATCCTGCTGTCCGGGCACGGCCGCCTGTCGGATACGCCTCAGGACGACGTCAGGATCGCGATCCAGCGCTCCCACGCGCTATTGTCGGACACGGCCCAGCTGTTCGATGCGCTGGACGCACGGTCGAATTTCGAGCCGATCATGCAGTCGGTGCGCGACCTCAACAAGCTCGACGATTCGTAAGTTGGCCCGGCGTGGGGGCGCCCGATAGCCAATTATTGGCGATTTGGAGCGGGTGAAGGGAATCGAACCCTCGTATTCAGCTTGGAAGGCTGCTGCTCTACCATTGAGCTACACCCGCGACGCGGCGAGCACTAGCATGGCCGTTCGGCCGCCTCAACCACGATTGATTTGAAGCCAGGCTCCGGCGGAACCATATTCTGTTAAGAATGTTTCCGTTTTAGGCTCGTTCCAATCGGGAGAAACGTCTCATGCGCAATGCACTTTTAGCCGCTCTGGCCGTGGCAGGCGTGGCCGTTTTCGGCAGCGGATCGGCCGAAGCCCGGGATTATCGCTATTGCCTGGTCGAAGGCTTCGCCGCGGGTCCCGGCACCTGCTATTACAGTACATACGCGCAATGCATGGCGAGCGCATCGGGACGGCGGGCATATTGCCAAGTCAATCCGGTCTTCGCCTTTGCCGAGCAAGGCCGATATGCTGAACCCGGCGTCCGCGTCGTCAAGCCGCGCAAGGTGCGACGCCATCACCGGCACCACTACAACTGACCGAGTCGCGGGGCAACGCGACGCATGCATGTCCGCCGACATCGTATGCGCGCGGAGTTGATTCGTAATCGCGCACCGATCGACCAACCCGCCGCGGCCCCATCGGGGTCCGGCGATATGCCACCCACCGGACAGACAGGACTTTTCCATAGAGCGTAGATGACAGTTCCGTAGCGCGCCCTCGGAGCGCAACCAAACCCTGCGGCGACCAGCCCGACCGATCGGGCCGGAGAGATGCGCAGTGGACGTGTTTGGATTAGGACGTACGGCAAACCGTTTTCTCGCGGCCCTCCCCCAAGACGCTTTCCAGCTTATTGAAAAATCCATCCGCACCGCCTCTTTTGAACGCGGCATTGTACTTTTTGACGCCGACGACGAGGTCAGCCAGATATATTTCCCCCACAGCGCGATGATCTCGCTGGTGGCCGTAATGCGGGATGGCACGTCGATCGAAACCGCGACTGTGGGGCGCGACGGCGCGGCGGGCTGCATGGCGGGGATCGGGAAACACCGCTCGTTCGTACGGGCGGTCGTGCAGATGCCGGGAGTCATTTCGTCCATCCCCACGCTGAAATTCAGGGCCGCGGCCCAGGAAAACCCGGTGCTGCGCGAATACTGCGCGCGATACAACGATGTCATCCTTATGCAATCGCAGGTGACCGCTTCCTGCAACGCACTCCACTCCATCGAACAGCGGTTTTGCCGCTGGCTGCTACAGAGCCGGAAAGCCGTCGATGACGAATCGATTCCACTGACGCAGGAATTCATGGCCCAGATGCTGGGCGTGCGACGCAGTTCGGTCTCGGAAGTCGCTTCCCGGCTGCAGGATAACGGGTCCATCCGCTATTCGCGCGGGCGTATCCAGGTCCTCGACAAACGCAAGCTCGAGAAGTGCTCGTGCGAGTGTTACGCGACCATCAACTCCCGAACGGATTCGATCTGGCCGCCGCGATAACGCTCACGCGGGTTGCCGTCGCCGCAGGGTCAACGATCCCGGGTGCTTTTCTGATCGGCACGCGAACTCTCGGTTTGGGTCAGACCGCATTTCGAGCAGACATACTGAACGACGGTTTGGCCGGTTCGCTGTCCCAACCCGACTTTCTTGATCTCCATCGGCCTGCCCTTGCAGGTCGGACAATAAACCAGACGCGGAATTGAACGGTCACTATCCTGGATGGTCATCACGTGAGGTCCGATTACGCGGAAAAGCACACATTACAAGTACGCGAAAAGCAAAATCTAACTCTGCGACAGCCGACCGTCTGTCCGATTCCAGACACAACTTTGCTTTGCAGGCAATCAGCTTTCAGAAGCGGCACCGATCAACTTTTCGATCCTGGCAAGCCCCGAAGCCGGCAGAGAACCGTCAGCGTCAGGCGCTCCGGCAGTGGAGGCCCCGCCCGCAGCCGTGACGTCGTTTGCGCCGATCCCGGGAATGGACGCGGCAATAAAAAATCGCCCGGAAAATGATTTCCGGGCGATTCTTAATATGGTGGGGGAAGAAGGACTCGAACCTTCGAAGCCATACGGCGGCTGATTTACAGTCAGCTCCCTTTGCCACTCGGGACACTCCCCCGCTCGACGTCATCCGACACCCTCGCCCACCCGAACGGGGGTGGTTGAACGGCCATGGATGACGGTAAAAAGCGTGCCCGCTAACGGGCGCCCGGTCGGCGCGTTTATGGGCGAAGCGCCGGGGTAAAGTCAACCAAGGCGGGGACGAATATGACAGGACGTTGCGATCCCGGCCCGGAGCCGGAAATTGCCATTATTTCAGCCGCGTGGGACAAGGCCGCATGAGCGATCGAGACCGGAAATCACGTTTCAAGGGCCCGAAACCGGGCGGGCGCGGCGGCGACCGTGACCGGGAGCGCCCCGAACGGCATCAAGGCAAGCCTCAGGGCGGACGCCCTCAGTGGCGCGACCGCGACGCCAAGGGGGGCGGAAAAGGGCACGCCAAAGGACACATTAAGGGCGAAGGCCCGGTCATTCTTTACGGCTGGCATTCGGTCACTATGGCGCTGGCCAATCCCCAGCGGCGCATCCGCAAGCTGTTCGTCACCGAAAACGTCGCCCGGCGGCTCGCCGACGAGAAGATCGACACCCGTGTCCCGCCGGAACTGGTGTCTCCGGGCGATATCGACCGCCGGCTCGGGCCGGATGCCGTGCATCAGGGCCTGCTCGCCGAAGCGGACCCCCTGCCCGGCCTGCATCTCGACGAACTGCCGCAGGATGGCATCGTGCTGGTGCTCGACCAGATCACCGATCCGCACAATGTCGGCGCGATCCTGCGCTCGGCAGCGGCGTTCGGCGTCAAGGCGATTGTCACCACCGGACGCCACAGTCCGGAGGCGACCGGCGTGCTGGCGAAATCCGCCTCTGGCGCGCTCGAGCTTGTGCCGATGGTCGAAGTTGCGAATCTGCATCGCGCGCTCGGCGAGATGAACGAGGCGGGCTTCCTGACGGTCGGTCTCGACAGCGAAGGCCAGGGCGATCTCAGTGTCGTGCCGTTGCACGCCCCGCTGGCGCTGGTGCTCGGCGCCGAAGGCAAGGGATTGCGTCAGCTCACGCGCGAGACCTGCAGCGTCGTCGCACGCATGGACATGCCAGGCGCGATCAAGAGCCTCAACGTGTCGAACGCCGCGGCGCTCGCGCTTTATATCGGCACAAGCCGCCTCGGCCTGATGGGCTGAAATCAAAACGCCCGCCTGCACGAAGCAAGCGGGCGTTCCGGATTTCTGATCGTCCGAAAATCAATACTTGTAGCGAAGCGGCTTCATGTGATGGCCGTGGTGACGATGCGCGTGGTGATGCCCGCGATGATGATATGCATGGCGATAGCCATAGCGCGATGCGTGGCGGTAGCCATAGCGATAAGGCCGGCCATAGTAGCGCGAACGGATCACGGTGCGCTCCTGATAGGTCGGGTACGGCGCGTAATTGCCGGGACCGGTATAGGTCGGGCCCTGGTTGACCCAATAGTATTGAGGATTCGGCAGACGCTCGCGCACGCCGTAGCCGTGACCGTAACCATAGCCAGCATAGCCACGGTAGCCGTAGTTGCCGCACGGGTCGACCACCGCACACGCCTGCGCGGGTGCCGCAGCCATCGTCATGGCAAACGCCACGGCCGCAATTAATCCTGCAATCATCTGACGCATAACTCTCTCCTCTTGGAACGCTTTTGTTTTAGGTCGTGGGGTTTACTTCTTCAGATCCGGACGGAAACCGTTCGGCCGGTAGCTGTGATTGTCCGGGCGAAAGCCGTTTGGCCGGTAGCTGTCGCGCGGCGCTTCGATGATCGTCGGATATTGCGGAACGTCGTATTGCTGCTGCGGCGCAGGCGGCGCGGATTGCGCGGACCACGAGCGATGATAGCTCTCGGCCGGCTGCGGCAACGCACGATTGGCGGAAGGCTGAATCTCGAGACGGCCGTAGCCCGGCGTGCGTCCGGCGCTCGGATAATAATGGCCGACCTCCGGGCCGATGTAGCGGTCCCAGCCGCCGTAGACCCGGGCCGTATTCCTGAAATGTTTCGCAAGGCCCCATTCGCCTTCGACGACCGAATAGGATACGTCGCGTCCGTTGATGATGACGGGCACGCCCGCGCGGCCGGGGATCACGATCAGCGCACCGGTATCGGCCAGAGCCGGAGCCGCCGTTCCGATCACTATCGCCAGAGCCAGTATCGCGCGCATGGAATGATGCCTTCGGTTGAAAGCGCACCCTAGTCCAGCGGGCCGTAACAGGAGTTAAAGGCCACGCCCAATCGTCAGGTAAGCCTAACGCGTCAGCATTCGCTCTCGTTCAATTGCGAACGATTTCAATAAGGTTCTGAAAAGTGAAAGGTTAACGGTCGCCTGCGGCCCTGGTGGATTCTGGTGCCGGTTGAGAGGATTGAACTCCCGACCTTCGGTTTACAAAACCGCTGCTCTACCGCTGAGCTAAACCGGCAACGGGGGAACAGCTATCAGCGCCGCCGCCCGGGGACAAGACCGCCAGCAGGACAGATGACCGCAAATCAAGACACTGTTCCGGACGGAGAACGCCGTCCCCTAGCCGAAGGCTTTTCGAAGTGCGAGACTTGCGTCACCAATACAACAGGCGGCTTGTTGCCGCGCGAGGGATTTTGAATGAACGGCAATGGCGGGTTCCGCGCGCACCACAAATTTATGATCGCCGCGATCGGCGTGATCGCCATCCTCGCCTTCCTCTACAACCTCGGGATTTTCGATGTCTGGTCGGTGGAGCGGGCCGCGAAGTAACGCCCCGCACCTCTTCAAATATCCCGGGCGAGACCTCTAAATGGCACGAAAGTACCTGTGAATTGCGTGGACAAATCCGGCTGCCTTGGAACGGTCACCGTCCCGTCACCGTTGCCCACACAGGTAGTTGGCGAGTCAGGCAAAAAACGGAACGAGGACGATCATGACTTTTGCAAAGCCGCATGACGACCGCTATGAAAATGCCCTTGATGACGTCATCGCCAAGTGCGGCGGTGACACGCGCGGCGCTCTGATGGCGCTGCTGGCCGCGAACGAATATCTCGAGGCGCAGTTGAACGACCTTCAGGCCGCCATTGAAAGCGGCGAGGTTCCGCTGCGTTCGGAAAAAGTGCCGCGCAACCTGTTAAATTGACGCGGAGGAATAGCGACAGTTTCTCGGAACATATGCGCGCGGTTCGGGTTCTCCAGTTTCAATAACTGAAAGGAGAATCTGATGATTAAGAAATATGTGGCGGCAGCATTGCTTGGAACCGCGTTGGCTGGTGGAGCAGCGTTCGCACAGACCACGACGCCAGCATCGCCTTCCCCTGCCCCGGCTGCGACGACAGCAACATCGACTATGCCGAGCAGCATGAAAGGCAACTGGCGCGCTTCCAAGCTTGTTGGCTTGGCCGTCTATAACGATAGCAATGAAAAGCTCGGCGACATCAGCGAAATCCTGCTCGACAAGAGCGGTAAGATCAATGCCGTGATCGTCGGCGTCGGCGGCTTCCTCGGCGTCGGCCAGCACGACATCGCGGTGACGTTCGACAAGCTGAAATGGGTCGATGAGCCGATCCGCTCGGCGTCGGCCGACAAGATGCCGGGTTCGTCAGGAACCTCAACCACGGCACGACCTTCGACGACGACCGGCGCGGCTTCAACAACAACCGCAACGAAGAACGAATGGTACCCGGATCACGCCGTCATGAGCGGCACCAAGGAGCAATTGAAGGCGATGCCTGCCTTCAAGTATTCGGAAGCCAAGTAAATAGCGCACGCAATAGCAACTCAGCTGCCTGCTGAGGTGCGCTAGCCAAACAACGCGGCCGAATCGGATATCCGGTTCGGCCGTTCGTTTGTCGGCGTGTCGCTGCGCAGCCTAGAGATAGGCGCAGAGACACCATGCGTTGACCGTGGCCGCGACCGCCAGAGCGACGACCAGCACGGTATCGACCGTTACAGGCTCACCGGGAGCCAATCTGAGAATCATCCGCGTCATGCAAAGATTTGAACGCGAGACCTGCAAAGAGTCTCGCGGATTGTTTTCTACCAGCCCTCTTGCCAGATCGTCCGTTCCGAGTCCGATTCTCTCCCGATCTTCGCTCCGGTTGTGCGGCGCAGTGTTGTCTTGCGCCGATTAACACGCACAATGTGCATGCGCAGTCTCCCGCCAAGGCGCGACTTTTTACGCCGAACGACCGCGCCCAAAAACAACAACAAGCGATCCAGTCCCGCTGGATCGGACTCCGGAGAAACGAATGTCAGCCAGAACTGCGAAAAGTCCTGCAAAGAATCTCATGACCGACTTCCCGCCGGCGCGGGACAATCTGGTGACGCTGGCGAACTGGCGCACACAGCCCTACAGCGACTGGAGCTTTCATAACGTCCGGCGACTCCTGCCGACGGCGAATATCGCCGCGTCAAAGCAGCCCGTGCCGCTGGAAAGCTCGCTCACCGAAATCGGCGAGATCGCCTTCGACGGAGCGAAAGGCGCCACGACACTGCGCGAAGCGCTGCGCAGTACGAACACCAAGGGATTTGTCGTGCTCCGGCACGGCCGGATCGCCGCCGAATGGTACTCGAGTGGCATGGACGCGCGCACGCCGCACATCGTGTTTTCGGTGAGCAAGTCGATCTGCGGCGCGCTCGGCGGCATTCTCGCAGACAAGGGCTTGCTCAATCCCAACCGCCCTGTCACCGACTACGTCCCCGAAGTCTCCTCCTCGGTGTACGGCGGCTGTTCGGTTCGCCATCTGCTCGATATGTCGGTCGGCATCTCATTCACAGAAGACTATCTCGATCCGGATGGCGATGTCGCGCGCTACCGGCGCGCGGTGGGATGGGATGTCATCAAGCCGGGTCAGAGCACGATGGCGCTGCGCGAATATCTCGCGACCCAAAAGCCGGACGGCAAAACCCATGGCGACACATTTCACTACGTATCGACCAACACCGACCTGCTCGGCTGGGTCTACGAGCGCGCCGCGGGCCGCGCCCTTTCCGATCTGCTCGGCGAATATCTCTGGACGCCGCTCGGCGCGGAAACCGATGCTTACATCACGCTCGATGCGGAAGGCGCGATGCGTGCAGCCGGCGGCATCTGCGCCGCACCGCGTGACCTCGCCCGTTTCGGCGAAATGATCCGGCAGCGCGGCGTCGCGAATGGCAGACAGGTGGTGCCGGGCTGGTGGATCGACGACATCAACGACAACGGCGACCCGGAGGCATGGGCGCGCGGTGATTTCGCGGAACTGTTTCCGGATGCGGCCTACCGCAGCAAATTCTACCAGATCGACCGCAAGCGGCGCACGCTGTGCTGCCTCGGCATTCACGGACAGTACATCTACATCGATCCCGCCAGCGAACTGGTCATCGTCCGGGTCGCCGCCGAGCCGATCCCGCTCGACATCGAGGCTACCCGCGCGTGGGGACGGGGTTTCGCCGCCATCGTTCGGCACTTTTCATAGGACTTCAGTTCATCGCGACCACGCCGGCATTCAGCGTGGTCGCATAGGCGACCCATGCCAGATACGGCGCAAGCAGCCATGTGGCAGGTTTATCCGCACGCGACGCCGCGATCATTGTCATGGCGATGGCGACCAGCAAGCCAATGATGATGACGAGCGCCGTGCGGGTTCCATGCCAGCCGAAGAAAACCGGCGACCACGCTGCATTCAGCGCAAGCTGAATCAAAAACCAGGTGATTGCTGACGAGCGGGCATGCGATGGCGCCGCCCGGTCCCACAACCGCCAAAGGCTGACGGCCATCAAAATATAGAGAGTGGTCCACGCGATCGGGAAAACCACCGGCGGCGGAGTCCACCATGGCTTCGCCAACGCTGCATACCAGGTCGGGATCTCGGGCCGCGTCACATACGATTCGAGAATTCCGATGCCCAGACACAGCAGCAGGCAGAGAATGAGCCGTCCGACTGATTTCGATGTCATGGGTTTCCTTCAGCCGACGCTCAGCGCGTCAGCTTTTCCATCTCTGGGAACGCGGCGTAGGTGACGCCCTTACAAAGATTCTCGGTCTCTTCGATGATGCGATCGAGCCGCCCGTCGATGTACATGCCCGCCCGTTCCTTCAAGCCGGCGTATCGCCCTCCCGGGCCGCGCGCATTAAAGCGCACGCACACGACGTAGCGGCGTCGGCCTCCGACTTCCTTTTGCGCCGGCTCTGAAATTCCGGCCTCGCGCACGCCGGTCGGATCGTTCAGATAGGTCCGCAGCAGAGCGAGCAGTTCGGGGCGGTAGTTGGCCGGATACGGCTGGTTCTCGACGCCGCGATCGGCCGTGTAGGACAGGCCGTCGTTACCGCCGGTCCATGCGCAGCCGCCCAAGGCGAGCGCAAGCAGCAGTACCACCGCTGCATTTCCATATGTCACCAATTTGCAACGCATCGCGATGAAGTCCGCAACCTGAGCCATGGCATTGGGTTTCTTGCTCATTGTGTCATTGACAAGGCAACCCCTCGCCGGTTGATTGCAACCACGGCACAGGTGCCAGCGCAAGCTGGCGAATAGGGAATTCGGTGTCGCCGCGCGCTTGGTCAAATTGACGCGTGCACGGCCAGTCCGAAGCTGCCCCCGCAACTGTCAGCGGTGAGTCGTTGTCCAACATGCCACTGAGCAAGGCTTTAAGCCTGGCTTGGGAAGGCGGGCAACGGCGACGATCCGCGAGCCAGGAGACCTGCCTGTACCGGTCATCCTTCCGTCGCACGGGGCGTGCGAAGGGGCGGCGTTCCGCAGCGGTGACGTGACGTAACTGTTGCGGAGGTTCGGCCGATGGCCTGTTTCCTCAGTCAGGACGGAACGTGTGGCGGCAGCAACCTGCCGCCGGCCGTCATGCCTGCGCGTTTTCACCGCGCCTCCGCGATCACATGCATCGGCGGAGCTTCAACGTGACACTTTTCGTTAAATCGAATTTTTCGACAACCAAACTCGGACTGGCATTCGCAGCGGCGTGCCTTGCAGGCACGGCGCTCGTGAGCCCTGCCTTCGCGCAGGACGCGGGCGGCCAGTTGCCGCCGGTCAATGTGACTGCGAGCCGCACAGCGACCGGCATCGTCGGCGCTTCGACCGCCGTCATCACCGCAGAGGACATCGCACGCTCGCCCGGCCAGACCATTCAGGATGTGCTGGCAACGATTCCGGGCGTGCAGCTTACAAACCTGTTCGGGGCGGTGAACGGAACAGGTTCGGTCGTCGATCTGAGAGGCTTCGGCGCCTTCGCGTCGTCCAATACGCTTTTCCTCATCAATGGCAGACGCCTGAATGAAGCCGATCTGCAGGGCGTCGATCTCTCCACCATTCCGATCCAGTCCATCGAGCGGATCGAAGTCACGCGCGGCAACAGCGGCGCGGTGCTGTACGGCGACAATGCTGTAGGTGGTGTCATCAACATCGTGACCAAGACCGGTGCCAATACCGGGAAACCGTTTGCGGCGAGGATCGAAGGCGGCGGCGGCTCCTATGGCCAATATGGAGGCAATGTATCCGCCACAACCAACAGCGGCCCGTGGTCATCTTCCGTATTCGCCAATGCTGCGAAATCGGACGGCTATCGCGTCAACAACCGTCTCGAGCAACAGAACGCGATCGGCGAACTTCGTTATTCCACACCGGAACTGAGCGCTTTCGTCAACATCTCGGGCGACAATCAGCGCCTCGGCCTGCCCGGAACGCGCTCAAACAACTACACTCTCAACTTCGTCGATTACTTCAGTCAGTTCGGCGATATGCGCGGCAGTTCTACGCCCTACGATTACGCCAACAAGCAGGGCGCCAACGTCACGGCCGGCTTTACGAAATCGCTGTGGGCTGGCGCCGAACTGATCGTCGATGGCGGCGTACGAAATAAGCAGCAGCAGTCGGGATTTTTCGGCGACCCAGCCTCACCCTTCGGACTGAACTACAGCTACGTCGATTCGACGCTTACCACCTGGTCGATCACACCCCGCCTCAGCATCAAGGGTTCAATGTTCGGACTGACATCGAGCATCCTGACAGGCATCGACTACTACGACGCCAGCTACAACTCACGCCGAAGCCAGCGCGACATTGATCCGCCAAACCATATTTATGATCTCACGCAGCGAACAGTCGCCGGTTACTGGCAACAGACTCTCGGCCTCTTGCCGACGACCGACTTCTCGTATGGCGCGCGCATTCAGCACATGAGCCTCGACGCGCGTGATCGCTACGATCCGACCGCTCCGTTTGGTTCACTGGCTGCGCAGGCTACACCTCTGAATACCGATCAGTTCAATCATGCGCTCCATGTCGGCCTCGAGCATCGCATCAACGGCAACTTCACGGTGTTCGCGCGCGCGGCACAGGCTTTCCGCACGCCGAATATCGACGAGCGCGTTGTGACCGGTCCGGCGTACGATCCGTTCTTCACTCCGATACCGCAGAACTTCCAGCTCAAGACACAGACGTCGCACGATGTCGAAGTCGGTCTCAAAATTCATGGTGGCCCACTGGATATCCAGACCAGCTTCTATGACATGTGGCTGAAGAACGAGATTCACTACAATCCGGTGCAATTCTTCAATTACAATCTCGACCCCACTCATCGATACGGATCGGAAACCTCCGCCACCCTGCGCATCAATGAGTCCTTCCGGCTCAAGGGCGGCTTTGCCTACACCCGCGCGGTCTTCAGCGAGGGACAGTTTTCCGGCAAGGATGTCCCGTTGGTGTCGCGCATCTCTGGAACCGCCGGTTTTCAGTGGAATATCTATCAGCGATATCTGGTCCTCGATGCCAGCGCCCGGTTCTGGAGCAGCCGTCATCTGGACAACGATCAGAACAACACGCAGCCGCTCATTCCGGCGAACGCAACGCTGGACCTCAAACTGAGCGGCGAGATCGACCGGTTCTTCTGGTCAGCCGCGCTGATCAATGCGTTCGATGTGCAGTACTACGATTATGGCATCGCGAGCGCGACGACGCCGGGAGCTTACGCGATCTATCCCCTGCCCGGCCGCGTTTACATGCTCAAGGCCGGCGTGACGTTCTGACCTGATCGGATGCCCCTCCAAAAAGCCCGGCCCGCGCTCATCTCACGATGAGTGCGGGCCGTTCTTCTTTCCGTAAGCCGCCTCGATGCGGGGGCTATGCAATAGCAGCCCACGGAAATATTCGTTCCGGTCAGAAGTGGTGACGAGGCTTCTTCACGATCACGACCTTCTGGCCGTGGCCATGACGATGCTTGTTCCAGCCATAGTGACGGTGGGGCTTCTTCACCACGACGACCTGTGCATGGGACCGCGCAACCGACGGCTTGATCACGACAGTCTTGGTCATCGGCCCGCGCTCGGTCTTGATGACGGTGGCGGCCATCGCGGGCGCGGCAAGCATCGAAGCGGCAACCAGAGCTGCGGAAATCGTCTTGAGCATCGGAGTTCTCCTGTTCACGCGATCGAGGTGGCCGGTCGGATGGCCGGGTGCCGATCGTTGCAGCAACGCTAGGCGACGCGCGCTGAACTCAATCTGAAGCGCGGCGACGGCTTTCGTTCATCTGGATGACAGTTTGGTTATGTGCCCGGCTCTCGCCGGGGAGGACTGGCCAAAAACCGCCGGAATTATGTCGAGGAATCGCAGGAATGTTTGAACCTGCCGGGTGTTTAAGACGTACAAACGGAATAGGATCGTTTTGCAGATCAATGGAGGCTAGGCATGAGCAACTTGACCATCAGGCAGATATCCCTTGCGCTGGTTCTTTCGGCGTTCGTCGCGGCGCTTACCATTAATCTGGCGCAAGCCGCCGGTTCGGACACGCCTTCGCCTCCTCCCGCCTCCGACACGAAATCGAAGCCCAAGGACAACAAGAAAGGCGAGAAGAAATCGTCGATCGAGGACCCCGCTTTCCTGCAAGGCTATCGGACGGCCTATGCAACGATCTACGAGCAGAACGATTACGCAGCCGCGATTCCGCAGCTCAAGGCGCTCGGTCAGGACGATCGCGCCGATGTCGCCAACCTGATCGGCTATTCGTATCGCAAGCTCGGCAACTACGAACTGGCCAGCGTCTGGTATGAGCGCGCGCTGAAGGCCGACCCGAACCACGTCCGCACCTGGCAGTATTACGGCCTGTGGCAGGTCGAACAGGGCAATCGCGAACAGGCGAAGCATCACCTCGCCAAGATCGAAGCCATCGCGGGCCGCGACAGCAGCGAATATCAATCGCTGGCCTCCGCACTGACCAACGGTCGGACCTCCTACTGACCTTACCCCCCGGTGGGCACGTGCCGGGCTGCCGGTACATGCCCACCCGGTTTGGTTAACCCTCAAGTCAAGCCTCGCCGGCGCCTGTCGTGGGCCGTGCGGGGCTGTTTTGCGCGGCCTGATCGCGCCTCGACAACCCCCGAAAACCTCGTATAGACGAAGCCCGCGCGTTCACGACCTTGTGCCGCGCCTCGGGGGCTGACATGACGACGCCGAAGAAATATGAGCGGATTGCCTTCGTGGCAGGCCCGAGCGCGGAGGCCCAGCAGGCCCTCGCCCAGCTTGTCGCAGCCTATGGCAACCAGCCATCCGACAAGGCCGACGTGGTGGTGGCGCTCGGCGGCGACGGCCTGATGCTGCAGACGCTGCACCGGCACATGCGCTCCGGCATCCCGATCTACGGCATGCATCGCGGCACCGTCGGGTTCCTGATGAACGAGTTCAGCCAGCACTCGCTGATCGACCGGCTGGAAGCGGCGAAGCTCACCGTGATCAATCCGCTGCTGATGCGCGCCACCGACATCCACGGCAAGGTACATATCCATCACGCCATCAACGAAGTCTCGCTGTTCCGGCAGACCCATCAGGCCGCGCGGTTGCGGATTCTGATCGACGAGCACGAGCGGATGGCAGAGCTGATTTCAGACGGGATCATGGTGGCGACGCCCGCCGGATCGACCGCCTACAACCTGTCGGCGCAGGGGCCGATCCTGCCGATCAATGCCGCGCTGCTGGCGCTGACGCCGATCAGCCCGTTCCGCCCTCGCCGCTGGCGCGGCGCGCTGCTGCCCAACACCGCCTTCGTCGTGTTCGAGGTTCTCGAATCCGACAAGCGGCCAGTCGCTGCCGTCGCCGACCACGACGAGGCCCGCGATGTGCAGCGGGTCGAAATCATCGCTGACAAAACCATCTCGATCCGCATGCTGTTTGACCCCGGCCACAGCCTCGAAGAGCGCATTCTCAGCGAGCAGTTCGGGTTCTAGGACATGATCCCGAAAAGTGGGCACCGGTTTTCGGATCGGATCATGCCCAATAACAAGCCCCTCTTCTGATACCCACGCGTGCCGCCCCCGGGCCGACGTGGATAACCATTCGTTAACGGCGGCCGCATATAGTTAATGCGAGGTGTACCCTGTTTTCCGGGTGCGCCACCTCGGGCTGCGCATGTTCATTATCGACTTCAACAAGCTGCGGTTTCTTGTGTGCGACGACAACGCGCACATGCGGCGTATTCTGCGCACGCTGCTGCACTCGTTCGGCGCACGCGAAGTCTATGAGGCGGAAGACGGCGCGACCGCGCTCGAGATGTATTCCCACTATGTCCCGGACATCGTCATCACCGACTGGTCGATGCCGATTTTCGACGGGCTCGAACTCGCGCAGATGATCCGCCAGCCAGACGGCGCGGGCAATCCCTACGCGCCGATCATCATGCTGACCGGCCATTCGGAAAAGCGCCGCGTCATGGTGGCGCGCGATGCCGGGGTCACTGAATTCCTCGCGAAGCCGATCTCGGCCAAGGGGCTTTATCAGCGCATCCTCAATGTCGTGGCCAACCCGCGGCCCTTCATCAAGACCAAGAACTATTTCGGACCGGACCGGCGCCGCAACACCAACGCCGCCTACATCGGCCTTGAACGCCGCAGTGGCGGCAACGCCGAAGTCGTCCAGCAGCCATCGCTGCTCGATAAAGCCCGTTCCGGAAACTAGGAGCACCAATGGCCCGCAAGCCGCCATCCGAGATCAAGGTCGATACCTTCGCGGACCATCAGGTCATCTCGCAGCCAAATCCGCTGCGCAAGATGGTGCGGTATTCCGAAGAGAAGGACATCGATGATCCTGTCGCGCGCGCCGAGCAGGCGCTCGCCGGGCTGTCCGGCGAGTTCAAGGACTGGATGCGCGTGGAGTGCGAACGGCTGGGCACTGCCTATGCAGCGATGCAGCGCGACGGACTGAACGCTGAAAATCGCGAAGAGCTGTTCCGCGCCGCGCACGACATCAAGGGCGACGCCGCGACGTTTGGTTATCCCACCGCAGCCGCGGCGGCCGAAAGCCTGTGCCGGATCATAGAGCACGCCCCGGATTTCGCGCAGGTGCCCGCCGAACTCATCCTGCATCACGTCAACGCGATCCAGGCCATCTACCGCGAGCAGTCGCGGATTTCAGCGGTCGGCATGGCTGACGAACTGAGCAGGAAACTGCGCGGCGTTGCGGACGAATATCTGATTCACGTCAATCGCGACCGCCCCGAGCATCTCGAAGCGATTATGTCTCCCAGTATCGTGCCGGAAAGCTGAGAATACGACCCTATCAACGGTCGCGTCGTTCGACGTCACCCTGAGGTGCCGTAGCGAAGCGAAGGCCTCGAAGGGCGACGGCGCCCTTGCACATCCTTCGAGGCTCGCCGCAAGAGCGGCTCGCACCTCAGGATGACGACCCGAACAGGCATGTTATTTGCTGATTTTGCTACGCAGCGATGCGCCGCTCGTAATCGCGCTCGAAGCGATCATACGCATCATATCGATCCGGAGCAGCGTCGGCATAAGTCCGGGCCGATGCATGGTCGCGCGAAGCATATTCCGGCGAAGCGTAATCCACCTGTCCGTCGTCTTCAGCCGAATAATCTTCGGCGACAGGATACTCGTCGGTCGCGGCATAAGCCTGATGCTCTGAATATCCGGCCTGCGCATCGTAGTCATCGTAGGCGGCGACATGTTCAGCCGCAGCATGTGCGCTCAGGGTGCCGATAAAATCCTCAGCTGCGAGATCGTCGCAGAACAGGCGGGCTTCCTCGCGCGCCGATTCCGTCGCGAAGCGCCGCAGCAGGATCAGCAGCGGTTCCGACACCGTTTCCGACGTCTCGCATTGCGTCAGCACACGCTCGACCATGCGGCGGCGAAGCCGGGTCGCACCGCTGACGGTGCCGATGAAACCGATTTCGCTGGACGCTTCAAGCGCGGCGCGGAAAGCGCGATAAGTCGATTCCGGCAAGCCGGCTTTCGCGAGCAGCGCGTTCAGGCTGGCGCCGCCCCGGTCGTGAACGATTGCAGCCACGCGGCTGACCGGCAGCCCGGACAGTTCGACCAGCGACTGCTCGAAAAGCTCGATGTTGCCCGAGAGCAATGCGCGCAGGATCAACCCGGCATTGAGCTGGCCGACGGAGCGCAGATGACTGACAAGCGCGGCCATATCCTCACCGCGCGTCTGGGCCGCGATGTTGACGGTGGAGCGCTCCATCGCCTCGCCTGCGATGCGCCGGGCGCGATCGGGGTGAAGCCAGTCGCGCGCGGTCACCAGTTGCGTCAGCGTCTCGGAAAGCTTTTGCGCCAGCCCGAGCCGGACGGCGGCGGGCAATTCATCCATCGTCAGCAGCGACTCGCGGATCGCGGCAAGATGGCCGTGACGATCGGCGATGCGTGCGAGCGAGAACGAAGCCAGTTGAGCGCCACGATTTTCGATGAGCTCCAGCGCCGATGACGCACAGCCGACTTCTGCAATTGCCGCGCATACTGACGGCGGCAGGTCAAAGCGGCGCGCGATGGCGCATTGCGTCTCGGAATTTCCGGTCGCGACAATGTCCACGAGGTCGGCGTCGAGCAACAGCGGCGAATGTTCGAGGATCGGCACCGCGACGGAGGCCTGATCGACAGCAAGCGCCGCGACGATGGCGGATGGCGCGTCCATCGAATGAGCGAAGACTTCAGCCATGGCCTGACGGACCAGCGGCGATGTATCGTCGAGAAGCATCAGCAACGCGCCTTCGGCGGCGGCGCGGTCGTCTTCCGACAAATCGGAAACGAGCCAGGCGCGGGCCAGACATCGTGTCGCCTCTGCGCGCTCCCCTGCGGGAGCCGTGCGAACCCAACTTATAAACTGCCGAACGATCATGGGTGTTCCGGCTTACGCAACATGCCAAGGCACCGCGACGCGACGCCACTGTCAGAAAACGTAAACCATGACACTTAAGAAAACGTTCACCATAAACGGCTGTGTTCGTTGAGGTTTTGTTAACTTCGCGAAGTCCCCTGCGCCTTCGCCCCCGCAACGCGCCGGATCAACGCGACGATCGCGGCTCTGTAATCTTCGGCATCTTCACCGGCATCGATGGCAAGCGCAGCACGATCGAAGGCCGCCGACAGCAAGTCCGCCAGTGCCGCGAGCGGAAGATCATGCGCATCGATCGCCGCTTCGAGACCGGTGTGCAGCGTGCGCGCCGCGTTGTCTTCGTCGAGTTTTTTCATCTCTGCCGGACCGAGAACTGACGGTCCTTCGATCAACAGCAGTCGCGTTCGTCCCGGAACACGCATGGCATCGAGATAAGCTTTGCTTCCGCTTAGCAGTGCATCGATGGGGCGCAATCCCGCAGGCGACTCGCGCTCGATCGCATTGGCCACCGCGAGGGCCTCCTCTGTGACGATGGCCCTGAACAGCGCGCGCTTGTCCTCGAAGTGATGATAGAGCGCGCCCCGCGTGATGCCCGCCGCCGCTACGATTTCCGGCGTGGACGTCTCTCCATACCCCTTGTCGACAAAAAGCGACCGGGCCGCCTGCATAAGGGCCGCCCGTGTCTTCTCAGTCCGGTCCCGGTTCGTGCGCGGCAAATCTTTTGATGAACTGTCTTGCATACATACAGCCTGTATGTTACCTGCGATTAAACATACAGATTGTATGTCAATTGGCAAGGGATGACCACCATGAAAATCACCAGCTACTACCCCGTCATCATGACCCACGACGTGCATGCCACCGCCGATTTCTATACGGCGCATTTCGGCTTCGAGGAGAAGTTCCGAAGCGACTGGTACATCCATCTTCAGTCGACCGCCGACGCCTCGGTCAATCTCGCCGTCCTGAACGGTAGCCATGAGACGATCCCGGAAGTCGGCCGCGGCCGGGTGTCAGGATTGCTGCTGAACTTCGAAGTCGAGGACCCCGACGAGATGTATGCCAAGGCAAAAGCGGCAGGCCTCCCGATTCTGATCCCGCTGCGTGACGAAGCGTTCGGACAGCGCCACTTCATTACGTCGGACCCCAACGGCGTGCTGATCGACGTGATCAAGCCGATTCCGCCGAGCAAGGAATTCGCGGAACTTTATGCAGGTGATTCACTGCCTAAGTGAGTCGCCCCAAAGACCTGCGATTCAAAGCTGGCTCAAAGTCTCAGCCTTGAATCGCACTCCAGAACATCGACAGGCCCGCGACCAGCATCAGGCCATCCATCAACAGGCGGAAAGAGTCGGGATCGAGCCGCATCACGAAGCGCTTGGAGATGAACGCGCCGGCAAACAGCGACGACCCTGCAATCAACCCTTTCAGGATGATGTCGAGCGGCAGCGCGTCGAAGCGCCGGAAGGTCAACGCCTTGCTGATATAAATCGCCAGCGAACCGGCGGCTTCTGTTCCGAGCAGCGCGCCCTTCACGAGGCCGTAGGACATGAAAATCGGCACCGTCATCGGCCCGGTCGATGCGACGATGCCGGTGAGATAACCCGTGACGGCACCGATGATCGCCAGCGACCACAGCGGCAACGCGAAGTTGCGCGCCGCCATCCAGCGCCGCAGCGGGATCATCGCAATCAGGAAAGCACCGATAGCGACGTCCACCGCGCCCGATGGCAGCGCAAGCAACGTCCGCGCGCCCAGCACTGCGGCCGGTACGCCCGGAATCGCGTACGCGGCAACAGCCCGCCAGTCGACTTCCCGCCACCATGCGATGATCCGCGAAAGGTTCGCCATGATCGCCGCGATCGCCATGATCGGCACTGCCTGCTTTGGCCCGAAGGCGTAGGCAAGCACCGGCAACAGCATGATCGAGGAGCCGGTGCCCACGATGCCGCTGATAATGCCGGCGGCCAGGCCGACGATAAGGATGAAGGCGTAGATCAAGAAAGAGACTCACGTGAGGATGACAAAGCTTATCCAGATCAATGGCGTCTCCCTATCGATGAGTCACCCCACCCGACTGGCCTTCGGCCAGCCACCCTCCCCTGTGGGAAGGGTGGCGCGCAGCGACAGGTGGGGATTAATCCGCAACCATGGGTGCGGCAGCGTTCAGACTATCCGCTGAACACGCCTGTGGAGTCGCTGAACAGGCCGAGGCCCTGTGGGGCCTCGGTCCGGGCCGTTCCGCCCGCCGGCAGCGGCTTCGTCAGCGATGTGTTGTTGCCCCACAGTTCGCGCACGGCGTTCGACACCGGCTCGGGACGGTCCCCGGTCTGATACAGCGAACGGAAGACAGGCTGGGCGGGCGTTTGCAGCGACGCGACCTCAGTGGGCGCGATGGCGAGAGGCACCCGGACCTGAGGGAAACTCGACAGATAGGCCGCGTTGTCGATCGGCGCAGGCGCTGCCGCCATCCGCGAACCGGGCGTCACACCCGCAGCCGCCATTGCCGTGCGCGCAGTCTGGGAATTCGCCGCGGCGTCATAGCGCGACGTCAGCACAGAATAGACCTGCGATACGCTGCGCGCGCTGCCATCGCGATTGTAGAAAATCGAGCGGTTGGCCGCGGCAGCGCTCGGAAACAGCGCGGGGCCTGATACGCCCGGACTCTCCTCGGCCTTCGAGATCAGTTTGGACGCGCCGCTGACGCCCATGAAGTGCGCCATATAAAGTTCGCTGTCGGTCGGGCGGCGGCCGATCATCCCGGTCAGCTTGAAACTGTTGGATTGCGTCAGCACGCCCGCCATCGCCGCATTGGCGGCAGGGTCATCGCGCAGTTTGAGAATTTCATCGCGCGTGGCGGAATCGCTGACCGAATAACGGCCTGACCCCGATTTCGAGATCGCATCGGCGTATTTGCCGAAGCCGAATGCGGCGCCCGCCTCTTTCACGGTGCCGAGCCAGGTCTGCTCGATGAACTGATACAGTCCCCGCGCCGAGGATGTCGAAGCTTGCGCCTTGGGATTAAGGTTGGATTCGATTTTCGCAGCCGAGATCAGATACTCGAAACTGGCGCCGGTCGCGCTGGCGGCATTCTTGATCGTGCCCGCGATTTTCGCGCGCGCAGAATCCAGCCCCGAAGTTATGGTTGAAGTATCGACCGCCATGCTTGGTGCCCGCTCCCCAGGAACCTAAAGCAGCGTGCCGCATTTATGGTTAACAAGGGGTTAACACCCGCGGGCACGTAGGTTTACGCCGCGCATGCAGCAGCCATGCGACACTGACATAGCCGAAGGTCCGCGCTTTGCTTTGTAGAAGGCATGATCAACGCATTCGCCACGACCGACACGACCTGGATGTTCTTCGGATTGCTGATCGCTCTGCTGATTACGTCGATTGCCCTTTTCTGGAGCATCGAGGATCAGCGGACTGCAAAGCGTCGACTCACGAAGGACTGACGCCAGCAGGCGTCCTGCCCCGCCCACGTCTAGCGATAGATCTTGGCGGGATCGAACACCTTGTCGGCGTCGATGAATGTCAGTTTCGCTTCGCCGCCCTCGCCGGTGACGGCGCGGTAGAAGCACGAGCGTCGTCCGGTGTGGCAGGCCGCCCCCACCTGCTCGACGCGAATCCACACCGCGTCCTGATCGCAGTCCATCCGCATCTCGATCACACGCTGAACGTGGCCCGAGCTTTCACCTTTGCGCCACAGCGCCTTGCGCGAACGGCTGTAATACCATGCGTCGCCGCTGGCGATGGTCTTGCGCAGCGCCTCGTCGTTCATGTGCGCGACCATCAGCACATCGCCGGAGGCGGCGTCGGTGGCGACGCAAGTCACGAGGCCGGACGCGTCGAATTTGGGCTGAAACGTCAGCCCTTCTTCGACGTCATGGTTGTGTGTGTGTGATGAAGCAGGCACGTCAATATCCCCGTCATTGCGAGCAAAGGAAGCAATCCAGAGCAGCACAGAAGCTGGATTGCTTCGTCGCAATGCTCCTCGCAATGACGACGAAAAATACAGCTCTGGACGAATCTCAGACGCCGCGCACCATGTTGAGGAAACGGGCCTGTTCGTCGGGATTATCCTGAAACACGCCGGTAAAGCGCGTGGTCAGGGTCTTGGCACCTTCCTTGGCGATGCCGCGCACCGACATGCAGGTATGCTCGGCTTCCATCACCACCGCGACACCGCGCGGCTTGAGGATGGCGTTGATCGCACCGGCGACCTGCGCGGTGAGATGCTCCTGGGTCTGAAGGCGATGGGCGAACGCATCGACCAGACGCGCCAGTTTCGACAGGCCGACCACGCGATCCACCGGCGCGTAGGCGATGTGCGCCTTGCCGTAGAACGGCATCACGTGATGCTCGCAATGCGAATGGAAGTTGATGTCGCGGATCAGGACGAAATCGTCGTAGCCCGCCGTTTCGCCGAACGTGCGGTCGAGGATTTCAGCGGGGCACTGGGCATAGCCCTGAAACAGTTCGTCATAGGCTTCGACCATGCGGCGTGGCGTATCGAGCAGGCCCTCGCGGCCGGTGTTCTCGCCGATATAGGCCAGCAGGGTTTTGACCGCCGCCTCGGCCTCGCTTCGCGACGGCCTCACCAGATCGGGGCTGAGGGCTGACGCCATGTAATCGGAAGCTGGAATTTCGGATTTTTCCGCCGGCTTGCCGCTGCGGATCGGTTTGATAATCGCGTCCATTTCGTCTCCGTTCGACCGGCCCTTGTCCATAACAACCTCGATGGAGGGCCGGAGTGTCACCGGTCAGCCGCAGCGGCCAATCGCATTGATCGAGCCGCCGGACGCCTACCACGCATGATCGCAGCAAATCGAAGGGAAATCCGTCTATATTTCCCTGCATCGCTGGAATGCAGGCGGTTTATTCCTGCATCCAGGTCATTATATAGGCTGTGAGCCGCGACCGCCAAGGGCGGCGGGAGGCAAGGGTCTCATGCAACAGCGAATTCGACCGCCATGCTGAACGACATCTACAACAAGAAAATCATCGAATTGGCGGGCAATATCCCGCATCTGGGACGGCTTTCCGATCCGGACGCCACCGCGACCGCCCATTCCAAGCTGTGCGGCTCAACCGTCAAGGTTGACCTCAAGATGCAGGACGGCATGGTCAGCGACTTCGCCCACGATGTGAAGGCCTGCGCGCTGGGACAGGCCTCCTCCTCGATCATGGCCCGCCACGTGATCGGCTCGAACGCGGCCGAGTTGCGCGAACTGCGCGAGACGGTGCGCAAGATGCTCAAGGAAAACGGCGCGCCGCCCGATGGCAAGTGGGCGGACATTGCGGTGCTGGAGCCGGTGCGCGAGTACAAGGCGCGCCATGCCTCGACGATGCTTACCTTCGATGCCGTGGTGGATGCCATCGGCCAGATCGAGGCGAAGGCCGGAGGCACCCTCGCCCCGGCACAGACCTGACCGTTATTTCCGTTCAACCGTGGCAGGCACCGAACCGCCGGTCGGCGCGTGAGCCTCGGCCGTTCGCGTTCCCGGGGCCAGTCGCGGGCCCTTTTCGGCAACGCCGGACACCACCGAAATAGCAGGCGTACTCACGACGCGGTCCTGCGACTTCGGCGTCACGCTGCCCGCGACATCGCCCGTCGGCCGCCCGGCAGCGGCCACCGTGTTCAGAGTAATGAGATTGGTCAGGCGCAGTTCGTCAGCGGACAACTGATGCAGCGGCTCCCACGGCGGGACGCTGAGCGCGAGCGACAGCAGGTCGCCGGTGCCGCCCATGTCGAAAGTGTATTTCGCAAGGCGGCCGATGTCGCGCTCGACAATCATCAGATCGTCGGCGGAATATGTCGCAGCCTTGGCATCGTCGGCGCGGTCGCCCATCCAGATCTGATGCACGCGCACGCGCGCGCCTTCCGGCACATAGCGCGTATTGCCCGAAAGCAGCAGGAATACGCACATCGATTCACAATAGGCATCGGGAAGAATGTCGCGCCCGAAGCGGCCATCATTCTCGCGTTCGATCACGATGCCGACGGTGGTGCTCAGTCCGAGATTGCGCCAGCGCCGTCCAAGCGAGATGGCATCCAGCACCGATCCCCCGCTGGAATCGAGCACCACGGTGCTGCCCTTGAGATTGCGGCCCCTGGAAAATTCCTCGAACTGCGACGATGTCTCGGCGGTAATGACGCCGACTGCCGATATCCAGCCCGAGCAATCCTGACCGCACGCGGGGGTCGCCCCGTGCCATTTGAAATTCATCGGAAGCTTGCGTTCTTCAAGAGTCGTCGCGGCGCGCACCTTGCTGCCGAGCATGGCAGAGCCAGGCAACGCGAGATAAATCGCGGCGGCGCAAATTCGCGCCCAGCCGCTGCATGCAAGCGACTTCACGACGAACAACTTAGTTCCTTCCCCGCCCCGGGCGGATAAAAACCGGCCCGCTTTAAGACGAATCTGTCACGCGGGCGTAATTAAAGCGTAATGGTCGGCGGGATTCGCGTCCATTCGACTTTTGCTGCGGCGCAGTCAAAATCGTGCGATAATCCGTGCAGTGTGGCGCGAAAGACAACATGTTGCGGTTCCCTGCGCGGGAACCCATCATCCGGACGCCGGTCAATCCGGCAAACGCCAGAAAAACCGTCACGCATCCGGCAAGGTTACATCATGAAGCATTCAGCCCGCTGCCCCGACTGTGCCAGCGGACTTCAGAATCTGCCGCGCAACGCAGGCCGCGGGATGATCTGGATCTATCGCCACACGCTCTCGCCGCTGGTCGGCTTCAACTGCCGCCATCTGCCGACCTGTTCGGTCTATGGCGACGAAGCCATCGGACGGTTCGGATTATGGGCCGGCGGCTGGATGACACTGGCGCGGCTGCTGCGCTGTCAGCCATGGGGAACATCGGGGATCGACAATGTGCCGGGCGCGATCGCCGCCGATGCACGCTGGTATCTGCCGTGGCGTTACGCGCGCTGGCGCGGTGTCAACGACGGCGCGGACAGTCATTAGTGTCGGTCTATCGCCGCGAGAGAAACACCGCGATCAGCGCCAATGTAAGAAAGCCGACGCCGACATAGCCGACCGCGTAATACATCTCGTGCGCGAAAAGAAAGCCACCGATCCCCGACCCGATGGCCTGGCCGATATAGAGCCCGGATGTGTTCAGCGACACCGTCGCGCTGGCGAACAGCGGCGCCGCACCGGCAAGCCGGACCTGCTGCATCGAATTGGCCGAGGAGAACGCCATGCCCCAGGGGACCATCGACGCCAGCATCAACGGCACGATGCCCGCGCCGAGCGCCCACATCGCAATTCCAGCCAGCAGCATCGCTATCGCCGTCAACGACGTCCGGTAGGCGCCCCACGTATCGACGACGCGGCTCGCAATCACGTTTCCGATGAAGCCCATCACGCCGTAAATGCCGAACGCGATGATCGCAAGTTCGGAATTGCCGCCAAGCTTCGCGAACAACGGGCCCAGATAGGTAAACACCACGAACTGCCCGGACGTCTGCATCACCGTGATGACGAGCAGCAGCAGGATCAGCGGATTGCGGACAAGATCACCCCACGTCTTGAGATCGACCGGCGTACCGACGAGGCCACCGGGAATCCGCCAGACAAGAAGCGCCAGGTTCAGCAGCGCGATGACGCCGATGCCGCCGTAGGCGACGCGCCACCCGATATGGCTCGCGACGTAGGCCACCAGCGGCAGACCGATCGCCAGCGCCAGCGACCAGCCGAGAAACACATAGGACATCGTGCTGCCGCGCCGCTCCGGCGGCACCATCATCGCGGCAACTCCCGCCGCCTGCGGCGTGAACAGCGCCGCGACCGCCAGCATCACCAGCCGCACCGCCATCAATGTTGCGTAGTTCGGCGCGAGCATGGAAGCAAACTGTGCCGCCGCGATGATGGCCACCGTCACCGACAGCAAAATCCGCCGGTCGAAGCGGCTCGTCAGCCATGCCGACACAGGTGAGCCGATGCACAGCACCAGCGCGCCGAACGTAATGAGCAATCCGGCTTCATGAATCGAAACGCCGAATTCGCGCGACAACTCCGGCAGCATGCCCGCCGGCGCGAGGATGCTCACGCCGGTGATAAAATTGCCGAGCATCAGTGCGGTGGGGGCGAAGCGTTTCACGCCGGTACTGTTAGCAGACGAACGGTTAAATGCAATTGCATGAAAGCCATGCGTGGCGCGATTTATGCCGTGCTGCGATGCCGCTTTCGATAAGTCCCCGTCTTTTCGCGGTTAGATCCTCGCATGCGTGTCAGGCTGCAACTCTGGATGTCCGGCTTTTCGAGCAACCAAAGCGACGCCCAAGAGAAACCAGAATGTGCGCTGGTAAAGGAGTTCGTGGAACACTGACATCGCGCTCAAGGCCGTGATGATCAATATTAGCAAACTTCCGGCGGCATCGTTGTTTCGAAACACGCGGGCTTCCTGCACAAAGATGCGAACGAGAGTTACGAAAAAGACCAATGCCCCCACCAACCCGAACTCCGCCAGCAGCCAGAGAGGCGTCGAATGGATGACGAGCGGGTACGGTCCGATCCAGTCGTGAATGAAGACGCCGAGTCCGGCGCCGAATAGCGGGTGAGTCATAAAAAGAGCCCACGCCTTCCTCATGATCAGAAAGTGCTCATTGGCAGACGAACCTTCAAGTCCGAAGCTTGGAAGGCGAGTGCATTCAGCAATCCAAGCAATTTCACACGCAACGCCCGATAGCTTGGGAAGTGTAGTCGCGGCGACGGCGATCACTGCCGCACCGGATATTCCTAAAAGCAATGGCCGGATCGTATTACGAACAAATATCGCGGCGATAAGCATCACAACGACGCCCGATGCTACGCCAGCACGGGACAGCGTTAGCCAAAGACCGGCCGCCGCTATAGCGATGAAGGGCTCCCGATTACCTTTCAGAACAAGCGCCGCACATAGAATCATAAGGCACTGGAACGCGAGAGCGTTAGGGTTCTGCGCAAAACCAACGAAAAAAGGAGAGTATGCCATCAAATTGAGCGCTGATGTCATGATCTCGGCGATCGCAAACAGAACCACGGCGCATCCCGCGATCACGAACGTGCGGAGAATACGATCGAGATCAAGCACTGATGAAAGCGATCCCGTCGCCAGGACAGCGAGCAAAATAAACCAACCGGTATATTTGTTGACGAGCGCCCATTGCGTCCAGCCGATTGCCGCGACCCCGTTGAGGAGCCCGAACGTAATAACGATGGTGCAGGCAACGATATGAAAATTGAAGCCTGTGAGCCGCCAGATTGGCGGCTGTAGCCGGGCTGCCGAGAAAAGGACGAGCAGCCCGCCAAGGATTGCAAACAGATCAGCTAGATTTACGCTGATCACGTTTGAATTCGTGGGCAAGTTAACCTGAAAGAACAGCAAACACGCAGTGATGACCGGCAGAGCGCCTGCAAGGGCCTGTTGGTAATCTTTCCTGGCGACAGCGCGAGACTTGATTTCCACCGACGGCTGCTTGTTCGCAAATCCAGCCGACCCCCACGCAGTCAGGAACGCGATGAGTATCGAGATCAGTCCGATAAGAACTGCTACAAGCAGGGCGCCTTCTTTCGGAACGCCAATCGCACTCAGGGCGGCGAGGGCGCTCATTTCGCGGACGCCCCACCCGGCTAGACTAATTGGAATACTTGCGGCGAACATGACGAGGCTGGACGCAGCCGCGAGCTCAGCAATGGTGCATCCCTGAGCAACTGCCTTGGCTGCGGCGACATACGCAGCCATCATGGACAATTGAACCAGTACAGAGATCGCTATTGACCGAAGAAACCGTTTCAGGTCATCGGCGGTAAGTGAACGGATCGCCGCACCAATTGGCACGCGCCAGAACCACGAGACAGTCGCGGCTACTATAGCGAGAGCGACGAGCATACGGATGGGGTTGAGTTCGACGCCGGTATCGATGCTTATCTTGCTGAAGATAAAAAGTGCCCCGGCGATAGCCAACAAGCCGGACACAATGGCGGCGCCTAGACGCTCAATGCCCGTAATGAGGACGGTGCCCGCCATGGGGACGTTGCGCGCCGACAGATAAGCGCCGCGGGCGATGAGTTGACCGACGAGTTGAAAGAACAGGAAGCCGCCGACCTGACCCAAACTTACGCTAGCAATGCTTTGCCGGAGGGAAAGGAAATAGCCGAGGTCCTGCGCGATGAGTTTCAGTCTAAGCGCTGCGAAGCAAAAGCTAATGACTATCGCGGTTACAATAACCGCGAGTGTCCAGACCGAGAACTGGGAGAGCATCGTCAGGTAGCTGGAAAACGTCGCATCGCGAAGCACGAACACCAGCACACCCAGTAAAAGGCCTGCTGTGACTAAAGCTTGCGCATGTTTAATGATCCTCGCGCGACGAGGCATTTCGGTAGGACTCTTTTCTTATTTATCGAGCGCCGGAAGCATAGACGCCACCACTCTAGGTTGCAAGTAGCCCTGACAGACAATCGCACGAAGCCATAGCAATCGTGGAGGACTAAACAACAGCATGGACGCTGTATAGTTCGAATTCCCCTACCCAAGGATCGACAGAACCAAGCGGAGAAGCATGCGCGCGGCTGCCCGATTGCACCGCCCGAATCCGCTGCTATATCTCTCCCCCTATCGCTTACCTGCGCCCGTTCGCAGGAGTGAGCCACAGGAGAACGACATGGCAGACAAAGACCCTTCCGCGCCCGCATTGAAGTACAGCCTCGCGAACCTCAAGCCCGTTGAGACCAATCAGGTGAAAGTCACCTTCCCCGACGGTGCGCACCGCGAATTCCCCAAAGGCACGACCGGCCTCGACATCGCCAAGAGCATCTCGCCCTCGCTGGCCAAGCGCACCGTCGCGATGGCGCTCGACAGCGTGGTGAGCGACCTTGCCGATCCGATCACGCATGACGCGAAGATCGAATTCATCAACCGCGACGATCCGCGCGCACTGGAACTGATCCGGCACGACGCCGCGCACGTACTGGCGGAAGCCGTGCAGACGCTATGGCCCGGTACGCAGGTCACCATCGGTCCGGTGATCGACAACGGCTTCTATTACGACTTCTTCCGTAACGAGCCATTCACGCCTGAAGATTTCGCCGCCATCGAAAAGAAGATGCGCGAGATCATCGCCAAGGATGCGCCCTTCACCAAGGAAGAGTGGTCGCGCGACCGCGCCAAGAAAGTGTTCGCCGACAAGGGCGAGACCTTCAAGATCCAACTTGTCGATGCCATTCCGGACGACCAGTCGCTGAAGATCTACAAGCAAGGCGAATGGTTCGACCTTTGCCGCGGCCCGCACATGACCTCCACCGGCAAGGTCGGCAACGCCTTCAAGCTGATGAAGGTTGCCGGCGCCTACTGGCGCGGCGACAGCAACAACCCGATGCTGACCCGCATCTACGGCACGGCCTTCGCCAAGCAGGACGAACTCGACGCTTATCTCAAGCAGCTTGAGGAAGCCGAGAAGCGCGACCACCGCCGCCTCGGCCGCGAAATGGACCTGTTCCATTTCCAGGAAGAAGGTCCGGGCGTCGTGTTCTGGCACGCCAAGGGCTGGACCGTGTTCCAGGCGATCATCGCCTATATGCGCCGCCGACTCGCGGGCGACTATGATGAAGTCAACGCGCCGCAGATGCTCGACAAGTCGCTGTGGGAAACCTCAGGTCACTGGGAGTGGTATCGCGAGAACATGTTCGCGGCGCAATCGGCCGGCGACGAAGCGGAAGACAAGCGCTGGTTCGCGATCAAGCCGATGAATTGCCCCGGCCACGTGCTGATTTTCAAGCACGGCCTGAAGAGCTACCGCGAACTGCCGATCCGCATGGCGGAGTTCGGCATCGTGCATCGCTACGAGCCATCGGGCGCCATGCACGGGCTGATGCGCGTGCGCGGCTTCACGCAGGACGACGCGCATGTGTTCTGCACCGAAGACCAGCTTGCTGACGAGTGCCTCAAGATCAACGATCTGATTCTGTCGACCTATGCCGACTTCGGCTTCGACGGCGAACTGACGGTCAAGCTGTCCACGCGCCCGGAAAAGCGTGTCGGCTCGGATGAGGCGTGGGATCACGCCGAAACCGTTATGGCCAAAGTGCTCGAACAGATCGCCGCGCAAGGCCACAACCGCATCAAGACCTCGATCAATCCGGGCGAAGGCGCGTTCTACGGGCCGAAGTTCGAATACGTGCTGCGCGACGCCATCGGCCGCGAATGGCAATGCGGCACCACGCAGGTGGACTTCAATCTGCCGGGCCGGTTCGGCGCGTTCTACATCGACGATCACTCCAACAAGGTGACCCCGGTGATGGTCCATCGCGCCATCTGCGGATCGCTGGAGCGTTTCACCGGCATCCTGATCGAGCATTTCGCCGGTCACTTCCCGCTCTGGCTCGCGCCGGTTCAGGCCGTCGTCACCACCATCACCTCGGATGGCGATGACTACGCACGCGAAGTGCTGGCCGCCTGCCGTAAAGCGGGTCTGCGCACCGAGATCGATCTTCGCAACGAGAAGATCAACTACAAGGTGCGCGAACATTCGCTGGCGAAGGTCCCTGCCCTTCTCGTCGTCGGCAAGAAGGAAGCCGAAACCCGCCAGGTTTCGATCCGCCGTCTCGGCAGCGAAGGCCAGACCGTGCTGCCGCTCGAAGAGGCGCTGAAGGCGCTGGCGTATGAGGCGATGCCGCCGGACTTGAAGCGGGCGCAAGGCTGAAGAACGAATTTATGAGCCCTCTCTTTAGAGGGCTCATAAACTGCACGTCTTGTACTCGCGGACTGAATTTCCGATATCAGCGTCGCACACCAGTATGATGCGCCAATAGCCCGGATATCTTATGCCCGATGCACTCGACCTTCTGAAGACACGCCGCTCGCTCAAGCCGATCGAGATGACCGGCCCCGGCCCCTCACCCGCCGAGCTTGAAACGATCCTGACCGTCGGCGCGCGCGTGCCCGATCACGGCAAGATCGTTCCGTGGCGCTTCATCGTGTTTGAAGGCGATGCACGAACCCGCGCGGGGGAGATTTTCGCGAAGGTCTTCCGCGCCAAGAACGTCACCGCGACGCCGGATCAGGTCGAGAGCGAGAAGAAGCGATTTACCCACGCGCCACTCGTCATCGCTGTGGTGAGCCGGACGTCAAAGCATCCGAAGGTGCCGCCGTGGGAGCAGGAACTGTCGGCCGGCGCCAGCGCCATGAACATCGTTCACGCCGCCCACGCGCTTGGCTATGTCGCGAATTGGCTGACCGGCTGGATGGCGTTCGACCGCGACGTGCTCACCGCGCTGGGACTCTCGCCGGATGAAAAGCTCGCGGGCTTCATTCATATCGGAAAGGCCGAGCGGCCCACCGACGACCGGCCACGTCCCGCGCTTAGCGAGATCGTGACACGGTTCTAGATCACGCTGCCTTTGACGCGCGGTTGCCGAACTTACCGAGCAGCGCGCTGACCTCCGACGCCGGGCGCGCGGCACTGAACAGAAAGCCTTGCACCTCCGTGCAGCCTTCGGCGCGCAGCCAGTCGAGCTGATCGACCGTCTCGACGCCTTCCGCGGTCGTCGAAATGTTGAGACTGCGGCCCAGCCCCGAGATGGCCCGGATGATGGCGACACAATCGGGCCGCTCGGCAAGGTCGCGCACGAAAGAGCGGTCGATCTTGATTTTGTCGAACGGGAAGCTGCGCAGGTAGCTCAGGCTGGAATAGCCGGTGCCGAAGTCGTCCATCGAAATGCGGACGCCGAATTCGCGCAATTGATGCAGGATCGTGAGATTGGCTTCGCTGTCCGCGAGAAAAATCGACTCGGTGATCTCAAGTTCGAGCCGCAGCGGCGACAGGCCGGATTGCGCGAGCGCGGTAAACACCGCCTGCGTCAGGTTGCGGCTGCGGAACTGCGCCGCCGACAGGTTGACGGCGACCTTGATGTCCGACGGCCACGCCGCAGCCTGCATGCAGGCTTCGCGCAACACCCACTCGCCCAGCGGAACGATCAGACCAATATCCTCGGCGACCGGGATGAAATCGGCGGGCGAGATCATGCCTTTGTCGGGATGCTTCCAGCGCAGCAATGCCTCGAACGAGACGATGCGATCCTGCGTGAGGTCGACCAGCGGCTGGTAATGAAGTTCGAATTCGCCGCTCGCCAATGCATGCCGCAGGTCGATCTCCATGTCGCGACGCCGTTGCGCGTGGCGGTCCATTTCTTTCTCGAAGAAACGGTGCACGCCACCGCCGTCCGACTTGGCGCGATACAGCGCCATGTCGGCGTTGCGCAGCAGGTCCTCCCCGGTGTCGCCGTCCCCCGGTGAAATCGCGATGCCGATGCTGGCACCGATAACCACTTCGAGAGCGTCGATCTGATACGGCGCACTCAAGGTCTCGATAATGCGGATGGCGTGATCGCTGATTTCGATCGGCGACATGTTGCTTCCAAGGATCATCGCGAACTCGTCGCCGCCGAGTCTCGCCACCAGGCTGTCCTGGCGCGCATCCGCCGCGAGCCGGCCGGCTACCTGCGTCAGCAGCCTGTCGCCGATCGGATGACCAAAGGAGTCGTTGACGTTCTTGAACAGGTCGAGATCGATGCAAAGCACCGCGACGGTCTTGTTGACGAGACGGCTGCGCTCGAGGTCCTGCCGCAACCGTTCCTGAAACATCACGCGGTTGGCCAAATTGGTCAGCCCGTCGTGATGGGCCATGTAGGCGATCCGGGCTTCCGCCTTGCGGCGCTCGGTGATGTCGACCGCGGACACCAGAAAGCTGTCGCGGTCCTGAAATGCGATGCGGCGGCCGAACGTCAGGACCTCGATCTCGCTGCCGTCCGCTTTCAGGTGCCGCCAGTTGCGGCCGGAATCATAGACATCGCCGACCCCGACCAGCGCGCGGGAATGTTCCTCCCATTCGTCCTTCGGCCAGAGGTCTTGCAGTTCCATGGAGAGAAACGTCGCACGGTCATAACCATAGTGACTGAGTGCCGCGTCGTTCACGTTGCGAAACTTCCGCGTCTCGACATCGAACACCCACATCGGCATCGGATTGCTTTCGAACAGCAGCCGGAACGACTGTTCGCGCCGCTTCATATCCGTGACGTCGGTCAGCGACAGCGCCAGCATGTCTCCAACCGGAGCCGCGCTGATCTTCAGCGTGCTGGTGTCATCGCTCACCTCGAATTGTCCGCCGAAACCGTCACTGACCACGGCGCACAGCCTGCCGAAAACCTCGGGCGCGCAAAGCGCGTGCGTCCCGGCTTTCAGCCGTCGCCAGCGCAATTCGTCCGGCGGCAAGCGGAGAAGGCGCGCGGCCCCCTGATTGAGATGCACGATCTGGAAGTCAGCCGGCTGGCCGTTCGCATCACGAATTGTCGCCAGCGACAGGACACCATCACCGGCGGCGGAGAAGACTGCGTCGAGCAGATTGTAGTGAAGACCACGCTGGTTCACGTAAACGCTGGTCATGGTGCCGCCCCAGCGCGAGGCGACCGGCAGCGCGAACACGTCGTAGATCTGGACAAGACCGTCGCGGACGCAATGTGCGGTCGCCAGATAAGGCTGGCCGTTCCGCCGCGCGTTCGCAACCGCTTCGCTCAGGATCAGCGCGCAATCGGGCGGAAATGCGTTAAGAGCGGTGTCCTGGATTTCCGTCTCCAGCCATTGCTCGACATAACGGCCGGCGCGCGAGACCTTGAACTCGGCGCCCTCATCCTTGATGAGCATGACATGATCCGCCAGACGGCCGAGGCTGCCGAGCATGACGTCTTCAAAGGAGGGCAGATCTTTTCCGGGCTTGAGCGCCGCCTGCCATTTGCGGCGCAGAACAGAAACGTCGCTGAACAATTCCGGATCTGACGTCTTCTTCGATTTCGCGACGGCAACCACAGCACACCCCACCACCCAGGCACGGCATTCTGCCGCGCCACTCGGGCAGCATCCAATGCAGATGCGCTTAAGGCGGCGTAAACGCCGCACGCCGATGCAACCGATGTGCGGTTTATGAAGTTTCTAAGTCGTTTGATGGTTAGTGCGCCTTAGGCACTATGACAGATTTATTATAGCGCCTAGCGCGCGATGACTTCGACTTCGCCGTCGACGCCGTTGCTGACATTGAACGGGCGCTCGAACACCTTGCCCTCGTTCTTCGCAATCACGCGATATTCGCCCTCCGAGAGGATAACCTTCGGAAACGCGCCGTTATATTCCTTGATGACGTCGCCTGCGGGCGTAATCACCGACCACGCGGTATTGGCCAGCGCCTCGCCGCCCTTGTCGCTGACCAGCTTGAGCGTGATGACGGCCGCGCGATGCGTACAGATCACGTCGGTCAGCTTGCCCGCCTGCACGCGAATGTCCGAACGCACCACCGAGTTCGCGTCGCCGTAATTCGAGATGATGTAGTACGTCCCCTCGGGCACCAGCAGCACATCGCCGGCGGCGACGTTCTGCGCCAGCGGGGCGCGCTCGCCGACCTCGAACTGGCTGCCTTTGTAGATCGAGAACGTGATCTGTCCCTGCGGGATCTTGGTGGTGCCGACGCGCCCTTCGATGCGAAGGCCGCCGGCGGGAAGATCGAACTGTTCGCGCAAGGTATCGTTGCGCAGCGTCACCGGACGAACCGCGCTCACCAGACCGAGCGACGCATGCACGACATAGCCGCCGGGCGCCAAAACGATATTCGGGGTGGCGGTGCGGTCCTCGCGCACCAGCTGGAATGCGCCGCTCGCGTCAGGCTTGTCGGAGTAGACGCGCCACACCACGCCGGCGTTGACGGGAGGCAGATCTTTTCCGAAGCGCGCAGTCAGCGCAAGGACACCTTGCTGCGGTGTCGGCGCTGGTTGCGGCGGCAGCGCGGTGGTGACCGGCGGCTGCGTCAGCGTTGCGGGAAATCCCGGTGCGGCAGCAGGGCCGGACGGCGGCGCGAGACTGATCGCCGGGCCCGATGGCGTCGGCGATTCAGGAACGCTGGCCGGGGGAATCGGCGGCGGCGCATCGCCGACGAACTGCGCGGCTGCGGGCTGCGCAACCGCAATCGCGAACAGACACGTCAGCGCGTGCATCCATGCCAATGCGTGACGACGCAAAGGGGGCATGGGGCCTGTCCGCGCACCGCAGACGGCTGTCCTGCGGCTGTGTCCGGAGGCGTTCATGGCGGAGGTTTTTCACCGAAAACGAGGCAAATTCAAGCCTGACAACGGCCTTGACGGCGTTTCAGAAGCCGCTATCCGGGGAATAGCGGCTTCTGCCCCGGCGGAAGCCGCGCTACAGTCACATTTCCTGATTACGCGAGACGCGTGTCCACGCACAATCACACCCATTTCGCGTTCTCATGACCAAATCCGGTCGAAGACGGCCGATTCGGTGCCATGAGCCCTCAGGAGACGGATGTTGCTCGAAAGTTTGATGGGATTTCGTCAGAACGGCGCAAGGGGCAAAATGGAAATTGGGGCGACACTCACCAGGAAACCGACCATCGGGCTGGCGCTCGGCGGCGGCGCGGCGCGCGGGTTCGCACATATCGGCATTCTGCGCACGCTTCTTGCCAACGGCATCGTTCCGGACATCGTGGTCGGCACATCCATCGGTGCCGTGGTCGGCGGCGCCTATGCCGCGGGACACCTCGAGACGCTGGAGACGTGGGCCAAGGGCTTGTTGCCGCGGAATATCTTCAGCTATCTCGACATCCGCCTGAACGGGTCCGGCCTGATCGGCGGCAGCAAGCTCGCAGCCCAGCTCGAGGCGTCGTTCGGCACCACCTACATCGACGAACTCCCGCTCAAGTTCGCGGCGGTCTCCACCGAGGTGAATACGGGTCACGAGATCTGGATCACCAACGGAAAGCTGGTCGACGCGGTGCGCGCATCCTACGCCCTGCCCGGCATCTTCGAGCCGGTGCTGATCGGCGAGCGCTGGCTGGTGGACGGCGCGCTGGTCAATCCGGTGCCGGTATCGGCAGCACGCGCGCTCGGCGCGGAAATCGTGATCGCATGCAACGTGTCGACCGACGTCTTCGGCCACGGCACCATCATTTCCGCGCACGGCAGAACTGCGGAAGAACCCGCGCCACCGGCCGAACCGGCGGCAACGGAAAAGCGCGGCTTCGGAAAGTTCTTCTCGGCCGAAAAAACCGTGAAGCGGGAATTCTTCGGCAGCGCCGGACGTCCGGGAATTTCCACCGTGATGGTCGAGGCCTTCAACATCATGCAGGACCGCATCACGCGCTCGCGCCTCGCGGGCGATCCGCCGGATGTTCTGATTTCGCCGCGCGTCGGCAAGGTCGGATGGTTCGACTTCCATCGCGCCGAGGAAATCATCGGCCATGGCGTGCGGGCAGCCGAACGCAACATCGAATCGATTCAGGAAGCGATCAACCTGCTGACACCCACGGCGAGCCAGACACCGGGCACCGCGCAAACGACGCAGCCTTGAGACGTTTCAGGTGAGCCTATGAAAGACTGGAGAATAGATCTGGTCGAATCGCTGCGCGGCCAGAAGCTAGTTTATTCGAAATACAGACAGCCACGCCCCGAGTGGGATCACGACCACTGTCTTGGCTGCGGCGCGACATTCTCGGAACTCGATGGACCGGATTACCTGCACGAGGGCTATACGACCGGGCCGAAATACTCGCACGGAAGCGAGTACGAGTGGATTTGCGCTCAATGCTTCGGTGACCTGAAACAGGAAATGGGATGGACCGTCGGCTACGCCGGTCCAAAACCAAACTAACCATTGCCAGATTCTAGTCAGCCGAACCGCGCAAACCGTGTCGTAGATAGATTACGCTCGCGTTGCGGAAAACCTACGCCGTCTTGATGTAGTCCTGCAGCGCTTCCTGCTCGCGCTCGTATTCCGCGACGCGCCATTTCACCACGTCGCCGATTGAAATCAGGCCGACGATCCTGTCGTTATCGACAACAGGCAGATGCCGGAATTTTCCTGACGTCATCACTTCCATGATGGCGGACACGGTGTCCGATTCATGACAGGTGATAACCTTCGACGTCATGACACTGCGCACAGGTTCGTCCAGCACGCCGGCACCGCGCTCGCCCAGCACCCGGACGACGTCGCGCTCCGAAAGAATGCCGTCGATCGTCTGGCCGCTCATCACCATGACGGCACCGATGCGGCGCTCGGCGAGAATTTTGACTGCTGCTGAAAGCTTGGCGTCCGGCGATACACTGATCACCTGATGGCCCTTGGTACCCAGAACTGCTCGAACCGTCATTGTAGCCTCCCGAAAATTCGACCACATAGCGTGGCTCTTGATGCCGAGCGCAGCGCGGTTTTCAATTTTGCTATTGAGTCAAACAACGTGTCGTTTGTTGGTTTCACGCCTTTCGGAAATCATCTGCCTTGATGATGGAGCAAATATGACTCGCTCGCAAGGCGGCGCATGTTGGCGCAGGGCAGCCAGAAGCAACCGGCGCAGGTCAGTCTGCCGCAGGCGGCAAGGCCCGCGCGTCGTTGTCCTGCACGATAGCGCGCGGCACCGGATCGAACAGGGAAAACAACACCAGGCCTGCGACAAAACCGCCGATATGCGCCTGCCACGCGATGCTCTGCGCGGATGTGCCGATGGCGATCGCTCCAAGTCCGGTGATGATGTTGAGGCCAAACCAGACCGCGAGGAATCCGAGCACGCTGGGATTCTTCAAAGACCGCACCAGAGAGAGCGCGGGCACCCGTGCCGCGGCTTCCGCATCGCCGCGACGGAACGACAGGAAGCTTCCATGCTGGAAGGCGAAGCGGATCGCCGCCGCCATCATGCCCGACACCGCCGCCGACGCGCCGATCATCGGTGCGACCTCGTGCTGGTGGGTCACCAGATGGGCGAACGCACCTGCAATCGCGGTGACGGCGAAAAACGCAAAGAACCGCGTGGTCCCGAACCGGCGCGCGACGGCGCTGCCGAACGGCAGCATCCACAGCATGTTGAAGGCGATGTGGGTCAGATCGGCATGCAGGAAGGCGTAGGTCAGGAACGTCCAGATCTCGGCGCCGAACCCGCCCGGAAATTTACCCGCCAGCACGGACGCGTCGTAACGCGCGGGCACAAATCCGAACATCCAGATCACTTCCGCGTCGGTAGCGAGCGGCAACAGGGCGCGCAGGCCATGAATGCCGGCCATGATGACGAGCAACGCCGTCATGCCGAATGGAATGGTCAGGATCGGTTCGCGGGGGGATTGAGGAGAGTCCAAGGGCGCACAATGTCCGAAGCAGGGGCTACCTTCTGAGATAGGCGGCTTTGGCGGTGCGGTGCAAGCGCAAGGATGGTCCGGAAAAGAATAAAGGGAGGGCTTGAAGGCCCTCCCTTGGTCGTACCGGTCTTTTTATACGGACTTTCGAGTGAGAGCGCTGCTTCACGCTCCGGGCATCCCCACCCCTCCCCGTACAATGACCAGATCGTTTTTCCGCCGCCTGTCGTTCAACCTTGAGTTCGCCACCGCCGATCCCTGGAGAAGACCGGCGACTTGGAGTGGCTGGATACTAGCCGCCATACGCATATCCGCGAAGCTCGTAGTTAATTTAACGTTAATTCAGCAAACCAGCCCCGCCGGGCACTGAATCCCGGTTCCGGCATAGACGGTGCACCGCAAGTCCCGCACAACAAAGAAGGGGCCTCGCGGTGCCTGAAAGCGGGACAAACCTGTCCCGCAGTCGTCATACGCGAGGCGGGATCGAGCATGAAACATCCAGCCAGCCGGGAATTCTACGCCTATTGGGACGAGAAGCGCGCCGGCGCTGCCGCGCCCGAACGGAGCGATCTGGCACCCGATCAGGTCCGGCATCTGCTCGGCGACATCTTCGTGCTGTCCTACGATGCCCTTGCCGCGTATCCGTTCCGGGTGGCTGGAACCCGGATGTGCGCCCTGCTGGGCCGCGACCTGAAAGGGCAGAGTTTCACCAGCCTGTTCCACGACGCCGATCGCGAGGAGATCAAGGACATCCTCGGGATTGTGGCGGAGGAAACCCAGGCCACGGTCGTCGGCGTCACAGCACTGGCTCCCGACGCAACCCGATTTCATCTCGAATTGCTGCTCCTGCCGTTCAGCGCCCGCTCCCACAGTCCCGTCAGCCTGACCGGATTACTCGCTCCCCTCAGTCCCATCGAGGGTTCGCAGACCTATGGCAGCCTGAAAGATTTCAGCATTACATCCTGGCGTCATCTGCAGCAGGACCGCCGCCCGCGCGCGCTGCGGAAGTGGTCGCTGATCCGAGGCCTGACCGTCTACGAAGGCCTGCGCTAAACCGATGCACTTCGTTAGGGCTAACGCATCGTTAACCCTGTCAGCCGTAAGGTCCATCATACCGAAAAACCGGTTGACCGGTGTTGATGATGGCGTTGGTGCAAAGACAATCGATCCGCCCGTCCGCTCAGGAGCGGCGACGCTTTCAGCGTGTGAAAGTGCATTTGCTCGGCCGCTATATGCTGGCGGACCGGCGCGAGTTTCCATGCCAGGTCATCAATATGTCCCCCGGCGGCCTCGCCATGCTGGCCCCCGGCATCGGCAATGTCGGCGAGCGCGTGGTGGCCTATCTCGATCATATCGGCCGCGTTGAAGGCAAAATCACCCGCCTGCTCGACAACGGCTTTGCCATGACGGTCGGCGCGACGCCACGCAAGCGCGATAAGCTCGCCGCCCAGCTCACCTGGCTTGCCAACCGCCAGATCCTCAATCTGCCGGAAGACCGCCGCCACGACCGCATCGTGCCGCGCAATCCGATGTCGGTGCTTAAATTCGATGACGGCCGGGCCATCGCCTGCCGGATTATGGACCTTTCACTGTCCGGCGCGGCCCTTGCCGCCGAGATCAAGCCGCTGGTCGGAGAGCCTGTCGTGCTCGGGCGCGTGCAGGCCCGGGTCGTCCGTCACCTCGAAGAAGGCTTCGCGATCGAGTTCGTTCACGCGCAGCTTCCCGAGACTGTCGAAGACAACGTAAGCGCGCAGTAAAGAGCCGCGGTTACCAGTTTCTGATTTTTGAGACCAATCAGGGCGAGATCCACATCCGGATCTCGCCCTGATGCATTTCGCGCGCCGTTTTGACCGGTAGGCCCAACCTCGCGCGGGTAGAGAAACATCAGCACTCTCAGAGAGATGGCTGAAATTAGATAAAATTTGAATCAATTGCAGTTATTTTAAATTTTATGCTCATTTTACTCAAGTATAGATCGAATTAGCCTCGGTTTTTACTTGCATTCGTCTCAATTGTACTTCGACGACTTAGCTGCGGCGAAAATCCTTTGTGTGAAAAGTGGTCCCAACAAGAAACGGGGGCCACAATGTTTTCAATTCGTGGACGGGGAGTCGGTCTGGCAGTTGCTGCCAGCCTGTTGGGGATGACGGTTGCGGCGCATGCCGCAGGCGAACGAGTGCTTTATGCCAGCCTCGGCGACACGACGCGTGCGCCGATCGGCTGGGTTGAATTCTGCGCCGACAATCCACGCGATTGCCGGGGCGGCGCGACGCAGGCCCGCGACATCGTGATGACGCAGGCGGCGTGGAAAGATCTGCTGCGGGTCAATCGCTGGGTCAACGAGACCGTCAAGCCAATGACCGACATGGACCATTGGGGCGTCATCGAGAAGTGGTCGCTTCCGACCGATGGATATGGCGACTGCGAGGATTACGTCCTGCTCAAGCGCAAGATGCTGATCGACGCCGGATGGCCGCGCGAAGCGCTGCTGATCACGGTGGTGCGCGACAAGAAGGGCGAAGGCCACGCGGTGCTGACGGTTAAATCCGACAAGGGCGAATTCATCCTCGACAACCAGAACGAGGAAGTCGTCGCCTGGACCGAAACTGGCTATCGCTTCGTGAAGCGGCAGTCGCAGACCGACGCCAACGCCTGGGTTTCGCTTGGAGACTCGCGTCCGGCCGTCGCCACCGCAAGTTCACGCTGAGAATTGGAGCATGACCGAAACGTCATGCTCAAAAAGGAATACTTGAAAGATAGGAACCCACGACCCGGTCGTATCCCCACCCCTCCCCGTCCCAGACCGGTTCGTGCGCGGCCGAGCTTCCCCCAAGCTCGGCCGCAACTTTTTCAGATCGAGGCCGCTGAGCCTCGCGCAAGAGGCGGTCGTTACGCCGACTCGACAATGATGGACGTAACTCGCGCCGGATCGATGACCATCACATCGTGGCCGATGTCGAGTTCATGCACCTTCCAGTCGCCCGCAGCTTTCACCTTCGCAAGGTTCGCGTCGAACGCAGCACTTTTGTATCCGCTCGCGCGCACGTAAGTTTTCTTCGCAATCCTGTTTCGCGCGCCCTTGAATACGGCAGGCTCGGTGTATGTCCCGACCGGCTGGGCTGTCGTCTTGCCGTCAACCCAGGCGCGATCCTTTTCCGCAACGCCGAAAGCTGCTGCCGGCGGCGGCTTGATCCCGTTTTCGCCTTTTTCGATTGCCGCGTTGATGGCGGTCACGAACGCCGGAGACGACTTCTGCAGGAGTGTTTCGCCATCTTCGGGCAGGAACGCATCCAGAAACACGATCGACGAAATCTTGTCCGCAAGCCGCTCGGCCACGCCGCTGATGATGATGCCGCCATACGAATGGCCAACCAGCACGATGTTGGACAGATCTTCGTACCGAATGACATTTGCAATGTCGGAAATGTGCGTCGTGAGATTGATAGTCTTGTTGAGCAGATGAGATCGCTCGCCCAATCCAGTCAGGGTCGGCGAGAAGACTCGATGACCTTGCCTGACAAGCGCATCCGACACCGGACGCCAGCACCATCCGCCATGCCACGCACCGTGGACCAAGACAAACGTTTTCGACGAGGCTGACTGCGCAAAGCTTTTCGACACGCCGTTGATGGCTGCCAACGCTCCGACCCCGGTTGCCACGACATGCCGCCGTGTAATTCCTGTCATTGATGTCTCCCGGAAATATTTTTGAATTCAGCTCAAACGATTTGAGCCGATAATTTCCAACACCATTTCCAGGTCAAATAAAAGCGCGATATCAACTGGTACATTTGCACATTGCATCAGTGCATCGATCGCCGTGCGCTATCAGACTCAGCTTGATCTGATACCGCGCGGCGTCATTGATCCATTGCATCGTATCGAACATTTTGCATCACGCCGAAGTTACCATCAACAGCGCGGCGCGCACGACGCGGGCGGGATCATCCGATCTTCTTCAAGCCCGCCTTGAACCGCTTGCCGTTGTGAACGTAATGCGGCGCGCCGTAAGTCATGGCGGTGACCTGTTCAGGCGTCAGCGTGCGAATGACGCGCGCCGGTGCGCCGATGACCAGCGTGCGGTCCTCGAACTGCTTGCCTTCGGTAATGATAGCGCCCGCGCCGACGACGCAGCCGGCGCCGATGCGCGCGCCGTTCATGATGATTGCGCCCATGCCGATCAGCGCGCCATCCCCGATGGTGCAGCCGTGCAGGATGACGTTGTGGCCGATGGTGCAACTCTTGCCGATGGTCAGCGGAAATCCGGGATCGGTGTGGAAGGTGCAGTTGTCCTGCACGTTGGAGCCCTCGCCGATCTCGATCAGTTCGTTGTCGCCGCGCAGCACTGAACCGAACCAGACGCTGGCGTTGGTCTTCAGGCGCACGTTGCCGATCACCGTCGCGGTGTCGGCAATGAAATATTGTCCATCCGAGGGAAGTTCGGGCGCGCGCCCGTCTAGTTCGTAGATCGCCATTCCGGTCTCCAGCTGAAATCCGGCGGGACAATGCCACGAACGAACACGGTCTGGCGAGACCGTCGCCAGCCGATCAGTGGAGATCAGGCAATCGCGCCGAGCAGCATCAGCACGAATGTTCCGGACATCATGCTCCAGAACCCAGCGATGACAGTGGCCATCGCCACGAACTGAACCCGGCGTCCTTCAAGCGTGCGGCCGCGCACGGTATTGCGCATGATGATGAAGGGCGCGGCGAACACCAGAAACGGCACGGCGGCGAAGGCCTTCGGCGTGGCGTCCTGCATCAGCAATCCGAAACCGGGAGGCCTTTCCATCAAGGCCTGGAAGCCGCTGGTCAGCGCGCCCGCAGTGGCGAACCCGATGAAGATGGCAAAGAAGGAATTCAACGCTTCGGGCGACATCTGAAACTTTCAACGCACGAGACCACTTCGCGACAACCGGCGTGCCGGTTGGCTCGCTCCTAGGCTTCGCAAAATGCCGCCCCGCGCGCCACTTTATCCTTAAAGAAAGGTTAACACCGCTCCGCCGCCCGGCCGTATGCGCATGGCTCCGGCAGCCTCCCCCTCGCGCGGAACCCGGGGGAAATCACCCCGCGCATGGCATAATCCGCGGCGATTCGGCCCGCATACGACGGGCATCACCCCGGACTGTCTGTTTCCCGACCATGGCCCTGTCTTCATCAACCTCGTCCCGCCCTGCCCCAGCGCGGCGCGCCCAGCGCAGCCACCTTGTGCCGTTTCTGGTCATGGGCGCGATCGGCGCATGCGCCGTCGCCGCAGTGGCATATCTGCTGTGGCCGACATGGGGCATCGAGAAGGCTGGCGATCCTGAGCGCCTGCCGATCAGCATCGGCAACACGCTGTTCAATGTGCCGACCGGGGCAATCCGGATGAAACTGCAAAAGCGCACCGGCCCGCAGGAACGCGTCGATCTCAACTTCGTCTATCCGTCGCTTGAGCCGCCCGCGGCACGCCGCCCGGTCAGCGCGGAAACGGTGGAGGAAAATCTCCCGGAGATCGACCGGATTTTCGTGTCGATCGCGGCCCATCACGATGCGCTGTCGCCGGACGAGCGGACGCGGACGATCTATCCGCGCTACTTCGATCAGAATGCCGGCAGCCTGCAGGACGGATTGAGCATCCGGCCGTTCCGCGACAACACGCCCTACGCGAACGAGGATCTGGTTTATGCCTCGTCGCCGCAGATCATCGCACGCTGCACGCGCGACGCAAAAACGCCCGGCATGTGTCTCGCCGAGCGCCGGATCGAGGGAACGGATGTGACTTTCAGATTCCCGCGCCACTGGCTGTCGAAATGGCGCGATATCGCAACTGCGATGGACCAGTTGATCGGCCGGATGCGCAGGCCGCACGGGTAAGAAGCAGCCGTCATCCTGAGGCGTGAGCTATTGCGAGCCTCGAAGGATGACGGCGTACAGGTTATTTTCATTTTCCAAATCGTCACCCTTCGAGGCTCGCGCCAAACACGCTCGCACCTCAGGATGACGTATCGTGATTGTCAGCAGAACGGCGGAGAGCCTTAAACCTCTTCCTCGATATCCGTTTCGAGGATCGCCATCTGGAACTGGTAGGACCGATCGTCGTCCTCGTCATCGACGAACAGCACGCCGATGAACTCCTCGCCGATATAGACCTCGGCCGAGTCGTCCTTCTTCGGGCGTGGCACGACGCGGATTTTCTGATTGCCGAACAGCCGCTTGAGATAAGCGTCGAGTTTTCTGACTTCCGTAACGTCCACGGGCGTTTCTCCAACTGAACAATGATTGTTGGCGACAGCTTTAAAACGATCCGGCGCGGACCGCTAGTGCGGGATCGCGATAAATCGCAACCCGCTGGTCAGTTACCGCCGTTGAGCATCTGGTTCATGGTGCGCGACGGCTCCGCGCAGCCCGCCTCGCCGACGATCTTCGCCGGCACGCCCGCCACTGTGACGTTGTGCGGAACATCCTTCAGCACCACCGAACCCGACGCCACGCGCGCGCAGTGGCCGACTTCGATATTGCCGAGAATCTTCGCGCCGGCGCCCAGCATCACACCGTGACGAATCTTCGGATGCCGGTCCTCGTTTTCCTTGCCGGTGCCGCCAAGCGTGACGCCGTGCAGGATCGACACGTCGTCCTCGATCACCGCAGTCTCGCCGACGACGAAGCCGGTGGCATGGTCGAGGAAAATACCGCGCCCGATTTTCGCGGCGGGATTGATGTCGGTCTGGAATTCCGCCGATGCGCGGCTCTGGACGTAGTAGGCAAAATCCTTGCGGCCGTTGTGATACAGCCAGTGCGCGAGCCGATGCGCCTGAATGGCATGGAAGCCCTTGAAGTAGAGCAGCGCATCGATGAATCGCGACACCGCGGGATCGCGGTCGTAAACCGCCACGAGATCGGCGCGGAATACATTGCCGAGATCGGTATCGGCCTCGAGCGCGTCGTTATAGGCCTGACGGATCAGATCGCCGGACACCGCCGAATGATCCAGACGTTCTGCGATACGATGCACCACCGCGTCCTCGAGCCGGTCGTGATGCAGCACGCTGGAATAGATGAAGGTCGCTAGCTCTGGCTCGCGCTGGACGATTTCCTCGGCCTCGCCCCGGATACGGTTCCAGACGGGATCGACGGTCGAGAGGGCCGTCTTCGTATCGAGATGATGCTTGGCCATGTCAGGAGTCCGGCTGATGAGCGTTGAGGATATCTTACCACATAATGGGAAGTTGAAAGGCCGCAACGTCCACCAGGGTTGACGCCGGAATAATGGTTTCCTGCACCGTAGAATAATTATCTACGCATCGCCGCGTCATATCTGCTTTGCAAGGAACTCCAGCACGCCTTCCTTATACACACGGTCGCCGACCGCGCGCATGTGATCGCGGTTTGGAATATCAAGCACTTGCGACCCCGGAATGACGTCCGCAAGCCGCTGCGCGGAGCCCGCGATGTCATCGGTCGTCCCGACTGCGATCAGCGTGGGAACGGCGATCGCGGCCGCTTCCTCGCGCGTCATCAGCCGACGTGAGCCGCGCAGGCATGCCGCAAGCGCCCTGCGATCCGAGCGGGTCTGATCTGCAAACGCCCGAAACGTTCGACCGACCGGATCGGTGACGTCATCGAGTGACGCGGCTTCCAGCGCCGAGGCGACATTCTCGCCCGGCCCGCCGCCTTCGATCAAACCCATGCCGATGCCGCCGAGGATGATGTTGCGCAACCGCTCCGGATTGCGCTGACCGAGATAGGCGGTGATGCGACCGCCCATCGAGTAACCCATCATGTCGGCGCGTTCGATGTTCAGATGATCCATCAACGCGCGCACGTCGCCCGCCATGGTGCCGATGTGATAGTCCTCGGAATCGTAAAGCTTCGCGGAGTCGCCATGGCCGCGATTGTCGAGCGCGATGACGCGGCGTCCCGCCTTGATCAGCGTCGATGTCCACGCGGGATAAACCCAGTTCACGTTCTTGGTGGATGCGAAGCCGTGCACGAGAACGATGGGATCGCCCTCGCCTTCGTCAAGATACGCAATTTCAACGGAGCCGTTGTGAAAGCTCGGCATCTTGTCGTCCATGATTTGAAGATGATTTGATGGTTGGCGGGAAGCGGACTTTACCCTGATGTGTCGAGCAAGACCAGCGATTCGGAAAACTCACTTCCCGTCATTGCGAGGAGCGCTTGCGACGAAGCAATCCAGTTTCTTTTCCTTGGGATGGATTGCTTTGCTTCGCTCGCAATGACGCGTGAGGTATTTCATACCGCAATTCACGCTTGCGATGCTGCGAGTTCGCGCCGCGCGCGTTTGAGTTTGGAACGTCGAATCCATGACAGCGTGAGCCGTTCGGTGGTTGCCTTGATCGAGGTGATAAAACCGAACAGTGCCAGCAATGCGGCGAACACCCACCACGCCAGATTGAACGCCCCCGCGGTCAACAGCAGCGCGCCGCGTCCGAGAAGCTTCACGATGGCGCGGGTCTGGCTGCCTTTGGATTCCGCAAGCCGCGCGGCCCGCGCGACATCCTTCGGCCCATCGGCGATGCGCAGCACGTCGAGCGCGCCCTTGGTGCCGGCCTTCTCGCCTACGCGCCCAACGTCCTTCGCGAGACGAACCAGCGCGCCCGCCTTCTCCGCCTTGAACGCGGCCTTCATGGCCGTGATGGTCTGGCCCGGGCGCATGATCGATGCATCCGCCACGGCCTTCTGAAACATCGGTGCATCGACCACGCCGCGCGCCGAGCGGCCTGCCCATTCGGTGAGTCCCGCGCCGAGGCGCCCGACCTTGCGGGCGTCCTTCACCATCGACAGGCCCGCGCGCACCGGCGTCGCGCCGCCGACCGAGACATAGGTTGCCGCCGTCACCACGAGGCCCACGCTCGCCAGCCCCAGCACCAGCTGGTCGACGTCCTCGCCCATGGCCAGCCGCTTGCCCTCGCGCACCACGTCGCGGATATCCCCGAAAACGAACAGATCGCCCGCGACCGTGCCGGAGAGGCTAGCCACATCATCGGCCTCACCGGTCACGAAGCCGGTGGCAAAACGCCGCGCTGTACTCGCCGTGGAATTTTCATCGGCAACTGCAGCCTCCACGCGTTCGGTCACGCCGGGCGGCAGCTTGATACCCTTGTCCTGCGCGAGATCCGCGAAGCTTTTTGCCAGATCCGCATCATTGGCTTCGAGCGCCTGCGCGACGCTCTGTCCGATGACGGCATCGTTGTTTCGCAGGGCAGAATCAACCCGCAGGTCTGACAGCTGCGCCGGATCGTCCCGCACCAGCAGCAGCGCCGCAGCATCGCGCGCATACGGCCACACCACGGTAAATACGGCCGCCGAAGCGACCGCACCCGCAAGCGTCAAACCGATGCGCCGGGCTGGTTTCATTGCAAAGGACAACCTTTCAGTGCGTCCTGGGTTCGAAATCCGGTGACTTGCCGATGACATGGTGTGCCGTTTTTCGGACACAACCTCCCCTCCGAAAGAAGGGCTTTCCCAAGACGGCAGGATTGTGTCGAATTCACATGCTGAGACTGTGGCGAATTGGACGAATCCGGCAGCGCCACTACACTAGGAATTCGTTGTATCGCTCGGTATGCTGCAAGGCAGCGACTGCGTCGTCGCTGTACGCCGGGCTATGGGCTAAGACGCAAAAGACCAGGATTGGGGTAGAACTACCATGGCGGATCACGTCGTCCCTCACTTTCATAACGATGCGGGCGTGGCCATCATCGAAATCGGCTCTCGGGAGTTCATGTGCGTCGGCGCGAATCCGCCGTTCGATCATCCGCACGTGTTTCTCGACCTCGGCGACGATAACGAGATCATCTGCCCCTATTGCTCGACGCTGTATCGCTATGCCGCCGATCTGAAGGCTGGCGAAGCACGCCCTCCCGAATGCGTGCTGAAAGACAAAGTCGCCTAAAAAGCCCGTGGCCGATTCACGCACCATCGTTGTCGCTGGTGCGGGTATCGGAGGGCTGACGGCCGCGCTGACGCTCGCGGCGCGCGGCTATCGCGTCGTCGTGCTTGAGCGTACCGCGAAACTCGAGGAGGCCGGTGCCGGGCTGCAACTGTCGCCCAATGCCAGCCGCATCCTGATCGATCTCGGTCTCGAGCCGCTGCTTGCCCCTCATGTGATCGCGCCCGAGTCGATCAGCATCATGACGGCCCGCACGGCCAGGGAAATCGGCCGCATCCCGCTCGGCGAAGCCGCCACCCTTCGCTATGGCGCGCCCTACTGGATCGTTCGCCGTGCGGACCTGCAATCCGCGCTGCTTGCACGCGTAACCTCCCACCCCGACATCGACCTGCGGCTCGGCGCGCAATTCGAGGACGTCGCCGTCTATCCCAAGGGTGTCACGGTCGTTCAGCGCCGAAACACCACCCGGCAGCAGGAGCAGGCTCTGGCGCTGATCGGGGCCGACGGCGTCTGGTCCAGCGTTCGCCATCAGATTTTCCGTGAGACCCAGCCGCAATTCACCGGCAGCATCGCCTGGCGCGGCACCGTCGATGCGACGCAACTGCCGCGCGGCTTCATGACGCAACGCGTGCAACTCTGGATGGGCGCGAACGCGCATCTGGTGGCCTACCCGATGTCGGGCGGGCAGCGCATCAACATGGTTGCCGTTGTCTCAGGCAAATGGAACAGGCCGGGTTGGAGCGAGCCCGGCGATGTTGTCGAAATCGCCGATCATTTCGCTGATCCCCACTGGCCGATCGCCGCGCGCATGATGATCGGCGCGGTCGATAGCTGGCGGAAATGGGCGCTGTTCGCGATGCGCGACGGCGGCGTCTGGAATAAGGGACCGGTTGCACTTCTGGGCGACGCATCGCACGCGATGCTGCCGTTTGCCGCGCAGGGCGCGGGCATGGCAATCGAGGACGCCGCGGTGATCGCGAAATGCCTAGAGGCTTCACCTGCGAATCCAACGGAGGCATTCGCGCAATACGCCCGCCAGCGTGCGCCGCGCGTGTCGCGCGTGCAGCGAACGGCCCGCAACAATGGCCAGACCTATCATCTGCGCGGACCGGCCGGCTTCGCCCGCGATCAGGTCATCCGGATGCTGGGCGGATCGCGGCTGCTGTCGAGGCAGGACTGGATCTACGACTGGCGAATGTCCTGACGCCACGACGCACCGTCATCGCGAGGAACACTTGCGACGAGACAATCCAGCTTTCTGATGGGAAAGCGCCAAGACTGGATTGCTTCGCTTCGCTCGCAATAGCGATCTAGCGCCGACGTTTCGCTGCGGCGCCGGGAGCGAGTTCGGCGCTGCAATTGCGGCGGGTGAGCTTTTCATCGATGGCATCGCGTTGCGCATGCTGCGCGCGATAGTCCGTCTGATAGGCAAGACCCGAGACGAGCGTCCCGCCCGCGCCGGTTTCCGCCTTGGCCATCAGGCCTTCGAGTTCGACCACACGGTCGTTGGTCGCCTTGCGCGCCGTGGCGAGTTGCTGGCAGTCGTAGAGATCGTACTTGGCGGGATCGATGAACACGCTCGACCCGAAACTCGACTCGCCGCCGCCGCTTGCGCATCCGCCAAGCCCGATCGCCAGCGCGCCCAATACGGCGAGACGCAGCGAGGATATCCGCTGCCGCCGCGCGGGATCGCAATTCAGGTCTTCAGCTGTGAAACCGTGTTTCATGCGTGTCGTGTTGCCGGTCTTCGTGTTGAATTTGTGGTGACAGGGACAACGGAGAGACAGCGGATCAAAGCGTCTCCTGCTTCTGGCCGCATTCCTTGCAGATGAACTTGACGCGGGTCGCGCCCTTCTCCGCCGAGACACGGTTCGACACGCCGCATTTCCCGCACTTCGCCTCGATGCGGGTATTGCCCTGCTTGACCACAAGAGCCTTGCGCTCCATTGCCTCGCGAACAAGGCGCTCGGTTTCTTCGCGCAGGGCCTTCTTGTCCATTTTCAATGTCCTTCGATTGGTAAAGCCCGCGGAGAAAACCCGGCTGTGCCCGCATTTAACGAGCCTTGCTCCCGTTTAACAAACCATATCCGTCGGCGACGCGGCGAAATCGCCATTGACCTGCACCGCCCGGGCGAACAGTGAGCACAGCCCCGTTTGCGTCAACCTGAGTGTTATTGCTGGTCATGGTCCCGTTGTGGCCTTTCCATTTCAACGCAATGAAATTGCCACGAACCTGACAGTCATAAACCCCGCCCAGCGAACTTCTGAAGATTAGCCAGCCAAAGCTTTCATCGATCTGGCGCGGTGGCTGCTTCAAGTCAAAATAGGACTGGACACTGGCCTGGCAGACGAGTGCGGCTGGCCAAACCGATTCACTTGCTTGAGCAAAAGATATGATTGGGGCAAGCAAAGCAGCGCATCCGACAGTCCTGAGAAACACGTTCGTATCCTGCCAACTACGGTTGCGGACGATGGGAATCGAACCCGCATGACGTCGCCATCGGGGATTTTAAGTCCTTTTGTATATTTCGGCATAGATGTCAAAGTTTACAGGAAGGAGTAGGTTTTCCTTTGGCGCGCTTGCCCTTGCCGCCCGACTTTCTCCCGCAAGTGCTAGCCCTCGCCCTCCCCCCATGTGCTTAGCGCTCCACTAGCAGCCGTTTCCGCGATAGCCTTGAGCCGGCACGCGATGATAGAGTTCCAGCCGTTCGAACTGCACGACCGCGATTGAGCGTCCTCCAGGTACATCCAACGCCGATGCATCGACGTTGGCTCCCGCGAAAAAGTCTCCGCTATCAAGCTTCAATTCTGGAGTTCAAAAGCAAAAGGAGATTGCACAATGAACTCAAACGGTCAGTTGAGCACGTTGTGTGGCCTGACGATGGCCCGGACGTTGAAACGGATTCGAGGCCCATTTCTGGCGTCGGCGGCGATCATGATTGGACTTTGCCAGCCCGGTCTGGCGCAAAAGGCACCGGATTCAGCACCTCCTCCCGCCTCGACACTTTTTCAGAACGTCCGCATCTTCGATGGCAAGAGCGCCGTCTTGTCAGACCCGGCGAATGTACTGGTCCGGGGCAATCAGATTGAACAGATTTCCCGCGCGTCCATTCCTGTGGATCGCAGCGCGACCAGCATCATCGACGGCGGTGGCCGGACGCTGATGCCGGGCTTGATCGATGCGCATTGGCACGCGATGCTGATCCGATCGACTCCGGCGCAGGCGTTCGGTGACGTCGGCTACAACAACCTTGCGGCTGGCGACGAGGCAAAAGACACCCTCATGCGCGGCTTCACCACCGTTCGCGACGTCGGCGGCCCGGTGTTCGGTCTCAAGCAAGCCATCGACGAAGGCATCGTCAAGGGCCCGCGGATCTATCCGTCCGGCGCCATGATCACCATCACCAGCGGGCATGGCGATTTCCGTCAGCTCACCGATCTGCCGCGCACCATCGGCGGCATGCTCACCCGCATGGAGAAACTTGGCGGGGCCATGGTCGCGGACAGCCCCGATGAGGTGCGCGTCCGCGCGCGCGAACAGCTCATGCAGGGAGCATCCCAGGTCAAATTGACGGCGGGCGGTGGCGTGTCGTCACCCTTCAGTCCGATCGACGTGACCACCTTCACCGAGCCCGAACTGCGCGCCGCGGTCGAAGCGGCCGAGAACTGGGGCACGTACGTCGCCGCGCATGCCTTCACGCCCGCCGCGATCCAGCGGTCTATTGCAGCCGGTGTAAAGTGTATCGAACACGGCACCCTGATGGACGAACCAACTGCCAAACTGATCGCCGAGAAAGGCATCTGGCTGAGCATGCAGCCGCTGCCCGACGCCATGAGATTGGGCTTTCCGGTGGGCTCGGTCCAGCGCGCCAAGGCCGATGAGGTCTGGCCCGGCATCAGCAGGTCCTATGAGCTGGCGAAGAAGTACAAGATCAAGACGGCGTGGGGCACCGATGTGCTGTTTTCCCGCGCGCTGGCAAAGCAACAAGGAGCCATTCTGGCGTCGCTTGTCCGCTGGTACACTCCTGCCGAGGCTTTGGTCATGGCGACATCGACCAATGCCGAACTGCTGGCGCTGTCCGGAAAACGCAATCCATATCCCGGCAAGCTCGGCCTCGTGGAGCAAGGCGCGCTTGCCGACCTGCTGCTGGTCGACGGCAATCCGCTCGACAATATCAATCTCGTCGCTGACCCCGACAAGAACTTTCTGGTCATCATGAAGGATGGCACCGTCTACAAGAATGCACTGGCCAAATAAGGATCAAGTGAGGACCGATTGAGTTCACGTCGCGGATTTTTTTCCCGTATCCTTGGCTGGTTGATCGCAGGACTCTGGTTTCTCTGCCGCGTCCTGCTCGTCGCGTGGGCGACACTGGCTATCTACTATTCAAACCTGCCATGGAGCACGCTGCGCCTTGCACTTGCGGTAGCCTTTGCGGCGTTCGCGATCTGGGCGCTCTGGTTCTCACGTCAGCGGCAGATGTCAGTGATCTTCGGCGCGCTGTTTCTCGGCGTGGTCGCGTGGTGGATATCGATTCCTCCCTCGCATGATCGTCCGTGGCGACCGGAGGTCGCTGTGATGCCACGTGCAACGATCGACGGCGACCGCGTGCGCATCACCGGGGTGCGCAACTTCGACTACCGGACCCGAAACGATTTCACGGTGCGCTGGGAGGAGCGCGAGGTATCGCTGTCGCACCTGACCGGACTTGATTTCTACGTGTCCTACTTCAGCGAGGGACCGGTCGGGCATACCTTCGTGAGTTTCATTTTCGACAACGCGCCGCCGCTGACTATCTCCATCGAAACGCGGCCGGAGGTCGGCGAAGGCTTTGCCCCCGTCGCGTCCCTGTTCAAGCAGTTCGAGTTGATTTACGTGGTGGGCGAAGAGCGCGACCTCGTCGGCGTGCGCACCAACCATCGCGGGGAGCCGACCTACCTCTATCGCCTCAACACCTCGGCCGACGATGCGCGGCGCCTGTTTCTGATTTACCTGACACGGATCAACGAACTCGCCGACCGGCCGGAGTTCTACCACCTGCTGACCAACAGCTGCACGATCAACATTATACGCTACGCAAACGCCGCCGGACGCGCCGGCCGGTTCGACATTCGCCATCTCCTGAACGGTCTGATCGACAGCTATCTCTATCACTCGGGCCGGGTCGATACGACGCTGCCGTTTGACGAACTGCGGCGGCGCTCCCTGATCAACGAGGCCGCGCGGGCGGCCGATGGTGCACCCGATTTCTCGCAACGCATTCGCGCGTCCTTGCCGACAGTCTCTCACTGACATGGAACATCACGATGATGTGGCGGTTAACGCTATCCCGGATTTCCCGGATCCGTCGCAATAGGAGGTCTCAATTGAAAAAACGATTCCGACTGTTAGCACTCGCAGCAACCATCACCGCTGCTGGCGCATTCTTCAGCCCTGTTCACGCATCGCTCATCGGGAAGCCTATCGGCTTGCCGCTGACTGTTGATGTCACGCCCCCTATTGAAGACGCTCAGTTCGTTTGGGGCGGACACCGCTATTGCTGGTACATCGACGGCTGGCGTGGGGCCGGCTGGTATCGGTGCGGCTTTCACTGGCGGCGAGGTTTGGGTTGGGGCGGACCGGCTGGTTGGCACGGCTGGCACCACGGTCGTCGACCCGGCGTGCATCGCCCGGGACGTCCTCCTCACGCCGTTCATCGTCCGGGACGGCCACCTCACGCAGGCAACCGTCCGGGGCGCCCACCCCACGCAGGTCACCGTCCGGGCGGTCGCCCCGGAGCGGGTCGGCCAGGCGGCGGACGTCCGGGTGGTGGCGGAGGCGGCGGCGGACGTCCCGGTCGATAAGTCATTCCATCTCAAATTGTTTGAGCGCGCCTACGGGCGCGCTTTTCAATGTCCGATGGTCAGCCTTTTCCGGCGACAGCTTTGGCGACGAACAATCACTTCGCCATGCTCTCGGTCATCATCGTACGCGTTGCCGGAAATAAGCCGGACTGTGATCCTGTTCACACACGCGGTGCAGGACTTGCCGTATTATTTATTTGAATTGAATTGAATTCGGCCTCCGGGCCGTCCGAAACCACGGTCGCCTCATAACGGCTGCGGTGCCCTTGTTGGGGCGTTCCTCCCAAAACTCCCGGCCCGCTCGGTCTTACGACCGGGTGGGCTTTTTTGGTCGTGGCGCTTACGCGCGGGCGTCGCCGCATTCCAGCTTGAGGTGAACAGCTTGATCGCGCGCCGTGGAGCATCCCCGGCGAAGGCGATTGGTGCGGACGGCGGGAATCGAACCCGCACGACGTTGCCATCGAGGGATTTTAAGTCCCTTGCGTCTACCAATTCCGCCACGTCCGCGCGCGCGGGTTGTAACATCGCGCAGGGTGCGGCTGAAAGCCCGGTTTGCGACGGAAATACTCCGCCTCCGGGTCAAATCCCGACGGAAATTCGCGGACGCCAGCACGCACGACAGCAGCCGCCCGGCCCACCGGAATGCAAAAAACATAGGCATAGCAGGCATAATTCGCACATGCTGTCGCGAAAAGCCGGCCGGTTGCCGCGCCGTCGATTTGCAGGCGATGCGTTTGACGCTACAAATATCCTGCCGGACGGATCGTCGCGAACAGTGTTTTTTACAAGTCGCGCGCCGGATCAAAGGTGTGATTCGTCATGCGCTGCCTCGTGGTCGCCGACCTGCATTATTCCCTGCCGCAGTTCGATTGGGTGCTCAACGCAGCACCGCAGTTCGACGTGGTGATCATCGCCGGCGACGCGCTCGACATCGGATCGGTTGTCGACTTCCGCGCCCAGATCGTCGTCGTTCGGAAATATCTCAAGATGCTCGCAGGCGAGACCCGCGTCATTCTGTGCTCGGGCAATCACGATCTCGACGAACGCGACGAGAGTGGCGAGAAGATTTCCCGGTGGATCGGTGATGTCGGCAATCTCGGCGTCGCCCATGACGGCGACAGCCTGACCATCGGCGATACGTTCTTCACCGTCTGCCCGTGGTGGGATGGCCCCCGCGTGAAAGCGCAGATCAGCGTGCAGCTCGAGGAAGCTGCCGCCGCGCATCGCGGCCGCTGGATCTGGATTCATCACGCCCCACCGGCGAATTCACCGACAAGCTGGGCGGGCGCGCGCTTCCAGGGCGACATCGAACTTGCGCAATGGATCGAGCGCTATCGCCCCGACATCGTGCTGTCGGGTCATGTGCATCAGTCGCCGTTCACGAAGGATGGCTCATGGTTCGACAAGGTCGGCGACACATGGGTCTTCAATGCCGGTCATCAGTTTGGAAGTCCGCCGGCGTTCATCGCGCTGGACCTCGATGCGGGCACGGCGTTCTGGCTGTCCGCCGCCGGCGAGCAACGCATCGACCTCGGCGCGCCGCTGGAACGGCCGGCGAAAAACATCGCCGAATTTCCCGGCTGGCTCATAGCCGCGGGTCAGGCTCACGATCCGATCCCGGCGACGCTTTCGACCCCGGCAGGTTGACAAGACTTTCAAGCACCTCGCCCACCATCGCAAGGTGGGTGCCGTGACCGGCATACTGCTGCTTGATGTCGGCGAGATACGTCGTCGCGGCGTTCAGCCGCTGGGCCAGAACCTTGGCCACGAGTAGCGCGACCTCCGGCTTTTCGCGCAGAAAGCCGTCGCCGTCATCAATCTGGTAGACCGTCGAGCCGCTCGCTGCCCGAACCGTCGCGGTGTGTGGCAGCCCCAGAAGCACCGACATTTCACCCAGAACCGCACCGGGCTCGGTGACCACGGCGACGACGGTATCTCCCTTGCGAACCTCAAGCTCGCCTTCCAGCAAAATAAACAGATCGCCGGTGGTCTCGCCTTCCCGGATCAACAGCTTATCCGCCGGAAAATAGGTTTCCTGCCGCCCGACGCAATGTTCGAGAACTGCACGCATAACGATCTCCGCTCCGGCAGGTCTGAAGGCTAGGCCCGGCCACGGAAAAGTCCATCGCATAGTTGCATCCCGTTTGCGAAAATTGCCATCGCTTCAATGGACGCGCTAGTGTCCTCAATCTGAAGTTCGCCTCGCGCGGACATCGAACAAAACAAACACACCGGGAGAATCGCGGCGATGGCCCAGGCAAACTACGAGCAGATCAAGTACGAAGTTCAGGACAATATTCTGACCATCACGCTGAACCGTCCCGACAAGATGAATGCGTTCACCCACGTCATGATGAACGAGTTGATCGACGCGTTCGACGCCGCGGATGCCGATGACGATGTGCGCGCGATCATCGTGACCGGCGCGGGCCGCGCGTTCTGCGCGGGAGCGGACCTTTCCGAAGGCGGCGCGACCTTCGACCGCGCTGCACGGCCTGATCGCAAAAGCGCGCCGCTTCGCCCGAACGGCGAAGTCGAGTGGAGCGACGACGCGGTGCGCGACGGCGGCGGCCGCGTGACGCTGCGCATTTTCAAGTCGCTGAAGCCTGTCATCGGCGCGATTAACGGCGCGGCGGTCGGCATCGGCGTCACCATGCAACTCCCGATGGACATCCGCCTCGCCTCGGTGGATGCGCGGTTCGGATTCGTGTTCGCGCGGCGCGGCATCGTGCCGGAAGCGGCATCGAGCTGGTTTCTGCCGCGCCTCGTCGGAATTTCGCAAGCGCTGGAATGGTGCTATTCGGGCCGCGTGTTCCCCGCACAGGAAGCCCTCGACGGACGCCTTGTCAGCAAGGTGCTGCCCGCCGACCAGTTGATACCCGCCGCACGCGCCATCGCGCGCGAGATCGTGGAGAATACCGCGCCGGTCTCGATCGCGCTGATCCGCCAGCAGATGTGGCGCATGCTCGGCGCGGACGATCCGATGGAAGCGCACAAGGTCGACAGCCGCGGCATCTATTCGCGCGGCCAGTCCCCCGACGTGCGCGAGGGCGTGATGTCGTTCCTCGAGAAACGGCCCGCGCAGTTCAAGCAAACGGTATCGAAGGACATGCCGTCTTATTTCCCGTGGTGGACCGAGCGGGAATATAAGTAAGAGCTATCACGATCTCTCACCTCGCCATTGCGAGCGAAGCGAAGCAATCCAAAGCAACAAAGAGTGGATTGCTTCGTCGCGAGCGCTCCTCGCAATGACGGCAGAAGCAGCCTCTATCTTGTCACCAGCACCACGCGCCCGATGGCGCGGCGGTCCATCAGCAATCGCATCGCTGCCGCATAATCCTGAAGCGGCAGGCGGTGCGAAATATTGGGGCTGATGCGGCGCTGCTCGGCGAGCCGCGTCAGGTCCGCAAGGCGTTCAACGCCAAGCGCGGGATTCTTGCGCACAGCCTCGCCGGCCCGCACGCCGAGTACGCTCGCGCCCTTGATCAGCACGAGGTTGGTTTTCGCCAGACCGACGCCGCCGGTAAAGCCGATCACCAGCAGCCGCGCGCCCCACGCGATACAGCGCAGGCTGTCCTCGAAGATTTTTCCGCCCACAGGATCAAACACCACATCGACGCCGCGTCCATCGGTGATGCGCTTGACGGCATCCTTGAACGGCTCGCGGCCATAGAGCACGACATGATCCGCGCCGCGCTGTTGCGCGACGGCGAGCTTCTCCTCGCTGGAGGCGCACGCAATCACGGTCGCGCCGAACACCTTGCCTAGTTCAACGGCTGCGAGCCCGACACCGCCGCCCGCGCCATGCACCAGCAGCACCTCGCCCGGCCCGATCTGCGCGCGATCCCTCAGCGCGTGGTACGCGGTGCCGTGCGCGGCAAGGAACGTCGCGCCCTGCGCATAGTCGAACGTCGACGGCAGCGGCGTGAGCTGATCGGGCGTCACGACGATTTCGTCGGCGTAACAGCCGAACCGCGCTTTCACCATCACCCGGTCGCCGACGCGAACCCCATCGACGCCCGCGATCTCGGTCACCTCGCCGCCCGCCTCCATGCCCGGCGTGAACGGCAGCGGCGGCTTCAACTGGTATTCTCCCGCCGCCATCAGGATGTCGGGGAAATTCAGTCCGGCGGCATGGATCGCGACGCGCACCTGTCCCGGCGCAAGAGTTGCGCGCGGCACTTCTTCCAGCTTCAGAGACTCGGGCGGTCCGAGTTCACGGCAAACAACAGCGCGCATTTACGCCGCCGCCTTCTTTCGCATCAGCGCGGCGCGGATCAGCGGCAGCCGGTCGTTGCCGAAATACATATCGGTCTTGTCGAGATAGATGGTCGGTGAACCGAATGCACCGCGCGCGATCGCTTCATCGGTATTCGCCTTGAGCTGATCCTTGACGGACTGTTCGGCGATGCCTGCGAAGAACTTCGCCGGATCGAGGCCGACGCGCTCGCAGATCTTTGTCAGCACCTCATCCTTGGAGACGTCCTGATCGTCGCCCCAATAGGCTTCGAACACCGCGGTCGCGAATGGCAGCAGCTTGCCTTGACTATCCGCCCAGATGCATCCGCGCATCGACTTCACCGCATTCACCGGGAACACCGTCGGCGGCATCTTGATCCTGATATTCGCCAGCCGTGCCCAGTCGGCCATGTCCTTTGAGGTATAGGCCTGCTTCGCCGGCACCGGATTGGCGCGCGTTTCATACATCGTCTTGTTGACGGTGTTGAAAATGCCGCCGACCAGAATCGGCCGCCACGTGATCTCGGCGCCCATCTCCTTCGCAAGCGGCTGGATGTTGGTGAAAGCGAGATAGGTCCACGGGCTGGAGCAGTCGAAGAAGAACTCGATCATGATGGCGTTTCCTTGTGGTTGCGTTTCATTTCTTTCGTCATTGCGAGGAGCACTTGCGACGAAGCAATCCAGTCCTTGCTTGCTGCTCTGGATTGCTTCGCTTCGCTCGCAATGACGAAGCGTTTTCTACTGCGCCTGCTGCGCGTTCTTGCCGAACATGTTCTTGCGCTGCTCGTCGGTGAACGGCGTCTTGTCGAATTTTCCGACCGCAAGGCCCTTCTGCACCTCGGGCCGCGCGCGCACAGTCGCGTACCAGCGCTTGATGTTGGGAAAGTCGTCAAGCGTAAAACCCTGCGCCTTGTGGGTCATGGTCCAGGGGAAGGTCGCAATGTCAGCGATGGAATAGTCGTCGCCTGCGATATAGGCGCCGGTCTTGCCAAGCTGCCGGTCGAGCACCGCATAAAGCCGCGAGGCTTCGTCGCGATAGCGCTGGATCGCGTATGGAATCTTCTCGGTCGAATAAAGCGCGAAATGCCCGTGCTGACCGAGCATCGGGCCGAGCCCGCCCATCTGCCACATCACCCACTGGATCACCTTGAAGCGGCCGCGCACGTCGCTTGGCAGAAAGCGGCCGGTCTTTTCGGCGAGATAGATCAGGATCGCGCCGGTCTCGAACATCGGGATCGGGTCGCCGCCGTCGGCGGGCGCGCTGTCGATGATCGCGGGGATGCGGTTGTTGGGACTGATTTTAAGGAACTCCGGCTCGAACTGCTCGCCGGTACGGATGTTCACCGGAAATACCGTATAGGGCAGCCCCAGTTCCTCCAGCATGATCGAGATTTTCCACCCGTTTGGTGTCGGCGCGTAATAGAGATCGATCATGGGATGCCCGCGAATGAGGATAATGCCCCGATCCTAACCGCGCTCCCGGTCACATTCCATCCCGCAAGCGCGAACAGCTTGTATGCCATAGCTTGTATGTCATGCCCTCGGCATGGCAGATAAGCGTGCAACCAAGAAGAATGGAAACGCCATGCTGTTTCAAACGACGATCGCCGGCTCATTGCCGAAGCCCGACTGGCTGGCTGAACCCAATACGCTGTGGGCGCCGTGGAAGCTCAAGGGCGCGGAACTGGTCAGCGCCAAGCGCGACGCAACGCTGCTCTGGGTCAAAATCCAGGAAGACGCCGGCATCGATCTGGTCACCGAAGGCGAACAGGCGCGGCAGCATTTCGTCCACGGCTTTCTCGAGCGCGTCGAAGGGATCGATTTCGCCCACAAGGTCGAAATGGGAATCCGCAAGGACCGCTACAAGGCGATGGTGCCGCAAGTCGTCGCGCCCTTGCAGCTCAAGGGCCGCGTTCATGCCGACGAAGCCAAGGCCGCGCGGGCGCACACCACGCGCAAGCTGAAGTTCACCCTGCCCGGCCCGATGACCATCATCGACACGCTGGCCGACAGTTATTACGGCGACCGCGTTAAGATGGCGTTTGCTTTCGCCGATTTGCTCAATGCCGAGGCGAAAGCTTTGCAGGCCGACGGCGTCGACATGATCCAGTTCGACGAACCCGCCTTCAACGTGTTCATGGATGAAGTCAACGACTGGGGCATCGAGGCGCTGACCCGCGCCGCCGCAGGCCTCACCTGCCAGACCGCGGTTCATATCTGCTACGGCTACGGCATCAAGGCCAACACCGACTGGAAGGAGACGCTCGGCGCCGAATGGCGGCAGTACGAGCAGATTTTCCCGGCTATCGACGCGAGCCCGATCCAGCAGGTCGCCATCGAATGCCGCAACTCGCATGTGCCGCTGGAACTTCTCAGCCTGCTCAAGGGCAAGGTCGTGCAGGCCGGCGTGATCGACGTCGCCAGCGACACCGTCGAGACGCCGGAGGACGTGGTCAAGACCATCGAGGCCGTGATGAAGTTCGTGCCAAAAGAAAACATCGTCGCCACCACGAACTGCGGCATGGCGCCGATGCGCCGCGACATCGCGGAAGCCAAGCTGCGCGCGCTCGGCGCGGGCGCGAAGCTGGCGCGCGAGAAGCTGGGGTAAGGCGGCAATCGCGCAAATTTTCAGATCGTCATGGCCGGGCTTGACCCGGCCATCCATCTTTTGAAGAAATTCTTCCGAAAAGGATGGATCACCGGGTCAAGCCCGGTGATGACAAACGTATAGGTTGCTACGTCCAGCGGCTGCTTGGTCTCGCTACGCCGCCCCGTCCCGGATCGGCGGCTGGAACGACAGTCCCGTATCCCACGGAAAAAATATCCACGTGTCCTGCGACACTTCCGTGATGAAGGTGTCCACCAGCGGCTTACCCATCGGCTTGGCATAGACCGCAGCGATGTGCGCCTGCGGCACCAGATCGCGCACGATGCGCGCGGTCTTGCCGGTGTCCACGAGGTCTTCGACCACCAGCAAACCCTTGCCGGTGCCGCCGCCGAGCCGCGCGACCGCGTCGGAAATTCCCTTCAGCACGGTCGGCTCGCTCACCTGCGAGGTGTGGCTGTAGCTCGACACGCACAGCGTATCGATGACGCGGATGCCGAGTTCGCGCGCGATGACAGCCGCAGGCACAAGGCCGCCGCGCGTCACGGCGACCATCGCCTCGAACGGACCAGCGCCGCTCAGCCGCCACGCCAGCGCCCGCGCGTCACGATGAAACTGATCCCACGACACCGGAAACGGTTTGCGCGCGTTCTCGTCACTCATTGCATGCGCCTCCAGTCATGACGCCGCCTTTCGGAACATCGCCGTCGCAGTGGCGGTCGCCACCAGCTTGCCGTCCTGAAACAGCTCCGCCGCCAGATGGAAGATTTCCTTGCCCCGCAAGGTGATGCGGCCTTTGCCTGTCAGCTTGCCGATCTTGGCCGGGCGATGAAACTGCACATTGAGGCCGAGGGTCGAGGTAAACTCGCCGACATGCATTGCGGTGGCCGAGGCAAGCCCCATCGTGTCGTCGAGCATCGCAGACTGAAAGCCGCCCTGCACGACACCGAAGGGATTCACGAATTCCGGCTTTCCATCGAACTCAAGTTCGACGGTGTGCGCATCGAGATCGTAGCCAACGATCTGCAGGCCCAGCATCTTGGCGGATTCCGGCGGCGGAATTCGCCCGGCGACGACAGCCTCAAAAAATCGCTCGCTCATCACATGACCTTCAAAAGCTTGGTGGCGAAACAGCCTGCGGTTATTTCGCGACCTTGAGGTTCGCCAGCATGGCCTCGACGTCCACTATCGCCGCCTTGAGCTTGTCGGCATCGCGCGAACGCACCACGACATTGGTGTTCGGCTTGCCGTTCTCGTCAAGGAACGGATAGCTGCCGATGCTGGTGTCGGGATGGGCTTCCTGAATGGCGCGAAGCGGCGTGCCGATATCGCCTTCCCGCGCGTTGGCGCGAACCGAGTCCGACAGCATCCGCACGCCGGATTTCAGCTTGGGCGAGACGATGTCCATCATCGCCTGCATGATCGACGGCACGCCGGCCATCACGATGACATTGCCGAGCTTGAAGCCCGGCGCGAGGATGGTCGCGCTCGAGATCAGCTCGGCCCCGTCCGGGATACGCGCCATCCGCAAACGAGCCTCGTTCAGGTCCGCGCCGAAGCGTTCCTCGAAACGGGCCACCACCTCGGGATGGAGATCGATCTTGACCCCGAACGCCTTGGCCACGCTGTCGGCGGTGATGTCGTCATGGGTCGGCCCGATGCCGCCCGTGGTGAAGACATAGGTGTAGCGTTCACGCAGCGCGTCGAGCGCCTCGATGATCGAGTCCTCCTCGTCGGCCACGACCCGCACTTCCTTCAGGTCGATGCCGATATTGGTCAGATATTCGGCGATAAAGCCGATGTTCTTGTCCTTGGTGCGCCCGGACAGGATTTCATCGCCGATCACGAGAATGCCGGCGGTGACGATCTCACTCATTCTTATTCTCCTACCTGTCCCGGAGCGGACGTCCGGGGCCACCCACAGGTACGCCAGGAACTTTGGCGCACACAACGCATTGAAGTCACGAACTTTTGCCGCATCCCTGGGCAGCCGCCCGCCCGTTTTTCAGGCAGATCAGCGCAAGGTGCCGCCAATTGCCCGCAGGCAATGCATATCGCGCTGGCCCAACCCTTGCTACCATCAGTTTGAGCAGCGGACCGATGTCCCGCCCTGAAGGAAGCGTACCGGTTTATGGCAGTTGCCTTCGATGAAATGAATGGACCGGGCGGCGCGCTTCGCTCCGCCTACCACGAACTCTCCCTCTGGCTGAAGGAGACCCCTCCGGACGCGCTGGAATACCGGCGTCAGGAGGCCGAACTGCTGTTCCGGCGGATCGGCATCACCTTCGCGGTCTATGGCGAGGCCGAGTCCACCGAGCGGCTGATCCCATTTGACGTCATCCCCCGGATATTGTCCGGCAAGGAATGGACGACGATGGAAAAGGGGCTGAAGCAGCGCGTCAAGGCGCTCAACATGTTCCTCAGCGACATCTATCACAGCCGCGACATCCTCCGCGCCAAGATCATTCCCGACGACCTGATTTTCCAGAACCCTGTCTTCCGGCCGGAGATGAACGGTCAGGACGTTCCGCACGACGTGTATGTCCACATCGCCGGAATCGACATCGTGCGTGTCGATTCCGAAAACTTCTATGTGCTGGAAGACAACGCCCGCACACCTTCCGGCGTGTCCTATATGCTGGAAAACCGCGAAATCATGATGCGGCTGTTTCCGGACCTGTTTGCGCGGCATCGCGTCGCGCCGGTGGAGAATTACCCGGACGAACTGCTGGCTGCGCTGCGCTCGGTCGCGCCCCTTACATCAAAGGCCGAACCCACCGTCGCACTGCTGACGCCCGGCATTTTCAACTCCGCCTATTACGAGCATTCATTCCTGGCCGACAAGCTCGGCGTCGAACTGGTCGAGGGCCGCGATCTCATCGTCAAGAACGACGAAGTGTTCATGCGCACCACCGAGGGGCTGAAACGCGTCGATGTGATCTATCGCCGCGTCGATGACGATTTCCTCGATCCTCTCAGCTTCAGGCCCGACTCGGTGCTGGGCGTTCCGGGCCTGATGTCGGCGTATGTCGCCGGCAACGTGACGCTGGCCAACGCGGTCGGCACCGGCATCGCCGACGACAAGGCGGTCTACAGCTACATGCCGGACATCGTGAAGTTCTATCTGGGCGAAGAGCCGATCCTGAAGAACGTCCCGACCTACCGCTGCCGCGAGCCGAAGGATCTGAAATACGTCCTCGACAATCTGAAGGACCTCGTCGTCAAGGAAGTTCACGGCTCGGGCGGCTACGGCATGCTGATCGGTCCCGCCTCGACGAACGAGCAGATCGAGTCCTTCCGCGCCAAGCTTCTGAAAGAGCCGGAGGGTTTCATCGCGCAACCGACGCTTGCGCTGTCCACCTGCCCCACTTGCACCGCATCGGGTCTCGCGCCGCGTCATGTGGATTTGCGGCCGTTCGTGCTGACCGGCAAGGATCACGTCACCGTGGTGCCCGGCGGTCTGACGCGTGTGGCACTGAAGGAAGGGTCGCTCGTGGTCAATTCCAGCCAGGGCGGCGGCACCAAAGACACCTGGATACTCGAGTAACACATGCTGTCGCGCACCGCAGAAAGTCTCTACTGGCTGGCCCGTTACGTCGAACGCGCGGAATATCTCGCGCGCACCATCGAGGCGACCTTGCGCGCCACCGCGCTGCCGGATGCCTATGTCGGCAAGAGCAACGAATGGGAATCCGCGCTGCTGACCGCGGGCATCGACGACATCTTCTACAAATTTCACGAAGAGGCCAACGAGCGCACCGTCGTCGACTTCCTGTCGTTCTCGCTCGACAATCCCTCCTCGATCCGCAACTGCATCGAGAACGCGCGGCTGAATTCACGCTCGGTGCGCACCGCACTGACCTCCGAGATGTGGGACACCATCAACAGCGCATGGATCGAACTGCACGCGACATGGTCCGGCGGCGCAAAAACCCGCGAGGACCTCAACAAGTTTCTCCGCTTCGTGCAGGAAACCTCGCTGCGCTTCGACGGCTCCGCCTACCGGACCATGCTGCGCAATGACGCCTACTGGTTCTCGCGGCTCGGCCTGCACGTGGAGCGCGCCGACAACACTGCGCGCATTCTCGACGTGAAGTATCACGTGCTGCTGCCCGAGGAAGAACATGTCGGCGGCCCGCTCGATTACTATCAATGGACCTCGATCTTGCGGTCGGTCTCGGCGCTCACCGCCTATCACTGGGTCTATCGCGAAACGCTGAAACCTTGGCTGATCGCGGACCTGCTGATCCTGAATGAATCGCTGCCGCGCTCGCTGGCGAGCTGCTACGGCAATCTGGTGCGCAACCTCGACCAGATCGGCGTCGCCTATGGCCGGCAAGGTGCAGCGCAGCGCCATGCGCGCGGCGTCCGCAACCGGCTGGAACATGCGCACATGGACGATCTGTTCCAGCGCGGATTGCACGAATTCATTCAGGAATTCATTGCGGACAATGCCCGTCTGGGCGATACCATCTCGAAGCAATACCTGATCTGACACACGACTTCACCCGTCATTGCGAGGAGCACTTGCGACCAAGCAATCCACTCTTTCCTGATCTCTGGATTGCTTCGCTTCGCTCGCAATGACAACGTGGCGCCGTCACTCACGAAATCGCGACTTTTACCATGCGCCTGAAGATTTCCCATTCGACAACATACCGCTATGAGCCGCCGGCCACCGGCGTGATTCAGATCCTGCGCATGACGCCGGGCAGCCACGACGGACAGTACGTCGCCGACTGGCAGATCGACGTGTCCACCGATTCACGCCTCGACGTGCATCAGGATGCATTCGGCAACGTCACGCACGTGCTGACCCACGGCGCGCTGTCAGACCTGACCATCTCTGTCGAAGGCCTGATCGAAACTCACGACACCGGCGGTGTACTGCGCGGCACCGACGAGCGGTTTCCGCCGAGCCTGTTCCTGCGCGCCACACCGCTGACCGAGGTCAATGCCGCGATGGCGAAGTTCGCCAGCGAGTTGCACACCGAAGCCGCCGGCGACACGCTAGGCTTTCTTCATGCGCTGATGCTTCAGATCAACGATCACATGACGTTCGATACCGATCCGACCAATGCCGGAACATTGGCGACGGAAGCCTTCGCGCTCAAGCGCGGCGTGTGTCAGGACTACGCCCACATCTTCATTGCCTGCGCACGCAGCGCCGGCGTCCCCGCCCGCTACGTCTCGGGGCATCTGCTACGCTCTGACGGCATGGTCGCGCAGGAAGCCGGGCACGCCTGGGCGGAAGCCCATGTCGAAAAGCTCGGCTGGGTCGGCTTCGACGCCGCCAATGCGATCTGCACCACCGAGGGCCATGTCCGGGTCGCGGTCGGTCTCGATTATCTGAGTGCGGCGCCCGCACGCGGCACGCGCTACGGCGGCGGCACGGAGACGCTGGAAGTCGCGGTCAGGGTCGATCAGGCCGGACGGCAGAGCCAGAGCTGATTGCAAATTTGCGTCATTGCGAGCGAAGCGAAGCAATTCAGCCTTGTCCAGAACGCGGAAAAGGCTGGATTGCTTCGTCGCTTGCGCTCCTCGCAACGACGACTGAGAACGCAGGTCCAGTTAAAGTTGGCCCTCGTGGTTGCCCCACCCCCGTCCGCCGCGTAGAAATGCGCGGTCTGGAGAGTTGGTGGAATGACCTATTGCTGCGGAATCCTCGTACGTGACGGTTTGATGATGATGGCCGACACCCGCACCAATGCGGGTCTCGACAACATCTCCACCTTCCGCAAGCTGCACATCTTCAGCACCCCCGGCGAGCGCATCCTCGCGATTGCGAGCGCAGGCAATCTCGCCATCAGCCAGTCGGTGATCTCGACCCTGAACGAAGGCGTCGAGAACCCCGAAACCGGCGAGATCGAAACGCTGATGAACGCGCCGACGATGTTTCAGGCGGCGCAGCGCATCGGCCGGGCGATCCGCGAGGTTCACAAGCTCGAAGGCAACGCGCTGCGCGCCGAGGACATTTCCTTCGACGTGTCGTTCCTGTTCGGCGGCCAGATCAAGGGCGCGCGGATGCGGCTGTTCATGATCTACACCGCCGGAAACTTTATCGAATGCACCACCGACACGCCCTACCTGCAGATCGGCGAGCACAAATACGGCAAGCCCGTGCTTGACCGCGCAATCTCCTACGATGTCGATCTCTATGACGCGCTCAAGGTCGGGCTGGTCTCGATGGATTCGACTATGCGCTCAAATCTCGGCGTCGGCATGCCGATCGACATTCTGCTGGTGCGTCCCGACACGCTGGATGCCGAACTGAACTACCGCATCGAAGCGGGCGAGCCGTATTTTCACGATCTGCGCTCGCGCTGGTCGGCCGCGCTGCGCGCTGCGCACCAGAGCATCCCGCGCCCGCCTTACGGCAACGCCAAATGACATCAAATCCGAATCAATTCGTCCCCGGCCCGTCATTGCGAGCGAAGCGAAGCAGTCCAGAGCAACAAGGAAAAACTGGATTGCTTCGTCGTTGTGCTCCTCACAATGACGATTGAAAGATCAACACTGAAAAAAGAAAATAAAGGGAGAGACAAATGTCTGAACTGAAAGTCGCAATCGTCACCGGCGCCGGTTCTGGAATCGGGCGCGCCTCCTCGCTGGCGCTGATGAAGGCCGGGTTCTCGGTGGTGCTGGCCGGACGCCGCAAGGACGCGCTGGAAGAAACCGCAACGGCCGGCAAGAGTTTAGGCAAGAGCCTTGTCGTGCCGAGCGACATGACCGACCCGGCGTCGATCGCCGCGCTGTTCGCCAAAACCATGGACGTCTTCGGCCGTCTCGATGTGCTGTTCAACAATGCCGGCGTCGGCACGCCACCGGTGCCGCTGGAAGATCTCAGCCTCGCGCAGTGGCAGACCACGGTCGCAACCAATCTCACCGCGCCGTTTCTTTGCACGCAGCACGCGTTTCGCATCATGAAGGACCAGACGCCGCGCGGCGGACGCATCATCAACAACGGATCGATCTCGGCCTACGCCCCTCGCCCGTTCTCGTCTCCGTACACCGCGACCAAGCACGCCATTAGCGGCCTCACCCGCGCCACCGCGCTCGACGGCCGCGCTTACGATATCGCTTGCGGACAGATCGACATCGGCAACGCCGCAACCGAGATGACCGAGCGCATGACCGGCGGCGTGCTGCAGCCGCGCGGCGATACCATGGTCGAACCGCGCATGGACGTTCAGAACGTCGCCGACGCCATCGTGTTCATGGCGACGCGCTCGCTCGACGCCAACGCGCTGTTCCTCAACATCATGGCGACCAAGATGCCGTTCGTCGGGCGGGGATAGGCTGGAAGCGCGTCAGCGGTTCAATTCCGCTGACGCCAACTCCGCAACGCGTAGGTCGACTTCAGCCGGATCGCCGTCGTCCAGATACCAGGCCGCGGACAATCCCGTCCACGCAAGTATCCAGCGTAGCATCCGCGCCCGCTCAATCTTCGCAGCATCCGTCACGATTTCGAGCCGACGTGTAAACCGTTCCGGGATCGTCGCGACCGGCCATCGCGGATGATCTAGGTCGGGATTGGTGAAGATGTTCGCGTAGTCAAACGCGCGTTCTCCGATGAGATGTTTGGGATCGATCGCAAGCCAACCCCGCGCGCCAAAATCCAGCACATTGTTGTGGTGCAGGTCGCCATGCAGAACGCAGACATCGCGCGGCTCTGCCAGCAGCATTCGCGCAGCTTCCGCGCATGTTGTGAGAATGCCTCCGTACTTTGCAACCGCGGGCTCGAGATCGCGAAACCATTGCGCCAGCGGTATCAGGCCCGGCGGCGGATTTGATCGATGCCCGTGCAGCCGCGCCGCGACCCCACAGAGAATTGCACAGGCCTCGTCGTCGCGTCCCGTTCGAGACATCAAGGCGAGCGACGCTGTCCCCTCCGCGCGCTCAAGCAGGATTGCAATGTCGTCGCGGGCCAGCACACGCGCCGCGCCCTCGCCGTTCCACCACTGCATCACCGAACCGCCGATCCGCTCGTCTTCGTGATCGGCAAACTTCAGCATCGCCGCCGCACCGTGTTGCCGAACCGGCAACAGGCGCGCCGCGCGCGTGATAATGGGAGCACCGTCGGGGATCAGATCCCAGGCATGAAAGTATTCGTCGAACATCGCTGATACTTACGACACGGTGATGCCGGTTGGCACCACCCTGCGGCAATCGGACGTACCGCGTACTACGCGGTCAACTCCAGCGTGTCGAAATCGGCGGGCAGGATGACTTCCAGCAATTCGCAATCGTCGGAGTAGTCGCGGATCAGATGCTTGATGCGCGGCGGCTGCGTCCAGCTGCTGCCCTCGCGCATCATGATCTCGCCCTGACCCTCCAGATAGGTCTTCACCCAGCCTTTGAGGACATAGACCATCTGAAACTCGACGGCGTGGAAATGCAGCTTCGAGACCTCCTTCGGATCGCACGGCCCGATCAGGCGGATCACATGCGCACGCGCAAGGCCATGGGTACCGTCGGCGATGCCCAGATCGCGGTAATGCGCATAGGCGCGCAGACCGTCGGCGCGAAAATCTTCCTCGCGATGGTGACTGACCACGAAGCGCTGCTTCGGACGCGATGGCTTCGCAGCTGCGCGGCGCGTGGCCGAGGTTCTGGATTTGGTTTTGGCTTTCGCGCGGGACGTCGATGCGGCGGCCTTCTTGCGCGGCGCGGATGTCTTCACAGCAGCGGAGCGTGCCGCGGACTTGAGCCGCTTGCGGGGCGATGCCGGTTTTGCCTTGGCGGTTTTTGACTTCGCGGATTTTTCTTTGGCGGATTTTTCTTTGGCGGATTTTGTTGTGGCCATAAGTGCCTCCCTTTTGGCCCGCTGCATCCGTCGATGCCGCGCGGCGCGGGAAGACTAGCCATTGCCCGCCGCGCCGACAATGCGGCCCGCGGGACTTCCAAATCCAATTCGTCAGTGCAGGCCGAACATGCCGTCGATCGCCTTGATCTCCGCCGGCTTGATCAGTTTGGAATGCGCGACGGTGACCGAGACCAGCGGCCCTTCCAGCTTGTCCTGCCAGAAGGCGAGAAAGTCCTTCAGCGCGGGAAAGTTCGGGAACAGGTCGTAGTTCTGCCAGACGTAGGATTGCAGCAGCCAGCGGTGATCGGGGCGGCGGTAAAGGATTTCGGCCGTGGTGAGACCGTAACCGGCGAGTTGCCGCTTGAAGTCCTCGGAGACGTTGCCCTGAGGAACGGTAGCATTCGAGACCATCAGAACCTCCTTGGCGGAGGCGATCGGCAAACAGTGGCAACCGGTTTTGTCGAACGCGCTCGCACCCACTCTCTGTTGAGCGCGCAGGTCGCGAACCGGGATTCCACGTCGCGAACAACGCGCTGTCTGAGAATCTGACGCAATACGAAGCTTCATCACAAGCTTAAATGTTAAATAAAGTGTTGCCTTTCAGGGCATTAGCAGCATCGCGTCAGAACTGCTGACAGAACGGGGGGCACGCATCTGCGCAGCCATCCGGCTTCCCGCCCCCACGGTTAATGATGAGAAGGAATTTCTGGCACCCGCCCCATCGGACTGCCAATTTTTCTGCTACAGACCCTTGCCCGGCGCCCGCCATGGGCCTATGTCCGGTGCAGTCTCCGGTAGCACTCGCTCACCAAGACTGCCAATTCGCAAAACCAAGACTTATCAATACATTAGGAGGACTGCATGAAATTCCGTCCGCTTCACGACCGCGTCGTGGTCAAGCGTATCGACGCCGAAGAGAAGTCCGCTGGCGGCATCATCATTCCGGACAGCGCCAAAGAGAAGCCCTCGCAGGGCGAGATCCTCTCGGTCGGCCCGGGCGGCCGCGACGAGGCTGGCAAGCTGATCCCGATCGACCTGAAGGTCGGTGACGTCGTCCTGTTCGGCAAGTGGTCCGGCACCGAGGTCAAGATCGATGGCCAGGACGTGCTGATCATGAAGGAAAGCGACATCATGGGCGTCATCACCGGATTGCCCGCGACGAAGAAGAAGGCCGCTTAAGAGCGCCCTCTTTCGTACATTCAGAAATTCCTGACACTCAAGGAAACCCAATATGTCAGCCAAAGAAGTCAAATTCGGCGTTGAAGCCCGCGACAAGATGTTGCGCGGCGTCGACATCCTCGCCAATGCCGTCAAGGTGACGCTCGGCCCCAAGGGCCGCAACGTCGTCCTCGACAAGTCGTTCGGCGCTCCCCGCATCACCAAGGACGGCGTCACCGTCGCCAAGGACATCGAGCTTGACGACAAGTTCGAGAACATGGGCGCGCAGATGGTCAAGGAAGTGGCCTCCAAGTCGGCGGACGCTGCCGGCGACGGCACCACCACCGCGACCGTTCTGGCCCAGGCCATCGTCAAGGAAGGCGCCAAGTCGGTTGCCGCCGGCATGAACCCGATGGATCTGAAGCGCGGCATCGACCTTGCGGTCGAAGCGGTCGTTGCAGACCTCGTCAAGAACTCCAAGAAGGTCACCTCGAACGACGAGATCGCCCAGGTCGGCACCATCTCGGCGAACGGCGACAAGGAAATCGGCGACTTCCTCGCCAAGGCCATGGCGAAGGTCGGCAACGAAGGCGTCATCACGGTTGAGGAAGCCAAGTCCCTCGACACCGAACTGGACGTCGTCGAAGGCATGCAGTTCGACCGCGGCTACATCTCGCCGTACTTCGTCACCAACGCCGACAAGATGCGCGTTGAATTCGACGACGCCTACATCCTCATCAACGAGAAGAAGCTCTCGTCGCTGAACGAACTGCTCCCGCTGCTGGAAGCCGTCGTGCAGACCGGCAAGCCGCTGGTGATCGTCGCTGAAGACGTCGAAGGCGAAGCCCTCGCCACCCTCGTCGTCAACCGTCTCCGTGGCGGCCTCAAGGTTGCCGCCGTGAAGGCGCCGGGCTTCGGCGACCGCCGCAAGGCCATGCTGCAGGACATCGCGATCCTGACCGGCGGCCAGGCGATCTCGGAAGACCTCGGCATCAAGCTTGAGAACGTGACCCTGCAGATGCTGGGCCGCGCCAAGAAGGTGATGATCGACAAGGAAAACACCACCATCGTCAACGGCGCCGGCAAGAAGGCCGACATCGAGGCGCGCGTGTCGCAGATCAAGGCGCAGATCGAAGAAACCACGTCGGACTACGACAAGGAAAAGCTTCAGGAGCGTCTGGCCAAGCTCGCAGGCGGCGTCGCGGTGATCCGCGTCGGCGGCGCGACCGAGGTTGAAGTGAAGGAGCGCAAGGATCGCGTTGATGACGCGATGCATGCGACCCGCGCGGCTGTTGAGGAAGGCATCGTGCCGGGCGGCGGCGTCGCCCTGCTCCGTGCGTCCGAGCAGCTCAAGAAGATCAAGACCCAGAACGACGACCAGAAGACCGGCGTCGAGATCGTCCGCAAGGCGCTCTCCGCTCCGGCCCGCCAGATCGCCATCAACGCAGGCGAAGACGGCTCGGTCATCGTCGGCAAGATCCTCGAGAAGGACCAGTATCACTACGGGTTCGACTCTCAGACCGGCGAATACGTCAACATGGTCACCAAGGGCATCATCGACCCGACCAAGGTCGTTCGTGCGGCGATCCAGAACGCAGCTTCGGTTGCGGCTCTGCTGATCACCACCGAAGCCATGATCGCCGAAGTCCCCAAGAAGGGCGGCGCAGGCGGCGGCGGCATGCCTCCGGGCGGCGGCATGGGCGGCATGGATTTCTGATCCAGCCACTCAGGCGAAGTTCAAGAATACGAAGGGCGCGGTGCAAACCGCGCCCTTTTCGTTTGCCCCACTCCGTCATTCCGGGCGCGGCGCGGCATTCTTCATGCCGCTCCGCAGACCCGGAATCTGGCTCAAGCGTTGCGAAATGCAAAACCCCGGCGGAGACGCCGGGGTTTTTCTATTCATTCGCTTCAGCTACGCTTCAAGCGCGCCGACAACGCAGGTACTGCAAAGCATGACCAAGACACGCTGGATCATCGTCTTTCTAATAGCTCCGGTCCTTATTTTTCTGGCTCTATTCGGATTTTGTGGGCCGGAAGGTAAAAGCGCTGCCATAGCCACCCTAAAGGCCTATTTGGCATTTCTCGCAATCGCTTTTGTCGTCGTTGCTATTGGTATGGGGTTCAACTGAACGCCGGGGTTTTTGATTACAGCTTCTTGTCACTGCTTTGCACCGTCTAGAAGCTTCGCGAGCAAGCTAACAAATGCGATGAATTCTAACGCTCGTTCAGGGTCATCATTTATAAATCCATGCGCTCTCGGATTGCGCAATCCGGAGACTGCCCCGCAAAACATCTGCATAAAACCTTTTTGTTCGTCCTTATCAGATTGATCTTGGAGCTCATTGAACTTCAATGCGGGATTTGAAGGATTGAATGCTCGCTCCATGAGAGTCGAACCATCGTACTCAAGACCGCTTCGAAGACGAACCAATCCATTTAATGCCTTTACCGCAGCCTCAACTGCATTGGCATAATGCCCATCCAAATAGAGCTTTGAGGCGGCTCGCGCAATCTCTGCATGTATATCTAGACCGCCATATGCACGAATAGCTTTTGACGGACTATCAATAATCGACTGATCAACCTGCTCCTCTAAAATCTCGATAAGCGTTTTTAGCTTTGCCGCTCCGCTGCTAACTTTACCTCTAACAACATCGATGTTTCCCAGAAGCGACATGTCCATTCCGCTGTACCAAACAGAAAACACCGGCTTGAATGTTGCAATGCTGTACTCATCATACTCAAATGAATCCACACCATATATGTCACGAATAGTAGAGTTGATCTTATGCATATGACTGTCTAGGAGATCTGCTCCACTCTCGTTATTGAGAGAGTTGATGTTAAGAGACGACAACTCTTCATATCTACGTTTAATTTTCGGAATCGCGCTTACAATTTGCGTTGACGACAAAACCACCGATTTCTTTTCAAGAACGGGCCTTTTGGCCATGCTGCGAACCTTACATAGTTTCTGAGTTACTCAATCGCTTCAATCGGCTTTGTCATGGCTGCCTGCAACTGAGCAAGTGACCCCTTGTGCCCCGCCTTGAAAATATTCCATGCTTTTACAATTACTGCGGCGCGCGTCAGCTCATGAATGCGTCCGTTGTTATTTGCTTTTTGCGCGTGCAGGAGGGCCTGCATTGTATCTATTATTTGATATTTTGAGTTTCTTTGTCCGCTCAACCAAGCCCTTACAAAGTCGTGCGCCTTAATTTTATCGCTCTTTGCAAATTTGTATACTAACGCGGCCATCTGACCCGCTGGATGGGCATACTGTTTGTTGATAGCCCTTCCTTCTTTCAGGAACGGCTCAATGTCTGGATATTTGTCGCGAACTAGATCGCGCACGAATTCTGGACGAAGCGTTTCGCGATTGTATGGGTTGGTATCAAGCAAATAAACCCAACGAACTGCGGCGGCCAAAGTTGATGCGTATTTATAACCTGCGATGTGAAGCACGTCCGCTGGATTTCGGGGCTTGCCAATATCCATCCGACCAAACAAAGACGGGTCGATATTAAAGACGACGTGCGTCGTAAATGGCTTATTCGCTCGAACGCAGGCAGCAAGACGATTTTGTCCATCTAACAGCCGCCCATCCGGCGCAAATTTTAGAGTGTCACCTGTTACACCCCATCTTTTGCTCGACATGTCGGAGGCAAACTGCTGCACCTTACCCGGTTTCGGAGGTCGATTTCCCTCATTGCGCTCTTCCAAAAGCACTTCAGCAGAAGCTGGATCAATATTAATTACCCGGCTTGTTTCTGGCGGGTTTTTTAAAAACTTTTCGATTTCTTTCAAAGCATCGTGAGCCATTCAGTTTACTCCAAGTGTACAGATTGATGTACACGTAATCGGTATGTACAATCTTGTACTCCTGTGTACGCGAGTCAAGGCGTAGACCAGCCTATTGACAAAATTGTTTGTAGGACTATATTCCTTCTCATCCTGCCCCGTCATGAGGGGCGTTTCGCGATCGTCACGATACGCGGGGTGGGATGCGGTGGCGCGGCAGCGTCAGGCGCGAGCGAGGATGACAGGGCGTGCTCCTTACAAAAGGGGCTATGCGTGAGTCATTCGAGCAAGCGCTGACGAACCACGCTGTACGCGAGCATGCGAAGCGGCAACGCTTGGCGTGACCGTGTATCCCGCGCCGGCCCAAGTCGTGTGGTCCTGCGAAATCCGGTCTGCTCTTTCCCTCTTCAACCGGAGAGGAAAAGTACCGCGGAGACGACGGTGACAGGGCTACGGCCATTCACCGGGGAGAGCACGAAGCAAGCCGGAGCACCACCGCGTGCGGAACGCCGGATGACTCCGGCGCGACCGTGGCGACGAACTCGTGTGCTTTTTACTTTTGCACACGGGGCTGCGGATGCGCTTGCGCATCCGGCGTTCCGCGCGCCCTCATTTGGGGCGAAGCGATGAAAGAGTTTCGGGCGCCCCCGCGCCGTTACAACAACAGGGGCGATGACGCATGCTCGTTATCGGCGCGGGTTTTCTCGGGCGCGAACGGGGCAAGCCCCGCGCGCGTTGTCGTGATCTCGATGAGGGGGCACTGTGCCAGCGGTATCGGGATGGCCGGGTCAAGCCCGGCCATGACGACTTCAAGTTAACGCCGCAGCGTCGATGATGCAGGGGTTATGGGTCCCCGCTTTCGCGGGGGCGACGTGGAGCAAGTCGCGTGCGATGTGTTCAGGGCGCAACGCCGGGACAACGCGGGGAGAGATCACGCAACGACGCGTGCGCTTACATCTTCGCGACGACGACCAGCCGCTTCACTTCGCCGTTCCGGTAGGCCTTGAGGAACGCGTTGTAATCCTTGAACGACACGCAGCCGTTGGAATCGCCGTTCGGCCCCAGCATGTAGGTATGCGCGAGCAGTCCGGTGCGCCCGAAGATCGCGCCCTCGCCCGCCACCGGCGTCAGCCGCAGCGCCGCCACGCCGTGAAACAGCGCCTCGCGCGGCTTCAGCGTATAGATGTGCGGCGGCGTCGCGCCGTGCATGCGGACATGGACGTAACGCGGATCGTCCATCTTGGCCCCGAGGCCGGAATGCGCTTCGAGCTTGGTGCCGTTCGGCATGTACACCGTGCGCGCGGAAATATCGTAGATCGCGGTCAGCTTGTCGTCTTCGCTGGAGCCGCCGGGCGTCGCCGACGAGCCATCGCTCATGACGCCGCCGTCGGACCCGGCATAGGCGAGCACCGGACCCGGCGCGGGCGTCTTGCCGAACAGCTTGTCGAACAGGCTCGGCGTCTTGGTCGCCATCGCCGCAAGCGCCGCGTTCTTGGCGCGCTCGACCATCGCTTCGTGATGGGGGGCGATGCGGCCTGGCGCGAACTTGAAGTCGGCTGGCCGCGCCGATGGAAGCGGCACGTTCTTCGCGATCCGCACAGGCGGCGTCGGCGGCAGCGCGACGTCGGGCGCATCGGCGATCTCGGCCTGTGACGGCGCGGGCTTCGTATCGGGCGCCGCCACAACGGTCGGCTTGAACATCACCGGCGGCGCGCCAAGCGAATGGGTGACGTCCATCAGCGCGGCGTAATTCTTCTGCTCGACGGTGAGTGAGGGCTGCTCGTCGGCGGCGGCGGTGACGGTCAGCGCCGTGAAGCGATCCGCGAATGCCTCCCGGTCGAGGCCGGGGCTTGCGGCGACGAACACGACGCGCCGTTCAGCGGCGGGCGCATCGGCATAGCCGCCGAACGGATTGCTGCCGAACACGTTGCTGTAGAGCGTCCAGCCGCACGCCAGCGTCACGAACGCAATCGCTGCGCCGCCGACGAAGCTCAAAGGGCTGGATGTTCGCGAGGAACGTCCGTGGTGGGCCGTGTAGCCGGTACGCGCAACAGAACTGGTACTCATACGCCTTGCATCCAGAACAATCCCACCTTGTTCTTGCGGCTGCATTCGTCGGTTCATGCGCGAACAGCGCATGCGAAAGCGGGCCAGCGTCAGTTGCCATGCGGAGCTTGGAGTTCCCCACGCGACATCTCGCAAAGGTGCGGAGCGGCATTAAGGCGGCTTTTAGTTAAATGCGGATTAAGTCCCGGCAGATGTGTGGCAGGCCCGTCAGCCGGGTTCCATCAGGCCGCTATCGCGGCCCGCCGAGTTCCGGCGGCAGCGCGTGATCGAGCACCTCGCCCGTCGCGCCGTCCAGCAGATCGACCGCGTAGGTCTCGATCGCCACGCCGCTGCGTTTGCGGGTCAGTTCGGCGAGATTTTCAACGCGCGCATACCGGGCGCGATACAGGGAACTTGCGCCTGCCGGGCCGATCAGGAGGGCTTTACGTTTGAGCAGGTTTGCGTCCGGCTCGTTCATGAAGGTCCAGCGATAGCGCTGCTGGAATTGAGAGACGCAGGTGCCCTTCGGCAGATAGAACATCAGCCACGACGTGGTGCCGTAGTCCGCCGCCAGCACGCAAGTCGCGTTTTGCTTTATACGGATCGCCTCGATTTCGCCGGCGAGCGCGGGCCAGCCCACGCCGACGCTGCGCACCGTGGCATCGCGGCGGAATCCGGTGAGCAGGCCGGTGTTGGCCTGCACGATCAACCCCACGAACAACGCGACACCGATCGGCAGCGCCAGCCTGCGCGACCAGTTCATCGTGCGCTGCTCGCGCGGATTCCACGTTGTGCCCCACGCGGCATATGCGGCGGCAATGGCGAATGCCGGATAAACCGGCCCGAGCCAATTGGCCTCGACGCGAGCGTGCAGCGAATGCCAGACGAAATAAAGGAAGATCATCCAGACGCTGATATTGACGAGCGTCGCGCCTGCGGCATGCGCCGCCCTCGCCCGCATCAGCGCATAAAGGCCGAAGACGCCGAGAATGAACACCGACGGTGTTGCAAAGACGAACTGCGTCGGGATCATTTCGCCGAGATATTTGAGCGTCATGCCCTCGACGCGCGCGCGCCCGATTTGCTTGATGAACGACACCCACTGGTGATCCGCATTCCAGAAAATCACCGGAGAGAAGATGACGACCGCGACGATACCGCCGAGATACAGCCACGGCGACGCCAGCCAGCGTCGCTGATCCTTTACCAGCACAAGCCACAGCAGAATCTGCACACCGAAAAACAGCGCGGTATATTTCGACAGCAATCCGAAACCCGCTGCCGCGCCGACCGCAAGCCACCAGACGCCGCGCCCCGTCTGCCAGACCTTGGCGAGGCAATAGAGAACGAAGCACGAGGCCACCATCAACGGCGCGTCCGGCGTCACAATCGTGGTGCCCACCGACGCCATCAAGGTGGCGTTGAGGAAGATCGTCGCCGCCGCTGCAATCTTCACATCATCAAACAATATCCGGGCGGCACGATAGACCGCCCAGCTCATCGGCAGCGCAAGCAGGATCGAAACCAGCCGCACACCGAATGCGGTGTCACCCGCGATCAGGGTGCCGAGACGGATCACAACGGCGACCATCGGCGGATGATCGTAATACCCGCCCGCGAGATGCTTCGCCCATGTCCAGTAGTAAGCCTCGTCGAAAGTCAGCTGCGTGACGGCTGCAGCAACCAGACGCAGCACCACCAGCGCGGCCACGGTGACAGCCGTGCCGCGCGCCAGCCTCGTCTCCGGGGAAATCATTTTGCGCGCCAGACAAAGAGGCTGGAGACGCCATAATTCCAGACCACACCCATCAGCGCGCCGGCAGCACCCGCCAACCACCAGATCGGCTCCTGATCGAAGACCGTCGCGGCGACGCCGACATTGGCAAGCAGGCCGACGCTACAGACCAGATAGAACAGCAGAAGGCCGCGAATGAGAGCAAAGCCCTTCAATCGCTGATCCCGATAGGTCAGCCGGTTGTTGAGCAGGAAATTTCCGGTCATCGCGATGAAAGCGGCTAGGCCCTGCGCCTCGGCGAAAGGAACATTGAATCCGAGCGCGGTATAGAGCGTGACGAGGTGCACGCCGAGTCCGATCCCGCCGACCAGCGCGAACAGCAGGAAGCGCAGCGACACCAGATCGCCGGTCAGCTTGGCAAGGACGAGGCCAAGGAAGTCCAGCACGACCATCGAATCCAGTTTGCTCTCGCCATGCAGCCGCGCCCCGAAGGAATACGGCACTTCGACGACGCGGAGATTTCCGCCCGCGGTCGCCACGATGTCCAGCAGGATTTTGAAGCCCTGCACCGAGAGCGATGGCGCAAGCTGCTCGAAGCGGTCGCGGCGAAGCATGAAAAAACCGCTCATCGGATCGGCGATCTCGATGTGGAGCAGCTTTTTCGCGATGCTGGTTGCAAACACGCTGCCGCCGAGGCGCGCGCTGCCGAAACTTCCCGTGTCGCCGCCGCTGACATACCGGCTACCCACCGCGAGTTCAGCTTCGCCCGATTGCAGCAACGCGAGCATCTTCGGCAACTGGGTCTCGTCGTGCTGAAGGTCGGCGTCCATGACGGCGACATAGGGCGCGCTCGAAGCCAGGATGCCCTCGATGCAGGCGCCGGACAGCCCGCGTCGGCCGATACGACGAATACACCGCACCCGGGGGTCGGTCTGCGCCAACTGCCGGGCGACCTCCCAAGTCCCATCCGGGGAGTTGTCATCGACGAAGATGACTTCCCAAGCGATACCGGCCAGCGCGGTGTCCAGCTTCGCGAAAAGCTTGGGGACGTTATCGCGCTCTTTGAAAGTTGGCACCACGACGCACAATTGACGTGCAGGTGCTGCCCCGTGTGAAATGCCCTCAGTCATGAGGCCAGCGTATATCCGGGGTTCCGAACGATGCCAAGGCAACCCGTCCAAAGACGCGATTTCGAGGCAATAATGCGGGGAAATCGGGTGGCGGTGGTGAACCGGAGCTTAAAAATGCCAACGACCACGGAGGGAAGCCGGTGAGAGAATCAAGACAGCGCGTACATCCGGCGCGCTTAACATCTCACGGCGTCTTCTCGTGGTCGTCCCGGCGACGGAGCTTGGCTGCAACATCGCCGATAGAAGTTAGATAGGTATCGGGCCGGCGTTCTGCAAGGTCCTCAGGGGAAACGGGAAATGGCTAAGAAATCAGGTCGAATTCATATCGGGATCGGTGGCTGGACCTTCGCGCCCTGGCGCGGGGTGTTCTATCCCGAAAAGCTGACCCAGGCGAAAGAACTCTCCTATGCCGCGTCCAAGCTGACCTCGATCGAGATCAACGGCACCTATTACGGGTCGCAGAAACCGGAGAGCTTCCGGAAGTGGGCCAGCGAAGTGCCGGATGGCTTCGTGTTCTCCGTCAAGGGACCACGGTTCGCCACCAACCGCCGCGTGCTGGCGGAGGCCGGTGATTCCATCAAGCGCTTCTACGATTCCGGCGTCACGGGGATGGGAGACCGGCTCGGGCCGGTGTTGTGGCAGTTCGCACCGACCAAGAAATTCGACGAAGCCGATTTCGGTGCCTTTCTCGAATTGCTGCCGCGACAGTTCGACGGCGTCGCCCTGCGCCATGTGGTCGAAGTCCGCAACGACAGCTTCTGCACGCCGCCCTTCATCGAACTGCTGCGCAAGCATAATGTAGCGGTGGTCTATGCAGATCATGCGAAGTATCCGGCAATCGCCGACGTAACCTCCGATTTCGTTTACGTCCGGCTTCAGACCGGCCAGGATACGGTGAAGACCGCCTACCCGCCCAAGGTGCTGGATGAATGGGCCAAGCGACTGACGCTGTGGGCACAGGGCGGCGAACCCACCGACCTCGCCCGCGCCGACAAGGCGTCTGCGAAGAAAGCGCCGCGCGATGTGTTCGCCTATGTGATCCACGAAGGAAAGATCCGGGCACCCGCCGGGGCTATGGAACTGATCGAACGGGTGAGGTGAGCTAACGGCGACGGGAGCCAGCATGGCCAGAGCCAAGAAACTTTTCACGATCGGCTACGAACAGACGCCCGCGAAGGCCGTGCTCGATGAACTTCAGCGCGTGGGTGTGAAATTGCTGGTCGATGTGCGTGCCATCGCATCGTCGCGGCGGCCGGGCTTTTCCAAAAGCCAACTCGCCGCCGGCCTCGACGAGCGCGGCATCTCCTATATCCATCTTCGGAGCCTTGGCACCCCGAAGGACGGCCGCCTCGCAGCCCGCAGCGGCGACATGAAGGCACTGTCGAAGATCTATCAGGCTCATCTGAAAACGCCCCAGGCGCGTGGAGAAATGGATGAACTGGCGGCGCTGGTGATGAAGGCCGGCCCGGTCTGCATCCTGTGCTATGAGCGGGATCACAATGTCTGCCACCGCAAGTTCATCGCCGAGATCATCGAGGATCGTGAAGGCGTGAAAGTCGAAGACCTCGCCGCCCCGCAGATCTGAGTTATCCACAGGCATACCCCGAACCTTCCGGGCCCGTTCGCCTCGCGTTCACGTCTCGTTCGCTAGACGAACCGCTCCTTCAGGGCTCTAATTCTTACGTATTTTTACATAAGAATTTTCATGTCCGGGGCTCGGGGGCTCCATGCGTTGCGTTGGACGGGTGTACGCGTTGTGCGTCGCCGCCGCCGCGTTGTTTTGCGGAGGCTCTCCAGCTGTTGCCGATCCCTTGGCTAATCCCGTGCCCTCATCGAGCCAATTGAGCGGCGGCGCATATCCCGAGAAGTTTCTCTATTTCAGCGGCTTCGACCTCTGGCGCAGCGGTGGCTCGGTCTACGGCGGCGTTCAGTGGGCGCCGCGCGGCCTGAATGAAGACGGCTTCACGCTCAAGCTGTTGCTGGCGGAGGGCAGCTATCGCTATCTCGCGGGCGACACCAGCATCCGCGGCACAGGCCTGCTCGCATCGATCATGCCCGGCTGGCGGATCAAGCGCGGCGACTTCGAAATCAAGATATTCGCCGGTCTCGATCTTCAGAACCACCGTCTGTCGCCCGACGATCCCGGCAACAGCCTGCGCGGCAATCATGCCGGCGTCCGTGTCGCCGCCGATTTGTGGTGGGAGCCGAAGCCCACCCTGATGCTGGCATCGTCAATCTCGGGCTCAAGCATCGGCAACAGTTTCGGCATCCGCGGAGCCGCGGGCTGGCGCGTGATGGATCGCTTCTGGGCCGGCCCGGAGGTCGAGACATCGGGTGACGAAGTCTATCGACAGTACCGGATCGGCGCGCACATGACCTCGCTAAAGTTCGCAGCGTTTGAATGGTCACTCGGCGCAGGCTATGTTGAGGACAACAGCCACCGCTCCGGCCTCTATGGACGTATCAGCCTGCTTACGCGCCGGTAGTAACGAGTCCCGGACAATATCGAAAGTATGAGGCACGAAAGGTTGAATAGTATGTCCATGATCATACTATAAAACCCTGATCCCGATGTCCCGCCAGGATAAGCAATGATTTCCGCATGGGTTTCCGAGCGCCTCTCCGCCCGAGGCATTCACTATGGCTGGGTCATGGTTGCCGTGACCTTTTTCACCGCACTCGTAAGCTCGGCCTCCGTCGGCGCGCCTGGTGTCTTCATTCTGCCGCTGGAGAAGGAATTCGGCTGGAGCACGACGCAGATCTCGTCGGCGCTGTCGATCCGCCTGCTGCTGTTCGGGTTGATGGCCCCCTTCGCCGCCGCGCTGATGGTTCGCTTCGGACTACGCAACGTGGTGATGTCGGCGCTGACCATCATCACGATCGGTCTGCTCGCATCGCTGGCCATGACGCAGGCTTGGCACCTGATCGCACTTTGGGGATTCGTCGTCGGATTCGGCACCGGCATGACGGCAATGGTTCTCGGCGCGACAGTGGCGACGCGCTGGTTCACCGCACACCGGGGGCTGGTCGTCGGAATTCTGGCTGCGAGCGTCGCCACAGGGCAACTCGTCTTTCTTCCCGTCATGGCTTATCTGACTGAAGCATTCGGCTGGCGCACTGCCTTGGGCACCATGTGCGTGATGCTCGCTTTCGCTGCCGTAATGGTGTTGCTGTTCATGAGCGACAGGCCGTCGGATCTCGGATTGCGCCCGGTTGGCGATGACGGCACCACACCTCCCCCCGCCATGGCTCCAGCTACTTCGATTATCTCGGCGGCTTTCGCAGCCTTGCGCGATGCGTCGAAGACCCGCGTGTTCTGGATTTTGTTCGGCACCTTCTTTATCTGCGGCGCGAGTACCAATGGGCTGGTCCAGACCCATTTCATTCCGATGTGCGCGGACTTCGGAATCCCCCCGACGACGTCCGCGAGCCTGCTCGCCGCCATGGGAATCTTTGATTTCGTCGGGACCATCGCCTCCGGCTGGCTGTCGGACCGCTATAACAATCGCTGGCTGCTGTTCTGGTATTACGGCCTGCGCGGTCTTTCGCTGGTGTTCCTGCCATTTACCGACTTCTCATTCTATGGACTGTCACTGTTCGCGGTCTTTTACGGTCTCGACTGGATCGCCACCGTGCCGCCCACAGTCAAGCTGACGGCCAAGCATTTCGGGCCGGAACGCGCTGCGATGGTGTTCGGCTGGATTTTCGTCGGCCATCAGCTTGGGTCCGCAACCGCCGCATTCGGTGCCGGCCTGACGCGAACGCTCTATGAAAGCTATCTGCCCGCGTTCTTCGTGGCAGGCATTCTCTGTCTGATCGCGGCGGCGGTGCTGCTGACGCTCCGAACCGGCCCGAAAACAGCCACCGCATAAGACGATCAGCCGAGGCGCCAGACCGCCATCGGCTGCTCGTAGCCTTTGACCGCGACCTCGCCGAGCGATACGGCGTCGGCGCATGCTTCTCCAAGAGCATCGCGCACGACCGCCGAGATCAGCAATTGCGAATTGAACTCCCTGTTGAGGGACTCAAGCCGCGATGCAAAGTTCACGGTATCGCCGATGACAGTATATTCCTTGCGCCGCGATGATCCGACATTGCCGGCAACGACATCGCCGAAATGAACCCCGATCCCGATGCGAAGCGGCCAACTGCTGGCTTCGTTGTTGCGTGTCATGGCGCCAAGCATTTCGCGCCCGGCCGCGACCGCATGTTGCGTGGCATCCGGTGCCTCGAAAGGTGCACCGAACAGCGCCAGAAATCCGTCACCCATGAACTTGTTCACGATGCCGCCGTGGCGATCCACGATCTCGACCAGCACGGCAAACGCTCCGTCCAGCCGATCGACGACCTCTTGTGGACTGCGTGTTCGCGCCGCCGCTGTGAAGCTGCGAAAGTCCACGAACATCACCGCGACGCGGCGGGTATCGCTGGCCGTACTTGTTCCCTCGGCCAGCAACCGCTCGACAACCTGCGGCGAAACGTGTTGACCGAACAGGTTGGTCACCCGGTCGCGCGCGGTCGCGGCGATGATGCTTTTCTCGAATTGACGCCGCAACTGAACACCAACCGCGCCCGCGAGCACGCCGCATATGAAGACGATCAGACTACGTATGACATGATAGTCCACGTCGGGCGCTGCATCGGGATGATAGAACAGCGCCATACCCAGCAACTGGATGGCGGCCACGAATCCGGTGAAGGTGGACAGCCAGAAATCGAGCCGAAGCGTCGAGAGAATGATGAAGATGAAATAGCTCAACGGCACGACGTAACCGAGCGCGTAAACCGATCCCATATTGTCGATGTGCAGGGCCAGCACGATCGTTGGCGTACTCGTCTCGATAAAGACGCTGAGATATCGCCGGAAGACCGGCAGATCGCGATCGAGCTTCAGCTGCCGCTTGACCATGGCATGGACAAACAGCTCAAACAGGATAAACGGCACCAGAATGATATAGAGATAAGCCGGCTTGAGATTGCCGTGCCATAGTTGATTCACCTGCTCCGGCGCAAGAAAATAGAAGATCCAAAGCACCAAGGTCAGGACGGTCGTCGTCACGATCAGCGCCTTGATGCGCACCAGCTCGGTCTTCAGGATCTCCCGCGTCAGCACGCGGCGAAAATCATCCGAAACCGCCTCGCGATCGCCGCTCCTCGCCCAACTCTTCAGCCAACGCATGACCCCATCCCGCACCATCTGCATTTCGCCCGCAGGATACAGGATTGCAGGTCGCGCTCAATCCAGTGTTCGCCTGAACCGCGTCACCGCAATGGACATGGCGACCAGCATCAGCGCGCACAAGGCGATGGCGTCGTACTGCAGATTTTCCAAAGATGCACCTTTGAGCATGATCGCGCGTACGATGCGGATGTAGTGCGTGAGCGGAAGCGCTTCGCCGATCCACTGCGCCCACACCGGCATACCCGCGAACGGAAACATGAAGCCGGACAAAAGAATATTCGGCAGGAAGAACATCATCGACATCTGCATGGCCTGAAGCTGGTTCTGCGCGATGGTTGAGAACGTATAGCCGATCGACAGATTGGCCCCGATGAACAGCGTCGAAAGCACCGCCAGCATGGTCAGGCTGCCGCGGATCGGGACCTGAAATAGAAAGTAGCCGATCCCGATGATAATCGACGCCTGTAAGAAACCGACCAGCACATAGGGAATGATCTTGCCGAGCATCACCTCCACGGGCGTGATTGGCATCGCCAGCAGATTTTCCATCGTGCCGCGCTCGATTTCGCGGGTGACGGACAGCGCAGTGAAGATCAGCATGGTCATGGTCAGGATCGTGCCGACCAGCCCCGGCACGATGTTGAGTCGCGATTCCGCTGCCGGATTGTAGCGGGCATGGGCGCGAATCTCGAACGGCATCTCCGGCGGATCGCCCACCTGCAGATCATGCTTGAGCGCCGATTGCACGACTTGCCCCAATGCACCAAGCGCCGATCCTGAGGCCACCGGATCGGTCGCATCCGCCGCGACCAGCAGCGCCGGCCTGTCGCCGCGGCGCACCCCACGTTCGAAGCCGCGCGGGATTTCAATGCCGAACAACACCTTTCCGGATTCGAGAAGACTGTCGAATTCAGCAACGGTGTGAACCTCGCGGGTGAAGCGGAAGTACGCGGTATTCTGAAGCGCCTTGAGGATCGAGCGGCCGAGATCGCTGTCCTCCTGCAACAGCACCGCCGTCGGCAGATGGCGCGGCGTCGTGTTGATGGCATAGCCAAACAGCAGGAGTTGCATGATCGGCAGCATCACGATCATCGCAAACGAGACGCGATCGCGGGCCAGTTGCAGAAATTCCTTGATCAGCATTGCGTAAGTGCGTCGCCAGAAGCCGCGCGCACCACCATTGTTTGTTTCGGTTGCGCTCATTGGAAATTGTCCTTCGCGCGGCCCATCAATTCGATGAAAACATCTTCGAGCGACGGTTCGGATTTATGCCACGCGGTATCGCCTTTGGATTTGTACGGTGCAACCGCATCTTCGAGCGCGGCTGCGTCGCGGCCGGAGACATGAAGGCTGTTGCCGAACGGCGCGACCATGTCGATGCCGGACTTTCCGGTCAGATCGGTGGTGAGCTTGTTCAATCCCTCGCCCGTCACGGTGTAGGTCGTCAATGCCGATTTCGCGATGACCTCCTCGACGGTGCCATGCACGAGAAGGTTGCCATAGGCGATATATGCGATCTCATGACAGCGCTCCGCTTCGTCCATGTAGTGGGTCGACACGAGCACGGTCAGGCCCTCCGCCGCGAGCGCATGAATCTCGTTCCAGAACTCACGCCGGGCCTTGGGATCAACGCCCGCCGTCGGCTCATCGAGCAGCAGCAATTGTGGATTCGGCAACGTGCACGCGCCCAACGCGAGCCTTTGCTTCCAGCCGCCGGACAATTCTCCGGCGAGTTGCTCCTCACGCCCCGTCAACCCGATGCGCTTGATCATCTCGCGCGCGGCCCCTCGCGGATCGGGCACGCCGTAGAGCCGCGCGACGAACTCGAGATTCTCACGCACAGACAGGTCCTGATACAGACTGAAACGCTGGGTCATATAGCCCACGTGCCGCTTGATCTTGTCGGCATCTCGCCGGATATCGTAGCCGAGGCATGTTCCCTCGCCGCTGTCCGGCGTCAGCAGACCGCACAGCATGCGAATGGTCGTGGTCTTGCCGGAACCGTTGGGTCCGAGAAAGCCGTAGATCGATCCGCGCTTCACCTGCATCGACAGGTCATGCACCACCTCACGGCCATTGAACGACTTCGACAGGCCGTTGACCTCAATCGCGATGTCTGACTGTGCGATATCGCTGCTCACGGCGTTGTGCCATTGGTGAAGATGCTGACCGGCTGGCCGACACGCAGACTGTCGGGCTTGTTCGGCCGCGCCTGGATCAGATAGACCAGTTTCGATCGTTCATCGCGGCTGTAGATCACCGGCGGCGTGTATTCGGCCGAGGTGGCGATGAAGTAGATTTTTGCCGTCAAGTCGGTGACGCAGCCGTCGCACGTCACGCGCACGTCATCGCCGACCTTGATCTTGGGCAATTCGGGCTCCGGCACGAAAAAACGCACCTTCATGTTGCCGGGCGGCAGGATCGAGATTACAGGACGCTGCGCCGCGACGGTTTCACCTTCGCGGAAGTAGATCTGCTGAATGGTGCCAGCAATAGGTGCCTTCATGCGCCGGCGTTCCAGCTTGGTCTGCGATGTGTTCACGCGCGCTTCGGCCACACGGAGATTCGCCAGTGCTGAATCGAAATTCGCCTGGGTTCCGGAACCGGTCTTGCTCAGAGCGGCCGCGCGGTCAAAGGCCTGCTTTGCGTTGGCGAGAGTCGCATTGCTCTGGTTCAGGTCGGCCTGTTGGAGATCGTCATCGACCGCATAAAGCGGCGCACCAGCCTCGACGTGATCGCCCTCACGGACGTTGAGTTTGACCACGCGCCCCTGCTCATCCGGGCTAACGAAAATCAGATCTGCCTCGACCCATCCCTGATAGCCGGGATTTTTGGAATTCCAGCACCCGGTCAGGGAAGCCGCGACAAGCAACAACGCGATAGTCCGCGCAACATTTCGCGACGCAATCATGTCGCCCTCCCCTCATCAAAAATCAAATCGAGATGAACGCGCAGCATCGCGGCGACGTCGAGCGGTGCAAGCTTGCCGAACAAGCCTTGCCAGATGACTGCGACCATCATCGGCGCCACCAGAAGCTGCGGAAAATCCGCCAACCCGGTGTTGCGGATTTCGCCGCGCGCGATTCCGTACTCGATCAGCTTGCGCATCCCCGCGATGCCGTGCGCGATCACCTCGCGGTAATAGAATTCGGCGAGTTGCGGAAAGCGCGTGCCTTCTGAAACGATCATCCTGATGATGTCGGCCCGCCGCGTGCCGATCACCTCGCGCGCGAATGTCTCGGCCAGCGCTTCCATCGCCACCCGCGCCGAACCCGCGCCCGCCCCGATCTGCGGATTCGAAATTCGCACGATCAGCGGCCCGAGCGCCGTGCGCACAAGTTCCTGAAACAGCGCTTCCTTGTCCTTGAAGTGCAGATAGATCGTGCCCTTGGCAACGCCAGCGCGTTTCGCAACGTCATCGAGGCGAGTCGCGGCAAATCCTTTCGCCGTAAACTCATCAAGACCCGCGGCAATAATGGCCGCGCGCCGCTCCGTCGCGCCGACGGTGCGCTTCGATGGGCGCGGAGGCGCGTTACGGTCGGCAGACGCGCGCGCTTTCGTGCCGCGCACGGGCTTGTCTTTAACGGGACGCGTATCGATCAGCGGGAGTTTGGTCATGCCTTGAATATGACTGACTAGTCAGTCATATTCAAGGGCGAAATCAACAATGCGGTAATCTATTGATTTATTGAGAGTTATTTAGATGAGAGGACCGGGATCACCGGCTGTGGGCCCGGACGCTCAACCCTTGGCATCGCAGGCCCAGGCGCGGATGACGCATTCCTTGCCGCCGAAGGCGTAGCATTTCTTCATCGCCTCATTGAGCGCGCTCGAAATACGTGGCGCGACGGCATAGCCGTGCGGACCGCAAGGCTTGGTCATGTCGAGGGACAGCGCGGCACACGCGCGTTTCATGGTCACAGCGGTGCAATCGCCCTTGCACTGCTTGAGAGCAGCCGCACGCGCGGCCTGCTCGGCCGGATAGTCGAATGCCTGCCCATAAGCGCCGCACTTTCCGATCGCCAGCGCGCCGGCTGCGGAAGCCGGTATTGCGACGAGATGGGCGGCAAAAGCTGAAACAAAAGCGACAATAAAAAACGCGCGAACCTGCGCGACGGTACGGTCGAACAAAATCCCCTCCCCCGAGGCCTAACGGAAGGACTCTACGCAAGAGGGCGTTTCAACTTGGTGAACAAAACGGAAAGCGCGCGTCACCGAACTTTAGCCACGCCGCGCGTCGGCAAGCATTTCCGGCGTGTCGATGTCGAGAAATGCGCTTTTTCCTTCGACTTCAACCTCGGCTACGGCTTCCACGTGCTGGGCGATCAGATGCCGCGCGCCGATGTCGCCGTCGAGCGTCATCAACTCCGCAAAGAATCGCCGCGACCACAACACCGGGTTACCGCGCCTGCCACCGGCCACCGGCACCACGATCAGCGAGCCGCGATCCGGCGCGAAAGCATCGACCAGCCGGTCGATCAGCTTTGCATCGATCAGCGGCATGTCGCCGAGGCAAACCATCGCGCCATCGGCTGTTTCAGGGATCGCGGCGATACCGGCTTTTACGGACGTCGCAAGACCTTCAGCGAAATCAGGGTTGCGGGCGAACTGGACTTTCAGTCCCTTCAGCGCAGCCTCGACCTCAAGACTTTGGTGGCCCGTGACGACAATCACAGGCGACGCCTTGGAGGCTAGCGCCTGTTTGGCGACGATCCGCACCAGCTTTTTGCCGTTCAACTCTGCCAACAGTTTGTTCGGTCCCCCCATGCGGGTGGACCGCCCGGCGGCGAGAATGACCGCCGCGACCTTGCGATTCCCATCGGCCTCGACCGGCACGCGCGGTTGCGGCCGCGTCACGATTTCCATCAAGAGGCCGCCGACACCCATGCCGGTCACATCGGCGCGCGTGACCGGAAGCCCGGCCAGCAGGCGCATCAATATCCAGTCGAAGCCGTTTTCCTTTGGCGAACGCGCGCAACCCGGCGCGCCAAGCACCGGGAAATTCTTGACCTTGCCGATCAGCATGAGATTGCCGGGATCGACCGGCATGCCGAAGTGCTCGACCGCGCCGCCGATCCGTTCGATCGCGGCGGGGATCACGTCGCGCCGGTCGGCAATCGCGGATGCGCCGAACACCAGCACCAATTCGGCACCGAGCACGAGCAGTTCGTCGATAGCCGGTGCAAGCGCGCTCTCATCGTGTGGAACGCGGCGTTCGCCGATGATGCGGGCACCGGTTGGCGCGAGACGCTCTTCGGTGACGCGCAATGTTTTCTCGATCACCTTTGGGGCAAGCCCCGGCAGCATGGTCGAGACAATGCCGACACGCTTGATCGAGAATGGCGCGACCCGCATCCGTCCCGCATTGGCAGCAACCACGGCAGCGTCGCGCAGTTTCGCTTCCACGCCGAACGGGATGATCTTGACGGTAGCAATCATTTCACCGGCAACCACCGGCTTGAACGCGGACAGCGTGGCGAAAGTGATGGCTTCGTCCACCCGGTTAATGCGATCCACCGCGTCGCGGTCCACCACCAGCACGCCAGCTTCCGCCGCGAACAGGTTGGCACGGCCGGTAAAGGCGCGCTCGACATTGACACCCTCGCCAGCCACCGCCGCAGCGATGGTCGCAGCAGCCTCATCCTCGGACACATCGTCCTTGTCGAGCCGCGCGACGACGATTTCCTTCACGCCCGCCTGTTTCAGTGCGTCGATTTCAGCAGCGCCGATGACGGTGCCTTTCTTGAGAACCAGCGCGCCCTGACGGATCGCATGAACCGTGACGCCGCCAAGGCCGTCGTCAGGTGTAACGGGACCGAACTTCATGCCGCTGACTTCGTCTTGAGCGGCGCATCGGCGGGAAGACGCAGCCGCGCGGTGATCTCCGCCATGATGGCGACAGCGATCTCCGACGGAGACACCGCACCGATATTGAGACCGATAGGCGCATGGATGCGCGCCAGCGACGCATCGCTCGCGCCCTGTGCTTTCAGCCGATCCACGCGCTTGGCATGGGTCTTTCGTGAGCCGAGCGCGCCGATGTAGAAACAATCCCGTTCTAGCGCATGCAGCAATGCCGGATCATCGATTTTCGGATCATGCGTCAGCGCGACAAATGCCGTGTATCGGTCGATGTTCAGCGGCGGCAATGCGACATCGGGCCAGTCCGCGAACAGGGGCACATCCGGAAAACGCTCCGGTGATGCGAAAGCCGTGCGCGGATCGACCACGTACACATCGTAATCGAGCGATTGCGCCAGTGGCGCCAGTGCCTGGCTGATGTGAACCGCCCCGATAATGACAAGGCGCGCTGTTGGGGCATAGACATTGAGAAACAGCTTCTTGCCGTCGTTCTCGATCATCCCGCTCTTGCCCATGCGCAGGTGCCTGTCGAGATCTTCATGCAGCGGATCGGAGGCGATGTCCGCAGCCTTGATGAGGCGTTGATCGCCGCTCACGACATCGGTCACAACGATCACGGCCCGGCGCTCGGCGCGCTCGGCGTTCAGTTCGGCCAGTGTATCCTGTTTCAAGAGTTACCCACCTTCTCGACAAATACGCGAATGGTGCCGCCGCATGACAGTCCGACATTCCATGCGGTTTCATCGGCGACGCCGAACTCGAGCATTTTCGGCTTGCCGCTGACGATCACGTCGAGCGCCTCGGTGACAACAGCGCCCTCGACGCAGCCGCCTGACACGGAGCCCAGAAACGTCCCGTCATCGCTGATGACAAGACACGATCCAGCCGGACGCGGCGCGGAGCCCCAGGTCTCGACCACGGTCGCCAGCGCGACCCCATGACCGGACTTCATCCAGGTTTCTGCGGCCTTCAGGATATCTTCGTCGCGGTTGAGCATGGTTCGATTCCTCAAGCTGCAGAGCGGGTTTCGATACGCCGGGGCGGCTGGTCAGATATCAGCGCGGCGATCAGCCCTTCCATGGACTTCAAGTTATGCACGGGGCGGAATTCATCAACATGCGGCAGCATCATTTTGATGCCCTGCGCCTTGGCCTCGAAGCCGTCGAAGCGCAGCAGCGGGTTGAGCCAGATCAGGCGGCGGCACGACCGGTGCAGCCGATCCATCTCAAATTCCAGCCGGGAGTCTGCCTCACGCTCCAGCCCGTCCGAGATCAGGAGCACGATGGCCCCCTGCCCCAATACCCGGCGGCCCCAGAGGTTGTTGAAGTTGTGCAGTGAAGTCGCGATCCGTGTCCCGCCCGCCCAATCCTCAACGCTGGATGAGCATGCCGCCAGCGCTTCATCCGGATCGCGCGCGCGCAAAGCCCGCGTCACGTTGGTCAGCCGCGTGCCGAAAAGAAACACCGAGACGCGCTTGCGCGCGTCGGTGATCGCATGGAGGAATTGCAGGAACAGCCGGGTGTAGTCGGTCATCGAGCCGGAGATATCGAGCAGTGCGACAATAGGCGCAGGCTTGTCAATGCGCCCAAGCCGCTGGAATTTCACGATCTCGCCACCGGTGCGCAGGCTTCCGCGCAATGTCCGCCGCAGATCCAGCCGCTGGCCCCGTGCGTCGGGCTTGAAGCGGCGCGTGCGCAATTCAGCCTGTGGAAGCTTCATCTTCGCGATGGCGCGCGCCACTTCGGCGATCTCGGCAGCGCTCATCTGCGCAAAGTCCTTGCGCTGCAAGACCTCGCGGTCGGACACCGAGAGCTGGACGTCCTTCTCCTCGATCTCCGGGCCCTCGATGTTGCGGCTCTGCGCGAATGCTTCCTGAACGCGGCGCGAGGCCGGTGGCGGAGGCTTCTGCGCTTCGGGCGGCAACGGCACCGAGTCGAGCATGCTTTCCGTGCCTTCGGCGCGGCGAAAGAACAGATCGAACGCCTGCGCGAAGATCAGCGCATGCTCGTGGCGTTTGACGAAAATCGATTCGAGCGTGGTGAACAGATCGGCGCGGTTGCCGATATCGATCAATTGCATCGCCTTCAGCGCATCGATCACCGCACCTGGCCCAATGGGAAGACCGGCCACGCGCAAGCCCCGCGCGAACCCGATGACGTTGTCCGCGATCAATCCGGCCGCTGGGGTCTCGATGTCATTCGGCATCCTGTCACTCATCATGACGATTTCCGGATTGCGCTCAGGCTGCCGGATCGTTGACGGCTTCCTTGATCACCTTATCAAGCGCGGGTCCTTGCATGCGCCCGATGTCGTCCTGATATTTCAGCAGCGCGCCAAGCGTATCGCCCACCACCTGCGGCGTCAGCGAGCGGGCATCAAGTTCTGTCAGTGCGGTCGCCCAGTCGATGGTCTCAGCGACACCCGGCACCTTGAACAGATCCTGTTCGCGCAGCGCCTGCACGAAACCGACCACTTGCTGCGACAGCTTCGCGCCGATGTTCGGTACGCGCGACTTGACGATGGCCAGTTCGCGCTCGGCGTTCGGATAATCGACCCAATGATAGAGGCACCGACGCTTGAGCGCGTCGTGAATTTCGCGGGTCCGGTTCGATGTCACGATCACGATGGGCGCTTGCGGCGCCTTCACGGTGCCGAACTCCGGAATCGTGACCTGAAAGTCGCTGAGAATTTCGAGCAGATAGGCCTCGAAAGCTTCGTCCGCGCGGTCAAGTTCGTCGATCAGCAGCACCGGCGGCCCGGCAACATCCGGCTCCAGCGCCTGCAACAGCGGGCGCTTGATCAGATATTTTTCAGCAAACACATCGGCGGAGAGTTGTTCGCGGTCGGTCTCGCCGCTGGCTTCCGCCAGACGAATGGCGATCATCTGCGCGGCGCTGTTCCACTCATAGACGGCAGATGCGACGTCAAGGCCTTCATAGCATTGCAGCCGGATCAGCTTCCGCCCAAGGGCGGCGCTGAGAACTTTCGCGATCTCGGTCTTGCCGACGCCGGCCTCGCCTTCGAGAAACAGCGGTCGGCCCATCCGCAGCGACAGATAGACCACCGTTGCCAGCGAGCGCTCGGCGAGATAGCCGCGGCTGGTGAGCAGATCGAGCGTTGCATCGACGGACGCCGGAATCTTGCTCATGCTCACACAGACTCCAAACTCAGGTCTCTAAACTCAGGTCTTGGCGGTCGCGGCTTCCACGGCACGGCGCGCGAGCACTCCGATCAAGTGCGCGCGATACTCGGCGCTGCCGTGAATGTCGCTGTTGAGGCCATCGGCCGAAACCGTCAGCCCGTCGAGCGACTTCGGCGAGAACCGCTTCTTCAGCGCTTCCTCGAATTCGGTTGCGCGGAACACACCGTCCCCGCCAGCACCGGTCACTGCGACACGAACGTCCGACGGACGCCTTGCGACGAACACGCCGACCAACGCGTAACGAGAGGCCTGATTGCGGAATTTCTGATACGCGGCCTTCTTCGGCAGCGGAAACATCACGCGGGTGATGATCTCGTCCGGCTCGAGCGCGGTCGTGAACAGGCCCTGGAAGAATTCTTCCGGCTTCAGTCGACGCTTGTTGGTGACGATGGTTGCACCCAGCGCCGTGACGGCAGCGGGATAATCCGCGGTCGGATCGTTGTTGGCCAGCGAACCGCCGATGGTGCCCTTGTGGCGAACCGCCGGGTCGCCGATCAGGCCCGCGAGTTCCGCAAGCGCGGGTATTGCTTCACCGACAACAGCGGAGTTCGCGACTTCCGCATGGGTCGCGGTCGCGCCGATCACGAGATTACGACCCTTCATCTCGATGCCATTAAGGCCTTCGATATGGCTGAGGTCGACCAGATGCGGCGGGTTGGCTAGCCGCTGCTTCATCACGGGCACCAAGGTGTGGCCACCGGCGATCAGCTTGGCGTCTTCATTCTTGACGAGAAGATTGGCGGCCTGCCGCACAGTCCCCGGACGATGATACTTGAAGTCGTACATGAGCTGTCCTTCGGGAAAGTCGTCGATTACGCGAGATCGGATTTGGCCATCGCCTTGGCGCCGGCCGCGATCGACAGCACGATGTTCTGGTAACCGGTGCATCGGCACAGATTGCCTTCAAGCTCTTCGCGGATAACGTGATCGCTGAGGTCGTGGCCCTTGCGGTGAACGAGATCAACGGCGGTCATAATCATACCCGGCGTACAGAACCCGCACTGCAAACCATGATGCTCGCGGAAGGCCTCCTGCATCGGGTGCAGCGGCGCGCCGTCGGCAGCAAGGCCTTCGATGGTCGTCACATTGTGACCATCCGCCATCACCGCCAGGGTGGTGCAGGACTTCACGGCCTTGCCGTCGAGATGGACGACACAGGCCCCGCACTGCGATGTATCGCAGCCAACATGGGTACCCGTCAGGCGAAGATGCTCGCGCAAGAACTGGACGAGCAGCGTGCGCGAATCGACCTTACCCGTCACAGGATTGCCGTTCACGATCAGTGAAATCTTGGCCATCAACACTCTCTTGTTTTCGGCTTGGCGCCCAAGGCTTAATTAGTCAGAAGGTTTGGTTCGACAGAAGGCTTTGGACACAGGTTCCGCAAGCGACGCATGGCGCGGCGCAAAACGCGTTTAAAATGGTTCCAAATTCATATTATGGGCCATTGCGGCAATGAGCAACCTCACCGCACACCGCTTCCGGACAAGAAGGCTTGATTTGTGCGGGGAGCAGATATGCCCAAACGGCCTCAGCCCGCTTTCACCGCGTCCGCGAACTTCGCAAAGAACTCGTCGGCGAGTTTCTTGGCCGAACCATTGATCAGCCGCTGACCAAGCTGCGCCAGTTTGCCGCCGATCTGGGCCTCGACATTATAGCTCAGCAGCGTGCCGCCATCCTTTTCCGCGAGCGCCACCGTCGCCCCGCCCTTGGCGAATCCGGCGACGCCGCCCTCGCCCTCGCCGGAGATCTTGTAACTGTTCGGCGGATCGAAATCGCTCAGGGTAACCTTGCCTTTGAACCGCGCGGACACCGGTCCGACCTTCATTTTCGCGACGGCCTGAAACTGATTGTCCCCGGCCCGCTCCAATTCCTCGCAGCCTGGAATGCAGGCTTTCAGAACGGCCGGATCGTTGAGTTTTTCCCAGACCACTTCACGAGAAGCAGGAAGCTGCACCTCACCCGTCATCGTCATCGCCATGTGCAAGCCTCCTTCATTCAATAGCCGCAGCCTGCGGCCCTTCAGGTCTCAGTTAGGATACAGCGTCCGTAAAGAAAAGGGTATCGTACGGGAAGGAGCGTTGCAAAAACATCGAACAGCAGCCCTCGCCGTGTTGCAGTGCTTTCCGCAAGGTATCGCGCTATTGGCAGGCGTCGGAGCCTTGGATAGGGTCCGCGCATCATGAGTTCATCCCTGCCTCCCCTGCTCGCACCCTTGCTGTCGAGCGCCGCCATGCGCACCGTGTGCGACGATGAAGTGTATCTGCAGCATATGCTGGACTTTGAGCATGCCCTTGCGCGCGCGGAAGCCGCGGTGGGCATCATTCCAGCCAGCGCAGTCGTCAGCATCGCGAAAGCCTGTCATGCTGAGTCGTTCGACCGCGCGGCGCTCGCCGAATCTGCGGTACAGGCCGGCAATCTCGCCATTCCGCTGGTGAAAATGCTGACCGCGAAGGTCGCCAATGCGGACCCGTCTGCGGCACGCTATGTGCACTGGGGTGCGACCAGCCAGGACGTGATCGACACCGCGACGATGCTTGGCCTGCGCGCGGCGATCAACGCGCTGATCGTCGATCTCGACCGCGCCATCACGGGATTTGCACGGATGGCCGTCCAGCATCGTGAGACAGCTGTGGTTGCGCGCACGTGGCTGCAGCACGCCCTGCCGATGCCATTCGGACTGAAGCTGGCGGAATACGCGGCTGCGCTGCATCGTTCGCGTGGCAGACTTAAAAGATTGCGCGGCGAAACCCTCGCCCTGCAGTTCGGCGGCGCCGCCGGAACACTTGCCGCCCTCGGCGACAATGGTCTCAAGGTTGCCGAACAACTTGCGCAGGAATTGTCGCTTCCGCTGCCGGATGCGCCGTGGCACACGCATCGCGACCGAATCGCGGACGTGGCGGCCGCGCTGGCCATTCTGACGGGCACCTGCGGCAAGATTGCCCGCGACGTCTCGCTGATGATGCAGACCGACGTCGCGGAGGCCTTCGAGCCTGCGGGCGAGGGCCGCGGCGGCTCATCGACCATGCCGCACAAGCGCAACCCGGTGGCGGCGGCAAGAGCGCTGGCCGCGGCGACAATGGCGCCTAATCTTGCGGCGACGATATTCGCTGCACAGGTTCAGGATCATGAACGCAGCGCCGGCCCCTGGCATGCCGAGTGGCCGACATTGCCGACCCTGCAACTGGTGACATCCGGAGCGCTTTCCGCGATCGCGGAGATCGCCGAGGGACTCGACATCGATGCCACGCGCATGCGCGCCAATCTCGATATGACACAGGGCCTCGTCATGGCCGAAGCCGTAGCGATGGCGCTGGCCGAAAAAATTGGCAAAGGCGAAGCCCATCACATCGTCGAGGCCGCGAGCCGCAAGGCGATCGAGACCCGGCGGCATCTGCGCAGCGTCCTTGCGGAGGATACTCGCGTCACCACCCACATCGACACCGACACGCTCGAAAGCCTGTTCGACCCGATGGCCTATCAGGGCGTCGCGCAAACGCTGATCGACCGGCTGCTCGCTTCGCTGGACAGCGAATAACACCAAGAACTCACGGAGAATCCACATGCCTATGATCGATGCCGACGGATGCCTGCTCAATGTCTCGGTGGAGGGGCGCGACGGCGGACCGACGATCATGCTGTCGAACTCGCTCGGCACGACCTTACAGATGTGGGAGCCGCAAATGGCGGCGCTGACGAAGCTCTATCGCGTCGTCCGTTACGACCGCCGCGGCCACGGCAAATCCGGCGTTCCAGCCGGCCCCTATTCAATGGAGCGCTTCGGCAAGGATGTGCTGGCGATTCTCGACGACCTCAACATCGAGCGGGTGCACTGGTGCGGATTGTCGATGGGCGGCATGGTCGGCCAGTGGCTGGGGGCGAACGCGCCAGAGCGCATCGACAGGATGATCCTCGCCAATACATCCTGTTACTATCCCGATCCCACCAACTGGGTGAATCGCATCAAGGCGGTCAGCGACGGTGGCCTCGCGGCAATCGCCGATGCCGTGATCGCAGCGTGGCTGACCCAAGATTACCGCGAGCGTGAACCGGAGATCACGACGCGCATGAAATCGATGCTGATGGCCACGCCCGCGCAAGGCTATATTGCTTGCTGCGAGGCCTTGAGCCGGCTCGATCAACGCGAACTTCTTCCGCAGATCGAGGCGCCGACGCTGGTGATCGCGGGCCGCCACGATATGGCGACGCCGGTTGAAGCCAGCGTATTTATCCGCAGCCACATCCCGAACGCGAGCATGACCCTGCTCGATGCAGCTCATATTTCCAACGTCGAGCAGTCGCACAACTTTACCGAAGCCGTTGTCGGCTTCCTGACCCAGCGCTGAGAACATCTCATGGACGACGATCAACGCCGCGATCAGGGAACGGTGCAGCGACGCAAGGTGCTCGGCGATGCGTGGGTCGATAAGTCCGCAGCGGGCAGGAATGCATTCAATGCCGACTTCCTCGATCTCATCACTCGCTATGCCTGGGGGGAGATCTGGACGCGGCCGCATTTCGACGAACGGACACGCCGCGTCCTTGTGATCGGCACCATGATGGCGCTCGGACAATGGGACGAGTTTCGCCTGCATGTCCGCACGGCCTTGAGCGAGGGCGGATTCACGCCCGACGACATCAAGGAAATCCTGCTGCAGCAGGCGATCTATTGCGGCGTCCCCGCCGCCAATCATGCGGTCAAGGAAGCCGCCGGGGTGGTTCAGGAATTGGGGCTGCTCGACAAGTAGCCTTGATGCGGCGCGACCGACTCAACCGATTCGGTTTTGCGCTCCGCTGCGGGATCGGTATCGACGATCAGAAGAATTGCTGCGCCGATCAGCAGCAGGGATTCGCTGGCATGCAGGCGCAGTGCCGCAAGTTCGCCGACCTTCGAAGCGGCAATCAGGCTTGCCATGCTGATGAACGCACCAACTCCCAACGCAAAGGCAAGCGCCTCGTCTGCCCCGCCCTTGTTGCGAATCGCAGCACGGATGACCATCAGCAGGAAAATCAGGAAGAATGCGGCGACCGTGATCTTGCAGAGTGCAATCATCCACGCAACACGGATGGTGCCCATCGCGGGTAGGCTGAGATAATCGCTGACATACATGGCGGCGGCGATATTGCTGCGGTCATAGAATCCGCGGATCGGCGAGACCCAGATCTTCATCGCGGAAATGGTCCACGACGGGATGAAGTAACACGCCAGAAGTACGCCATTCAACGTGCTGATCCGCCAATCCTTCGACATGCCGCCTGCCCCTGACTTGAGGAACATGGCGTCCGAAGCCACGGCTTCGATGTCATGCTCCGGCCAAAACAGCGCTTTCGAGCGCCGCAATGATGAGATCGGCGGAGCTAACGCCGCTCAAACGCGAGCGGCAATTTAAACCCTTTTTTAACCTTAACGGCGCGGCCGGGACTGTGGACAACCAAGTCCCAGATCGACGCGCGCAAGGGAAAACCCCGCCATCCGGCGGGATTTCCTCGTCTGTCAACTGTCGGATGGCTCAGAGGACGAAGCGGGAAAGCAGGCTCATCCTGCAAATGGGTGTCCGCCTTCTCGTTCTGCTGACCCGGCTGGCCGGGCTTCTGGCCGCCACCCTCCTGCTAACCCGAATTCCCGGTCGGATTGTTCTGGTTGCCCCATGTCGGCATCTTTGTTGGTCGCAGGGGAACCCCAATTCGAGCGTGGTCGTTTCGCGGCGGCGAAATGTTGGGTGGATGACGACCGGAAGCCGCACCCGGTACGGTTGCCGCCCCCAGTCCCCGCTGTTAGAAAATGGGACGACGCGACGATCCGGCTGCCGGAGCCTTCGACGTGTCGATCGCTTTGCTCAAACACGGCAGCCCATGGATTATTTCGCCCAGCAACTCATCAACGGATTGGTGCTCGGTTCGATCTATGGCCTGATCGCGATCGGTTACACGATGGTGTACGGCATCGTCGGCATGATCAATTTCGCCCATGGCGACATTTTCATGATCGGCGGCTTCATCGCCCTCATCACCTTTCTCATCCTTGTCTCGATCGGCCTGACAACCGTTCCCGTCATCCTGCTTCTGGTGCTGCTGGTCGCAATGGCGGTTACGGCCCTTTACGGCTGGACGGTCGAACGGATCGCCTATCGTCCGCTGCGGCAATCGTTCCGCCTGGCCCCGATGCTGTCCGCCATCGGTATGTCGTTCGTCCTGACTAACTACGCGCAGGTGTCGCAGGGCGCACGCGTCAAGCCGGTGCCGCCGGTGATCACGGGCGGCCACACGCTGTTCGAGAACGACGGGTTCGTGGTGCGGCTGTCGAACATCCAGATCATCGTCGTCATCACCACGATCATCCTGCTTGCGGTCTTCTCATGGCTGGTGGCACGCACCCGGCTCGGCCGCGACATGCGCGCCTGCGAGCAGGACCGGACCATGGCCGCGCTGCTCGGCGTCGATGTCGACCGCACCATCTCGATGACATTCGTAATCGGTGCGGCGCTCGCCGCCGTCGCCGGCATGATGTACCTGCTCTATTATGGCGTGGTCGACTTCTTCATGGGCTTCGTCGCCGGCATCAAGGCGTTCACCGCCGCGGTGCTCGGCGGCATCGGCTCCCTCCCCGGCGCGATGCTCGGCGGACTTCTGATCGGCTTGATCGAAACCTTCTGGGCCGCCTACTTCACGTCCGAATACAAGGACGTTGCGGCGTTCTCAATTCTCATCGTCGTCCTTATTTTTCTTCCGACCGGCCTGCTTGGCCGTCCGGAAGTCGAAAAAGTCTGAGAGGCAGCGTGGCGCGCTCCATCGATCCCGCCATTCGTGCGCCAAAAGCCGCCGCAGCCCCGCACGGCATCCCTTTCATTCTCAAAAAATCATTCATCAGCGCCCTTGTGGCGCTGGTTCTGTTTTCGCTGATGATCGGCGTCCGGACAGAAGCCGGCCCCGAAGGTCAGTTGATCTACTGGACGCGGTTTGGCGATCTCGCAGCACTTGTGGCCGCGGTGTTTTTCGGAAGCATCATTGTCGAACTGTTGCGGCAGTGGATCGGACCGACAAAGGGTGTCTCGCTGCTTCCCCAGTCGGTCAACAGCACAGCCGCAACCCTGCGGCGCTTTCTGGCTCCGGCACTTCTCGTCTTTGCGGTGCTGGTTCCGGTGATCTTTTACGACCAGCGCTACATCCTCGATCTCGGCATTCTCGTTCTGACTTACATCATGCTGGGATGGGGACTGAACATCGTTGTCGGTCTCGCCGGTCTGCTCGATCTCGGCTACGTCGCCTTTTACGCAGTCGGCGCCTACTCATACGCGCTGCTGGCGACAACCTTCGGATTGTCGTTCTGGGTCTGCCTGCCGCTGGCTGGAATCCTCGCCGCCTTCTGGGGCGTGTTGCTCGGCTTTCCCGTGCTGCGATTACGTGGCGACTATCTTGCCATCGTGACACTGGCCTTCGGCGAGATCATCCGGCTTATTCTGCTCAACTGGCAGCATGTCACCGGTGGCCCCAACGGCATCACCGGCATTCCGCGGCCGTCCTTCTTCGGCATCCCGCTGACCAACACCGATGACGGGCTCGCTGCCCTGCTGGGCATCGAGTTCTCCACCACGCACCGCGTGGTATTCCTGTTCTATCTGATCCTCGCACTGGCGCTGCTGACGAACTGGGTCACCATCCGCCTGCGGCGCCTGCCGATCGGCCGCGCATGGGAAGCGCTGCGCGAAGATGAAGTCGCGTGCCGCTCGCTCGGCATCAATACCACGACGACGAAGCTGACCGCGTTTGCGACCGGCGCGATGTTCGGCGGCTTTGCCGGTGCATTCTTCGCCACCCGTCAAGGGTTCATCAGCCCGGAGTCCTTCACGTTCCACGAATCCGCGCTGGTGCTGGCCATCGTCGTGCTCGGCGGCATGGGCTCACAGCTTGGCGTCGCGCTGGCCGCGCTTGCGATGATCGGCGGATTCGAGCTGTTCAGGGGACTTGAACAGTTCCGCATGCTGGTGTTCGGCTCGGCCATGGTCCTGCTGATGATCTGGCGGCCGCGCGGCCTGATCGGTCACCGTGCGCCATCGGTGTTTCTGGAAAAACCCACCGAGATTTCATCCGCAATGGTCAAGGAAGGCCACGGATGACGACGAACACTATCAGCAACGACATTCTCGACGTCGATCATCTGTCGATGCGGTTCGGCGGTATCGTTGCCGTCAACGATCTGTCATTCACGGCGAAACGCGGCGACATCACCGCGCTGATCGGCCCCAATGGCGCCGGCAAGACCACCGTGTTCAACTGCATCACCGGCTTTTACAAGCCGACCACCGGCATGATGCGCCTCATCCACCAGGACCGCCGCGAGTTTCTTCTGGAGCGATTGTTCGATTATCGCATCTCCAAGGTCGCAAGGGTTGCACGCACGTTTCAGAATATCCGGCTGTTCGCGGGAATGACCGCGCTGGAAAATCTCATGGTCGCGCAGCACAACGCGCTGATGCTGGCATCGGGCTACACGTTTCTCGGTCTGATCGGCGCGCCCGGCTTCCGCCGCGCCGAAAAGAATGCCATCGAACGCTCGCGCTATTGGCTGGATCGCATCGGCCTCACCTCGCGCGCTGACGACGCCGCAGGCAACCTGCCCTATGGCGACCAGCGCAGGCTCGAGATCGCGCGTGCGATGTGTTCCGAACCGGTCCTGTTGTGCCTTGACGAACCCGCCGCAGGATTGAACGCGCGGGAGAGCGACGAACTGAGCCAGTTGCTGCTGGCGATCCGCAAGGATCACGGCACGTCCGTGCTTCTGATCGAACACGATATGTCGGTGGTGATGGAAATTTCCGACTGCATCTTCGTGCTCGATCATGGCGTGAAGATCGCAGCGGGCACGCCACAGGAAATCCGCAACGATCCGAAAGTTATCGCAGCCTACCTCGGCGCCGACGAGGAGACCGCCATCGAAGTCATGGAGGGCGGAACGTGAGCGAAGCGCCCCTCCTCTCCATCCGTGGCCTCGTCGCGGCCTATGGCAATATCGAAGCCTTGAAAGGCGTCGATCTCGATATCAACCCCGGCGAGATCGTCGCGCTGATCGGCTCCAACGGCGCCGGCAAATCCACACTGATGATGTCGGTGTTCGGGCGGCCTCGCGCCCGCGCCGGTGTCATTGCGTTCGATGGCCGGGATATCACGAACGAACCGACCCATCATGTGGCGCGGTTGCGGATCGCGCAGTCACCCGAAGGACGGCGCATTTTTCCGCGGATGACGGTTGCGGAAAACCTGCGCATGGGTGCAGACGCGGCCAGCGAGAGCACCGAAGCCGAACGCAACGAAAACCTGGAACGCGTCTTCACGCTGTTTCCGCGCCTCAAGGAACGCATCGCACAGCGGGGTGGCACGTTGTCAGGCGGCGAGCAGCAGATGCTGGCGATCGGGCGGGCGCTGATGAGCCGCCCCCGCCTGCTGATGCTGGACGAACCGTCGCTTGGACTCGCGCCGTTAATCGCGCGGCAAATCTTTGACGCCGTCCGCACACTCAACCGTCAGGATGGCCTGACCGTCCTGATTGTCGAACAGAACGCCAACCACGCCTTGAAGCTCGCGCATCGCGGCTACGTGATGGTCAATGGCCTTATCACATTGAGCGGAACAGGCGCGGAACTCCTGGCACGTCCGGAAATTCGCGCGGCCTATCTTGAAGGTGGGCGGCATTAATGGATCGCGACCGTCATCCTGAGATGCGAGCCCTTGCGAGCCTCGAAGGATGGCGAATTATGAAGTGCCGTCGCCCTTCGAGGCTCCAAGCTACGCGGCTCACACCCCAGGGTGACATACTGGACATAAAATTGCGGGATCGGATCTAGATGGATCAATTCTACTCCAACGAATCCCTCTTTCAGGTGTTGTTCGTCACCCTTGTGCTGGGCGCCGGGTGCGCGTTGCTGACCGGCCGTGCCATCGCGCTGACCTGGCGGAGCATCTGGATCGCGGTCATTTCGATGATCCCTCTGGGGATGGCCGTGCGATTCGTGCACTTCGCACTGTTCAATGAAACCCTGCTCCAGCCGCAAGCCTATATCGCCGAAACCGCCATTCTGATCGCCGCCTCCTGCCTGTCTTTTCAGCGCACACGGGCGCAGCAGATGGTCCGGCAGTATTACTGGCTGTACGAACCGAGCGGCCCGTTCGGCTGGCGGCTGCGGCAAGATGCGCCAGCCAAGGCCTGAGCGCGGCCCAAAATTGCCGATGACTTGGCAGTAAAATCAGCGGACAATATGCGCGATCTATTTGCCCGGCGGGCCCGCTGGCCGCGCCATTCGAGACCTGCATGAGGATTACACTATGAAACCAACCCGCATCCTTGGCCTCGCACTCGGCGCGTCGATTGCCATGTCGACTGCTGCGTTTGCGCAAGACATTTCCGTCGCGGTCGCCGGTCCGATGACGGGCGGCGAATCCGCATTCGGCCGCCAGATGAAGAACGGCGCGGACCTTGCTGTCGCCGACATCAACGCCGCGGGCGGCGTCAATGGCAAGAAGCTCGCGCTGCAAGTCGGCGACGACGCCTGCGACCCGAAGCAGGCCCGCTCGGTGGCCGAAAAGCTTGCAAGCTCCAAGGTTCCGTTCGTCGCGGGCCATTTCTGCTCGTCGTCGTCGATTCCGGCGTCGGAGGCCTATGCCGAAGGCAACGTGCTTCAGATCACGCCCGCCTCAACCAATCCCGTTTTCACTGAGCGCAAGCTCTGGAACGTACTGCGTGTCTGCGGCCGCGACGATCAGCAAGGCCTTGTCGCCGCGCAATACATCATCAAGGCGTTCGCCGGCAAGAATGTCGCTATCCTCAACGACAAGACCACCTACGGCAAGGGCCTCGCGGACGAAACCAAGAAGGCGCTGAACGCGGCTGGCTTCAAGGAAAAGCTGTTCGAGTCCTATAACAAGGGCGATAAGGACTTTAACTCCATCGTCTCGCGGCTGAAGCGCGACAACATCGATCTGGTCTATGTCGGCGGCTATCATCAGGAAGCCGGATTGATCCTGCGCCAGATGCGCGACCAGGGCCTGAAGACGCTTCTGATGGCCGGCGACGCGATGAACGACAAGGAGTTCGCCTCGATCACAGGCGCGGCTGCGGAAGGCACGCTGTTCACTTTCGGTCCCGATCCGCGCAACAAGCCGACCGCGAAAGCCATCGTCGACAAGTTCAAGGCAAAGGGCATCGATCCCGAGGGCTACACGCTTTACACCTATGCCGCGTTCCAGATCTGGTCGCAGGCCGCAGCGAAGGTCAAGACCACCGACCCCAAGAAGGTCATGGAAGCCATCAAGGGCGGCGAATGGGATACCGTGCTTGGCAAGCTTTCGTTCGACGCCAAGGGCGACATCAAGGTGATTGACTACGTCGTCTACCGCTGGGACGCCAAGGGCAACTACGCCGAGATCAACAAGGGATCGTAACGCGATCCCGGACCTGCCAGAGCATGATGGCCGGGCTTGTCCCGGCCATTTTCTTTATGGCCTCGCTCAACCAAAACTCTGCAAGGCGGGGAACGTCTCCAGCAGCCAGATGCTGACGTCCGCGACGGCGCCAGTGAGAAATCCGATCCCGACCAGAATCATCAGCACGCCCATCACACGCTCGACAGTGGCAAGATGCTTTTTCATGCGCGCAAGCACCGACGAAAATTGCTCGACCATGAACGCCGCGATCAGGAACGGAATGCCGAGACCTGCTGAATAGACCGCGAGCAGCCCGGCCCCCTTCGTCACCGTGGCCTCTGACGCTGCAACGGACAGGATCGCCGCCAGGATCGGCCCGATGCACGGTGTCCAGCCGAACGCGAACGCCAGCCCCATGACATAGGCGCCCCACAGACCGACCGGCTTCGGGATCGGCAAACGGCCCTCGCGCATCAAGAATCCGATTCGCGTCAGACCGAGGAAGTGCAGCCCCATCAGAATGATCACGATGCCCGCGGCAATCGACAACTGCGCCGACCAGGCGCGTATGAAGCCGCCGATCAGGCTGGCGCTGGCACCGAGCGCCACAAACACCGTCGAGAAGCCCAGCACGAAAGCCAGCGCGGACAGCATCACCGCACGTTTCGAGGCGCGCTGCTCCTCCTCGTTGGCCACATGCTCGATGGTCGCGCCGGTGAGATAGATCAGATATGGCGGCACCAGCGGCAACACGCAGGGGGAAAGGAAACTGATGACGCCGGCGGCAAGCGCGGCGGGGATGGAAACGTCCTGAATCATGCCGCTTATTGCACTGTCGCCCATATGCTATGCAAGCTCCGCCCCTCCCCTTCCGCTTGTTGTGATCAGATCGTGATGGGCATGATTTCGAAAGGTGGAGACCGGCTTTCGAGCGAGGTCATGCCGAAAATGCCAAGGTGACTGCATGAAGAACCTGCTGATCGATATTCCCGGCGTCCGCGTCGGCCACGCTCATGACGCGACAGTTGCATCCGGCGTGACCGCGGTGATCTTCGACAAGGCCGCTATCACCTCCGCCGATGTGCGCGGCGGCGGCCCTGGAATCCGCGACGGCGCGCTGCTCGAGCCGGTCAACACCGTCGAAGGCATCGATGCGATCGCCCTTTCCGGGGGCTCGGCTTTCGGGCTTGAAGCCGGCGGCGGCGTACAGGCATGGCTCGCCGAACAGGGGCGCGGCTTTGCCGTGGGCGACGCGCTGATCCCGATTGTTCCGGGGGCCGTGATGTTCGACATGCTGAATGGCGGCGACAAGGCATGGGGCCGCTTCCCGCCCTATCGCGATCTCGGCTATGCGGCAGCCGCAGCGGCCACCGATGCCCCGTTCGCCCTCGGCAGCGTCGGCGCCGGCTTCGGCGCGACCACCGCCAACTTCAAGGGCGGGCTGGGCTCGGCGTCCGCCGTGACGACAAATGGCGTGCGCGTTGCAGCGATCGCTTCCGTCAACGCGGTCGGCAGCGTCAATGTCGGCGACGGACCATGGTTCTGGGCCGCGCCCTTCGAACAAAACGGCGAGTTCGGCGGTCGTGGTTTGCCGCCGTCCTTCACGCCGGACATGCTCGCGATGCGGCTGAAGGGCGGACCCGCCGCGACGGCAATCGAAAACACCACGCTGGCCGTGGTCGTCACCGATGCCATTCTCACCAAACCGCAGGTCAAGCGACTTGCGATGATTGCGCAAACAGGATTTGCCCGCGCGATCTATCCGGTCCACGCACCGCTCGACGGCGACATCGTGTTCGCAGCAGCGACCGGCGAAAAAACAATCGATCCACTCTACGGACTCACCGAACTCGGCGCGGTCGCGGCAAATGTTGTCGCACGCGCCATTGCGCGCGGCGTTTATGAAGCGAAGGCGCTTCCGTTCGCCGGAGCGTTGCCGTCGTGGAAAGAACGGTTTGGGACTTAGCCGTCAGCGTCGAGTGCGCTGATCAGTCTGCAACCCCGTCAGAGCTTGACGGAGACCGACTGTTTTGCAGACGCGGCGAGCGCATCGGTTTGACGCTGAACCATTCTCTCAACCAGATTGTATTGAGCGGAAGCGCCGGTCGATGTCGCCGATGATGCGGCCTGGTTTAGCGTGATTTTCGATCCGTCGGCATACGTCAGCGTGGTCGTGATCGAGCCGTCGCTGTTTGTCGTCGTCGTGCTCGACGCGCCTTGCAGGGCCTCCTTCAACGCGTCGGCGCCACCACCGGCATGATGGGCATGATGGCTGCCATCATTGGCCTTGAGCGCCGTTGCCATTTCATCGAGGCTGACGGAACCATCCTCGTTGGCATCCATCTTGTTGAAAACGTTGTCCGCGGCGGCGATATTGGTGCCGCCCGCGCCGAGCTTGTCCTCGAATTCGACCTTGGTGATCTTGCCGTCGCCGTTGCCGTCGATCTGCGCAAACAGACTCTTCAACGCATCCGATGGGTTGGCTTTGCCGCTGGAATCCTGCGCTGACAGCAGCGCGTTGAATGTCGCTGGCGAGAGGGCTCCGGCCGGAGCAGAACCCGTCGAGGACGCAGGTGTCAAAGTCTGCGCATTCTCGGTCGGAGCAGTCACGCCGAAGATCGAACCGGATTGCTTGACGCCCGTCGTCGCCGAACCCGATTTGGCCGGCGTGAGCGAGGACAACAAATCCAATGCTGTGCCCGCAGCAGCGGCGGCAGCCCCAACGGCACCTACGGCAAAGAACATCGCGATACTCCCCAAAGCCGGTGACACGCGGCTCAGATCATCCAAAGAAGTATCCAGCAATTGCCGTGCCGCCACGGAAAACCCAGTAAATACGGCTTTTTTCACCCGCCCGGACCGTGCTCCGCGCACGGCAATTTCTGCCGCTCCGGCAGGATTTGCCGCCGAATCCGCGCTGTTCCTGTGCACGCCGCCGGCCTCACATTGCTCGCCCGCAGGCGGCGTGTTAGGCGAAACCAGCCGTCCAGAATATGCCGAGGGAAGCACCGGAAGCCGCCATGTCACAGCCCCTTGCACCCCGCCCATTGATCATCGCGCCCTCGATCCTGGCGTCGGATTTCTCGAAGCTTGGCGAGGAAGTCCGCGCCGTCGATCAGGCAGGCGCTGACTGGATTCACCTCGACGTGATGGACGGCCATTTCGTGCCGAACATTTCCTACGGCCCCGATGTCATCAAGGCGATGCGCCCGCACTCGACGAAAATCTTCGATGCGCACCTGATGATCGCGCCATGCGATCCGTATCTCGAAGCCTTTGCCAAAGCCGGCTGCGACATCATCACCGTACACGCCGAAGCCGGACCGCATCTGCATCGCTCGTTGCAGGCGATCCGCGCGCTCGGCAAAAAGGCCGGCGTGTCGCTCAACCCGGCGACACCCGCGAGCGCCATCGAGTATGTGATCGATATGGTCGATCTCGTGCTGGTAATGTCGGTGAATCCGGGATTCGGCGGCCAGTCGTTTATCCCTTCCGTGCTGGAAAAAATCTCACAGGTCCGCGCGATGTGCGCCGGACGGCCGATCGACATTGAAGTCGACGGCGGCGTGACGGCAGACAACGCCGCCAAGGTCGCCGCCGCCGGTGCGAACGCGCTGGTCGCTGGGTCGGCCGTGTTCAAGGGCGGCACGATGGATAGCTACAAGACGAATATCTCGGCGATCCGCAATGCGGCGGCGTCCGCGCGCGGCGAAGCGATCTAGGTCAAAAAGGCCCGATTTTCCGCGTCGAATCGCGCGTTGAGGGTGGCCTCGCCGGATACGATCTGCTAAAGCGCGGCGTATTCCCCCAAGCCCAAGAGTTCGCGATGATCCCCCGTTATTCCCGCCCCGAAATGGTCTCCATTTGGGAGCCGCAGACGCGTTTCAAGATCTGGTTCGAGATCGAGGCGCATGCCGCCGACGCGCTCGCCGAGCTGGGCACGATCCCGAAGGACGCCGCCAAAACCATATGGGCCAAGGCCAGGGACGCGACCTTTAACGTCGAGCGCATCGATGAGATCGAACGCGAGACCAAGCATGACGTCATCGCCTTCCTGACGCATCTGGCCGAAATCGTCGGGCCCGAAGCACGCTTCGTGCATCAAGGCATGACCTCGTCGGACGTGCTCGACACCTGCCTCAACGTGCAGTTGGCTCGCGCCGCCGATATCCTGATCGCCGACATCGACAAGGTGCTCGCCGCGCTCAAGACCCGCGCCTTTGAGCACAAGATGACGCCGACCATCGGCCGCTCGCACGGCATCCACGCCGAGCCGGTGACCTTTGGCCTCAAGCTCGCTTACGCCTACGCTGAATTTACCCGCGCGAAAGAACGCCTCATTGCGGCGCGCAAGGAGATCGCGACCTGCGCGATCTCTGGCGCTGTCGGCACCTTCGCGCAGATCGATCCACGCGTCGAAGAACATGTCGCCAAGGCGATGGGCCTTGCGGTCGAGCCGATCTCGACGCAGGTGATCCCGCGCGACCGCCACGCGATGTTTTTCGCGACCCTGGGCGTCGTCGCCTCTTCGGTCGAGCGCCTCGCCACCGAGATCCGCCACATGCAGCGCACCGAAGTGCTGGAAGCCGAGGAATTCTTCTCCGAAGGCCAGAAGGGCTCGTCGGCGATGCCGCACAAGCGCAATCCGGTGCTGACGGAAAATCTCACCGGCCTGTCGCGCATGGTGCGCGCCTATGTGACGCCCGCGCTGGAAAATGTCGTGCTCTGGCACGAGCGCGACATCTCGCACTCCTCCGCGGAGCGCATGATGGGGCCGGACGCCACCGTGACCCTCGACTTTGCGCTCAACCGTCTCGCGGGCGTGATCGAAAAGCTGCTGGTCTATCCGGCGAACATGCAGAAGAACCTCGACCGCCTCGGTGGCCTGGTCCACTCGCAGCGGCTGCTGATCGCGCTGACGCAAAAGGGCGCTTCGCGCGAAGACGCCTACAAGCTCGTGCAGCGAAACGCGATGCCGGTTTGGCGCGGCGAAGGCGACTTCCAGTCACTTCTGAAGAAGGACGCCGACGTGAAGAAGTATCTGTCGGACAAGGAGATCGAGGAACAATTTGATCTCGCGTATCACTTCAAGCACGTCGATACGATCTTCAAGCGAGTCTTTGGAGCATCCTGAACCAATGGGCATCGTCACCGCGGTGAGCCTGCGCAAGGGTCACCACTTCAGCAAGACGAACTCCTTGAGCATCCGCCTGCTCAAAGGGCTCGGCGTCGATGGTGACGCGCATATGGGCGAGACGGTGAAGCACCGCTCCCGTGTCGCCAAGGACGCCACCCAGCCGAACCTGCGTCAGGTGCATCTGATCCACGAAGAACTGTTCGACGAACTGGCGCCGAAGAGCTTCATCGTTCGCCCCGGCGACATGGGCGAAAACGTCACCACCCGCGGCATCAACCTGCTGTCGCTGCCGGCCGGCACCCGGTTGCATCTCGGCGAGACCGCCCTGATCGAGGTCACAGGCCTGCGTAACCCCTGCATCCAGATCGACCGATTCCAAAAGGGCCTGATGGCCGCAACGCTGGACAAGGACGCCGACGGCAACCTGATCCGCAAAGCCGGGGTCATGAGCATCGTACTGACCGATGGCGATGTCCGGCCAGGCGATGCCGTTCGGGTCGAACTGCCGGGAGAGCCATATCGGCCGCTTCAGCCGGTCTAGCCGCCCTGATTACAACAAAGTGGTAACCGCAGATCGGCTATCATGGCCTTTGTGTCCCAGGCGCCCACGATACTCGTGTTCGACTCCGGCCTTGGCGGTCTCACCGTCTTCCGCGAGATCGTCAGGCTGCGGCCGAATGCGCGCTATGTCTATGTCGCGGATGACGCCTATTTCCCCTACGGCCAGCACACGGAGGACGAAATCGTCGCCCGCGTGGTGCCGTTGGTCGGCGACCTGATCGCCGCGCATACTCCAGACCTCGTGGTGATTGCCTGTAACACAGCGTCCACACTGGTCATGACGCATCTGCGCACGGCCTACAGCGTGCCGTTCGTCGGCACGGTGCCGGCAATCAAGCCTGCCTGTGCATCGTCGAGAACCAAGCGCGTGTCTGTACTTGGCACACGCGGCACGGTGAGACGCGAATACACCAAGGCGCTGATCCGCGATTTCGCGCAGGGATGCGACGTGACGCTGGTCGGCGCAGAAAATCTGGCAAACCTCGCGGAGGCCGCGTTGCGCGGGGAGCGCGCCAGCGACGAAGCGGTCGCGGCTGAAATTGCGCCGTGCTTTGTCGATGGCGATGCCAGAACCGACACTGTGGTCCTAGCCTGCACGCACTATCCTCTCCTGATCAACCAGATGGTTGCGCTGGCACCATGGACGGTGACCTGGATCGATCCGGCTCCCGCGATCGCGCGGCGCGTAAGCGACCTGCTTGGCTCTGCCAACGGTGACGGAGACACGCACCGCGCCGATTTCATCTTCACCTCCGGACAGGCGCCTTCGCCCCTGCTGGTGGAGGCGCTTGAGCCCTTCTTCGGGTCTCGCGAAGTCGCCTGAGACCCTTCCGCAGATACCGTTCGGCTGTTAGCCTCCCGCGCGGTCTGTTCCTTAAGAGAACAGCGAAAGGGAGAGTCATATGCTCAAGAAGATCATTCTCGGCCTTGCGATCGTGACATTTACCAGCGTCGGCGCGGCTATGGCTCAGGCGCCAGGCGGTATCAAGCGCACCCCCCTGCAAAAGATCGAGTTCCCCAAGGGCTACAACATCGTCACCGTGGTCGCGGAAATCCCGGCCAACACCCTCGCCGGACGCCATACTCATCCGGGCGTCGATACGGGTTACGTGCTCGAAGGCGATGCGACGCTGATCGTTGAGGGCAAGCCCGACCAGGCCCTCAAGGCCGGCGACTCTTATTCCGTCCCGTCAGGCGTTCCCCATGACGTCAAAACCGGCGCTAAGGGCTTGAAAATCATGGCCGTTTACGTGGTGGAAGAAGGCAAGCCGGTGGCAAGCCCCGCCCCCAAATAAGCCTCCGAACTGTTTGACTTGGCGGCCTTTTCTACCTATGAACACCTTGCTCGCGGGCCGGTTTCGGCCCGCGTTGCGTTTCGCGACCCGTGGTCCTCCCCATCAAGCTTATGAGGCGGACCTGTCAGCACCGGGATCATATCCCGCTGCACAGGAGGGCGCGTTTCCTCAAAACTCAAACTTACGAAAGAGGACGCGATGACTAAGCGTAGTGAGGCGAAGTATAAAATCGATCGCCGTATGGGCCAGAACATCTGGGGCCGCCCGAAGAGCCCCGTCAACAAGCGTGAATACGGCCCCGGCCAGCATGGCCAGCGCCGCAAAGGCAAGCTCTCCGACTTCGGCACGCAGCTGCGGGCCAAGCAGAAGCTGAAGGGCTATTACGCCAATATTTCCGAGCGCCAGTTCCACGCGATTTACGTCGAAGCCAGCCGCCTGAAGGGTGACTCGGGTGAAAACCTGATCGGCCTGCTCGAGCGTCGCCTCGACACCGTCGTGTATCGCGCGAAATTCGTCGCCACCATGTTCGCGGCCCGTCAGTTCATCAACCACGGCCACATCAAGGTGAACGGCAAACGCGTCAACATCGCCAGCTACAAGGTGAAGGTCGGCGACGTCATCGAGATCAAGGAATCGTCCAGGCAGCTCACCTTCGTTCTCGAAGCCAACCAGCTCGGCGAGCGTGACACCCCCGACTATCTTGAAGTCGATCACGGCAAGCAGAGCGCCAAGGTCACGCGCGTTCCCGGTCTTTCGGAAGTGCCGTTCCCGGTTCAGATGGAACCGCACCTCATCATCGAATTCTATTCGCGCTGATCTTTTCAGCCGGATACAGAAATACGAAAAGGCCGCCTCATCGGGCGGCCTTTTTGTTTCGGGTCCAGAGGCGGACACGAATTCGCGTCAACCTTCGCCATGCACCTACGCCAAATCGACAGCACTTCTGGCTGCAGGATACGGACCAGCCAACGCGAAATCCCGCAACAGGCGCACCGCGATCCGCACGACTTCGGCCTGCGTCCTGGCTCCGGTCCGCGACAGTGCGCTTCGCAAGTGAAACCTCGCGGTGTGAATCGTGACGCCCTCGCTTTCAGCAAAACTCTTGAGATCGTGATCCGCTGCCAGCGCCGCCACCAGCCGCGCCGCGCCCTTCGACAACCCGAGCCCCTGCTCCAGAACCTCGGACGTATTGGTAGCTCCTGAATCGGGATCGTGCACGACGACGATCGCTCCGCCCGGTCCGTTGCGCTCCCAGTTGGACTGCGCTGACGACGAGGGCGACGGCGCAACCAGCACGATATAGTCCCGCCCCACGTTACGCGGCGCCGCGACGATACCACCGGAGCCGCCGGCAGAAACATTCACCAGCAGCGCGTCGAAACGGCGGCGCGCTTCTATGTTGGATACGCGCGGCCGGCCGTCGCGGCCCAGCACCAGGCCATCGTTCTGCTTCGCCAGAGCATGCATCGCGGCGTTGACAAAAAGCGCCTCGCCGTCGGCAGCCAGCAGAATGAGTCCCGCCTGCAGCCGGTCGAGAGTCGCCTGCAGGCCGACATTCTTCGAATCGATGCGGAAGAACGCGCGGCGCAGTTGCAGCGCGCGCGTGATATGCGGCATCAGGTGCTCGAGATCCGCAACATCACTCTCATCGAACGGCGTGCGATCCTCACCGCGCATCAACGCGATCATCGCGAAACTTCCGTCGCTGGAATAGAGCGGCCCGCCGAGCGTCTCGATCAGGCCGATCGGCAGGAAGAACTCGTTATAGAAACGATCGACGGCAAGCTCCTCGGGTGTAAACAAACGATCCGTGCTCATGGCGCGGCCGGCCGGCAGGCCAAGATAGCGCGCGGGTGCTGGATCGATCTGTGCAAATTTTTCGACGTAGAGCTGCAAATGCTCGTGCAACACGCCGGTCGTCTCGACAAAATTAGCTGTCGGATCGCGGGCTTCGACCATCACTAGAACCGCGCCGCGGCAACTGAACATTTTCTGGATCAGCCCCACGGCAAGCGTGAACTGGCCGCTGTCGGACACCCCCTTATAGAGGGCATCCAGAAACCTGCCTTCGGCGTCGCTCACGATCCCCCGCCCTCATCCATTCCAAATCCAAAATGTCATAGCAATTTAGAACGAAGGCTATTCATTTGAATAGTGCGTGGCCCCCATACCTTTGGCACCGTTTTTCCATTGCAGGCTGGAATACGAGGCCATTGTGAAAAAGTTCATTGGTGGGGCGCGTGGCGCGGGGCAACCCGCGTCGATGCTGAGATTTCATACCTTGGTTTTGGGCTCGATGACTGCGCTGCGGCGTTGCGTTGACGGGCCGAGGTTTCCGTTACGCTGGAATGCCGCATGGCTGTCTGCCGCCAGCGTCGCGGCATTGCTGATCCCGCCTGTTGCAACGCCCGCCCGCGCTGCCGATGTCGAAATCACGACAAGCGTGACAAACGGTGTCAACCTTAACAGCTTTACGGGCAGCACCGCGCACGTTGCTGCGGGAGTCGTCGTCGACAACACCGGAACGATCATCGGTCCCGGCACGACCGGCATGTATGCGTCCGCTCAGGCATGGACGCTCCAAAACGACGGCACCATTACCTCGACGGGCTTGGGCGGCCTTGCCATCAATTTCACCACTGGCGGCACGATCAATAACGCGGGCAGCATCAGCTCGGCAAATTCGGTAAGTTCGAACGCCATTCAGCTCAACAATGGCGGCACAATCAACAATCTCGCGACCGGAACGATTTCCGCGAACGGCGTCGCAATCTTCACGCAGACAACCGCCGCCGCAACAATCAACAATGCCGGTATGATCACCGCTCCGATCAATGTGACAGGCGGCGGCACTGTAACTAACCTGACTGGCGCAACGATCAGCGCGACCAATAGCAACAATGTGGCGGTCACCGTTCGCGGCGGCACTGGCCGGGCGATCATCAACGACGGCACGATCAGCAGCATTTTGGGTGGCTTCGCGACCGGTGTCGAAATTGGCACAGGCGGCGGAACTGGATCAATTGCCAACCAGCCGAATGGTTCGATATTTGGAGCCTACAACGGCGCGTACGCTGGCGCCTCGGTTGTTCTCACCTTGACGAACAACGGACAGATCAGATCGAACGCCGGCTCCGCAGTGGAGGCCAACGGCGGCGGTACGATCACCAATACGGGTATAATTGCGAACAGCGGCAGTACTGGCTCCCCGGCAAATTGGAACGGCATTCTGGTTCGCAACGTCTCAGCCGCCGAGATTATCAACAGCGGCACAATTTCCGGCGCGACAAACGCAATCACATTCGCCGCAAACGCGGGTGCTCCGGCGGGTGCGACACACACGCTTCGCCTACAGACCGGCTCCGTCCTCAACGGCAACGTCGTGGGCGGCACCGGCACCGACAATCTCATTCTGGAAGGCACCGGCACCGAGGGCATCGCGAAGTTTTCGAACTTCGAAACCTTGACGATGAACGGCGTCGACTGGACCTTGACCGGTAACGGTGCGTTCTCCACCACCACAACCGTGCAAGCCGGCACGTTGCGCGTGGCCGGACAACTGACCAGCGCGGCCGTCGGTATTCAGAACGGAGGCACGCTGACCGGCAACGGCACCGTCGTCGGCACGGTCACGACTGCAAGCGGTGGCAACGTGCGGATCGACAGCGGTACGCTGACCTTCAACGGCAACTATATCCATCAAATGGGTGCGTTCTTCACGGTCGGCGTAACGCCATCAGCCAACGGTGTGCTGGCAATTACGGGAGCTGGCCATACCGCCGATATTCAGGGCGGCACAGTGCGCGTGATGGCGGGAATAGGCACTTACGCGCCAAGCACGCAATACACAATTCTGACGACCGCCGGCGGACGTGCAGGCACCTTCAGCGGCGCCACCTCGAATTTCGCGTTTCTCGATCCGTCCCTCACGTACGATGCCAACAACGTCTATCTCACGTTGCTTCGCAACAGCATCGATTTCACCGCTGTCGGCATCACGCCCAACCAGATTTCCGCCGGGGGCGGCCTTGCCGGGCTCGGCATGAGCAATCCCATTGTCGGCGCGGCGCTGCTGTTGACGCCCGATCAGGCGCGCGCGGCCTTCGACAGCGTCTCAGGTGAGATTCACCCGAGCCTGCACTCGCTCATGCTGGATGAAAGCTCTCTGGTTCGCGACGCGATTCTCGGGCGGCAGCGGCTGGACGTGACGCAAAGCTCAACCGGGCCACAGGCAACCGGATTTACCGATGAGGGCGAAGCGGCGCTCGCCTATGCGAAGGTGCGCAAGTCCGGCGGCGGACCAAAGTGGCCGGTCAAAGCCCCGCCTCCGGTCATCGCACCGGTCTATAGCGCGTGGGTGCAGAGCTACGGCAACTGGACACAGCTCAACGGTGACGGCAATGCCGCGGCGTTGCGCGCGACCAACGGCGGCGCCATCGGTGGCGTCGATGTGACGCTCAACCAGAACTGGCGCCTCGGTATTGCAACGGGCGGCGGACGAACCGACGCGCGTGTCGATGCGCGAACTTCGTCGGCTACAATCGATGCCTTCCATTTTGCAGCCTATGGCGGCGGACGGATCGGTGACATCGCGGTTCGAACCGGAGCCGCATACTCTCATCACGATATTTCGACCACCCGTACCATCGCCTTTCCGGGATTCGCCGACACCGCAACAGCCAACTACGGGGCCAGCACATCACAGATATTCGGTGAGGCAGCCTATGGCGTTGTCAGAAGCTGGATGAACGCCGAAGCGTTCGCGAACCTTGCCTATGCCTCGGTGCGCAGCGATGGCTTCACCGAAGCCGGCGGCCCCGCAGCGCTGCGGGTTGCTCAGGCCAATACATCTGCGACATACTCGACGCTCGGCCTGCGCGCGCAGGCACCCATGCCGGCGATTGGTCCCTGGGCCATGGCCGCACGTGGCTCTCTCGGATGGCAGCACGCCTATGACGGAACTGCACCCGTTTCGCTGATGTCATTCGCCGCAAGCCCATCGCCCTTCGCGATCGCTGGTGTTCCGATTGCGACCGATGCGCTTCTGGTCGAAGCTGGACTGGATGCGATGGTCCACCGCAACGCCGTGCTCGCGTTGCTCTATACCGGCCGTCTTGCCGCCGACACCACCGCACACGCGCTCCGAGCCAGCCTGGCAGTCCGATTTTAAGCGCGACCTGCTATTTCAGTGCACCATAAATCAGACTCTTGAGCGCCGACTGAATCCGGCCGCGCTGCGATGGCGTCTGGATCATCAATATCGCGAACATGTCTTCCTTGGGATCAACAAGGAAGTACGTTCCACTACCCCCGCTCCACTCGTACTCACCGACGGAGCCAGCCCAGTGGCTCACACCCGCTTCAGTTCGCACGGCGACTCCAAGGCCGAAGCCATAGCCCGCGCCGGGAAAATAGTAGACCCATGGCTTGATTCCAGTCGCTTCGCCGATATGGTTCGACGTCATGAAGTCGACGGTCTTGCGCGCCAGAATGCGCTTGCCGTTCAGTTCTCCGCGATTCAGCAGCATCTCCACAAAGCGCGCATAGTCCGCCATCGACGACACCATTCCGCCGCCGCCCGATTCCCATTTGGTGGCAATACGCGGATCGCGATCCAGCTTATCGTGTCTGTTGGGAAGCGGATCGGCGAGCAGTGTCTGTTTTAAAGGATCGGTGACAAAAAAGGTCGTGTTCGTCATACCGAGCGGATCGAGCAGATTTTCCTTCTCGAACTGATAGAGCGACTTTCCCGAGACCACCTCGATCACCCGGCCCAGCACATCGGTGGCGTGGCCATAGGTCCAGTAGTCGCCGGGATGACTGATCAGCGGCAGCGCTGCGATCTTGTCCGCTACCTCGGCATTGGTGAACTTTCCGGACATCAGGTCCGCATCTTCGTAGGGCTTTTTCACCACGCCATACGCCAGCGAGGCGTAAGGTATCCCTGCGGACTGCCGCAACAGATCGTGGATCATGATCGGACGCTTCGGCGCAACCAGATCGAGCGACGGCTTGCCGTCCGGGCCGGGTTTCTCGTCACCGACCTTGATGTCGTAAAAGCTCTTGATGTACTGCCCAACCTCGTCATCGAGCGCGAGCTTGCCCTGCTCCACCAGTATCAGCGCCGCCACCGACGTGATCGGCTTGGTCATCGAAAACAGCGTGAAGAGGGTGTCCTGCGTCATCGGTGCCTTGGTGGCGACACTGCGCACGCCGAACGCTTCGTAATACGCGGGTTTCCCCCGGCGCCGAATCAGCACGACGGCACCGGGAATTTTTCCGGTCGTCACCTCGTTGTTGAAATATTCAGTGATGCGGGCCAGCCGCTCGCTCGAGAAGCCTGCCGCCGCCGGCTCGGATTTTCCGATGCTGCCCGCCGACGCCTGAACAACGAAAAAGCCAACCGCGGCTATCTGAAACATGCACAACATCAAGACGCGGGCGGTCAGGCGATAAGATATGGGGAAATACAAAACAAGCCTCATCCGAAACTGAAAGATCAAGCGATAAGCGTAGCGATTGGCGGATTCAATGCAAGCAACCCGGAAAGGCCGGCGTCCGTCCCCCGTAACTCCGTTGGACCGGCCCCGCTTTTTTGAATACAGCAGAGACCGGCGCAGATCACGGCGCCACACAGGACTTTCCGATGAGAATGACCCCCGCCTCGCCTGACCCGAAACTACCACCGGTTCGCATCAACCTGATGTCGGACACCCAGACCCGGCCGACGCAGGCGATGCGTGAGGCGATGGCGCGCGCGGAGGTCGGCGACGAGCAGATCGGCGACGATCCCACCACGATAGCTTTGTGCGAGCGAGTGGCCGATCTTCTCGGCAAGGAAGCCGCGGTGTTTTTGCCGTCGGGCACCATGTGCAATGTCGCGGCCACGCTGGTGCATTGCCGTCCTGGAGATGAAATCCTGGCGCATCGCTCCGCGCATGTGCTGACGCGCGAAGGCGGCGCGCATGCGGCGCTCGGCGGATTTCAGATCACGCCGCTGCCTGGCGACAACGGGATTTTCGCGCCGCAGACATTTCGCGCCGCAATTCAGCCGATCTCACGCTATTCGGCACCGCAGCGCGTGGTGACCGTCGAGCAGACCGCGAATATTGGCGGCGGCACGGTCTGGGAAAAATCCGTTCTCGATGAGATCACAGCCATCGCGCGCGAGCATCGGCTTGTCACTCACATGGATGGCGCGCGGTTGATGAATGCCTGTGTGGCCACCGGGGTGTCCGCGCGGGTTATGGCCGAGGGCTGGGATTCGGTCTGGATCGATTTCAGCAAGGGACTTGGCGCGCCTGTCGGTGCCGTGATCGCAGGAACGAATGATTTCATCGACGAGGTGTGGCGCTGGAAGCAGCGCCTCGGCGGCGCGATGCGCCAGAGCGGCATTTGCGCAGCGGCTTGTCTCTACGCGCTTGACCATCACATCGACCGGCTCGCGGATGATCACGCCAACGCCCGCGCACTGGCGCGCGGACTTGCGCAAATTCCCGGCATCAGTGTCAATCAGCCCGAGACCAATCTGATCTTCTTTGATCCGACCGGAACCGGCGTCACCACCCCGCAGATGATTTCAGAGCTTCGTGGACGCGGCATCCTGACCGGCGCGCTCGATCACCGCATCCGCGCCTGCACCCATCTTGATGTGACGGCGGCGATGATCGACGAGACCGTTTCAGCGATCCGTGCCATCGCATCGAAGGCGTGATCTAGTTCGGCGCGAGAGCATCGTAGACCATTGCCTTCAGCGCTGGCTGAATCCGGCCGCGCTCCGACGGCGACTGGATCATCAGGATAGCGAACATGTCCTGCGCACGATCGACCCAGAAATAGGTCCCGCCCGCGCCGTCCCACTTGATCTCGCCAAGCGATCCCGGAGGCGGCGGGGTGGCGTTGCCGGGTTCAGTGCGAACGCCGAAGCCCAGACCATATCCGAAGCCGTCACCGGGAAAATAGTACGACCCGCGCTTCACTGCGGTTGCGGGCGCGATGTGGTTCGCCGTCATGGTCGCAAACGTCTCAGGTTTGAGATAGCGCCTGCCGTCGAGTTCGCCGCCATTGAGCAGCATCTGGGCGAAGCGGCTGAAATCGCCGATCGTTGTCAGCAGCCCGGTGCTGCCCGCCTCGCGCTTGCCGGCGGAGCGCGGATCACGCTTGCTTCCGGTCCTGAAATCGCTGTCGGTCGGGATCGGCTCGGCGATGCGATGATACTGGGATGGATCGGCAACGTAGTACGACGTGTTCTTCATGCCGAGTGGATCGAACAGCCGCTCCTTCTCGAACTGATAGAGCGATTGACCCGATACGACCTCGATCACCCGCGCCAGCACGTCGGTCGAGTGTCCATAATCCCAGAGCGTTCCCGGCTGTTCGTTGAGAGGCAGTTGCGCCAGCTTGTCGACAAACGCTGCATTGTCGAGATTGTCCGCTGTCGCCTCAACGTTGGCGTAAGCCTTGCGCACGAGACCCGGCCCGTAAAAGCCGTACGTTATGCCGGATGAATGCCGCAGCAGGTCTTCGATTGTGATCGGCCGATCCAATGCCACCAGTTTCAGCACCGGATCTCCGTTGGCCGCCTTTTCCTGAACACCAACTTTCACAGCCGCAAAGGCCGGGAGAAATTTCGAAAGCGGATCGTCGAGTTTGAGTTTACCGTCATCCACCAGCATCATCGCCGCCACGCTGGTGACAGGCTTGGTCATCGAATAAAGACGGAAAATCGCAGCCGGATTCATCGGCTCGCCCGTCGTCACATCGATCTTGCCGAAGGATTTGAAATAAGCCTGCTTGCCGCGGCGCTGGACCAGAACGATCGCGCCGGAAATCTTGCTGTTGGCGACTTCAGCATTGAAGTAATCGGTGATGCGCTCAAGCCGCTGCGGCGACAACACCGCGTCCGGCGAATAGACCCGCATCGCGCCGTCAGCGACAGCAACGCTCGCCGTAAGCGCAAGTATCGAAGTCAGAAGACAACCTGCACTCAGCCGCCGCCGATCAAGATACAAAAAAACCTCCCATGCCCGGATCGTAGCGTCCGGGCCTTGGGAGGACTGTATCGGTCAGAAAGGCGAATGCACAAGCGAGACGGCTAAACCGGCCTCGCCCGAAAATCGTCAGCCCGCAGGCTGTTGGACTGCGACACCCTTGTCGGCGAGCAACTGCTGCAATTCGCCCGCCTGGAACATCTCGCGGATGATGTCGCAACCGCCGACGAACTCACCCTTGACGTAGAGTTGCGGAATGGTCGGCCAGTTCGAATAGATCTTGATGCCGTCGCGCAGTTCGGATGACTCGAGCACGTTCAGGCCCTTGTAGGCGATGCCGACGTGATCGAGAATCTGGACCACCTGGCCCGAAAACCCGCATTGCGGAAACTGCGGCGTGCCCTTCATGAACAGCACCACGTCGTTGGACTTCACTTCGTTGTCGATGAATTGGTCGATGCTCATATTCGCGTCCTTAACTGGCTGTGCCCAGACCGGGATTCGCTCGCCAGCCTGTCTCTCTGGGGCATATATGTAGCGTGAAACGGTTCCGCAGCCCAATCAAATCGCCGAAAGGGTGCCATACCACCGCAAAAGGCGACGCGGGCCAGCCATGCCCGGGGTCTGCGTATCCATTTCATCACCGGCGGCGCCTTTTATCTCCGGCAAGGCGCCCTATCTAGAGCATCCGTTCTGCGGAACCGTTCCGGAGAAGCATCGTTCTCTCCTCAACCGGAGATTCTTGTGACGAAACCAGCATCCCAACCAGACGCCCGTGTCGCCACTTCCTCCGCATTTTCGGCCGAAACCCGCCAGGAAAGACGTCAGGAAACCCGCGATCAGCTGGCTGCCCGGCTTCTGACGGCCTACCGCACCGTGCGGGACGAGACCGAGCGACGGGCGGCTCCGCTGTCCCCCGAGGATCAACTGGTTCAGTCGATGCCGGACGCCAGCCCGGCCAAATGGCACCGCGCCCACGTCACATGGTTCTGGGAGCAATTTCTGCTAGGCGAGCATTCGCAGGGCTACCAGCCCTATCATCCTGACTACGCCTACCTGTTCAATTCCTATTACGTCAGCGCTGGGCCACGTCACGCCCGCGCCCAGCGCGGCCACCTCACCCGTCCAGGCGCGGACGAGGTGACGGCGTACCGCAAGCACGTCGATGCCGCTGTCGCGGCATTTTTCAGTTCGGCGGACATGGAGATGCTGGCGAAGCTGGAGCCGCTGATTGAGGTCGGGCTCAATCATGAGCAGCAGCATCAGGAATTGATGATCACCGACATCCTGCATGCCTTCGCTCAAAACCCGATCCCGCCGGCCTATGAATCCGGCTGGGCATTTCCGGCTGCAGACCGTACCGGCGACGCGTGGGTCACGTTGATGGAAGGCATCCACACCATCGGCCACACCGACAATTCATTTCATTTCGACAACGAAAAGCCCGCCCATCGCGCACTGGTCGGCCCGGTCAAGCTGGCGCGCAACCTTGTGACCAACGCCGAGTGGCTCACCTTCATGAAGGATGGTGGCTACACGACGCCGACGCTGTGGCTGATGGACGGCTTCGCGGCCGCCGCCAACGAAGACTGGCAGGCTCCCGGCCACTGGCGGAAGATTGACGGTGAATGGAAGATCATGACCCTCGGCGGATTGCAGGACGTCGATCCCGCCGCGCCCGTTTCCCATATCAGCTACTACGAGGCTGATGCATTCGCGCGCTGGAGCGGAAAGCACCTGCCGACCGAAATGGAATGGGAAGTCGCCGCACGCGCCGGCCATCTCAACGACGCCTTCGGCATCGTCTGGCAATGGACCCGAAGTTCGTACTCACCGTATCCCGGCTACCGTGCCATCGAAGGCGCACTCGGAGAATACAACGGCAAATTCATGGTCAACCAGCTGGTGCTGCGAGGCTCATCGCTGGCAACACCGGATCATCATAGCCGTATGACCTATCGCAATTTCTTCTATCCACATCACCGCTGGCAGTTCACCGGACTGCGACTCGCCGATTACGCCGTTTGAACCCTGAATAAACGAGACCGTCATGAATCTGCATGTCAACGCGCGGACGAACTCTCCGCATCGCGATCAGATGGATCAGTCCTTCGCACAGGACGTGATCGCTGGATTTTCGCAGCAACCGAAAAAGCTGTCGCCAAAGTATTTCTACGATGAGACGGGATCGAAGCTGTTTGAGCAGATCACGATGCTGCCGGAATATTATCCGACCCGCACCGAGCTGCGCATTTTGCGCGACCGCGGCACCGAGATCGCCAAGGCCATTCCTGCGAACGCCGCGCTGGTCGAATTCGGCGCCGGCGCCACCACCAAGGTGCGCCTGCTGCTGAAGCAATGCGCGTTCAAGGCTTACGTGCCGGTGGATATTTCCGGCGATTTTCTCAACGGACAGGCCAGCGAACTGCGCGGGGACTTTCCCGATCTCGCGGTCTATCCGGTGACGGCCGATTTCACCAAGCCGTTCGACCTACCGCCGGAAGTCAAGAGTATGCCAAAAGTGGGCTTCTTTCCCGGTTCGACCATCGGCAACTTCGATCCGCACGAAGCCCGCGCGTTCCTGCGCAGCGCCCGCGCCATTCTCGGTGAAGGCGCAACGCTGATCGTCGGCGTCGATCTCGAGAAGGACGAGCGCGTGCTTCACGACGCCTATAACGACGCGGCGGGCGTAACCGGACAGTTCAATCTTAATGTGCTGGCACGGATCAACCGCGAACTCGGCGGCAATCTGGATCTCGACGGATTCAAGCACCGTGCGATCTACAACCGCCAGCGCCATCGCATCGAAATGCATCTCATCAGCCGCAAACCGCAGACCGTGCGGGTGCTGGATCACACCGCGACGTTCCGCACCGGCGAGACGATCCATACCGAGAGCAGCTACAAATACAGCATCGAGCGCTTCACGGCGCTGGCGCGTGACTCCGGGTGGATGCCGCGCGCGTCATGGACCGATCCGGACGGGATGTTCTCGGTGCACGCGCTGGTGGCGGAAAGCGGGGTCTGATTTCAGACTTCGTCGGACACCGCGCGCGAGCGGAGCGAGACCGCTTCCCATGTCGCGACGATCAGCATGATGAAGGTGGTCGTCGCCGACAGCATCAGCGGCGACAAATAGTGCGCGAACGGAATCAGCACGATCAGCAGGCCGATACCGACAAGATGCGAGGGTTGCAGATGCCCGCGAATGCTGCGCTTGAAAAGTATGGTGCCGATCAAGAACAGCAGCGGCCCACCGATCATGCTGAGCAGGGCCTTGGTGTCCGCGTGCCCCGCAGGGTGCGCCAATAGCAGTTCATCACCGACCGCCGTCACCACAATCCCCGCGACAATCGGCAGATGCAGATAGGTATAAGCGAGCCGCGCCAACTTTCCGGTTTCGTGGGAATTCGAAATTTCCTCCGCCCCGGCCTCTGCGCCGATGTGGAAATATACCCACCACATCGCGATGCTGCAGACCAGCGCCACCACAAAACCCATGATCACCGGTGCGGTCCATGAGGCCTCTGCGAAGGTCGCGCCGGTGACCACGATGGATTCGCCGAGCGCGATAATGATGAAAAGACCGCAGCGCTCGGCCATGTGGCCGCCTTCGACTTCCCAGTCCGCAAGCGGCGTCGCGCCCAATCCAGGACATCGGAACCGCATCAGCGGGCCGCTGTACTCGATCGCCACTGCGATGATCCACAGAACCAGCCGGGTCTGTCCTTCCGCGAGCCCGCCTGCGATCCAGAACACGCCGCTGCATGCCATCCAGAGCGTGATGCGCAGGAGGTTCGTGCGCCATCCGGGATTCGATTTCGGAATCGACAGGAACGTGAAGAGCGACCGGCCGACCTGCATGGCGACAAACGCGAGCGCGAATACGAGGCCACGCGTCTCGAACGCTTTCGGAATGGACGTCGAGAGCAGCAGTCCCGCAATCATGAGACCGAACAGCATGACGCGAACCGGGGTGCGGTCCGGGTCAAGCCAGTTGGTGATCCACGATGTGAAGATCCAGACCCACCAGACCGCCAGGAACAGGATTGTGGTCTGCAACACGCCCAGCGGCGTGAAATGCGCTACCAGCGTGTGGGATATCTGCGTGATGGCGAAGACGAAAACGAGGTCGAAGAACAGTTCGACGTAGGTGACACGATGATGCTGATGCGGCCCACGGGTTCGCAACAGGGTTCCGTTTTTCGACACCGTTGCCCCCGCTCCGACGGTTCAGGCGTCAGGCACGCCCGTCTGCAGCGCCAGCGCATGCAGAACGCCGCCCATCTGCCCCTTCAGCGACTGATAGACGATCTGGTGCTGCTGCACCCGCGATTTACCGCGGAATGCTTCCGAAATAACGGTGGCAGCGTAGTGGTCGCCATCGCCCGCGAGATCGCGGATTTCCACCTTCGCGTCGGGCAACGCAGCCTTGATCATCGTTTCGATGTCCCGCGCGTCCATTGGCATGTCTTTGAATCTCCTCATTTTGAGCCATTCCCGGCTCACGCAGTGCGCGGAATATGCCTGATTCTAACCCGTGCAACCTGCGCCGTCACGCGAGCATTGCGCAGGATATCTCCTATATTGTGGCCTCAACAGGAGCCCGTCATGAACGTTCGTATGCGAATTCCAGGTCCGGACCACCGAACCCGAAACGGGTCCGGGTCAGCGTCGACGGCGAGGTCATCGCCGAAACCAGCCGCGCCCTGACGCTCAAGGAAGCGAGCTACCCGCCGGTTCAGTACATTCCGCGCGAGGATGCCGACCCTGCCAAACTGAACCGGACCGGGCACAGCACCTATTGCCCCTACAAGGGCGACGCGAGCTATTTCAGTATCGTCGCCGGCGGCAAGACTCTGGAAAACGCCATCTGGACCTACGAGGCGCCCTACGATGCGGTGAAAGAGATTACCGGACATCTGGCGTTCTACCCCAACAAGGTCACGATCGAGGAGGTCTAGGCCCCTCATTGCCCCTCCGACAAACCACAACGCCCGCCGGAATGACCGACGGGCGTTGTTCAGAAGATTTCGCGGCGCCTTTATTTGACCAGCGGACACTCGCTCCCCGCGAGCGGCTTGAACGACTGCTCACCCGACATCTCTGCCAGCACCTGATAGAAGTCGCCGCGATACTTCGACTGCGCGGGCGATTTCACTTTCATCAGAAACGTCTTGTGCATGACGCGGCCATCCTGCCGGATCTGGACATTCTTGTTGTAGAAGTCGTTGACCGGCAGTTCTTTCATCTTGGCCGCCACTGCCTTGCCCTCATCGGTGCCGGCAGCCTCGACCGCCTTCAGATAGTGAAGCACGGACGCGTAGGTTCCCGCAGTGATCAGGTTGGGAATGAAACCGCCCGAGCGCTCCATGAACCGCTTCGCCCAGGCGCGTGTTTCGTCGTTGGCGTCCCAGTAGAAAGAGGTTGTGAGCGTCAGGCCATCCGCAACGCTCAGACCGACGCCTTCGATATCGTTGATGTAGATGACGAGGCTGGCGAGGCTTTGCCCGGACTGCACGATGCCGAACTCACGCGCCTGTTTGATCGCGCTCAAAAGGTCCGCGCCTGACATCGCAAGGCCGATCACCTTGGCCTTGGAGGCCTGCGCCTGTAGCAGGAACGACGAGAAGTCCGACGAACCAAACGGGAATCGCACGCTGCCGAGCACCTTGCCGCCGCCTTCGGTGACGAAGTGGCTGGCGTCACGCTGGAGCGAATGACCGAAGGCGTAGTCGCTGGTCAGGAAGTACCAGCTGTTGCCGCCCTGCTTGGTCACTTGGCTCGCCGTTCCCTTGGCGAACGCGTAGGTGTCGTAGCTCCATTGCGATGTCGTCGCCGAACAGGCCTTGCCCGTCAGTTCGGTGGTCGCAGCGCCTGATATCAGCAGCACCTTGCCGCGCGGCCGCGCGATTTCCTGAGTGGCAAGGGCCACCGCGGAGCCTGCAACGTCGGTAATGGCGTCGACACCCTCGGTCTCGAACCATTTGCGGCTCAGCGCGGAGGCAATGTCTGCCTTGTTCTGATGATCGGCGGTGATGACGCTGATCGGCTTGCCCAGCACCTTGCCGCCGAAATCATCGACCGCCATCTGCGTCGCCTCAACCGAGTGCTTGCCGACGAGATAAGCGAAGCCGCCCGAGTGGTCGGTCAGCACGCCGATCTTGACGGCATCGTCAGACACCTGCGCCTGCGCAGCACTGCATGCCATCAGCATGGCCGCAACTGTCAGTCCGATCCTGGTTGTTTTCACGATAACTCTTCCTCTCTGTGTTCTGTTGTCCGGCTTCAGACCGGCAGCGCGATACCGTCGTGGCCGGGGTCGGCACCGCCGTCGAGCTTGTCGCCGTCGATCCGGATGCCGTGCACGGCCGCAAAGCCGAACGTGTAGGGGCTGCGGATCACTTCGTAGCCATCGGCTTCGAGTTCGTTGGTAACGCCGTGGATGATGCGGTTCGACACATCAATGGCGTTGCTCGTGGCGGAAAAACGCGGCGCGCTGACTGCTTCAGTCATGGTCATGCTGAAATCGAGTACGTTCAGAATGGCCTGCAGCACACCCATGGCGATCTGTGTCGCACCGGGCGCGCCAATCACCAGATAAGGCTTGCTGTCGCGGAAAATAATCGACGGAACGACCGAGGTGAAGCGCGCCTTGCCCGGAGCGATCGAACCGGCACGTCCCGGCCGCGGATCGAACACACCCATGCAACCATTGTAGAAGAAGCCCATGCCATCGGTGATGACGCCGGACGGCATGCCGAGCGAATGGGTCATGGTCACGCAGTTGCCGTCGCGGTCCACCACGGACACATGGGTGGTGTCCTTCGACGGCAGGCCCGAGTTGAACCGCGGCACGTCGCCTTTGACGTGCGACTTGATCTCGCTGGCCATTGCCCTTGCGTAATCCTTCGACGTCAGGTTCTCGACGGGAATATCGAGGAACCCGGGATCGCCAAGGAAACGATCCTTGTCTGCTGTCGCACGCTTCATCGCCTCGCAGACAACACGCAGATACTCGGCGCTGTTGTGCCCGAGTGCCGAGAGATCGAAATTCTCAAGCACATTGAGCATCTCGACCAGCATGACGCCGCCGCCGGGCGGGTTGTTGGTGGTGACTTCATAGCCGCGATAGTTGCCGCGCAACGGCTCGCACCATCGTGGCTGATAGTTCGCAAGATCGTCGGCGGTGATCAGACCGCCGTTTGCCTTCATGTCGGCAGCGATGCGCTGCGCCAGTTCGCCACGATAGAAGACGTCGGAACCGCCCTCGGCGATCATGCGCAATGTCGCGGCGTAATCCGGATTGTGGACGACATCGCCGACGCGTTTGTATGTGCCGTCCTCACGGCAATACAGTTTTCGGCCCGAAGCCGTGAACGCCAGCCGGTCAATGCCCGAGGCGCGATCCATGATGCCGGGATCGGACCAGAAATATTCGACGTGGGGCCGCACCATCCAGCCGCGCTCCGCCCAAGCAATCGCCGACGCAACGATGTCCCGCCACGGCAGCACGCCAAATCTGGAATGCGCTTCGTAGTAGGCCTTGAGCGACGCAGGCACGCAGATCGATTGATAGCCGAGATCGTTCACTTTGCCGCGGAGGATGAAGCCATAGCCATCGCGCGCTTCACCCTCGATCAGATCGGCCCACATGTCGGGACGCGCAGCAGCCGGCGCCGGGGCGTGGAAATCGAGATACTGGTGGAAGCCCTGTCCGGGAAAATAGATACCAGCGCTGCCGAAACCCGCGATGCCGGTCATCAGCGGATCGACCACACCCTGAACCAGCGCGCACGCAATCGCCGCATCCATGGCGTTACCGCCCGCGCGCAACATTTCCGCACCGGCCTCCGCCGCCTCGGCCTGCGCCGCGACGATCATCGCCTTCCCTTTCGGCATGCTGTCTCCCGTCAAATTTCTTTGTGGCTGCGCCATGCACCCGCACGAAGAGGCGGCTGAAACACCGCGTTCTTCAACGGAACAATGGCGCGATTTGACAGAGGCCATTCATACCTGTCCAATACCAATGATGCATCGATTGATGCTTTAAAGGCAACAAAGGAAGGCCGCCGTCGCGGCCATTGCGCGATGGTCCGCCCCTTGCTTCCCGCCAAAATTCCGTACTTTCTCGCTGTCGGGGAAACGCTGAACTTCCGCAAGGCCGCCGAAAAGCTCGGCATCGCCCAGCCGGCGCTCAGCCGCAGCATCCGCGATCTCGAGCACCAGCTCGGCTTCACGCTTTTCGAGCGATCGACCCGCCGGGTGATGCTGACGCCCGCCGGCGAAGTGCTTTACCGCGAAAGCGCCGACGCCATGCAGCGACTGGCACGCGCCACAGTGCACGCGGAACGTGTCGCACAGGGCCTCAGCGGCACGGTCAGCGTCGGCTACTCGACATTCGCCGCAACCGGCCCGATGTCCGACATCATTATCGAATTCCGGAAACGCCACCCGCAAGCCCAGGTCGGTCTGCGGCTGCTTGCTTCGTCCGAGCAGGCTGCGGCGTTCGACGAAGGCGCGCTCGATCTCGGCTTCATGATGTCGAACGTCGTCGGGCCGCTACAGCAGACAATTCCCATCTCGCGCGAACGGCTGGTCGCGCTGGTGCCGACGAGCCATGCTTGGGCGGCAAACCGCGCGATCTCGCTGCAAACCCTGTCCACCGCTCCACTGGTGATCGGCAGCGCCCGCCGGTGGCGCGGTTTCCGCGCGCTCATCAACGGGTTGATGACTGCCCGCGGGCTCTCGCTGACGATTACCGAGGAAGCCGACGACGTGCCCGTGCTGCTGCAACTGGTGCGCTCAGGGTTCGGCTGCACGGTTCTCGATGCATCCTTCATCCCCACCCTGCCACCGGGGATCGCTCCGCTGGAGATCGAAGACGCGACCGCGACCCTCGATATCTCGCTGGTCTGGCGCAAGGACAATCTGTCACCGCTGCTGGCACGTTTTGTCGATGTGGCGAACGCATTCATGGCGTCGCGCCAGAACATGCCGCGACGGCGTTCCCGCCAGAACCGAAAGTAATCGCTGCGGCGCGCGTTAGCTCTTGCCGGCCATATAGGCCGGCAGCCAGTTCTCAAAGCCCCCCTTGAGGGACGCCACCGAAACCGAGGTCTCGCCTTCGACCGCGATGTCGTGCCCGCCGGTTTTTCCAATCACATGGCATGGCACACCGACAGCTTTCAGCTTGCTCAGCACCGTCAGCAAATTCTCTTCCTGCACAGTGATGATATAGCGCGCCTGATCCTCGCCGAACCACCACGCATGCGGCACGATTTCGTCCGGCGGCGCATCGAGAATGGCGCCAACGCCGCTGGCCATCGCCATCTCGGTCAGCGCCACCAGCAAACCGCCATCCGCGACGTCGTGAACAGCCGTTGCGGTGCCGCCCTTGATCATGCCGCGCACCACGTCGCCGTTGCGCTTCTCGACATTGAGATCGACAGGCGGCGGCGCGCCCTCTTCCTTGCCGCAGATGTCGCGCAGATACACCGACTGGCCGAGCCAGCCTTGGGTATCGCCGATCAGCAGAATCGCCTCGTTCTCGGCCTTGAACGCCAGCGTCGCGGACTTGGTGAAATCGTCCAGCAGCCCGACGCCGCCGATCGACGGCGTGGGCAGGATGCCGCGACCGTTGGTTTCGTTGTAGAGCGAGACGTTGCCCGACACGACCGGGAAATCCAGTGCGATACACGCCGCCGCGATGCCCTTCAGGCAGCCGACGAACTGGCCCATGATCTCGGGCCGCTCAGGATTGCCGAAGTTCAGATTGTCGGTAATCGCGAGCGGTTTGCCGCCCACCGCTGTGATGTTGCGCCAGGCTTCGGCCACCGCCTGCTTGCCGCCTTCGAACGGATCGGCTTCGCAATAGCGCGGCGTCACATCGCAGGTCAGCGCCAGGCCCTTCGGCCCGTCCTGCACGCGCACCACCGCAGCATCGCCGCCCGGGCGCTGCAGCGTGTTGCCGCCGATGACGTGATCGTATTGTTCCCACACCCAGCGCTTCGAGCACAGTTCCGGCGTCGCGATCAATTTCGACAGCGCGTCCGAAATCGAAACCGGCGGCGTCACGTCGCGGGCATGGATCACCGGCAACTGCGGCGACGGCACATGCGGGCGGTCGTAGAGCGGCGCTTCCGACTCCAGTTCCTTGATAGGCAGATCAACCATCAACTCGCCGCCGTGTTTGACGACGAAACGCTGCGTCGGCGTGGTGTAACCGACGATGGCGAAGTCCAGACCCCACTTCTTGAAAATCGCCTCGGCCTGTTTTTCCTTCTCGGGCTTGAGCACCATGAGCATGCGCTCCTGCGACTCCGAGAGCATCATCTCATAGGCGCTCATGCCGGTTTCACGCGTCGGCACCGAATCCAGATCAAGTTCGACACCGAGGTCGCCCTTCGCGCCCATCTCAACCGCCGAACAGGTGAGACCCGCCGCGCCCATGTCCTGAATCGCGATCACGCAATCCGCTTCCATGATTTCGAGGCACGCTTCGAGCAGCAGCTTTTCCGCGAACGGATCGCCGACCTGCACCGTCGGGCGCTTCTCCGCGCTGTCGTCGTCAAACTCAGCGGACGCCATGGTCGCGCCATGGATGCCGTCGCGGCCGGTCTTGGAGCCGAGATAGACGATCGGCATGTTCACGCCGGACGCTGCCGCATAGAAAATCTGGTCGGTCTCGGCGAGACCCACCGCCATCGCGTTGACCAGAATGTTGCCGTCATAGCGGGTGTGGAAACGCGTCTGGCCGCCGACCGTCGGCACGCCGAACGAGTTGCCGTAACCGCCGACACCTGCGACGACGCCCGACACGAGATGACGGGTCTTGGGATGGCTCGGATCGCCGAAGCTCAGCGCATTCAGGCAGGCGATCGGCCGCGCGCCCATGGTAAATACGTCGCGCAGAATGCCGCCGACGCCGGTGGTCGCGCCCTGATACGGCTCGATGTAGCTCGGATGGTTGTGGCTCTCCATCTTGAAGACCACGGCCTGCCCGTCGCCGATGTCGATAACACCCGCGTTCTCGCCCGGTCCCTGGATGACCCACGGCGCCTTGGTCGGCAGGCCGCGCAGGTGGATGCGCGAAGACTTGTAGGAACAATGCTCGTTCCACATCGCCGAGAAGATGCCGAGTTCCGTAAACGACGGCACCCGGCCGATCAGCTTCAGGATGCGCTCGTATTCGTCCGGCTTGAGGCCATGTTGGGCAACGAGTTCGGGGGTGATCTGGGGTTCGTTCCTGATCGTCAAGGCGACGTCGCTCCGGGTCAAAGGCTTCGGCGTCCCTCCGGGGCAACCAGAGGGGTCGAATAAGACGGAATAGGCTTGATTCCGGGCCTCTTTGTGCACGGCAGCCCGGTCTCCGGCAAGCGTCACATAGTGAGAAATCCCGGCTAAAAAAGCCCCGGTTGCGGGCCTGCCCCCGAAGGCTCTAAGAGAGGCCCGGCACGGCCCTCACGGCCGCCTTTTCAAGGACCCGGACATCTTGGACGACATTGTACAGAAGACCCCACGCCCCCGCCCCGACCTCCTGATCGGCACCGAAGGCGAGTTCGCCGGATGGCGGACCTGGAGCCGCGACAGCTTCGAGTCCAACAACGGACCGTTCTGGCACCGCTTCGAGGACGACGGGACCGTCCGCTGCGCATTTCGCGTCGAGAAGAAGCATCTTAACGGCATGCGCAACGTCCATGGCGGCTGCTACATGACGTTCGCCGACCATTGCCTGTTCGCCTTTGCGGCCCGCGAGCTTGAAGCCCCCGCAGTCACGGTGGCATTCTCGTGTGAGTTTCTGGACGCCGCCAAGGAAGGCGACCTGATCGAGGCCGTCGGCGGCATCACCCGTGCGGGTGGCTCGCTGATCTTCCTGCGCGGCACGCTGGTCAGCGGAGACCGGCCGCTGTTCACGTTCTCCGGCACGATCAAGCGGATGAAGAAGAAGGTCTAACCGAAACTGTCATTCCGGGCGCCTTCTCGCGGGCGACTGGAATCTCGCGAGAGAGCTTATGGATTTCGGGTCTGCACCTTCGGTGCATCCCGGAATGACGGCTCAAATTGTCAAGCCGCGCTCTTCAAATGCTCCACCAGGCCCGCGAACAATCCGCGCCCGTCGGTGCAGCCCATGATGTCTTCGACATGATTTTCCGGATGAGGCATCATGCCGAGCACGTTGCCCTTCTCGCTGACGATGCCCGCAATCGACGCTGCGGCGCCGTTAATGTTGTGGGTGTCGCCGACCTCGCCTGAAACACTGCAATAGCGATAAAGCACACGCCCCTCGCCTTCGAGACGGCGAATGGTGTCCTCGTCGGCGGCGTAGTTGCCCTCGCCATGCGCCACCGGCACGCGGATCACCTGCCCCGCATTGTAGCCGCGCGTGAATGGCGTATCGGATCGCTCGACGCGCAAATGCACGTCGCGGCAGATGAACTTGAGCTGGGCGTTGCGCATCAGAACGCCGGGCAACAGTCCCGACTCGCAGAGAATCTGGAAACCGTTGCAAACGCCCATCACGAGGCCACCGGCAGCGGCGTGGGCGCGCACCGCGTCCATGATCGGTGCACGCGCGGCAATCGCGCCACAGCGCAGGTAATCGCCGTAGGAAAAACCGCCCGGCACCACGACCAGATCGGTGCCCTTCGGCAAGGCGGTGTCGGCATGCCACACCATCGCGGTGTCATGTCCCGAGGCTAGCTTGAGCGCGCGCGCCATATCGCGTTCGCGATTGATGCCTGGAAAAACGAGAACGGCGGATTTCATGGTGATTCCGGACAGTGGACGGGTACGGCGATTCACCGCCGCTGAGAGGCCAGACATACCCATTTGACGGTGGTTTTTCCAGTGCTAGCCTTGCTCAAAAGCCCTGCCCTGCACGCAGGACACAGCAAAATCCGGGGACGGAAACCATGAATGTCGCTTCGTCGGCGGTCTCCGCCACCGCGCCGGTCACCTCCGAAGGCGTCGTCGCCGCCAGCGTCTATGCCGATGGCCGGCGCATTGCCAACATCGCCATCGAGGAAGCCTCAAGCTGGTGCAACCGGCCGGGCCATGTGGTCTGGATCGGCCTGCACGAACCGGACATGGCGCTGCTGAGCAGCGTACAGCGGCAATTCCATCTGCACGACCTCGCGATCGAGGACGCCAACAACGCCCATCAGCGGCCGAAGATCGAGCAATACGGCGACGCGCTGTTCATCGTGGCGCGAACCGCCCAGCTCATCGACGGCCGGATCGCGTTTGGTGAAACCCACCTGTTCGTCGGCGAAGGCTATATCGTTTCGGTCCGTCACGGTGCCTCGACATCCTACGCGCCGGTCCGTGAACGCTGCGAGAGTTGCCCCCGCGCGCTGGCGCGCGGCGAGGATTACATCCTCTACGCCATCCTCGATTTCATCGTCGATAATTACTCCCCGGTGCTGGAGACCATCTATGAGGAGGTCGAGGCAATCGAGGAATACGTGCTGGCCAACACCATCACGCAACAGCAGATCCAGCGCCTTTACCTGTTGCGCCGCGACCTGCTGCGGCTGCGCAATGCCATCGGGCCGCTTGTCGAGGTCTGCCGGCGTCTCGAACACGATAGTCTTGTGATGATCCGCACAACCATGCAGCCGCTGTTTCGCGACGTCACCGATCACGTCAGAACCATTCAGGAGCGTATCGATTCGATGCGGGAGGTGCTGGCGTTCGCATTCGAAGCGAGCCTGCTGGTCGGTCAGGCGCAGGAAACGGCTGTGTCGAAGAAACTGGCGTCGTGGCTCGCCATCATCGCCGTTCCGACCGCGGTCGCGGGCATCTACGGCATGAACTTCAAACACATGCCGGAACTCGACATGCAATACGGCTACTACGGCGTGCTCGGGACGATCGTGGCGATCTGCATCGTGCTGTTCTATCGGTTCCGGCGCGCGGGATGGCTTTAGACGCGCCGGAAACCGTAGCTGGAAGCGGATTAGCCTAGAACCTCGACCCGGTAATTCTCGATCACCGTGTTCGCGAGCAGCTTGTCCGCTGCCTCTTTGAGCGCCGCTTCGGTCTTAGCCTTGTCCGCGCCGGCGACTTCGATGTCGAAAACCTTGCCCTGCCGCACGCTGGCAATGCCATCGACACCGAGCGACTTCAGCGCCCCTTCGATGGCCTTGCCCTGCGGATCGAGAATGCCGTTCTTCAATGTGACGGTGACGCGCGCCTTCATCGAATTCAGCTCTTCACAAGCACCGGGCCGGAGCCCGCGGGACGATCGTTCTCGATCAGGATGCCAAGGCGCTTGGCGACTTCGGTGTAGGCTTCAAGCAGCCCACCGAGATCGCGGCGGAAACGGTCCTTGTCCATTTTCTCGTTCGACTTGATGTCCCACAGCCGGCACGAATCCGGCGAGATTTCATCGGCGACGATGATGCGCATCATGTCGTTCTCGAACAGCCGTCCGCACTCCATCTTGAAGTCCACAAGACGGATGCCGACGCCGAGGAAGAGCCCGGTCAGGAAGTCGTTGACGCGGATGGCGAGCGCCATCATGTCGTCGATTTCCTGCGGCGTGGCCCAGCCGAACGCGGTGATGTGCTCTTCGGAGACCATCGGATCGCCGAGCTGATCGTTCTTGTAATAGAACTCGATGATCGAGCGCGGCAGCTGGGTGCCTTCCTCGATGCCGAGGCGCTGCGACAGCGAGCCTGCGGCGACGTTACGCACCACGACCTCGAGCGGCACGATCTCGACCTCGCGGATCAACTGCTCGCGCATGTTAAGCCGCTTGATGAAATGCGTCGGCACGCCGATGTCGTTCAGATGCTGGAAGACGTACTCCGAGATCCGGTTGTTGAGGACGCCCTTGCCCTCGATGATCTGGTGTTTCTTGGCATTGAACGCGGTGGCGTCATCCTTGAAATGCTGGATCAGGGTTCCAGGCTCAGGCCCTTCGTAAAGGGTCTTGCCCTTACCTTCGTAAATGCGACGCCGACGGCTCATAGGGATGTACCGGGTGTTGTTAAAGTCCATGAAGTGGGGTGCTCCGGGTGATTTACGCGACCCACGGCGGAGCTGCCGTGAAGCCCGGAATCGTGAAACAAACCGCGAACCAGACTCATCGGCAACCTAACCGATTGATGTGACCGATACAACGCAACCAGACGCGTATTCCCGCAAAAGTGGACACTGGTTTACGCAAGAAATCCGCGAGAATCCTGATTTGGAACGTTTGGGCGGCCTGTTTGATCGTCTGCGACCTCTCGGACGTTGCCTTGCAGGGTCCGGACCTCATATATGCAGGGTCCCGCCGCCGCGCCGGCATTACCAATTCAGCTGACGGAACAGATATATGTCCTCTTTCGACAAGCGCCAGGAAGGCTTCGAGAAGAAGTTCGCCCTCGACGAAGAACAGAAGTTCAAGGCGGAAGCCCGACGGAACAAGCTGCTTGGCCTGTGGGCCGCTGAAAAGCTCGGCAAAACCGGAGACGAGGCCGCAGCCTATGCCAAGGAGGTCGTGGCGGCCGATTTCGAGGAAGCGGGCGACGGCGACGTCCTGCGCAAGGTCTTGACCGACCTCGAAGGCAAGGGTGTGACCGAGGCGGACGTCCGCAAGAAAATGGACGAACTGGTCGCCACCGCCGTGGCGCAGATCAAGGCCGGGCAGTAACTGCCCCACTGAAACGAAAAGCCGCGCGATCGGATCGCGCGGCTTTTTGCTGTTTCAGACCTAACGCCGTTACTTCAGGGCGTCCTGAACCTTTGCGATTCCGGCGAGGACACAGACCTCGTCCTTGTCACCGCCGGGCGCACCGGACGCGCCGACAGCGCCGATCGTTTCGTTGCCCACCTTGATGGGAGCGCCGCCGCCAGCGCCGACCACGCCGGGAATCTGGAGCAGGTACGCGGTTTCGGGTTTTGACGTCAGTTTCTGGAATTCCAGCGAGGTCTGGTTACGCGTCCGCGACGTGTAGGCCTTCAGGCGGCTGAATTCCATGGTGTGCGGGCTGGTGCCGTCCCCGCGAACCTGCGCGGCGACTTTGCCGGCCTTGTCCACCACGGTGACGGAGACCTTGTAGCCGTCCTTGGTGCACTGCTCGATCGTGCCCTGGACAATGGCCATCGCCATCGCCATCGAAACATTCTTTTCGACCTGCGGCGCCTGCGCGTGGGCCGGACCGGCGATAACGATTGCAGCCGTCGTCAATGCAGCAAGACCTGATAAACGCATATGGAAGCCTCCCCAATTTGTTTGTTCGTTGGCAAACGCCTTAAGCAATAACGTTTTCTAACGCGCTTTAATCCCGCGGCAGAACAAGAATCGATGTTGCGGAAGCGAAGAGCGCTAGGTGGCTGCAAGCCGGTCAAGCTGCGCGGCAAGGTCGGTTTCCACATCCGCAGCATTGATCAGGCAAACGCGATATCCCCGCGCCGCGAGCCATTCGCCCCGCGCCGCACGATCCCGCGCTATCACGTCGGTCTCGTTGGCGTTGACAAGTTCGATGGCAATCCGCTTCGAAAACGACACGAAGTCAGGGATGTGACGGCCCACCGGGGTCTGCCGCTTGAAATGCGACGCGAAGCGGCGGTCCGTGGTCAGGGCCTGCCAGAGGATGCGTTCGGCATCGGTCGGATTTCGCCGCAGCAGTCGCGCAAGTCCCCTCACCGTGCCGCTGTCGGACGGCGCGCGTCCGTCGGAGTGTTCGGCCAGCAGCGCACGCAGCCGCGTCGCTTCGTTGCCGTCCAGAACCCCGCCTTTTGCAGGGCCTTTGCGTCCCTCAGCAATGGCCATCACCACGCCGTGCAGGGTGTGCATGTCCTGCTTGGTCGGCTCCATCCGCGAGAAGATGTTGCGCATGTTCACCAGCATGGTGTCGCGCTTTTCCGGCGGGCGCAGGAATTCGACCTTGTCGAGTTCGTTCACGAGATTGTCGAAAAACGCCTGCATCTGATGGTTCGAGGCCCGCTCCGAACGCTCCGGCATGTCGAACGGCAGCGTGTTGGCAGTGGCGAGCTTGAACCATTCGTAGCCCATCAGCAGAACCGCCTGAGCGAGGTTCAGCGAGGCAAAACCCGGATTGACGGGAAACGTGACAATGCGGTTCGCGAGCGCGACCTCGTCGTTCTGCAAGCCGTAGCGCTCGCGCCCGAACATGATCGCCGCCGTGCCGCTTGCCGCTGTTTCCCCGACAATCTGGCGCGCGGCCTCCTCCGGACCGACCACCGGCTTGGCCTGATCGTGCGCCCGCGCCGTGGTCGCAAACAACAGGGAGCAGTCGGCCACTGCCGCCTCGACCGTGTCGAACAGTTCGACTTTATCGAGAATGTGATCGGCGCCTGCCGCGGCGCGCTGGGCGGCCATGTTGGGCCAGCCGTCGCGCGGATTGACGATGCGCAGCCGTGTCAGCCCGAAATTGCCCATGGCGCGCGCGCACATGCCGATGTTTTCGCCGAGCTGCGGCTCGACCAGGACCACCACGGGGCCGGTCAATTCCTTGCGCATCTTGGTTTTGTCGGTGCCTGAACCGGTCATTGTCTCCGCTTTTGTCCGTTTTGCAGGTTTTGTTGCCCTGCCGTAACGCAGTTGGAGCCGGGCAGGTCAAGGCATTTCTCAGAACGGTCATTTCCGCAAACCAGACCGGCAGGATGCAGTGCAATGCGGATATGCCGAAAATATTGCGTTCAACTTTTGAATTTGGACGGCCAATCAGGGTAGTTTGGTACCGAGGTGCCCCTTGAGCCAGACAGACAGCAACACCCCTTCACCACCTCTCCCGCCCGCCAGTGCCGGGCCCGCTCCGGACGCGGCCGCGAAAGCAACCTGGCGACGGCTGGCCATTCCGGTCGCGTGTGTGATCGCGGCGGCAGCCTTCGTGGTGCTGGCAACCGTTCGATGGGACGAATGGGTCAGCAGCGCCCGAATCCAGACGACGAACGACGCCTATGTCCGTGCCGAAGTGTCGCAATTGAGCAGCCGCGTCGCCGGCGAAGTGAAGACGGTGGCCGTGAGCGACTATCAGCGCGTCAAGGCCGGCGACCTGCTCGTCGAGATCGATCCGGCAGACTACGAAGCGCAGGTCGCGCAGGCCGCCGCCGCCGTGGCGAGCGCTCAAGCGGTCCTCGATAATCTCGCCAATCAGGTCGAGCTCCAGTATGCGACCATCGCGCAATCGGAAGCTCAGCGTGCCTCCGCGGAAGCTCTCCAGACCGAGGCGCAGCAGGAGCAGGATCGTCAGCAGTCGCTGACGCAGACCTTTTCAGGCACACGCCAGAGACTGGAGCAGGCGACCGCCGCGCTTGCCAAGGCGCAGGCGGATGTCCGCGCGAGCCGGGCGCTCATCGCCGCGCAAAAACATCAGCTCGAGGTTCTCTCCGGAACGAAAAAGCAGCGCGCGGCGGATATTCTTGCCGCTGAGGCGGCGCTGAAGGCAGCGCGCCTGAAGCTCGGATACACCCGCATCGTGGCTCCATTCGACGGCATCGTCGGCGCGCGCCAGGTTCAACCCGGCGATTACGTCAATATCGGCAGTAATCTGTTCAATGTTGTGCCGCTGCCGAACGTCTACGTCATCGCAAATTACAAGGAAACGCAGCTCACGCGCGTGAAGCCCGGTCAACCTGTGGACGTCACGATCGACAGTTTTCCGCGCGAGGTTCTGCACGGGCGGGTCGCGCGCATCTCGCCTGCGAGCGGATCGCAGTTCGCGCTGCTGCCGCCCGATAACGCCACCGGCAATTTCACCAAGGTCGTGCAGCGGATTCCGCTGCGAATCGAATTCGACAAAGGTCAGCCGCTGCTCAACAGCCTTCTGCCGGGCATGTCGGCGGTGACACGGATCGATACTGAAGGAACCGCAGCCCCCTCGAACGCTGCAACCAAGACCACCGGGACAACGGCCGGTGGCAGAAACTAAAATCATCGCCAGCGGGCCGGTTTCCACCGGCCAGATCGCTCATTACCCGCTGCTTGCCGTGATCGCCGTGCTGCTCGGCTCATCGATGGCGAATATCGACAGCCGGATGTTTTCGATCGGCCTCCCCGATCTCAAGGGGGCCTTTTCGCTCAGTTACGACGAAGGCGCCTGGCTCAGTACGGCATCAACCGCGTCGCAGATTTTCATCGCGCCAGCGGTGGCGTGGCTGGCCACGGTGTTCGGCCTGCGTCGCATTCTCGGCGTCCCAAGCCTCGTCTTCGCCGTGATCTCGCTGATTCTTCCATTTGTCCGCGATTACCAGACACTTCTTGCCCTCACCATCCTTCACGGCCTGCTGCTCGGCACCTTCGTGCCGGCCACGCTATTGATCATTTTCCGCAATCTGCCGATGCAATGGTGGCTGGTGGCGATCGGGATCTACGCCCTGCGGGTCGGCTTTTCGCTCAACTTCGGCCCTGCGCTGGTCGGCTTCTATGTCGATCACGTTGGCTGGCAATGGCTGTACTGGCAGGATGCCGTTATCGCGGTGCTGATGGCGATTCTGGTCTATTTCGGCGCGCCGCGGGACCCGATCAATCGGAAACTGCTGGAAACAGCCGACTGGGGCGGAATGCTGCTGCTCGGGACCGGCATTGCGATGGTTTATGCAGGCCTCGATCAGGGCAACCGGCTGGACTGGCTGGGCTCCGGCACGGTCGTGGCGCTGCTCGGAAGCGGTGCAGTCCTGCTGGTCGCATTTTTCATCAACGAGGCCGTGGTGAAGGAGCCGTGGGCGCACGCCAATGTCCTGTTCTCGCGGAATATCGGCTTCGCTCTGGTCGTCATCCTGCTCTACACCCTCACCAGTCTCTCCAATTCGTCGCTGGTGCCGAATTTCCTGTCGACGGTGGCGCAGCTTCGCCCCGAGCAGACCGGCCGCCTGCTTTTAATCTGTGGCGTCCTGCCGATGGCGGTGCTGTTTCCCCTCGCGATCTGGCTGCTGCGGCGGTTCGACGTCAGAATCGTGCTGATGATCGGACTGATCACCTTCGCCGCGGCCGCCCTGCTCGGAACGCAAGTTACCAATGCCTGGCGACTGGCTGATTTCATCCCCATCGTCTTGCTGCAGTCGGTCGGTCAGACATTTACGCTTTTCCCGATCATCATTATCGCACTCTCCAATTCCGATCCGACCCGGGCGACCGCCTTCGCCGCCTATATCCAGATTATGCGGCTCGGCGGCGCTGAATTTGGTGTGGCGCTGATGGGGACGTGGCTGCGTATCCGCGAACAGGTGCATTCCAACCTGATCGGCCAGCACGTGACGGGCGCCAAGGATCAGGTCGAGAACCTGCTGGCGAAATTGTCCGGCTATTTTGCCTCTTACGGAACAGGTACGGCCATGGGGCGCAGTGTCGGGACGCTGGCCGGCATCGTCCGGCGCGAAGCCAACGTGTTGGCCTATGTCGACGCCTTCTGGCTGACCTTCGGCTTCGCGATCGCCGGGCTGCTTTTCACCGCGCTGATCACCAAGGCACCACCCGGCCCCCTGACGCCGGCAAAAGCCCGGTAAAGCCCAACTCCTCGGGTGATCGGCTGAGTTTCCGATTCAAGAACTGAGCATTCTGAATCAACTTGTGATGAAGGTGATTCAACATCTGAAGGCTTCGATTCAGCCGCCAGGGGATCTGAATCAGCGCGTGAAGCTTCTGATTCAACCTGTGAAGACATTGAATCAAGAACCGAAGACATTGATTCAAGCGCGGCCGGAAGAATCTCAAAATTCTGCTTATAAATCAACGGAGTTACCGAGCCGTTTGAATCTCGCGCGAAACGCGAGGTCCTGATTCCGCGCTCCATGGGAGCCGCCAGGCGCACGGCTCATCGCCGACATCCCGCTCGGCGGAAGTGTCATCGGGTTCTGGGTCTGCCCGGAGTCTGCGGCCAGGCAGCCTTTGCGCTCTAAACCTTGCTGGAAGGGCTCCAAATTTACCGGCTGGATCAGATTTTCGCCGCCATGCCAGAAAGTCTCAGGTGCGTTGCCTTCCAGCTTGCCAAGGCGGGTGCTATAGCCTCGCTACGGAACCGTTTGCGGTTCTCTCGCCCTCTCCGCCCCCAATATTAAGGCCCGACCCCCCATGGCAAAAATCAAGGTGACCAACCCCGTCGTCGAACTCGATGGCGACGAGATGACCCGGATCATCTGGCAGTACATCAAGGACAAGCTGATCAACCCCTTCCTCGATGTGAAACTCGAATATTACGACCTTGGGATGGAGTACCGCGACAAGACCAACGATCAGGTCACGATCGACGCGGCCAATGCGATCAAAAAGCACGGCGTCGGCGTGAAATGCGCCACCATCACCCCGGACGAAGCCCGCGTGAAGGAATTCGGCCTCAAGGAAATGTGGAAGTCGCCGAACGGCACCATCCGCAACATCCTCGGCGGCGTTGTGTTCCGCGAACCGATCATCTGCCGGAACGTGCCCCGTCTGGTGCCGGGCTGGACCAAGCCGATCATCATCGGCCGTCACGCCTTCGGCGATCAGTACCGCGCCACCGATTTCAAGTTCCCGACCGCCGGCACCATCACGCTGAAGTTCACCGGCGACGACGGCAAGGTCATCGAGCGCGAAGTGTTCAAGGCGCCCGGCTCCGGCGTCACCCTCGCGATGTTCAATCTCGACGATTCGATCCGCGATTTCGCCCGGTCCTCGATGAACCTCGGCTTGGCCAAGGGGTATCCGGTTTACCTGTCGACCAAAAACACGATCCTCAAGCAGTACGACGGACGCTTCAAGGACATCTTCCAGGACGTGTTCGACAAGGAGTTCAAGAAGGACTTCGACGCCAAGGGCATCACCTACGAGCACCGCCTGATCGACGACATGGTAGCGGCTGCCATGAAGTGGTCCGGCGGCTATGTCTGGGCCTGTAAGAACTACGACGGCGACGTGCAGTCCGACACCGTGGCCCAAGGCTACGGCTCGCTCGGCCTCATGACCTCGGTGCTGCTGACGCCGGACGGCAAGACCATGGAAGCGGAAGCCGCCCACGGCACGGTGACCCGTCACTACCGCGAGCACCAGAGGGGCAAGGAGACCTCGACCAACTCCATCGCGTCGATCTTCGCCTGGACCCGCGGACTGTCACACCGCGCCATGCTCGACAACAATGCGGAACTGGCGAAGTTCGCAGCGACCCTGGAGAAGGTCTGCGTCGAGACCGTTGAAGCCGGATTCATGACCAAGGATCTGGCGCTGCTGGTCGGTGCGGATCAGCGCTGGCTCTCGACCACCGGTTTCCTCGATAAGGTCGCGGAAAACCTCACCAAGGCGATGGCGGCATAAAGCAACGCAACCTGTCATTGCTGATCTTCAACGGCGCAGACATTGTCTGCGCCGTTTGCTTGTGAACTTCAAAAAAGAAACGGAACGCCCGACATGACGCGAGACCAGTTCAACTTCTTTCACCCCTTTCGGGTCCGCTATTCGGAAATCGACGGACAGGGCGTGGTTTTCAACGCGCATTATCTCACGTTCTACGACACCGCGATCACCGAATATTTCCGCGCGCTCGGCTACGATCAGTATGCGGACGCCAAACAGACCGGGATGGATTTCCACGTGGTGAAATCCGTCGTGGAGTACAAATCACCGATCCGCTTCGATGCGGAGATTGAGGTCGGCGCGCGCGTCGCGCGCATCGGCAGTTCGAGCATGACGTTTGAGATGGCGATCTTTCTGAAAGGCAGCACCGAGCTGATGGCCACCGGCGAAGTGGTCTGGGTCAACACCGACCAGACCACGCATCGGCCTGCGCCGATCACGGCCGCCGTGCGCAGCCTCATGGCCTCGCGAGAAAAGCATCTCGCCGTCTGATCGGGCCGCTCGCAGAAAGAGCGGCGCTTCAAAATGCAAAAGGCGCGGATTTCTCCGCGCCTTTTGTTGTCTGCGAGAGGCCGGAAGTCACCTGCCAGCACTCCACCGGTATCCTATGACGCACTGACATCGCCGATCTGCGCGATCATCGCCTTGGCGATTTCCTGTTCGCCCATGATCACTGAATTCGCGCCGTGATGCTTCAGATGCGCGATTTCCTCCTCCGAATGAGCGCGCGCGATAATGGGCAGCGTGGCGCTGATCGCGCGGGCCTTGGAGACGATCTGCCCACCTTCGAACGCATTCGGAATCGCAACGATGAGCCCGCGTGCGGCTTCCAGATTTGCCGCCACCAGCATTCCCGGCGCAGCCGCATTGCCTGTGATCTTTTCGATCCCGGCCTCGGTGAGCCTTTCGAGGCAGCCCGGATCATCCTCGATGACCAGAAAAGGCACGCCGCCCTGCTGCAAGGACTTGCCGACGACGCTTCCTACGCGCCCGTACCCGACCAGCACGACGTGATTGGTGAGCGCGGTGACCGGCAGTTCAACGCGGACCGGCTTCTTCTTTGCAGACACCATTGCAGCTTCTGCGACAGCCGCCGCAGCCGTGTCCTGCGCGGACTGGGCCGCCGCCGCGGCCTCCCCAGCTTCCTCGGCTGCCTGCTTCTTCGCCTCATAGCGATCAAGCAGCGCGAAGAACAACGGGTTCAGCATGATCGAGATGATCGCGCCGGCAAGAACCAGATCGCGTCCGCGATCCGGCAGCAGCGCGAGGCTGACGCCGAGACTGACCAGAATGAACGAGAACTCGCCGATCTGGGCGAGGCTTGCCGAGATCGTCAGGGCGGTGGATGTCGGATGCCCGAACATCCGCACGATGCCGAACGCCGCAACGGACTTTCCAAAGATGATGATGAAAACAGTTACGAGCAGCGGCAGCGGTTCGCGCACGACAATCGCGGGATCGACCAGCATGCCGACGGACACGAAGAACAGCACGGCAAACGCATCGCGCAGCGGCAGGGTTTCGTTCGCGGCGCGCTGGCTGAGTTCGGATTCGCTCAGGATCATGCCGGCGAAGAATGCACCGAGCGCGAACGACACATCGAACAGGATCGCCGCACCGAAGGCGACGCCGAGAGAAATCGCGAACACCGCAAGACGAAACAGTTCGCGCGAGCCGGTATGTGCGACGTAGTGCAGGACCCACGGGATCACACGGCGGCCGACCACAAGCATGAAGATGACGAACGCCGCGACCTTGCCGAGCGTGATGAGCACCGGCTGCGCCATCGCATAGGCGCTGAGACCATTGGCGCCCTCGCCTTTCAATATTCCCGCCAGCGCAGGCAGCAGCACCAGCGTCAGCACCATGGCGAGATCCTCGACGATCAGCCAGCCGACCGCGATCCGCCCGCGTTCGGTATCGACCAGCCGCCGCTCCTGCAAGGCGCGCAGGAGCACGACGGTACTGGCGACCGACAGCGCGAGACCGAACACCAGCCCGCCGCCGACCGGCCAGCCGAGTGTCCAGCCGAGACCCATGCCGAGCAGCGTCGCCACGGCGATCTGCACCACCGCGCCGGGGACGGCGATGGCCCGCACCGACAGCAGGTCCTTCAGCGAGAAATGCAGTCCGACACCGAACATCAGCAGAATGATGCCGATTTCGGCGAGTTCATTGGCGATGTTCTGATCCGCCACATAACCGGGCGTGAACGGGCCCATAACGACGCCCGCGAGGAGATAACCGACAAGGGGTGAAATACGGACCCGCTGGGCCAGTGCGCCGAGAACGAAAGCCAGCACGAGGCCGACGACAACTGTCGAAATCAATGGGGTATTGTGATGCATGCCGCACTTTGCCGCATGGGGGAGATAGATGCTAGTGCATCTATCGCTACTCATCGCCGCAGTAACCGAGCATGGCGAGGCCATTGAAATCGACGCGCGAGAACAGATATCAAAAAATGAGCGGACTCGGATTGCCACCCGCTTGATCCGCGCAATTCCAGCATTCCGCCCGCGCTGCCGCGAGGGATTGCGCCATGATCAGGGACATCCTCCTCAAGATCGAGAGCGACACGTCGCATGATCCGGCTTTCGATTATGCCGTCACAGTTGCTGAGGTATTCGACGCCCACCTTGCCTGCATTGCTTTTGGCGACCTGGTGAATATGCCGGCTTTCATGATGCCCGGCTTGCCCTCTGAAGCGCTCGCCGAAATACTGGCCGCCAGCGAAAAGTCTGCTCGCGCCGCAGTCGAGCGGTTTGAGGTGGCGGCACAACGAAGTCATATCTCGACCGAGCACCATCTTGTAACGCAGGGCAGCCTCAGCCCGGGGGAAGCCTTTGCGACGATGGCGCGGCGTTTCGATCTCAGCGTTCTTCAGCAGTCAGGAGCGAAGGGCGCAAACAACGATCTTCTGATCGAAGCGGCCCTGTTTGGCTCCGGGCGGCCAGTAATGATCGTGCCCTACATCCAGAAAGCCGGGCTGAAGCTCGGCCACGTGCTGTGCTGCTGGGATGGCGGTGCCGCCGCGGCGCGCGCCATCAACGATGCGCTACCGTTCCTGAGGAAGACTGAAACCGTTGAAATTCTGGTTGTCGATAACGAGAGAGGAAAATATCAAACTCACGCCGCCGAGATCGCAAGACATCTTGAGCATCACGGCATCAAGGCCGAGGTCAAAACCATCTCGGGAACCCATATCGATGCCGCCGACGCAATCCTGTCGCACGCTGCGGATTGCTCGGCCGACATGATTGTGATGGGCGGCTACGGGCATTCGCGCCTGCGCGAACTCGTGCTGGGCGGTGCAACGCGGAGCATTCTCTCCACAATGACCGTTCCGGTCTTCATGTCGCACTGACCTGCCGGAATGCGCCGCCGGGGTCTCCCTAAGCCCCCATCGCGGCTTCGATCGCCTTCAGCGCAGCATCGGCCTTCGCGCCATCCGGTCCACCGGCCTGCGCCATGTCAGGCTTGCCGCCGCCGCCCTTGCCGCCGAGCACTTCGGATGCCTTGCGCACCAGATCGACCGCCGAGAACCGCCCCGTCAGGTCAGACGTCACGCCGACAACCACACTCGCCTTGCCGTCTTCGCTGGTCGCGACGAACGCGACAACGCCGGAGCCAAGCTGCTTCTTGCCTTGATCGGCGAGGCTCTTGAGATCCTTGATCTCGATGCCTTCGACCGCGCGCGCAAGAAACTTCACGTCTCCAATGGTCCGAATGTCGGATGCGGCACCCGCGCCGCTGCCCGCAGCGGCCCCGCCGCCCATGGCCAGCTTCTTGCGCGCGTCCGACAGCGCTGCTTCCAGCTTCTTGCGCTCATCGACCAGTGCGGCGATACGCACCGGCAGATCGTCCAGCGTGGTTTTGAGTTCCGCCGCCGCCGCCTTCGCGGTGTGAATGGTCGCATTCACCGCGTGACGCGCATTGTTACCGGTCAGCGCCTCAATGCGCCGCACGCCGGAGGCAACGGCACTTTCGCCGCTGATGGAAATCAGACCGATGTCGCCGGTGCGGCGCACGTGGGTGCCGCCGCACAGTTCGACCGACCAGCCGAGCGCGTTGCCCTGCCCCGCGCCCATCGACACCACGCGGACCTCATCGCCGTATTTCTCGCCGAACAGCGCCCGCGCGCCGGAATCCCGCGCATCATCCACCGCCATCGAGCGGGTGATGACTTCGCCGTTTTCCAGCACGACATCGTTGGCGATGTCCTCGATGCGCCGCAGTTCGTCCGCCGTGATCGGCTTGTTGTGGGCGAAGTCGAAGCGCAGGCGCTCCTGCGACACAAGCGAGCCGCGCTGCGCGATATGATCGCCCAACACCTGACGCAGCGCTTCATGCAGCAGATGCGTCGCGGAGTGATTGGCGCGGATCGACGTGCGCCGCGCGTGATCGACTTCAAGCTGCAACGGCAAATCGAGCTTCAGCGTGCCCTGCTCGACAGTGCCGAGATGCACATAAAGATCACCCGCCTTCTTCTGGGTATCGGTGACACGCACGCGAACACCATCACCGCTGAGAATACCGGTATCGCCGACCTGACCGCCGGATTCGGCATAGAACGGCGTCTGGTTCATGACGATGGCGACGCTGTCGCCAGCTTTCGCGCTATCGATTTCCTTGCCGTCCTTCACCAAGGCTGTGACCACGCCTTCGGCGATTTCGGTGTCGTAGCCCAAAAACTCTGCCGCACCGAGTTTCTCGCGCAGCGGAAACCAGATGTTCTCGGTCGCGGTATCGCCGGAGCCAGCCCATGCCGCGCGCGCCTTCTTGCGTTGCTGCTCCATCGCATCGGTGAACGACGCGATATCGACGCCGATGCCGCGATTGCGCAGCGCGTCCTGCGTGAGGTCGAGCGGAAAGCCATAGGTGTCGTACAGCGTGAACGCAGTTTCGCCGTCGAACATGTCGCCCTTCTTCAGCGACGCGCTTTTCTCATCCAGAATCGTGAGGCCGCGATCCAGCGTCTTGCGGAAGCGGGTCTCTTCCAGCTTCAGCGTTTCCTCGATCAGGTTCTCGGCGCGCACCAGTTCGGGATAGGCCTGGCCCATCTCGCGCACCAGCGCCCAGACGAGACGGTACATCAGCGGCTCTTTCGCCCCGAGCAACTGCCCGTGGCGCATGGCGCGGCGCATGATCCGGCGCAGCACGTAGCCGCGGCCCTCGTTCGACGGCAGCACGCCGTCGGAAATCAGGAACGACGAGGCGCGCAGGTGATCGGCGATCACGCGCAGCGAGCCCTTCATCGGCCCTTGCGGATCGGCGCCAGTCAGATCGGCAATGGCGCGGATCAGTGCAACGAACAGATCGATGTCATAATTGTCATGCTTGCCCTGAAGCACGGCGGCGATGCGCTCAAGGCCCATGCCGGTGTCGATCGACGGCTTCGGAAGCGCGACGCGGTTGCCGGGCGCGATCTGGTCGAACTGCATGAACACCAGATTCCAGATCTCGATAAAGCGGTCGCCGTCTTCATCCGGCGAGCCCGGAGGGCCGCCCGGAATCTTGTCGCCATGATCGAAGAAGATTTCGGAGCACGGTCCGCAGGGGCCGGTGTCGCCCATCTGCCAGAAATTATCCGACGTCGCGATCCGGATGATTTTCGATTCGGGCAGGCCTGCGATTTTCTTCCAGAGGCCGAACGCTTCGTCATCCTCGGAGTAAACCGTGACCAGCAGCTTGTCCTTGGGGAGTCCATACTCCTTGGTGATCAAATTCCAGGCAAGCTCGATGGCGCGATCCTTGAAATAATCGCCGAACGAGAAGTTCCCGAGCATCTCGAAGAAGGTGTGATGCCGCGCGGTGTAGCCGACATTGTCGAGATCGTTGTGCTTGCCGCCGGCGCGAACGCACTTCTGGGACGAGGTCGCCCGCTGGTAGGGCCGCTTCTCAAGTCCCGTAAAAACGTTCTTGAATTGCACCATGCCCGCATTGGTGAACATCAACGTCGGATCGTTACGCGGAACCAGCGGTGACGACGGCACAATCTCGTGGCCGTTTTTCGCGAAATAATTCAGATACGCCGACCTGATCTCGTTAACGCCGCTCATATTCGTCCAATCGCGCCCAAAGCTCTGATGTTCTGATGCATTTTCGTCATGCAAAACGCTCACCGTTTCGCCCGAAAACGCCCTTGTCTTGGCGCGTTTTCTGCACGCGAACCGGTTTCCACTTCGCTCGAAAACGCTTTCCCGCGCAGCCCGCCTTCGATGACGCGTGCAGCGCAGTTTGCCCTGCCCCGTTTCTAGACGGAACGGGCCTGCAATGTCCAGAAAGTGTGCACCAGATCAGCGGCTTGCAAGCTGTGAGACGTGCGCCGCGAAGCCCGTTGATAATCTCGCAGTTGCGTTGACAGAGCCTCGAAAGGCGTGTTTCCCTGCCTATGTAAGCCATATATCATGCTTACAAGTCACGTCGGGAGAGACCGGCTTTATGCCGGCGCCGAAGGAGCAACCGCCCCGGAAACTCTCAGGCAAACGGACCGCGTGACTGACTGAAATCTGGAAAGAGATGCGGCCGGACGCTCCGGCGCGGCATCCGCCGACGGGATAATACTCTCAGGCGCAGCGACAGATGGGGCTTCGACAGGGTTTCGGGAACTGGTCCCGAATCCGTCAGGAGCCCGACCATGCAAGCTGCCGAACGCGAATCCACCTCCGCCGACAATCCGCTGAAGCGCGTTCCGCTCCATGACCTGCATGTGGCGCGCGGCGGCAAGATCGTGCCGTTCGCCGGCTATGAAATGCCGGTGCAATACGCCGCCGGCGTGCTGAAGGAACATCTGCACACCCGCGCCTCCGCCGGCCTGTTCGACGTCTCCCACATGGGCCAGCTCACGCTGACGGCGAAATCCAAGAAGGTCGAGGATGCCGCCCGCGCGCTGGAACGGCTGGTGCCGCAGGACATTCTGGCCGTTCCGCGCGGCCGACAGCGCTATGCGCAGTTCACCAGCGAGGCTGGCGGCATTCTCGACGACCTGATGGTGGCGAATTTCGGCGATCACCTGTTCCTGGTGGTCAACGCCGCCTGCAAGACCGAGGACGAGGCGCATTTGCGCAAGCATCTCTCTGATGTCTGCGTCATCGAGCCGCTGCCGGACCGCGCGCTGATTGCATTGCAGGGACCGAAGGCCGTCGAGGTGTTGAGCAAACACGCACCCGCTATCGCAGCGATGCGCTTCATGGATGCCGGGCCGCAGAAGATTCTCGGCACTGACTGTTTCGTTTCGCGCTCCGGTTACACCGGCGAGGACGGCTTCGAGATTTCAGTGCCCGCAAAAGACGTCGAGCGGCTTGCGACCGCGTTGCTGGCTGATCCCGCGGTGCTGCCGATCGGCCTTGGTGCGCGTGACAGCCTGCGACTTGAGGCCGGGCTTTGTCTTTACGGGCACGACATCGACACCACGACGACGCCGGTCGAAGGCGCGCTGGAGTGGTCGGTGCAAAAGAGCCGCCGCAGCGGCGGCGCGCGCGCGGGCGGTTTTCCCGGCGCGGACATTATCCTGAAAGAATTCGAGACCGGCGCAACGCGCCGCCGCGTCGGCCTGCGCGCGGAAGGCCGCGCCCCGGTGCGCGAACACGCGGCACTCTACGCCAGCGAGACCTCAACCGACACAATTGGCACCGTCACATCCGGCGGCTTCGGGCCGACCCTGAACGCCCCCGTGGCGATGGGGTATCTGCCGACATCTCTCTCCACCGAAGGCACTGTCGTCTTCGCTGATGTGCGCGGGCAGCGCCTGCCGCTGCGCGTCTCTGCGATGCCGTTCGTGCCCAACGGTTACAAACGATAACAACATCAACACTGCAAATGCTGAGGACATCATGACCACGTTGTTTACCACCGATCACGAATGGCTCCAGATCGACGGCGACGTCGCCACCATCGGCATCACCGATTACGCGCAGACCCAGCTCGGCGACGTGGTGTTCGTCGAACTGCCGAAGGTCGGCCGCACGTTGAAGAAGGCCGAAGCCGCCGCCGTGGTCGAAAGCGTCAAGGCCGCGTCCGACGTCTACGCGCCAATCGCGGGTGAAGTGCTCGAGATCAACGACGCTGTCGCCGCCGATCCGTCGCTGGTGAATTCCGATCCCGGCAAGGCGGCCTGGTTCTTCAAGCTGCGCATCGCCAACAAGGGCGACCTCGACGGCTTGATGGATGAAGCCGCCTATAAGGCCCACACCGCTTAAGGCGTTCACTGATGAGCCACCTATCGTCATTGCGAGCGAAGCGAAGCCATCCATCCTTCATTTGCCGGAGATGGATCGCTTCGTCGCTATTGCTCCTCGCAACGACGAAATTCAAATCCTCGCACCTAAGGGTCCTCGCATGACCGCGCACCGCAAAGCTGCCGAACCCGCTGTCGATTTCGCCCGTCGGCATATTGGCCCCTCGTCGCGCGACATCGACGCCATGCTGCAAGCCGTCGGCGCGTCGAGTCTTCAGGCACTGATGAGCGAAACGCTGCCGGCGTCGATCCGGCTCAAGGCACCGCTAGATCTGGGACAACCGCTGAGCGAAACCGACGCGATCACGCATATGCGCGGCATCGCCGCACGCAATCAGGTGTTCACCTCGCTGATCGGCCAAGGCTACTCGGGCACGATCCTGCCAGCGGTGATCCAGCGCAACATCTTAGAGAATCCCGCGTGGTACACGGCCTACACGCCGTATCAGCCCGAGATCAGCCAAGGGCGGCTCGAGGCGCTGTTCAATTTCCAGACCATGATCTGCGACCTCACCGGGCTCGACATCGCCAACGCGTCGCTGCTGGATGAAGGCACCGCGGCGGCGGAAGCCATGGCCCTCGCAGAGCGCTCCTCCTCGGTGAAGACCAAGGCGTTCTTTGTCGATCATGAAGTGCATCCGCAGACGCTGGCCGTGCTGCGGACCCGCGCCGAGCCGCTCGGCTGGTCGCTGGTGGTCGGCGATCCGGCGCGCGATCTCGACAAGGCGGACGTGTTCGGCGCGCTGTTCCAGTATCCCGGCACGCATGGCGGCCTGTTCGATCCGCGCGCAGCGATCACAGCATTGAAGGCAAAGGGTGCGATCGCCGTCATCGCCGCCGATCCGCTGGCGCTGACGCTGCTGGCCTCGCCCGGCGATCTCGGCGCAGATATTGCGATTGGCTCAACACAGCGTTTCGGCGTGCCGATGGGCTACGGCGGACCGCACGCGGCCTACATGGCGGTGAAGGATGCATTGAAGCGCTCCTTGCCCGGCCGCATTGTCGGCCTGTCGGTGGATTCGCGCGGGAACCCCGCCTATCGCCTCGCGCTGCAGACGCGCGAACAGCATATCCGCCGCGAAAAGGCGACCTCGAACATCTGCACCGCGCAGGTGTTGCTCGCGGTGATCGCGTCGATGTACGCGGTGTATCACGGACCTGAAGGCCTGACACACATCGCCCGCACGGTGCATCGCCGCACCACTGTGCTTGCGGCCGGATTGCGTAAGCTCGGCTTCGCTCCGCTGAACGACAGTTATTTTGACACGGTCACAGTCGCGGTGAACGGCCAGCGGCAGGCGATTATTTCCCATGCCGCGCACGAGCAGATCAATCTGCGGCTCAATGAGGATACTGTCAGCATCGCGCTGGACGAAACGACCACGCCCGCCGTTGTCGAAAGCGTGTGGCGCACCTTCGGCGGTAACTTGTCGTATGCCGAGATCGAGAGGGAAGCGCGCGACGCGCTGCCGTCCGGGCTCAGTCGCACCAGCCAGTTCCTGACCCATCCGGTGTTCCACGAGCATCGCTCCGAGACGGAGCTGCTGCGCTACATGCGCAAGCTCTCCGACCGCGATCTCGCGCTCGACCGCGCCATGATCCCGCTCGGCTCCTGCACCATGAAGCTGAACGCCACCACCGAAATGATTCCGGTAACCTGGCCGGAATTCGGCGCGCTGCATCCGTTCGCGCCGAAAGAACAGGCGGCGGGCTATCACGCCATGTTCGGCACGCTGGAAAAGTGGCTGGCGGACATCACCGGCTATGACGCTGTGTCGTTGCAGCCGAACTCCGGCGCGCAGGGCGAATATGCCGGGTTGCTGGCGATCCGCGCCTATCACGCCGCAAGGGGCGAGCCGCACCGCAAGGTGTGTCTCATCCCCTCCTCGGCCCACGGCACCAATCCGGCGTCGGCCAGCATGGTCGGCATGGATGTGGTTGTGGTGGCCTGCGACGTACGCGGCGACGTCGACGTCGAGGACCTGCGCAAGAAAGCCGCACAGCACGCGAACGATCTCGCCGCGGTGATGATTACCTATCCTTCCACCCACGGCGTGTTCGAGGAGCACATCCGCGAGATCTGCGACATCGTTCATAGCCACGGCGGACAGGTTTATCTCGACGGCGCGAATCTGAATGCGCAGGTCGGGCTGGCGCGGCCGGGCGACTACGGCGCGGACGTGAGCCATCTCAACCTGCACAAGACCTTCTGCATTCCGCACGGCGGCGGCGGCCCCGGCATGGGGCCGATCGGCGTGCGCGCGCACCTTGCGCCGTTCCTCCCGGCGAACATCACAAACGGCGGGGAAGCCGCGGTCGGCCCCGTCTCCGCCGCCCCTTACGGATCGGCGTCGATTCTCGTCATCTCCTACATCTACATCCTGATGATGGGCGGCGAAGGCCTCACCCGTGCCACCGAAGTCGCGATCCTGAATGCGAACTACATCGCCAGGCGGCTCGATCCGTATTTCCCGGTGCTGTATCGCAATGCCAAAGGCCGTGTCGCCCATGAGTGCATCGTCGATCCGCGCGGGCTCAAGGCAACATCCGGCGTGACCGTGGACGATATCGCCAAGCGCCTGATCGATTACGGCTTCCACGCGCCGACCATGAGCTTCCCGGTGCCCGGCACGTTGATGATCGAGCCGACGGAATCCGAATCCAAAGCCGAACTGGATCGTTTCTGCGATGCCATGATCGCGATCCGCCGCGAGATCGCCGACGTTGAATCCGGGCGCTTCACAATCGATGCGTCGCCGCTGCGTCACGCGCCGCATACCGTTCACGACATCGCCGAGGACAAGTGGGACCGGCAATATACGCGCGCCGAAGGCTGCTTCCCGGCCGGCACGTCGCGGACCGACAAGTACTGGTGTCCGGTGGGGCGCGTCGACAATGTCCACGGCGACCGCAATCTGGTTTGCTCGTGCCCGCCGGTCTCCGACTACGCGCAGGCGGCGGAGTAACGCAACGGCACGCATCATCGCCAGCAACGACATCAAAGATGTCATCACCGGGCTTGTCCCGGTGATCCCGATGAACTCAGCACACGGTCACGATGATCGAGATGGCCGGGACAAGCCCGGCCATGACACCCCTCCACAACGTCTGATGCTAAAAACAAATCGGGCGCTGGGGATGTCGGCAACTCAACATCCACAACGCCCGTTTGCTTTCCGAAGGTGCGATGGATGCCCAAAAAGGATTCCCGTCTTTTCGGATCGCACCAAACCCGGACCGCGAGGCCCGGGCCGGAAATAGATTTCTAAACGGTCGCGTTGTCTTTACGCGAACCGGTATCCACCCTCGGGTCACGCCCGAGGGGATGCTTCGCTCGAGAGTGCTCCCTTAATCCTCCGCCGGCTCCTCGCCGTCGGCATCGCGCTCCGGCGAGCCTGCGAGGATCTGCTCGGCGATCAGTCCGGAGTTCTGCCGGATCAAGGCTTCGATCTTCGCCGTCACCTCGGGATTGGCCTTCAGGAAGGTTTTTGAATTCTCGCGGCCCTGACCGAGGCGCACGCTGTCATAGGAGAACCATGCGCCGGATTTTTCGACGATGCCGGCTTTGACGCCGAGATCGAGAATTTCGCCGAGCTTCGAGACGCCCTCGCCGTACATGATGTCGAATTCGACCTGCTTGAACGGCGGCGCCAGCTTGTTCTTCACAACCTTGACGCGGGTCGAATTGCCGATCACTTCGTCGCGTTCCTTGATCTGGCCGATGCGGCGGATGTCGAGGCGCACGGATGCGTAGAACTTCAGCGCGTTGCCGCCGGTGGTGGTTTCCGGCGAGCCGTACATCACACCGATCTTCATGCGGATCTGGTTGATGAAGATCACCATGGTGTGGGATTTGTTGATCGAGGCGGTGAGCTTGCGCAGCGCCTGGCTCATCAGCCGCGCCTGCAGGCCGGGAAGGCTGTCGCCCATCTCGCCTTCGAGTTCGGCGCGCGGCACCAGCGCCGCCACCGAGTCCACAACCAGCACATCGACCGCGCCGGAGCGCACCAGCGTGTCGGCGATCTCCAGCGCCTGCTCGCCGTGGTCCGGCTGCGAGATCAGAAGTTCATCGACATTGACGCCGAGTTTGCGGGCATAGACCGGATCGAGCGCGTGTTCGGCGTCGATGAAGGCGCAGATGCCGCCCTTCTTCTGGGCTTCGGCCACCGTATGCAGCGCCAGCGTGGTCTTGCCGGACGATTCCGGGCCGTAAATCTCGACCACGCGGCCCTTCGGCAAACCACCGACGCCAAGCGCGATATCCAGCCCGAGCGAGCCCGAGGAGATCGTTTCGATATCCATGGAACGGTCGTTCTTGCCGAGCTTCATCACGGAGCCCTTGCCGAACTGGCGCTCGATCTGGGAGAGCGCGGCCGACAGGGCCTTGGTCTTGTCCATGGACGATCCTTCAACGATACGCAGGGCGGCGGGGGCCATAGTGGTGCTCCTTATGAACGGGATTCGCCAGCCGGACAAACAAGCTGGCTGGCCTGCTGCCCCTGCGGCGGACCGGAATCAGGATCGATCCGATAGGAACCAATGTACCCCGTTTGTTCTAGGTTCGCAATATGTTCTTTTGCGGGGTGGGGTACTGGCCTGTTTTAACCCCCCGAGTGGCTCAATTTGATCTTCGCAGTGGCCTAGTTTCAGGAATGATCATCCGGACGATGGTGGAGTCCATCGCCGCCCGTCCAAATCCCGGAGTCGTCTTTATCGGGTTTAACTTTCTTGCGAAATCGCCAAGCTAGAGCCATGCTCGCTCCGACGAACAAGAGCACCAGAACAACGACAAGCCAGTGTGGCATCGATAATGCTCCAGTAAGGCCGCCTCCAGTTGGCGGCCTTTTTCATCTCCAATATCGCAAGTCACCGAGTAACTGTCGCGTGAAAGCGTTTAAGCGCCTCCGCCTCACTGCGGGTTTTTGACGGCGCCTTCGCGAACGGTATCCCGCACAGCCGATTTCACGGCAGCGCAAGAAAACGGGTTTCAGAACATTACCGCAATATCACAAACGGTTCCGAGGAACGTCAGCCCTCTCAAGTCATTACCGTTGGGACATCACATCAACAGGAGAATGACATGAAGAACGCTATCCTCGCTGCCACCTGCGCCGCTGCCTTCACTGCCCTCACCACCGTCGGCGCGATGGCGCAGACCACCGGTCCCGCCGCTCAGGACACCACCAAGATGGGAACCGAAAAGGGCATGTCGAAGGACGGTATGTCCAAGAACAGCATGTCGAAGGACGGCATGAAAACTCAAGGCATGTCGAAAGACACGATGAGCAAGGACGGCATGAAGAAGGACAAGAGCCAGGAAAACAAGCCGGTTGACGGCATGAAGAAATAGGTCCGCGCACCGGACAAATCACGGATGAAATGCAAGGGCCGCCGCAAGGGCGGCCCTTCTTTTAGCTCATCGGCAACACGGGTCTGGGCGGAGGAACATTCGTCCGCACATCAGGAACCGGAACGATCGGCTTCGTTCGCCTGCCCCGGCCCGTCAGCAGACGCATCCGGCTCATGCTCGGTTCCGAGCAATCGCACCAGATCGGCCATGCTGCTCGTATCCTGCGCCTCTGTCGAAACTTCCGCAGCCACCGGCCACAGCCAGTGTTGCACCAATCGGATCAGACTAACCATTATCCCGCCAAGCACTGTCCATGAAGACAGACGAATGCGGGGCGAGATTCGTTCCCTGCGCAGGGCAAAAAAAATGCGGCGCGCGGGCCATGCACTACGCGGATCATTTCCGCCAACCGGGGGTTGAACCAGACCGTGCACCAGCAATCACGAAACGGTGTGCTCATACCGGACAGCAGGAGAGCGTGATCCATGCACAGGACGAGCGAGATTTCCATCGGAGAGAAGTGGCAGAAGATCGCGGATGAAACCCGGCACAAGGCCCGCGCGATGCCGCCATGCGAGCAACGCGACGATCTTCTAAAGAAAGCCCGTCAGCTCGACGTAGCCGTCAATCTGAACAACTGGCTTTCCGCGGAACCGAAGGTTCCGAAGTAACGCCGCGGCGTGGCAAACGTCATTTCGCGTTCGATTTTGCTTTTGCGGATTTCGCAGCAGGCTCGGTTCGCACCGTGGCCCAGGGATCGTTGCTGGTCTTGGCGTCGGGAATCTTGGACCGCGCAGCCCTCGCCGCATCTTCGTTGGCCTTGGCGCGCGCCTTTTCTTCCTCGGTGTATTCCTTGCCCTCGTTGAGCTTGAACCCCGGCATCATCTGGGCGAACGCCGGCCCAGTGACGGGAACCATCGTCAAGCCGATCAGCATCGCCACACGAAACACCCGCATCGAAACTCTCCCCGGATCAGTCATCCATTACGTGAGATTGGACCTTCTTGCGAACCTGGACGCCGTCGTCCGGGCGCATTTCTGCCCGCCATCCATAGTCTACCTCACCGCAAAACGATGGCCAAGATAGGGACAAGACACGGACAAGACGGGGACGAAGCGGGGCCAAGGCTTGTCCAGGGCGAGGCAAAAAGCGCGTGAAAGGGGCCGAAACAGCCGCTGCGAGGCACTTCCGGCGCGGCTTACGCACCTCTCCCGGCCTCGAGCGCCTTGCCCGGTCGATGTCGTAAATCAATCCTGAACGCGAGCGCGGCCAGCAACGGGTATCGTTTTATGGGCTGGCAACCCGCCGCGCCTATGCTGAAAGCCCTCACTCACGAAGGTCGCGGCCATGGCGGACATACCATCGCAGGAGAGACGGACCGAAACGCGCCGCCGCGTGTTCAAGGCCGGCGTCATCACGTTCGACGGTGCGGGCATCGCGTGCACTGTACGCAACATGTCGAATCGGGGGGCGGCTCTGGATATCGCCAATGCGGCGATGATTCCGCCGCGATTCCGGCTTGCGATCAAGACAGATGATTTCATCGCCCGCTGCCGGGTGATCTGGAACAACGGTCAGCGCGTCGGCATCGCCTTCGACTGAGCGTGCCCGGCACATCCGACAGCTAGAATGAAACTCCGAGGCGCGGGCCTTTCACCCACACCACGCGGCATCTCTTTTTCGATCCGGCGTAAAGCAACTCGAACCGGTCTGGCAAAGGCGTCCGAGGCGTAACCTCGAGACAGGCGCCACCCGCGGAATAATCCACGACGTTGCAGCGGATCACTGGAGACTTCGCATCAACGATGATGTTTGCCGACCGGGAGAGATTTCCCGAAGGCCGGACACGGCTAAAACGGCGATCTTGATGCATGAGGACGCACACCTCGGACTCTGACAAAGCGTTTACACGTTTGACGTCAAGCCAGCCCCGCCACCGGCATCTTTCTCGCAGAGGGAGACGACGCTGCCTTCTTCCTGACGTCAGGCTTCAGAAAAATCACACCGATCTGGTCACCGTTCACCCGCACCATCTTGCAACGCCGGTAAGCGAGACCGGTCGAGGACAGCAGCAGGAAAAATTCCTTCAGATCGAGGTCTCCGACCGAGCCTTCAACCTTAAGCAAGGCTCCGCCTTCGGACGCATCCAGCATCCGGCACGACCGGCGCCAGGTGCCATCGATCCCCATGATCTGCACATCAATACCGCGCTCGAAATCGACACGCTGGCTCTTGCGAAGTTCTTTGCCCATTGCGACCTCCTGGGGAGATTGCTGCCTGGTAAAATAGCGTTCCGAGGAACGTGGTTTACAGAAACTGACTTCTTGAAATTGCACCGCTGCCTCAAATCTCACGCAGCCGGTGTCATGGTAATTAGACGATGCGCGCAATTGCTTAAATTTTTCTGCACGCAGCGTATTTCATCCGAATGATACCGGCGACGGCAGTCACGCCTTCGTGAGCGCGCGGGCATCGTTAATAAGCGATGAAAAACGCACGCCGCATTTAACCCTAATCCCACATCCGATTTTGATGTTTGGCCCATAGCGTCGAAAATCAGGGACGCAAAAAACAAAACCGCACGCAGCCTCCAAAGGGCCGCGTGCTGAAGAACACGTGGAATGGGAACAGGGACGTGGTCGAGATTGCCAATGCAACACAAGCAGCCGCGCGCCGCGAGGTGAGTTTTGCCCGTGAACGGGTGAGCGGCCATACTGCGGCTGAAGCATCCGCTCCGCTCGCGCCGCTGGACATGATTTCCGCCGAACGCTGGCGCCGCCTGAGCGACAACGCCGTCGAGCCCAACGGCTATTACCTGCCGGAATGGAAGCTGGCGGTGAACGCATCCGCGCAGGGACGCACAAATGTCAGCGCCCTCGCAGCCGCGACAGCGGGCCATGACAGTCCACGCCTGATCGGCTTGTTGCCGGTGATTTCCGCCTGGCGCGCCTATGGCCTTCCCTTGCCCGCGCTGGTCAGCGCCGATCCTTACGGCACACTCGCCACGCCGTTGCTCGATCGCGACCGGGCCGACGAGGCCGCCGCCGAGTTAATGCAACAGGCGCGCAACGCCGGCGCGCATGCGCTGATCCTGCGTGATATCCCCCTCGAAGGCGCGGCAATGATGGCGCTGACCCGCGCACTGACGTCCTGCGGGCTGAAGCCGCGTATCTTGCAGAGCCATGCCCGTGCCAGCCTCGACGCAACACGCGACGCCGACGACCTGCTCCGCGATGCACTCGGCCCGAAGAAGCTGAAAGAGCTTCGCCGCCAGCGCAACCGGCTCGCCGAACATGGCGACGTGATCTTCACCATCGCAACCGCGCCAAGCGAGATCAAACGCGATCTCGGAATCTTCCTGGCGCTAGAAGCCAGCGGCTGGAAAGCAAAACGCGGCACGGCGCTGGCGCAGCACGACGGCGACGCCGCCTTCATCCGCCGCGCGGTGTTTGACGCCGCGGCGCGCGGCAACTGCGAAATTGTGACGCTGCATGCCGGCGAAACGCCGGTGGCCTCAGGCATCGTGCTCCGGCACCTCGACCGCGCCTTCTATTTCAAGCTCGGCGTCGATGAGAATTTCGCCAAATGGTCGCCCGGGGTGCAACTGACGCTGGAACTGACGCGCCACCTGTGCGCCGATCCCGCCATCACGATGGTCGATTCCACCGCTATCCCCGGTCACCCCATGATCGATCCGATCTGGCGCGGACGTCTTGCCATCGGCGACGTGCTGATCCCGCTCAACCGCCGCGACCCCTTCATGCCGGCTATCCGGCTCGGCCTCGCTTTGCGCACGCTGGCTCGCGAGCCTGTGCGCCGCCTTGTTCACACCATCAGAAAATTCCGGGAGACACGCGCATGAACGTCGCCTCAAGCATTTCACCCGTCATCACCGCCGACAATGAATCGCTGAAGCACGATTTTCCGCTCAAGCCGTTCGCGATCCGCCACAAGCTTGCAGGCCATCCGCTGCTGACGCTGTCGCGCGTCGCACAGTTGGCCGCGGATATGCCGCGCGACCTGATCGAATACAATTCCGGCGACGCCTCCGTCAGTCAGGACCCGGACAAGGTGAAGAGCGTCGATCTCGATCCGGTCGAGGTGGTCAATCGCATTCAGACCGCAGGCGCATGGATGGTGCTCAAGCGCGTGGAGAAATCCCCGGAGTATCGTCAGCTGCTCGAAGACGCGCTGACATCGGTCGCCCGTGCGCGCGGTTTCAAGACCATCGAGGACGCCGGCTTCTCGCAAATCGAGGGCTTCCTGTTCGTGTCGTCGCCGAATTCGACCACACCGTTTCACATGGACGCCGAGGACAATTTCTTCGTGCAGATCCATGGCGAGAAGGTCTTCGCGGTCTATGACAACCGCGACGGCCAGATTGCCGACGATGCGCAGGTCGAGCATTCCACCGTCAAGCATCGCAACGTGCCGTTCAACGAGAGCTTCCGGCCACGCGGGATCGAATTCAATCTCGACGCCGGCGACGGCTGCTATATTCCCTATCAGTGGCCGCACTGGGTGAAGACGGCAGGATCGCACTCGATCTCGCTGGCGATCACCTGGAAGACCGAGGAAGTGCGCCGCCTGAACGATCTGCATCGCTTCAACTCGATGCTGCGCGGCATCGGCTTGCCGCAGTCGGCTCCCGGCAAGAAGCCGTCGCTCGACGCTGCAAAGCTCGCGCTCTACCGCGCCGTCGCAGCCATCGTCGAACCGCTGCGCGGCTCCGAGACCATGCGCCGGATCATCCGCCGCATCGCGCTCGGCAAGAACGCGAATTACTATCTGAAGAAGGCGTGAGCCGACCGCTCACGTCCCTCCCTCCTCCCTCAGCGAACTTGGCGGCTGCCCCATCGCCTTGCGGAATGCCGCCGAAAATGCGCTTGAGCTGCGATAGCCGTTGCGCTCGGCGACCCGCGAGATCGGCTCGCCCGCGACGATGGCTTGCAGCGCATTGTGAAACCGCACGCGCTGCCGCCACGCCGCGAAGCTCAATCCCAGTTCCGCCTCGAACAGCCGTGCCAGCGTGCGTGTCGAGGCGCCTGCCGTATCGACCCAGCTCTCCAGCGTGAGGCGGCTCGCCGGATCGGCAAGCAACGCGTTGCAAACCCGCAGCAGGCGCGGATCGCGCGGCATCGGGATCACCAGCGACAATCGTCGCGCTTTCGCGATCTCACTCAGGATCAGCAATGCCACCGCGCCACCGCGTCCCTGCTCATCGTAGATCACCGGTTCTTCGATCAGGGCCAGCACCAGTTCGCGCAACAGGCCTGAGACTTCCAGCACCGTCGGCGCGGCCGGAAGATCGTCATGGGCATCGCGCGCGATATAGAGCGTGCGCATCTCCACCTGACCGTGAATGCTGATCGAATGAACCGTACGCGCGGGAAGATAGACCGCGCGATCCGGCGGCACGATCCACGCCTCGGTCGCGGTGCGGACCCGCATCACGCCGGTCACCGCATAAACAAGTTGGTCACGCGCGTGATGGTGTGGCTCGATCTCAAAGCCGTCCCTGAAGCTCTTCGACATGGCCGCGAGCGGACGCGGCACGAACTGATAGTCGTTGGAATCGGTGCTGCGGCGTGGACGCATGGATTTGGACATCCGCATCTTCACCTCTCCCCGTTTACGGGGAGAGGTCGCGAGCGGCAGCGAGCGGGTGATGAGCATTTTGCTGACTCGTGCAATTGCCCCTCATCCCAACCCTCCCCCCGCAGGCGGGGAGAGGGAGCAACACATCTGGCCCGCGGCAACATCATCTCTCCGATCCGGAAGACACTATGGCAGTTTCTCGACGATTTTTGGCATGACAGCGCCATCGTGCCAAGGGTACTTTTCAGGAAATAATCGAAGGCATGATTCCGCACCGGTTTGGGATCAGGTCATGCCCAAGCCGAGGCTCCCATGACGCGCGACCGCATCCATTTCCTTTTCTTGAACATCGGCCATTTTCTGGATCACCTGCTGACGCTGATCTTCGCGACGGTCGCGGCGCTGGCGCTCTCGCGCGAATGGGGACTGGGCTATGGCGAGTTGCTGAAATACGCGACGCCGGGCTTTTTCGCCTTCGGCCTGTTTTCGCTGCCCGCCGGCTGGATCGCCGACAAGTGGAGCCGCGAGGGCATGATCGCGGTATTCTTCGTGGGCATCGGCGCGTCATCGATCGCGACCGCATTCGCGCAGACCCCGCTCCAGGTCGGCATCGGACTTTTTGTCGTCGGCATCTTCGCCGCGATCTACCATCCGGTCGGCCTCGCCATCGTGACGCAACGCTGGAAGAATACCGGCATGCGTCTCGCCATGAACGGCATCTGGGGCAATCTCGGCGTTGCCAGCGCCGCGCTCATCACCGGTTATTTTATTGATCACGGCGGCTGGCGCATGGCCTTCGTGGTGCCGGGAATCTTCTCCATCGTCGTCGGCGTGCTTTACACCGTCCATCAATGGAGCGAGGTCTCGACCGCACACCAGAAAACGCCGGCGCCCGCTGCCGTCGCGGCTCCGCAGACCGCGGACATGAAGGCGCTCATCCTGCGCGTAACGGCGATCGTGTTTCTTACCACCGCGGTGTCGAGTCTTGTGTTTCAATCGACAACCTTCGCGCTGCCGAAAATCTTCGACGAGCGCCTGCAAGGTATCGCAACGGACATGACGCAATGGTTGAGCGCGAGCGGCGTCACTGCCGCCAAGGGTGATATCGCCACCATGCTTGGCGCGTTGACCTTCGTCGTGTTCGCGGTGGCGTCCGTGGCGCAGCTCGTGGTCGGCAGCCTGCTCGACAAGCTCGGACCGCGCACCGTCTTCATGATCGTTGCGGCAATTCAGGTCGTGTTCTTCGCCGCGATGCCCGGCCTGCGCGACGCATGGGCACTTGCGGCGGCGCTCGGCTTCATGCTGGGCGCATTCGGGCAGATTCCGATCAACGATTTCATGATCGGCAAAATGGCGAGCGGCGAAGCCCGCGCGCGCATCTACGGCGTGCGTTACGTCGTCAGCTTTACGGTGTTCGCGCTGGCGCTGCCGATGATTGCGTTCGTCTACGGCAACTACGGTTTCGACACGCTGTTCCGCCTGATGGCGAGTTCAGCCGCGGTCATCTTCGTGGCCGTGGCGTGTCTGCCGGCGCGGCTGCCTGCGCCTGCTACGGCGACGGCGTGAACTCTCTTTTCGTCATTGCGAGGAGCATTTGCGACGAAGCAATCCAATTCTTGTTCGCCGCTCTGGATTGCTTCGCTGCGCTCGCAATGACGGCTGTGTCGAAAATCACGCCGCCTGATTGATCTCCGCAGAAATCTGACGGATCGCGCGGGCGAGCTGGTCCGCCGGCTGCGCGCCGGACACGGCATACTTGCCGGCAAACACGAATGTCGGCACGCCGGAGATGCCCTTCTCGGACGCTTCCTGCGCATCGGCTGAAATCCGCTCGACGTCCTCGTCGGTGGCAAGACGCTTGCGCACGCTGTCCGCATCCATGCCGATGTCGGCCGCGGCCTGCACCAGAACATCCGTGCTGGTGAGATCGCCGCCGTCGCGGAAATAAAGCTCCATCAGCTTCTGTTTCATCTGCGCGGCCCTGCCGTCCGCCTCGGCCCAATGGATCAGGCGGTGGCTGTCGATGGTGTTGGGCTGCCGCTTCACGCTGCCGGGATTGTACTCAAGCCCTTCTTCCGCCGCCGCCGTGACAACGCGTCCAGCGATGCCTTTATAGGCCTCCGGCGAGCCGAACTTCGCGGTCAGGTATTCGTCGCGCGAAATGCCTTCGCGCGGCACCCACGGATTGAGGAAGAACGGCCGCCAGTTGACATGCACAGGCACATCGCTTGCCAGCGCCAGCGCGTCCTCGATGCGCTTCTTGCCGATGTAGCACCACGGGCACACAACGTCGGAGACGATATCGATCTGCAGCGGCTTCAGGGCGCTCATGGCATGTCCTCGCGAGAATGAACCCGGAAGATAAGCCCACGAGAGCACAAGGCAAGCCGTTCAGCCCGGTGATTTTGCCATTCCGTGCAGGAACGCGGTGGTCTTGTCGTCCGCCGGAAAGAACGTCTCCAGCGCCAGTTCCGACAGCGTGACATCGAGCGGTGTGCCGAACACCATCGTGGTCGAAATGAAACTCAGCACATCGTCGCCCATCCGCATCTGGAACGGGACCGCAAGGCTGTTCTCCGCGCCGACAAGGTGCGGCGTCTTCCGCGCCGGGATCGGATAGGTCTTCAGTTCCTCGTACAGCGCAATCAGCACAGGATCGGCGGTGGCCTCGCACTGGCGATGCAGGCGCTCCAGAAGATGCGCGCACCACTCGGCAAGGTTGACCGTCAGCGGCGCGATCCCCTGCGGATGAAAACTGAGGCGCATCACGTTGAGCGGCGGCGCCAGCAGTGACGGCGCGACGCCGGTAAGGAACGGCGCGATCATCGCGTTGGCCGACACCAGATTCCAGTGCCGGTCCACCGCCATCGCCGGATAGGGCTCGTGCGCCTTCAATACGGTTTCGACCGCCTGACGGGCCGCCGCCAGCGCCGGATCGTCGAGCGAACGATTGGGAAAGGCAGGCGCGAATCCCGCTGCCACCAGCAACACATTGCGCTCACGCAACGGCACGTCGAGCCGCTCCGCAAGGCGCAGCACCATGTCGCGCGAGGGCGCCGCGCGGCCGGTCTCAACGAAACTCAGGTGCCGCGCGGAAATCTCGGCATCGCCCGCAAGATCGAGCTGGCTGAGATGGCGGCGCTGCCGCCACTCGCGCAAATGATCGCCGAAGGCGTTGGGTCTCGCCTTGGTTTGCGACTTGGCGGCGGATTTGACGGCGCGGCGCGCCGAAGACTGCGGGTTCATCATGGCCCAAAACCTACCACGCGAAAATCGCACGTTCCATTACCTGCAAGGTAATCGATTTGGTCCCCGCGCCGGATCATCTTCCCCATCACAGGAGATGACCGATGAGCACGCATGACCGACCGATACGCGGCACGACCGCCGCCGCCAAACTTCCCGCCGACGCCTTCAACTGGACGCTCCGGCTCGCGACACGGATGACGGCGCGCTCACTCAACATGCCCGAGCCGCTGCTGCACGACACAGGCGTGTTCGTGTTCGCGCATGTCGCTGCCGCCGAGCGCCGCGCCGTGAAAACCTTTTGCCCGTTCACCCTGCTGCGTCAGGCCCTCGCCCGCCGCCGCAAATCCTGATCGTCCAGCCACTCAACCAACCCAACCAAAGGAATATCATCATGATCAATCCGTCCCTGTTCCTTCGCCGCGCGCTTCAGATCGATGCCGTCTTCAGCGGCGGCGCCGCGCTGCTGCTGGTGTTCGGCGCGGGCTTTTTTGCCTCGCTGCTGAATCTGCCGGAAACCTTCCTGCGCAACACCGGCCTCGTGCTGGTGGCATTCACTCTGGGCGTCGGTTACCTCGCCTCGCGCGAGACGATGTCGAAGGTCGCCGTATGGGCCGTGATCGTGATCAACGCGGTCTGGACCATCGACAGCATCGTGCTGATCGCCAGCGGCTGGGTCTCGCCCAATCTCCTCGGACAGGCCTTTATCGTAATGCAGGCGATCGCCGTCGGCGTGTTCGCGGAGCTGGAATTCATCGGGCTGCGCAAGAGCGCGAGCACCGTTGCCGCCCGCTAAAGCGATAACATCTCTCGCCAAATGCCGGGCCGGATACGCCGTCCGCCCGGCATTTTCCAGTTCGATAAAACTTTATCGATCTCCGTTGCGGCCATTTAATTCAAATCGGCTAGCTTCCGTGTGTCGCCATGGGAGCCGAATATGTCGGTTATTGAAGCGGAATTTGGAATGACCACCGAAGACACGTTTGACCATCGCTTGCCGCTCGTTCTGCTGCGCGAACGGCGCCGCGAACTGGTGATGCAGATGGGCTCGGGCGCGCCTTCGATCTCCAAGGCCCTGATTCAGGAAATCGCGGCCGTTCAGCAGACCATCAAGGCCGTGGAAGCCGTCATCGCCGAATAGTCAGCGATCCGGCGTATTCATCCACAGCCTGAAGCGGCCGCGCCCTTGCCGGGAGCGCTGCGGGCAGGTTTCAGTCCCCTCGCCGCAATCGTGCGGTGCATTCAGTCCGGGGACTTGCCATGAATCTCAGCGCACCGACGCTTTTGACTTTTCTGATTTCGGTTGTTCTCGCCGTAATGGCCGCGCTCGTCGCCTATACCGGCGTCAAGATTCCGATGGTCAGCGGCCATGCCTTCGCCACGCTCGGCATCGGCTATATCCTGCTGCTGGCGGGTAACCTCTTCAGAGGTCTCTGAACGTCAAACGCGCACCTGAACGCCGAGGGCATCCGCGGCGCACACGCGCCGCGTCGTTTTCTTCAGGTCCCTTGAAACAAATCCAGTGATGAGTTCAGTTCGATGAAGCCCGGTTCGCACGAGCCGGGCTTTTCGGCTGGACGCGTCCGAGTGGCCTGGTCCGTGCCGCCTTGGTCCTGGTCGGCTTGCCGGTGCCGCGCGCATGCGCGTTGGCCTTGGCGCCGCTGAGCGTCTTGCGCTTCGCGGCCTTTGACGCCGGAACCTTCGCGACCACCTTCTTCTTTTTGCGGGCGTCCTTGGTTGCCTGCTTTTCCGCCTTCCTGGCGGCCTTCTTCTCAGCCTTCAGCTTCAGCCGCAGCTTTTCGGCGCGGGCCTCGGCGCGCTTTTTCGCCCGCTTCTTCTCGCAGTGATCGCACTTGCAGCCGATGGGCTTCAGGAAAATCTTGAAGTAGTCGGTTCCGTAGTCGTAGTAGATCTCCTCGCCCGGCTCGATGGTCTTGATGGCGCGGATCACGACCTTGCGCTTGCGCGAATTGACGTCGGATTCCGCGTTCGGCCGGCAGGCGTGGTTGATGTAACGGGCGATGTTCTTGCGCACCGACCCGTCGATGGTCCAGCGATTGTTGATTTCGAACAAATACTTGTTGTCGATGTCGTCGTGCTTCTTGTTCTTCGAATCAAGCATCGGCCCGAAGTAGCGGATGATCTTGGTGCCCTTCTTGATCTTCTTGGTGGCGAAGAGACCGAGCCCGGTCTTGGACCGGCCGATGCGATAGGGCTTGCTGGACGAGATTTCGGGCATGGCTCACTAACGACTGAACGAGGACACACGAGGCTTGCTGGCACTGCTTCTAATGCGATTCCGCGCATGATGACACGTTTTTCGCACACGCGGCATGAACGATCCACACATCAGCCGCGACCAAGGAACTGTAGCCGAGGCCAGGCAGCGTCCGTGTGACAATCCAAAACAGGTTCCAGATCATGCCGGGCGCTACGCCGGCCGTTGGTCCATCAGCATCGCGGCCAGCAGCGCCTCTTCGGTCGTGCCGGGCGGCAGCCCCTCCATAATCGGCGTCAGCCGGCCATCCAGGTAGAGCATCGCAAATCCATGCACCATCGACCAGATCCGCGCGATGTCGGCCGCCTGCGCCAGCGTCAGATGCTCAGGCACGACATCTTCATGACGGCGGGCAGCAACAAGGTCAGCGAGTTTGTGGAAGGCGGCTTCGGAAGCCGCTTGCAGCGCGGGCCTGTCGTGATCGAGCCGCTCGCCGCGGAACATCAGTTGGAACAAGCACGGATTTTCGCGCGCGAACGCGACGTAGGCGCTGGCCTTGCGGGCCGCCACCGCATCCGGCGCGGTTTCGCTGCACGTCGCCCCGCCAAGTTGCTCGGAAAATTTCTTGAAACCGATCGCCGCCAGTTCGCTGAGCAGGCCCGTGACGTCCCCGAAATGATGGGACGGCGCGGCGTGGGACACACCTGCCTCGCGCGCCACCGCCCGCAGCGTCAGCCCGTTGATTCCCTCACGTTCCGCAACCTGCTTGGCCGCCTTGAGCAAAGCCTCGTGCAAATCGCCGTGATGGTACGGCTGCCCGCGATCACCCTTGTGAGCGGGTTTGGCGGCTGGAGAGATTTTTTTCGCGGACACGGGTTTGGACAGCCGCTTTTTGCCAACTGCTGCGGCCTTGGGGGATTTCTCCCGCTTCGCTGCGCTCTGAACACCCATGACTGCAATTTAGGTATGCATTTTGACGCTGTCAAGATTTTCCTTGACGGCACCCCGGCGAGGGTCTAAATGCATCTTTACAACGTCAAGATATTTCCCAGGCAGGCCGCCATGGCACTTTTTCTGATCCTTGCCCCGTTCGCGACTTTCGCCACCCTGATGATGTTGACCACGGTCAAGATCAGTCTCGCGGCGAGCGCGCTGGTCGCATTCGGCCTGGTCCTGCGAGATATGATCGAGGGCCGTTCGATCAAGATGCTTACAACCGGCGCCCTTGTTCTTTTTGCATCGCTGGCCGGATACCACTTTATGGCCGCGACCCAGATGAGCCCCACCTCGGTCCGCCTCGCCGTCGATGGCGGCGTGCTGGCTATCGCGCTGGGGTCTATCGCGATCCGCCTGCCCTTCACCCTCCAGCACGCGCGGGAAGTGGTCGACGCCGAAACCGCGAAGCTGCCGCGCTTTCTGCGAACCAATTACATCCTCACCTGGGTCTGGAGCGCAGCCTTCGTTCTGATGCTCGTCGCCGACATGGTGGCGATCTATCTGCCCAGCACGCCGCTGTGGGTCTGCGCCGCCATCGCGTTCGCCGCCCGCAACGTCGCCACCTACTTCACGCAATGGTACCCGAAGCACGTTCGCGCCGGGATCGCGGCCAGCGCCAACACGGCCGCCGCCTGATCCTGACCACAGCGCATTCACGACTACAGCCTCAAGGAGCCTTCAATGGCCCGCACTGCTCTCAAAATTCTCCTCGGCTTCCTGTCCACCGTCGTCTTTTTCGCGGCCTTCAATCTCGTCGGCGACGTTCTGCTCGCTGCTATTGCCGCGATCGCCGTCGTTATCGCCCAGTTTGTCTTCGGGCGAACCACAGGCGCCGGACCCAGCCGCACCATCTGGGCCAGCCTCGCCATCGTTCTCTTCCTTGTCGGCTTTAGCCTGACGGGTGACGACACCGCCAACGCGCTGGCGGTGCAGACCGATGTCACGGGCTCAGTCGCCAACTGTGCCTGCAAGCCGGCCGCCAAGGTGCGGGGCCTCCAGTTTCTCCAGACGCCGAAGACGCTTGCTCCCCTGCCCGGCGGCGTGTGACACTTGCGGCATGGCCGCCGTCTTTCGTCAGCTCTTCGTCGATTTCTTTTCCACGATTGTCTTCCTCGCGGTTTACGCCGCGACGGGAGACATTCTGATTGCGACCGGCGTCGCCATCGCGGGCGCGATTGCACAATTTATCCGCGCGCGCGTGAATCGGGAAAAGCTCGACATCATGACATGGGCGAGCCTTGGCCTCGTCATTGTTCTGGGCGGCGCGACACTGTTCACCAAAGACCCCCGCTTTGTCCTGATCAAACCCAGCATCGCGCATTTCGCCATCGGCGGGATCATGCTGCGGAAGGACTGGATGCTGCGCTATTCGCCGCCGATGGTCCGCGACAACATCCCCCACCTCGCCACCATGGCGGGTTACGCTTGGGCGGTTCTCATGTTCGTGCTCGGAGCGGGCGTCATCGCCGTTGCCATGACGGGCGATGTCAAGCTGTGGGCGTTCTACGTCGCGGTGATCGCCGTCGGCGCCAAGGTGCTGGCCTTCGCGATCCAGTATGTGATTTTCCGCATCGCCATCACACGAAAGCTGCGCGCCGCGGCGTTAGCGCGTGCGCAGACCCAACCCGTCACATAGCGAACGGTTGCTCGCGGACGGTTCAGCGATGGGCTTGAAGTCCGCCGAACGAGGTGCGCGGTCCGTGCCAGACGCGGATCGAGGCCGCAGCCGGCGCGAAGACGCCATCGCCGTGATACTCCGCGCTGAGGAGATGCTCCCCTTCCTCGAGGGCCGACGTGATAAAGGCCGCTTTTCCGGTTTGATCCAGCATCTGCCTCGCAAGCACGTTCTCGCCGGTCCTGAATGTCACGCTTCCAGCCGGTTGATCCGGCTGTGCGCTCACCGTGGCTGTCACCATCATCAGCGGACCCTGAATGCTGCTCTCCCGCAGCACCGAGAGCGCGACCTTCGGGGAAACCAGCACCACCTGGGTTAACGTGTCCGACACGCTTGGCCTGACCGAATACGCTGTCTGGTCCGGGACACCGCTGTAATGCGCGCGGATCACATGCTGCCCGGGCTTCAGGCCCGACACCCTGATCGACGGCGACGCGGCATCGGCAATGCCGAGCAACCAGCGATCCGTTTCATCGTAAAATCTCACCGTACCGGTTTCGATCCTGACGCCGTCCCGATGAACTGATGCCGTCAGTGTGACGCTGTTGCCAGTTCCGGCGGGGTTTTCCGACGATTGGAGCATCGTGACGGTCGATAAACGGGGGTCTTCGCCTGACCCATGGACCAGCCGGACAAGGATCATCGCGCTCAGTGCAAAAATGATCAGCGACTCGGAAATCGTCGCGGGCGAAAGCGAAGAACTCGTCACGATCAGTCCCCTCATGCGAGAAGTTGACCACCGAACCGTAAGTTCTCTTGAGATAAGGCTATCAATTGCCGAACGGCTGGCAACGCGTGGCCTGCCGGGCAAAGTGACGCACCGGCCGCCCTCCCGAAAACGCCCGGGGCAAACGATCGTCGCGCCCGGGAGTTCCGGCGTAGGATTGTCGGTCGTATGACAATGGCGCCGACAAAAATCGGCCTTGCGCCGGAAAATACGCTATATCGGCGACAGCGTGTGCTGCTCCGACACCAATTCAGGCTGTGCGGCACAGCAAAAGGGGGACATACATGGCGGTCGATGGAAACTGGAATATCACCTTGAGCACGCCGCTGGGCGATCGCGATGCCAGCCTGACGCTGGCGAGCGCGGGCAACACGCTGACCGGCAAGCAGGCGGCAGACGGCAACGAAGCCGACATCATCGACGGCACCGTGAACGGCAACGACGTTGCCTGGAAAGCCTCGATTACCAACCCGATGCCTCTGACGCTGGCCTTCTCGGGCAAGGTCGATGGCGACTCCATTTCCGGCGATGTCAGCATCGGCCCGATGGGCAGTTTCCCGTTCAAGGGAACGCGGGCGTAAGGCTTATATGCAGAGCACAGTCGCTCGGCATCATAGATCGTCATACGCGGGCTTGACCCGCGTATCCATCTTGCTTCGATAAGATGCGTTTCCAAAAAGATGGATGGCCGGGTCTAGCCCGGCCATGACACATGTATATGTTGACACGCCTCGTCTGATTTACACGAGGCTAAATGCCAATCAGACACCCGGCATCCAGTTGCCGTGAAAGCCCTGCGGCACACGCGCCGGCAGCTGGATGCGCGCCACCGGCTTGTTCTCGATCTTTTGCGCGTCGAGGATCATGAGATCGCTGGCGTTGCGCGCACGATCATAGACGAAGCCGATCAGCCAGCCGTCGTCTTCGCTTTTGCCGCCCTCGCCCGGCACATGGACGAATTCGCTCGCCATGCCTTTGTCGAAAACATGCTCTGTGCTCTTGCCGGTCTTCAGGTCGTACTTGCGCAGCAATTCGTAAGTGAGACCGTCGCCCCCGGTGTCGACCGTATAGACGATGTCGTGACTGAGCCCTGCACGATCGTCGTTGATGCGGGGGAATTCGATCGACCGGTCATCGAGGAACTGCTCCTGCGCCTTGGTCGCGCCGGGCGGGACACGCCAGCGGCGCAAAGCCGCCTTGTCGAAGCTCTTCGATGACGGTCCACCGCGCCAAAGCTCGTTGTACCAGGCAACATCGACAACGATGGTGCCATCTGCTTCCTCGAACGCATTCGCCACGTGGAAGACGTAGCACGGATCGATCTCGACCCAGCGCAATGACTCGATGCCCGCGCCGCGCTTGAGAATTCCAAGCCGCGCGCCGTAGGTGTCGCTCCACGCGAACGGCATGGTGCCGCGCTGCGCGGCAGGCATGTCGAACACCACCGGCAAATCCATGAACACGATGTGACCGGATGTCATAGCAAAGTCGTGCACCATGGTCGGCGCCCTCACCGGGACCGGGATGCTGCGCATCAACGTCCCCGCCGCATCCACCGCATGATAGGTCAGGAACGGCGGCACGAAGCCATAACCGAAGAAGTGTAGCTCGCCCGTCGTCGGGCAGATTTTCGGATGCGCCGTGAACGGCGTCTCGAGCTTGCCGTCGTAATCATAAGACCCGACCGTATCGAGCTCGCGACTCATCACCACCGGCAGCGCGCTCTCAACCAGCGCCATAATCTTCCCGGCATGGGCCATGACGTTGGTGTTGGCTACACCGGCGCGAATATCCGGGATGCCCGGCGTCCTCGGCGCGCCATTGAAGCGCGGCGTGCGAACCCAGCGGTTGCGGTACCATTCCGCGCGCCCCTCCTTTAGCGAAACGCCGTGCAGCATGCCGTCGCCGAGAAACCAGTGCCCCGAATGACCCTCGCGCGGATTAGCGCCGTTGCGTGCATAAAGCCCGTTCAGTTCCGGCGGGATCGCACCCTCCACAGGCAGATCGAAGGCCGTGACCTCCTCCTGAACCGGTGCGAGATTCCCCTGCTCCCAGAATGGCGTCTTGGTCTTGGCCTCTGCCTGGCTCATTGCGTGTCTCCCTCGATCTTTTTTAAGTAAACAGTGCATACTTTACGGCCAGCTCGCGCCAATGTAAACACCGGTTACATGAAGTCTGTGAAAAAAGAGACCTATCACCACGGCGACCTGCGCAGCGCGCTGGTGGCGCTGGCGCTGGAGCGCGTTCGAAAAGGCGGCGCGGAGAGCTTCAGCCTGCGCGAAGCCGCGCGCGACGCAGGCGTCACATCCGGTGCAGCCTACAAGCATTTCGCGGACAAGGATGAATTGCTGTCGGCCGTCGCCGCCGAAGCACTGCAACTGCTCGCCCTTCGCACCCAAAAGGCGACGTCGGGCTTGAAAGGCAAAGAGCGCCTGAGCGCCGCAGCGAAGGCCTACATCGATTTCGCCTCCGCCGAGTCGCGGCTGTTCCGGCTGGCGTTCAGCCGCTTCGGCTCAGATGCGCGCGCCGAAGTCGATGGCATTCCCGATTCATTCGAGCAGTTGCGCGTCGCCGTGGCTGGCGTACAGACCGATCCCGGCAAGCCGGTCGATACGGACGTGCTGGCACTGGCGTGGGCCGTTGCGCATGGCGTGGCGTCGCTGATTTGCGACGGCATGTGGAAAAGGAACGACCCGCGCGTCGAGGCGGCGCTGCGGCTGTCATTCAAGGGAATCACGCCGGGGAAGTAGCGCGTCAGTTCTTGCAGATTCCTTCAATCCGCTTGTTGTAATCCGCGATGGCGGTGTCTATCGCGCCGACATTCTGCGCGCGGTTCGGACCGGTGTCGCAGCGTTCGATCACGCCGCGCTGCGCGATCAGCGCCGCGATGTAGCGGCGATAGGCTGCGCACTTCGCAGCGTCCGTGCCGTCCGCCAGTTTTTCGATGCCGGCCCGCGTCCGGCGTACATTCTGGTCGGACGCCGCATGATCCTCGCGGCAGTCAGCCATCGCGACGCTCGCGACGCACATCGGAATCAGCAACGCAACAAGCGCAGCGCAGAGGTTCGATCGACGCATGCGATGATCTCCCTTCAAGTCACGCTAACGCAAAAATATCTTGCCCGACAAGCGTTACAATCGTTTCGTGGTGATCGTGTTGAATGATCCGCCCCGAAAGATTCAAGTCTTCGATATCCACACGCTGGATCGTTTGCATGCGCGAAATACTTTCACGCGACGTTTTTTTAAACGGTGTTCAGCGAACTTCAGCTCGGAACGGCTTCATATTCGCTTGTGTTTGCAACATGGTATGAAAGTACTCCAACAACATGAGTGTCGCGGGGTTTATCTTCGTTGTTGTTTCTGTAATAAGCGGCCCGCTCTTGCGAAGATGATGATTTTTGAGTGTTCGCAGATGAAAAAAATTCGCAGATCAACGAAAAGAGGTGCCGATGCTGGAAAAATTAGGAACAGAGTTCTCTCGGATCAATCAGGCGAAGGCGATCTTCGACGACATTTACGTAGAGAAAGATCCTCGGTCCTATTTTTCGGCTCTCGGCGATCTCGATTACATGATTACGGATGTCGCCGAGCCTGTCGTGCGACAGATTCTCGCCGCGAAGGCCGCTGCAACCGGCGCCAAGCCGCTCGTGCTCGATATCGGCTGCTCATATGGTATCAATGCCGCGGTGCATCGCTTTCCACTGACGTTCAGCGGCTTGCGCCATCGCTATGCCCGGCGCGAGATGAAAGCGGTCAGCTCCGAAGAACTGATGCACTTCGACCAGAATTTCTATTCGTCGTGGCCCGACATCGGCCTGGCGCGGTTTATCGGCCTCGATGTGTCGGCGCCTGCGGTGAAATATGCAACGAATGTTGGCCTTCTCGATCACGGCATTGTTGCGGATCTGGAAAACGACGCGCTGTCGACCGAGCATGCCCGGATTATCCGTCCTGCCGACGTCATCATGTCGACGGGCTGCATTGGCTACGTGACGGAAAAGACATTCAGCAAGGTTCTCGACGCGACGGAAACGACTCCGTGGATCATCTCCTTCGTGCTGCGGATGTTCCCCTTCGATTCGCTGGCGGCGACATTCGCACAGCGCGGACTTGTGACCGAGCGGCTCACCGGGGTGACCTTCATCCAGCGCCGTTTCCGCGATGCCGAGGAATTCGAGAGCACGCTCGCAAACCTCGCGGCAGTCGGAATCGATTCAACGGGTCTTGAATCGGAAGGCCTGTTCCACGCTGATCTGATCCTGTCCCGACCGGAAGCGGATGCGCGCGCCGTTCCACTGGACAACATCGTGACCGTCGCCAGCGGACGAGGACGCCCGATTGCTCCGCGCTATGTCCACGTCGACGGCAACGATGGTTTGCAGGTGACACTGGAGCCATAGCTCTCAATTTCATTGGCGCAAATAGTAATGGCCGGGGCATCGCCCCGGCCATTTTTGAATAAGCTTCTTCGCGTATTGGTTTGCGCGAATGGCGCTGGCGCCACGCGCGCTCTTGCTGGCGCGAATGGCGTAAACGCCACGCGCGCTATCCCAGATTCAGTTCCTTGAAGAAATCGTTGCCCTTGTCATCCATGATGACGAAGGCCGGAAAATTCTCGACCTCGATGCGCCAGATCGCTTCCATGCCGAGTTCAGGATACTCGATGACCTCGACCTTCCTGATGCAATGCTCCGCGAGGTTCGCCGCCGAGCCGCCGATCGAGCCGAGATAGAACCCGCCGTACTTCTTGCACGCGTCGCGCACCTGCACCGAGCGATTGCCCTTCGCGAGCATCACCATCGAGCCGCCCGCGGCCTGGAACTGATCCACGAAACTATCCATGCGGCCCGCTGTGGTCGGACCGAACGCGCCCGAGGCGTAGCCTTCCGGCGTCTTCGCTGGACCGGCGTAGTAGATCGGATGGTTCTTGAAGTAGTCCGGCAGCGGCTCGCCCTTTTCCAGACGTTCACGCAATTTCGCATGCGCGGAGTCGCGCGCGACGATCATTGTGCCGGTGAGCGACAGCCGCGTCTTGGTCGGATACTGCGTCAGTTTGGCGAGAATATCCTTCATCGGCTGATTGAGATCGATCTGCACCACCTCACCGCCGAGCTTGGCTTCCACCGCAGGCAGATATTGCGCGGGGTTGTGCTCCAGCTCTTCGAGATACACGCCGTCTTTGGTGATCTTGCCGAGCACCTGACGATCCGCCGAGCACGACACGCCAAGACCGATCGGCAGCGACGCGCCGTGACGCGGCAGCCGGATCACGCGCACGTCGTGGCAGAAATATTTGCCGCCGAACTGCGCGCCGACGCCGAGACTCTGCGTCATCTTCAGAATCTCTTGCTCCATTTCCAGATCGCGGAACGCATTCCCGTCCGGCGAGCCGTGCGTGGGTAATTCATCGAGATAGCGCGCGGAGGCGAGCTTCACCGTTTTCATGCAGAGTTCAGCGGAGGTGCCGCCGATCACGATGGCGAGGTGATACGGCGGGCACGCGGCGGTGCCGAGCGTCAACACCTTCTCTTTCAGGAAGGCATGAAGCCTGTCCTTGGTCAGCAACGATGGCGTCCCCTGAAACAGAAAACTCTTGTTGGCGGAGCCGCCGCCCTTGGCCATGAACATGAACTTGTACGCGTCATCGCCCTCGGCGTAGATCTCGCACTGCGCCGGCATGTTGTTGGCGGTGTTCTTCTCTTCAAACATCGACAGCGGCGCGACCTGCGAATAGCGCAGGTTGCGGCGCAGATAGGCGTCGCGCGCGCCTTCGCTCAATGCGGCTTCATCGTCACCCTCGGTGATGACGCGCGCGCCCTTCTTGCCCATGATGATCGCGGTGCCGGTGTCCTGACACATGGGCAGCACGCCGCCGGCGGCGATGTTGGCGTTCTTGAGAAAGTCGAAAGCGACGAACTTGTCGTTGTCGCTGGCCTCGGAGTCGTCGAGGATCTTGCGAAGCTGCGCCAGATGGCCCGGCCGCAGGTAGTGGTTGATGTCGCCGAAGGCGGCCTCGGAAAGCGCGCGCAGCGCCTCGCGGGTCACCACCAGCATCTCCTTGCCCAATACGGTCTCGACGCGGACGCCATCGCTGGTAATCTTGCGATACGGCGTCTTGTCCGCGCCCAGCGGAAACAGCGGGGTGTGCTTGTAGGGCGGGACGGCTTTGGGCGTGGGTACAGGGATCGGGGCGTTCATTTAGAGATCTCGCGGGTTGAGAGCGAAAAGTGCCGGAATTTCAATGGTCCGGCCATCGCAAGGCACTGGTTTGAACCGTTCTAATCGCTTTTCCGACAAAGGGAAGATGGCCAAAAGCCCTCATGACCCTTGCAGGGCGGCTGTGCGCCAGCCGGGGTCGCCAAGGATGGAGCCATGAATTCCGCGACGCCGATCGATAACGACGCCGTCACCGCGCCAGCCCCGCGCATGCTGGGCCTGCGCGCCGCGCTCATCGCGCTCGCCCTGGTTGAGGCATGGTTCGGCTTTTCCGACGCCCCGACCCTGTTCGGCGACATGACGCAGATCGGGCCCGGCATCGGCGGCGGCCTGGTCAAGGCTCATCTCGCCGCTCACCCGGTGCTGGCGGCTGCCGCCATCGTGTTGGCGGCCATGGGCCGCGTCCGTCACGCCATCATCGCGCTCGGCACCATCATCATCATGGCGTGGTTGAGCGACATGCCGTCGGTGGTGGCGCACGGGCTCGAGTTCAAAAGCGTGTTCAGCAGCGTGGAGACCACGGCGAAGATCATCGCCTTCCCGCTGGTCGCCGCCTGCGCCATCGCCTATGCCGCGCACGACGAGCATCTCGGCCGCGCGAGTTTCCTTGTTGCGATCCCGACGCTGTTCAATGTGGTGCTGCTCGCCGGGTTCGCGATCAGCGTGATCCGGTACGGATTCTAGGACCGGTCAGTCACGCATCCAGCTTGCGGCTTTCCGCAGCCGCTCTTTATCGTGCGCATGAGTCAGTTGCGCTTCGCCGCGCTCAAGCGCTTCCTGCGCCTGACGCGTCGCCGCGGCGCGCAGACCGGGCGAATCCATCGCAGTCACGCTGCGCAGCGCCTTTTGCAACCGGATGCAAACCTCGACCAGCCCCGCGCCATCGCGGCCGATCGGCGTGAACACATCCTGCACCAGTTCCTGCGCCGTCAGCGGCGGCACGTAGACGCCGGGAAATTCGACCTCGTTGCTCTCGCCATCCTCGTCCGGCAGCGACCATTCATGCAACACGCGCACCGCCGTGCCGATCACATCGATGGCTGTGCCGGGATCGTTGACCGCCGGCGACAGCGCCCGCGAGGCGACCTCGGCCAGCACGATCATCCCGAAGCGGGGGTCTTGATCGAACGAGCGCGCGCCATTGACATTGAAGGCCTTGCGAACGCGATCGACGATCTCGTCGTCAAGCAGCCTCGACAGCGACGCCAGCGGGCGATCCGGCGTGGCGAATCCGCCGGGCAGCAGATGCACATGAACGTTGCACTCCTTGTCCTTCGCGATGGCGGCAAGCGTGCCCATATCGATACGATCGACATAGCCGATCCGCGACGCCGCAATTGCATGCGCGCCCGAAGGCACCGCAATCTCCGGACAGCCGCCGAGATAGGGCCGCTTGCGCCGCGCGCGGATCGCGGCCGTGGTGGCGCGCTCCACCTGATCGACGGTCTCCCCGACCCGTCCGAGCTTGGAGAGCCGGTCGATCCAGCGCAGCAGCGTGACGATGATCAGCGCGATCACGCACAACGTCACCACGAACAGCACGAGCCGGCCGCTCGGCCCGTAAATGCCGGTCGACAGCGCGATGATGCTGACGAGGCTGAACACGAAGGTGCCGATGAACGTCGCCAGCGCCCGCTGCGCGGTGCGGTCCTCCACCAGAAGCTGCGTCGCGCGCGGCGTCGCGACGCTGCCCGCCGAGGCGAACGCCTGCACCATGGTGGCGATGGAGAAGGTCGTCACCGCCAGCATGCTGGAGGCCAGAATGCCGAGAATGCGGTCGACCGCGTCGGCGCCGATCTTGCTGGAGACGTCGATCGGGATCAGCGGGTCGAGCACCAGGGCACTCAGCGCCGTGACAATGCCCACAACGCTGTAAACCGCGACCGTGAACCAGAGCTGCCGTGTGGCGTCGCGCAGCCGCCAGATCCAACGCGTCAACATGCCGATTCCTCTTTGCCCCGGCAGCCGCGCTGCCCTGTCCTTAACGTGCCAGCTGCGGAATTGTGCCACATCCGGCGCCGCTCACGCGCCGACGGCCTTGCACAAACGAGGCACGCGCGCTTCAATGGCATCGGGGGAAATCATGACACACCGCATCTCATTTATCAGAATTCCGGCTTTCGCGGCAGCTTTCATGCTGGCCTTCACGCTCGGCTCCGGCCCTGCCCGCGCCGACCGCTGCGACGATCTCGCCAGGGACCTCGCGGGGCACATTCCCAACCTCAAGATCGGCAAGACGGTCGCCAATGTGATTTATCTCGAACATCCGGCGGTAAAGCAGGCCTCGCTCGGCTGTTCGAGCCGCAACCGCAGCAACGAGGTGTTCGCCGCCACAGACAAGAAGAAGCCGACGCCGGAGTTCTACGAGTTCATCGGCACGGCGGCGGCGCTGGTGTTCACCATTCCGAAGCCCGATGCGGTCCGGGGCACGAAGCGCTGCGTCAGCCGCACCAACATCATCCGCGGCTACAACATCGAGTCACGCTACCGCAAACTCGACATCCACTGCACCGTCGCCAAGACCGGCGTGCGGATCACGGTATCGCGGGAGAAGGGTGTGTGAGATCGTACACTTGATCCTTAGTTAATTAAAAAAAGATTGCGAGCTTCATTTGACGAAGATGCCTTCAAATCACCTCCTTGCGGAAAAGGCGGTGATTGCAATATCAGGAATATTAAATCAGGCTGGCGCGCTGTCAGAGCAAATCCGAAATGACTACGGAGAAGACCTTTTAGTTCAGACGCACCTGAACAATTACGCAGACAATTTCAGACTCCTGATTCAAGTTAAGGGCGCAACTTCAAAAAAAGGAAGCAGGACAATCGCGCTACGCTTTAAGATCGATCATCTACTGCGTTGGATTAGCCAATCGGAACCTATTTTAGTTTGTGTTTACGATGACACTATCGGAGCGTCGTATGCATTTTCTCCAAACGAGCGATTTTCGTTATGGCAATTATCTACTGCAGACAAAAAGACCATTTCGGTCAAGCTGACGGAAAAAGACATTTTCGACACGAGTACTGCTAGAGAATATATCTGGAGCTGCCGAATGGACCATTGGTCCCGTATGCTGTCTTGGTATGAAAATCATTTCAGGCATGCTCACGAACTAGGAACGCACCGCTCCCGTCATAAAAGCATCGCCCTAGACGGTGATGTCGTTGTTCTCTCATTCCTAAAAGCAATAAATATTGTTGACGATGACAAGATATCGAACGAATTCCGCGAGATGATCCAAAACGTCTCAAGAAACCTCGCCAAAAACCAAGAAGATATAAGTTTACATGCAGGCTTTATGCTGGCGTTACTCGGCCAAGTCGACAAATTCTGTTCGCGGGGAATGCCACCAAATCTGATGTTTCAAGGAACCGATCTTTGCGAGTATCTTTTTTACGTTTGGCACAACGACGATTGGAAAACGGCAAGTAACCGATTTGCAAGCGAACAGCCTCTCCCTCGTCGTTTAAATCCAACCGATCATTGAACTCACGATAATACGCGTCGGGTGAACAGAAACATTTCGTGATGGGGATAGCAATCCCCGCGCTCTAAACCTCACTTATGTTGATCACGTCCTGCCCCGTCATGAGGGGCGTTTCGCGATCGTCACGATACGCGGGGTGGGATGCGATGGCCGCTTGCGGCGTTCGACTTTGCGGCTGTGAAAAGCACCGCGAATGACGACGGCGCCGCTCGCGGACGGCTGAAGTCGTGTGGTCCTGGCGCCTCGATGCTGGCGTCGAAAGGAAATAGCGAGTCGTCGCTTCGTTCGCGAAGGTGGCGGAAGATCGTAGTTTCCAGAGCGGTGGCGAAAGAGCCCGTCCACCGGGGAGAGCGCGGAATAGGCCGTTCCAACCATTGCGTGCGGAACGCCGGATGTATCCGGCGCGACCGTGGCGACGACGCTCGTGTGCTTTCTACTTTTGCACACGAGGCTGCGGATGCGCTTGCGCATCCGGCGTTCCGCGCGCCCTCATTGAAGGGTGAAGCGATGACAGAGTTTCGGGCGCCCCCGCGCCGTCACAACAACAGGGGCGATGGCGCGCGCACATTATCAGCGCTGCTTATTTTTGCGCGAACGGGGCAAGCCCCGCGCGCGCATGGCTGTTTGAAAACTGAATCGAAAGTCGATGAAGCGCACGCAGCTGCAACACCCATGATCGTCATCACCGGGCTTGACCCGGTGATCCACGTCTTGCTGGCAAAATTCGAATGAAGGCGTGGATGGCCGGGTCAAGCCCGGCCATGACGAACTGTGGTTGGGATACGCACTCAATATTCGATGTCGTCCCTCGCCCATGGTCACATCCGCTTAACCACGCCGGCAGCCTGCTCAAACCGTCACATTGGCGCATGAACCGGATGGTAACGTCCGGCGACTAAGAGACGGCCTAACCAAGAGACGCTCAAGTCGCACGGGACGGACATGCTCAGGGATATTCTGGTGACATCGGACGAGGAAGCGCAGCGCCTGCTCGCCGCGTTCAAGGCGATCCCGAACATGCAGGGACGCCTGAAGATCGTCGAACTCGCCGAACGTTTGGCGCGCGAGAAATGCGCTTCGCGGATGAGCGACCGGACACCGGCGCATCTGTCCCGCTGAACGGCGACGCCTTCCGCGCTGTCACGAAAAGGTGACGCGCTTCAACATAACAACGCCATAGCCCGCGCGTTAGCTTGGATGCCGCGCATCACCCGGTTGAGCGATCAGCAACAGGAGTGATTGCTATGTGTGATTATAGCTTGCACGCCGTCGCGAGCCGGCCCGCCAGGCTGGGCGAGAAACTGGTCTCGACGAAATTTCCCATGACCGTCACCAGAGGCTTCGCCGGCGATGGCGAACCGAATGTCGCGGTTTGCGTCCTTCCGGGCACCGAACTCGCGTTCGAACGCGCGGTGGAATTCGACGGAGGATTCTTCCGAAAGCGGGCGCGTCACGCCGTCGCCCGATTCCGGACCGTCGATCTCGACAATCCGAACCGGCATCATGACGCGCTGGAGTTCCCCGACGGGCAGCTCATCCTGCTGACCCAGCTCGAACCCGGTCAGCGTGCCACGGTTCTGCAGCTGCCCGCGATCCCGGCCCGTGAGACAGAGCCCGAGAAAGCGGACGTCAGGGTTTCTCGCGTCGAGAACTCGCTGATCTGGTAGCTGGACCGGCTGAAGACAGGTGATCGATCGCGATCCGGCACGCCGTGCGGCGATGGGCTTACGCTGCGACGCAGCTCTTGACGTAAACCCGGCGCGCGGAGCCGCGCAGCTTCTGGTCGATCGCCTGCTTCAGGCATTCAACCCGTGCCTGCGCCACGCAAAGCTGCATCTGGTCGCGCGCCTGATGCCTGCCGAGATGCTTTTTCGCCGATACCGACTGGCGGCAGCTCTCGCGCTTGCCGACGCGGGTCGTGGCGCGATGCTGGGGCTTGCCGTCCGACGTCGGCACGGCATAGGCGAGCTTGGTGCCCTCGGGCGGCGCGGACGCAATCGCGTTCGGCAGCGGATTCTGCGAAATGGCGAGATAGATCGCGCCTCCAAGCAGGGCCGCATAGATGGCGGGGGTGACAATGCGCATCGGTCCTCCTGCTTCGCGGTGTGACAGTCTTATAACAGATACTGCCAATGCGACACCATTGCGGCAACCGCGTGATTCGGGAACCCGCTGGCCGCCCTGCCGTTGGTCCCGAATGCCAAAGGACCACGCCAATGCAAGCCAAGCTGCTAAATAATACCGACGGTCAGCGCACCTTCGCCATCATCCTGGCCACAGGCGACGAGGTCATGTCCTGCCTGAAGGATTTCGTAACCCGCCAGAACATCACCGCCGCGCAGATCAGCGCCATCGGCGCCCTCAGCGACGTTGTGCTGGCATACTTCGACTGGGAGACGAAGGACTACATGAAGATCCCGCTGCGCGAGCAGGTGGAGGTCGCCTCCTTGCTCGGCGATGTCGCCGAAGCGGACGGCAAGCCGGCAATTCATCTTCATATCGTGGTCGGACGGCGCGACGGCAGCGCCATGGCGGGACATCTCAGCGAGGCACATGTGCGCCCCACCCTCGAAGTCATCCTCACCGAAAGCCCGGCGCACCTTCGCAAGCGGCACGATCCCGAATCAGGACTGGCGCTGATCCGTATCGACGCTTGAGGAAGATCAGGCCGCGATGGCGGGACCATCATGCACCGCGACTTCAGGAACGGGCGGTGGTTGCGGAACCCGAACCTCCATCACCGCGGGCTTGAGGATCGCGATGGTGACAAACTGATAGTCACACGCCTTGCAGGACCACAAAAACGAAACGCGGTTGCGTTCATGCTCGGACCAGAGCGGCGAGGCAATCGGCTTCCCGCATTGAGCACAAGGATGTTTGTTGAGAAGAATCCCGGACTGATAAGGCATGATACGCACCTCCCCGTCCGCGCAAACTAAAGTCGCATGCATACCTGTCGTCAAGCGCAATCGTCGCTGCGTCGCGCAACGCAATGCGTCAGCGGTTCAGACTTGTTTCGCGATGAAATTATTCACGCGCAATCACGCACAACGCCTCACGCAGTTGTCACTTCGCCGGCGACTCTGCGTATTGCGCGTCGGTCACGTGCTCCAGCCAGGTCGCGAAGCTGCCGTTCTCGGATTCCTGCATCGCGAGGTGCGTCATCATCGTTGTGGGCGCGGCACCGTGCCAGTGCTTCTCGCCCGGGGGAATCCACACCACGTCGCCGGGACGAATCTCGCGCACCGGCTGTCCCTCGGTCTGCACGCGGCCGCTGCCGGAGAGCACATAAAGCGTCTGGCCGACCGGATGGGTGTGCCATGCGGTGCGCGCGCCGGGCTCGAAAGTGACGCGCGTCGCATTGAGACGTCCGGGTGCAGGCGTCTCGATCACGGGGTCCTGCCACACCGTGCCGGTGAAGTAACTTTCGGGCGCGCGCTTGGTCGGCACGGAGCCGGATGGCGTGATCTTCATGGGAAACTCCGGATGATGAATCGCCGGGACCGGCGTCGGAACAGCGCTCAGTTTACGCCGCAATCGCGCGGCCGGGGAGTTTTATTTCAACGAGTCGATGACGGATCGTCATCCGTGCGTTGCGCGTAGCGTATGCCGCGCAGCTGCAATTCGCGCTGGATACGCCGCGTCTTGCTGCGCGCGAGGGCTTCGATCATGCGATGAAGCATGCGGTCGGTCGCGTTTACGGCACGGTCGAGGCGAACTCGCCAGCGCTTGAGGCGAACCCCGCACGCGGGATGGACGACCGGCGGAGAATTTCGGCTGATCAGATAGGCGCGATAGTCGTCCTCGCGGAAAGATTCGCGCGCGTCGTTCCGCGACAATGAAGCGGCCATGGCCCTCTCCTGGCATCATGATGCGGCAAGCTCCGCATGATGCTCCGAAGATGAGCCGCACGGCATAAGAATTCGAGATGGAAAGCCCGCGCCGGTCATAAGGACGATATAAGGGCGGCGGCGCAGTCCTAACCGTCAAGCGCCGGATAGCGGCGGAAGATGCCGTCTTCGTTGAACGGGATGCGGCGGTCGCTCGCCAGATATGCCTTGATATTCGGCCGCGCAGCGACCCGGTCGCGCAGATCGATCAGATGCGGCACCTTGCGCTCAAAGCGTTTCATGTTGTTCGGAAATGCGTAGCGCAGGCCCTCGACGATTTGGAACAGCGACAGGTCCGCGTAGCAAAGCCTGCGGCCGTTAAGATATGGCCCGCCGCTGGCACCGATCAGCCGCTCGAAATAACCGAGGAATTTCGGAACGCGGTCGCTCCAGAATTCGCCCGAGCGCCGCTTCGCGGCGGGACGCTGATCTTCGTAATAGAGCGACGTCCCGAGCGGGTGATGGGTGTCGTGAACTTCATTCACAAAATCCGCGATGGTCAGTTGCAACTGATGCACCCACAGGCGCTGCGCTTCGGCCTTCGGCGCGAGGCCATGACGTGGCCCGAGATAGAGCAGGATGTTCGCGGTCTGCCCGATCACGAGCTTGCCGGCCTTCAGAAAGGGCGGCGCGAATGGCGGCCTCGCGCCCCGCGCCTTCATCATCGCCATCATCCTGCTCTCGCCGCTTCCGCGCCGCGCAGCATCGACATACTCCGCGCCTGCATCTTCCAGCGCGAGGCGAACGTACTCACCGCGCCCCTGAATGGTCGGCCAGTAGTAGAGTTCATATCGCATGGGCACCTCACAAACATTTTCGGCGCGGAGAAACTCCGCGCCGAATGGGCAACGTGCTCAACCGGGATCAGTTCGACGCGAAGCAATACAGAAGGCCGTCGCCGCCGGTGCTCTTGAGATCGTTCTGCGAGCAGCCGCCGTCGGGGCCTCGCGAACCGTGCGACGAGTTCCAGGATTTCGAGGGTTCGTCGTCGCGCAGGCCGATTCGGTCCGAGTGACCGACAATCGCAGATCCCTGCACACTGCTCGTCCAGTTCTTGCAGGTCTTGTCGTCACCGGCCGCAAAGGCGGTTCCGTCGGGCTGCGTGCCGGTCAGGACATCATGGCGATTCGGCGTGTCGCCGCGACCGTTGATGACTTCGCCCTTCTCGTTCAAGGCCGACTGCTTGGTCAGCGCGTTGGCGCCGTGAAGATCGGCGACATCTTTCGCGACCACCGCACCCTTGGCGTTGGTCCATGGCCCCTTGCCGATCCGATCGCGCGCGTTGATCGCAGGCTTGCCGTCGGCCGGCTGCGTCGAAAGATAAGCGCGCCAGGTCTTTGCGCCCGCCCCTGCGGCCTGCGCCAGCGTCTGGCACTGGTTGTCTGCACCGGCGAGGCCGCCGAGGTTTCCACCGTTACCGATCGGCGTGCTTGTGATGAAAAATGTCATGGTCGCCTGCTGTGCCTGCGCGGGAACGGCGGTGAGCATAAGAAGCGGCGCAGCGATCATGTAGAATCTGATCATTCGTCTCTCCCTGAAGTTTTTTAAAGCTCGAGCGGTGATGCGCTCGCAGACCTGCAAGATCAACACACAACGCCGCGAGTTATTCCCGAGCGGGAACAGCGGCGGCAAACAAAAAGGCGCCGCGCAAGCGCGACGCCTTTGTAATGCATGAACCGAACAGATGGGATTAGGTCATCTGAATGGCAGACAGTTCCCAGTTGCTTCCGGGACGGCGCACGAAGGTCCAGACGTCGGTCACTTCTTGCGGGGCATCGCTGCCCTCGACGATCTTGCCGCTGGCGCGCTCGATGGTCTTGTCGATCAGCCCGTAGCGCAGCGCCACGGTTGCGTAATCGGTCGCGCCTTCGCGCCAGGACTCCGCAAGATCGCCCTGCAGCAGCTTGATGTCCGACACCTTGTTGATCACGCCGCGCTCCTTGTTCGCGTTGAGATCCTCGGTGAAGTACGACACCATTTCAGGCGTGGCCAGCGTATGGAGCTTGCCGATGTCCTCGTTCGACCACGCGGTCTGGACTTCGCCAAGCAGACGCTCGAACGCGTCGTAGTCATCCGGCTTGATCTCGAGCGGAGCGTCGTTCGAACCACCGCCGAGACCGAAGCCGAAGCCCGATCGCGCGTTAGCCATCGGACCCTGATCCTGCGCAGGCATCGCATCGGGTGCCGCCGATGCATGGGCATAGGCCGGTGCGTTCCGGCGCTTCCACCACGCCATCGCGAATCGCACCACGAGGTAGATCAGGCCAATCTGAAGAACCAGACCGATGATCGATGACAGGCCGCCGAGGCCGCTGAAGAGACCGCCGCCGAACAGCATGCCGAGCAGACCGGCGCCGAGGAAGCCTGCGGCGAGACCGCCGAGCATGCCCATGCCGGGACGATTGAGGCCGCCGGCTGCGGGAGTTGCCGCCGGAGCTTTCGTGCCGGGCTGGGTCATCGTGCGGTTGAGCGGCTGCGCCGCATTCGGTGCCGTCCGCGTCGCGGCGGGCGCGGAGAACGTGCGCGAGCCGCGGCTGCCGCCGCCGCCCGGACGGGCCTCTACAGCCGATGAAATGGTAATTGCCAGCGGCATGGCGACGGCCATGACCACGGCAAGCGTTTTGATGACTGAGCGCAAGCGCTGCGACGAAATCATGTCTGTTCCCTCTCGGCCCTCAAGGGGCATTGATCCCCGGCTGAGGGGACAAGCCATACATGGGCAGCGGCGCGCGAAAGGGAAGCGGATAGGTACGACAGAGCCTGCGGCCCTCAGTCGCGGGGTGTGCATAATCCGACTATGCCTGCCGGGATCAAACCCTTGTTTTTGGGCAAGATCTAACCTGAAAACCGGTGCTCACTTTTCAGTATCACGCCCAATCACGACGGAGCCGTCATGGTTTCCTTCACCGACGCGACGAGCTGGCTCAACGTGAACGGCTTGGGCAGGAAATTGAATTGCTGGCCTTCGGGCAAACTCTTCTCAAAGGCATCTTCAGCGTAGCCCGACACAAAGATGATCCGCAGGTCCGGGTTGCTCTTGCGCATCTCGGTCAGCATGGTCGGACCGTCCATTTCCGGCATCACCACGTCGGATACCACGAGATCGACCGCACCTTCTTCGCGCTCCAGCGCTTCCAGCGCATCCAGTCCGTTCTCCGCTTCAATAACCGTGTACCCGCGCGAGCGCAGTCCACGCGCATTGAGCGAGCGCAATCCATCCTCGTCCTCGACCAGCAGGATGGTGCCCTGCCCGGTCAGGTCCGGCGCGCGCGGTTTGACCGTCGTGTCGGCGGCCAACTCGCTGACGGCGGCGGCAACCTCCTGGACCTTTTCCACTTCCGGGAAATGCCGCGGCAGGAAAATCCGGAACACGGTGCCGCGTCCCTGAACCGAGTCGACATAAATGAAGCCGCCGGTCTGCTTGACGATGCCATAGACCGTGGACAGGCCGAGGCCGGTCCCCTTGCCGACCTCCTTGGTCGAGAAGAACGGCTCGAAAATCTTGTCGACGATGTCGGCGGGAATGCCGCTGCCGGTATCGGTGACTTCGATCAGAACATAATCCGCCGCCGGCATACCCTTGTACTCGCCGCGCTCGGCGTCCTTCGCGGACACGTTGGCGGTGCGGATCGTCAGTTTACCGCCGTCAGGCATCGCGTCGCGTGCGTTCACCGCCAGATTGACGATGACCTGCTCGAACTGGGAAAGGTCGGCCTTCACCGGCCACAGGTCGCGGCCGTAGACGAACTCGGGCTTCACCTTTTCGCCCAGCAGGCGCTTGAGCAGCACGTTGATGTCCGACAGCACATCGCCGATATCGAGCACCTGCGGACGCAGCGTCTGCTTGCGCGAAAATGCCAGCAGCTGCCGCACCAGCGCCGCCGCGCGGTTGGCGTTCTGCTTGATCTGCATAATGTCCTGGAACGACGGATCGGTCGGCTTGTGCGCGTTCAGCAGGAAATCGTTGGCCATCATGATGGCGGACAGCACGTTGTTGAAATCGTGGGCGATGCCACCGGCGAGCTGTCCCACCGCCTGCATCTTCTGCGACTGCGCGAAACTGTTCTCGAGCGTGCGTTTCTCGGTGGTGTCGAGCAGATAGACGATCGCCGCCTCGGCGTCGCGCGCGTCCTGCTCCACGGACGTGACGAAGAACTGGCCCCAGCGCTCCTTGGTGCTGTCCAGCATCGCCTCGACCGGGGAAATGTCGCCCTGCCCGTCGGCCGCCTTGTTGATCGCAGCCACCAGTTCGCCGCGCTCACGCTCATGGACCACCGCGAAGATCGACTTGCTCGACGTTCCGGCGGGAGACAGGCTCTGGGTGAGTTTCGCGAAGCGCGCATTGGCGCGCACGACGTTGCCGGCCTTGTCGACGGTGGCAATCGCCATCGGCGTGTGGTCGAAAAAGCGCATGAAGCGCACTTCCGCCGCGCGCTGCGGATCGGAATGATCGTCGCGCGCGCGGTTGATCACCAGTGTGCGCGAAGCCCCCGGCGCGCCGTCGGCGCCGAATGCCAGCTTGTGATAAAGCCGGACCGGCATGGTCTTGCCGTTGCGCATCCGCAGATCGAGGTCGAACACCTCGGTCTTCACTTCCCCCGGCTCCGGCACGATCGAGGTCAGCAGCGATGCGCCATCGCCGGACATGATGTCGGCGACCTTGAGTCCGCCGGACCCAATCTCGGCAAGATCGTAGTCCAGCCAGTTGGCAAGCGTAGCGTTGACGTAGACCAGTTCGCCGCCTGCATTCACCGAGAAGAAGCCGCACGGTGCATGATCGAGGTACTCGATGGCGTGCTGGAGTTCCTGGAAAACGTCTTCCTGCCGCTCGCGGTCGCGGGTGATGTCGGCGACCGACCAGACCGCGAACTTCGCCTGCCGCTTGTCGGCCCCCAGTGGGCGCACGCGCATGCGCAGCCAGCGGCCGTGGCCTGCGTCCGCGCCGGCGACACGGACCTCTTCCTGCTGGCGCTTGCCCTCACGGGCGGCCTTGAGCAGGCGGAACACGGCTTCGGAGACATCGGGATTGCCGATAAACACCCGCTCGACCGGCCGCACATCGTTGGGTCCGGTCGCGCCGGTGAGCGCGAGATAGGCGGTGTTGGCGTAGACGATGTGGCCGCGCGGATCGGTCACCGCCAGCCCATCCACCGCATGATCGGCAATTGGCCGCGCGATCGGATCTTCCGCGTGACGGTCGGCGAAACGCACGATACCTGCGGCGAAGGCGAACAGCGTGAACAGCCCGACCATGGCGAGCAAAGCCAGCAGCGCCAGAATGTAGGGCTGGGCCTGACTGCGGCCGAGGGTCATGAACGCCACCGCCGCGGCAATGATTGCGCCCGCCACCAGCAGCACAAGCAAGATGCTGCCACTGCGCCGCGCCGGTTCATGGACGGTGGCGAAGGAAGAATGAAGTTCGTTGCCCGTGTCGGTTGTCATCGCTGCCTGTTCGCGCGTGTTCCGCAGGGGACGCGCAAGTCACTATATTCGCAGTTTACCGGCCTCTGAGTGCCTGAATCGGGACCACTAGCGCAAGGCACATTACGACCGTGCCCGTGCCCGCGCCAGACCTTGTCAACCGGAGATCACGCATCAGCCAAGGCCCGTGATGCCGCGCCGGAGGCGCATCACGTAACCGATCACCTCGGCGACCGCATGATAGTGCTCGACCGGAATTTCGTCGTCGATCTCAACGCTCGCATGCAGCGCACGGGCCAGCGGCACGTTTTCCACAATCGGAATGTCGTTGGCGGTCGCGATTTCCCTGATCTTGAGTGCGAGAACATCGACGCCCTTGGCGACGCAGATCGGCGCGGGCATGCCGCGCTCGTATTTCAGCGCCACCGCGTAGTGCGTCGGGTTGGTGATGATCACCGAAGCGGTCGGAACCGCGGCCATCATGCGCTTCTTCATCCGCGCGTGGCGAATCTGCCGGATGCGCCCCTTGATGTGGGGATCGCCTTCGGACTGCTTGTATTCTTCCTTGATCTCCTCCAGCGACATCTTCTGCCGCTCGAACCACTGCCGGTACTGGAACAGAAAATCGAGCGCGGCCACCACCGCGAGCATCGCGACCACCGTTCCCATCAACTGGAGGGAGATGGTCTTGGTGACCGTCAGAATCGCGATCGGATCGAACCGGATCATGGCATCGAGCCGGTGCCGCTCCGGCCACAATATCAGGACCATGACCACGCTGAGCGCGACGACCTTGAATATGCCCTTGAGGAAGTTCGCACCCGCCTGCTTGCCGAACACGCGTGCGAAGCCGGCTGCCGGCGAAATCTTGCTGAATTTAGGGGTCAGCGGCTCGGTCGAGAACACCAGCTTGTGCTGGATGAGATTGCTGCCGACGCCCGCGATCAGCAGCAGCAGCAAAGGGACGCCGAGAACGCCGATCAGCATCAGTTCGATCTGGCCGAGCAGCGACAGCAGCCCCGGCCCGTCGACGCGAATCTGATGCAAGTTCATCAGCAGGTTGCGCATCGGCACCTCGATGCCCGTGCTGATCGATCCCGAGAAGGACGACAGCAACAGGGTCGATGCCGCGATCACGAACCAGGTGTTGACCTCCTGGCTCTTGGCGACATCGCCCTTTTCCAACGCATCGTCGAGACGTTTTTGCGTTGGGTCCTGTGTTTTTGAGTCCTTGTCCTCGTCTGACATGTCCCGCTCTCAGCGTCCCGGCGTAAGATCGTGGAGAACGCCGCCGAAGTAATCGAGGTAGGTGCCCATCATGGTGCCGAGAATCGCCGCGAGGATCAGGAAGCCGGCCAGAATCGAAAGCGGCACGCCCACGAAGTAGACCTGCATCTGCGGCATCAGCCGCGCCAGCACGCCGAGGCCGAGGTTGAAAACCAGACCGAATACGATGAACGGCGCGGATAACTGGATGCCGATCTTGAACGCCGCCGCGAATGCGCGAGTGGCCAGTGCCGCAACATCGCCGCTCGACATCAGTTCTCCGGGCGAAAACACCTTGTAGCTCTCGCTCAACGCCGCAATCACGAGGTGATGCATATCGGTGGCGAACAGCAGCGTGATCCCGAGCAAAGTCAGGAAGTTGGAGAGCAGCGCGCCCTGCTGACCCTGCGTCGGATCAACCGTGGTGACGAAGCCGAGGCCAAGTTGCTGGGCGATGACGGAACCCGCGACCGCAAGCGCCGACAGCGTGACGCGCGCAGTGGCGCCGAGCACCACGCCGATGATGATTTCATGGACCATCAGCACCAGCAGCGGCGCCATCGACGTCATGCTGACCGTGTAGGCGTTGCGGTGCATCGGCAGGATGATGAGCGTCAGCGCCAGAGCGATCCCGAGGCGCACCCGGACAGGGATGTTGGCTTCGCCGAATCCGGGCAGCAGCATCACCATGGCGCCGATGCGGGCGAACACCAGCATGAACGCTGCGGCGAGCGCCGGAAGCAGCGAGATATCGATACGCATGGAAGACTTGCCCCGCGAAGACTTGCCTCGCCCCTGAACGCTGTGTCCCTGAACAAGTCCCGGATCATGCGCTACCCGCCGATGATTCGCGACGATATCCGCATCATCTGGCTGTGCAGCGCGTCCGCCATGTACGGCAGCGCCAGCACCAATGTGACGAAAATCGCCAGAATCTTCGGCACGAACACCAGCGACTGCTCCTGAATCTGCGTCAGGGCCTGCACCAGCGAGATCACGACGCCGACCACAAGGCCGACGACCAAAAGCGGCGACGACACCTTCACGATCGTCCAGATCGCATCGCGCGAAACGTCGAGAACTTCAGCACCTGTCATTTCAATCCCCTGCCCGTGGGCATCACGTTGCAAATCTCTCATCCTTCGAGGCTCGCGCTGCCGTAGCGAAGCGAAGGCCTCGAAGGGCGACGACCCTTCAGATCGGCATCCGCATGATGTCTTCATAGGACTGGATGACGCGGTCGCGCACCGATACCAGCGTCGAGACCGCGACATCGGTTTCGGCAACCGCCGTCACAACATCCATGACGTTGGCCTTGCCCTGCGCCATCGAGACGGTCTGCGCGTCGGACTTGCGACCGGCATCCATGACGCCGCCGAGCGTTTCCTTGAGCAGAGCGCCGAACGACACGCCGCCGGTCTCTCCAGCCTTGGCGCCGCCCGCGGCTCCGCCGGCTGAATCCATGATTTTGGCAAGGCTTGCATAGGCATTGGCGGCGACTGATGGTGAAGCCATAACTTAATTCTCCTTGTCAGGCCTTGAGAATGTCGAGGGTGCGCTGAATCATGCGGCGCGTGGCGGAGATGATGTTGAGGTTGGCTTCGTAGGACCGCTGGGCCTCGCGCATGTCGGTCATTTCAACCAGCGAGTTCACATTGGGATATTTGACGTTGCCAGCGGCATCGGCCGCCGGATTGCCCGGTTCGTGCTTGATGCGGAAGTCGGATGTATCCGTCTTGACCTTGCCGAGGCTCACCACCCGCGACTCGATCGAGCGGTCCAGCTCCGAAGAGAACGTCGGAATCTTGCGGCGATACGGATCGCCGCCGGCGGCCTTCGCCGTCGAATCCGCGTTGGCGATGTTTTCCGAGATCACCCGCATCCGGCCGGCCTGCGCGCGCAAACCGGACGTCGCGATGCTCATCGACCGGAGAAAATCGTTGCCGTCGCCCATCATCCCAATCCTTCAATGAAAGATTCTTTGCGCATGACCTGATCCGAAAACCGGTTTCCATTTTTCGGGGACATACGTCAGCGCTTCCCGATGGCGGTCTTCAGCAACCCGAGGCTGCGGGTGTAGAGCGCAGTCACCGCCGCATAGTCTCCCTGGTTGGCGGAGACTTTCAGCATCTCGTCTTCGAGATTGACCGCGTTGCCTGCGGGTCGCGTCGCGTAGCCACCCCGGTTGTGCGAATTGAAACTGTCGCTGGTCCCCGCTCCCTGGATGTGGCCGGTGCTGGTGCGCGTCATGGCAAGCGAGGGCATGGTGCCGGTCACCGGTCCGGTTCCGCTCGAATCGAACTTCGGCTCCACCAGATCGCGCGGCTTGAAGTTCGGCGTGTCCGAGTTCGAGACGTTTTCCGCAAGCACGCGCTGACGCTCCTGATGCCAATGCATCTTGGTGCGAAGCACGGACAACATAGGAAGATCGGTGATTGCCATCGGCCTGTTCCGCCCTGAGACCCGAAGCGGCGCTTCAGGTAGGCAGAATTTGCCGTGTGTATGGTTAATAAGGGGTTAAGAACCGCCCGGACCCACTTTCGCCACGAATTGGCTTCAACCGGACAAGTCATTGAAGTTCCGGCATAACATGTCTTTCAAGCCGGTGAACTTTCTCGCGTAACAGGGTCGCGGAGGGCAGCATTTGCCGCCGCGCATTAACGGATCGCTCAAACTTCGCCGCCAATTCGTCCCAAGCCGCTTGTTTCGCGGCCAGCGACCTGCGAATCTGGCATAGATGCGAGTGATGTTTGACGGGGACAGGACATGTCGCAAACACTTTGGTTCTTTATTGCCTTCGTCATCGTACTTGCGCTGATCGGAGTTGCGGCCTGGCTGGTTCGCAGGTTCGGCGGAAGCAGCCTAGGCTCCAGCGCCGGGCGAGGACGCATGCCCCGGCTCGCTGTCATCGACGCCGCCGCTGTCGATGGCCGCCGCAGGCTGGTGCTGGTCCGGCGCGATAACGTCGAACACCTTCTCATGATTGGCGGCCCGGCCGACCTCGTGGTCGAGCCCAATATCGTCCGCGGCACGCCGCAACGTGATCAGGCCCCACCCCGGGCACCTGCGGGAACAGAGCTCCCGCCACGTCTGGCGCCCGATACCGGATGGTCCGACAGCGAAGTGCCGCACACCGATGCCTTCGAGCATCGCGAGCCGCCCATGCCCGACCTGCCACCGCGCACCGCCCGTGCAACTTATTCCGACGATGCCCGCCGCCCCACGCTTCCGGATCGCCACAGCCCCGATACGATTCCGGGCTTCGCGCCGGAGCCGATGATACGGCCGGAGCCGTCGCTGCGCCCCGATCCAGCTCTGCGATCCGAACCCCGCGCGATTCCCCGCAGCGAACGCACAGAGCCGCTGCCGCCCCGGCTGCCGCGCGTGAGTGATACTGCTCCGAAAGCACCACCGCTGCCGCCGCGCCCTCCCGCGCGTCCAGCCGAAGCTCCGCTGTCGTCTGCGGATCAGAATCTCGCAGATATGGCGCAACGGCTTGAAGCCGCCCTGCGCCGTCCGGGAGGCGAGATGCGTCACGATGCGCCGATCGGCCCCGTTGAACGACCCGGCGCGCCGCCGGTCGTGCCCGAGCCGATGGGCAGCCGGCCAGTGCCGCGATCTGAAGGCGCTCCGCGTCCGGCACCTCCGCCGGCGCCTCCACCTGCGCCGCCGCCCGCTCCGAAGGCCGCGTTCGAGAATCTCGAAGACGAGATGGCCAATCTGCTCGGCCGTCCAAAGCCTCCCGCGTGAGATCGTCGAAATCACCGCGTAGAGTTTTATTTTTAGTCAGTCTTGTCGCCGCCGCCGGGTTCTTGATCGAACCGGCGATCGCGCAGGATATCAGCATCAATCTTGGCCAGGGCTCCGGCGGCGTCACCGAACGCGCGATCCAGCTGATCGCGCTGCTGACGGTGCTGTCGATCGCACCGTCGATCCTGATCATGATGACCTCGTTCACGCGGATCGTGGTGGTGCTGTCGCTGCTGCGCACCGCGCTCGGCACCGCGACCGCACCGCCAAATTCGGTCATCATCGCGCTGGCGCTTTTCCTGACCGGCTTCGTGATGGGGCCTGTTCTGCAGAAAGCCTACGACGACGGCATCAAGCCGCTGGTCGCGAACGAAATCACCGTCGAGCAGGCGTTCGAGCGCGGCACCATACCGTTGCGCGGCTTCATGCAGAAGAATGTCCGCGAGAAGGATCTCAAGCTGTTCATGGACCTGTCGGGTGAGCCGCCCGCGGCCTCGCCGGAACAGATGTCACTGCGCATCCTGGTCCCCGCCTTCATGATTTCCGAATTGAAGCGGGCGTTCGAAATCGGCTTCCTGCTGTTTCTGCCCTTCCTCATCATCGACCTTGTGGTGGCGTCGGTCCTGATGTCGATGGGCATGATGATGCTGCCGCCGGTCGTCGTGTCGCTACCGTTCAAGCTGATCTTCTTCGTGCTGGTGGACGGCTGGTCGCTGGTGGCCGGCAGCCTCGTACAGAGCTACGGCGGCGGGTGACGCCGGTCAGCGCGTGGCGGCGACCGGTCTCAAGCCCTTGATGGCGGGCAGCGACCCGGTCGGATTTGGATCGGCCTTGATTTCCGGCGGAAGCTTCGCGCGCGCCATCGCGTCAGGAAAGCGAGCGCGCATTTCGCGCAGGAAGCCGTCGAGCGTGTCGATGGTCGCCGCCATTTTCGCGATCCGGGCAAAATCCGCGCTGTTCGCCCGTGCCGGTTTCGCGGCGAGGTCGAAGGCCGCGCGGTCGTTGCCGCCGTCCATCTTCGGATTGTACTTCTCGCGGAATCGCGCAAGGCCGATGGCGTCTTCCGCCAGCGCGTAACCGATCGCCGCACGGATGACATCGCTCTTTTCCGTTGCCGTCAGCGGGCGGAACTCACGCCAGCGATCGCCATAGAGCAATTCGATCTGTTCGGCCGACTCGCGCCAGCGCCGCGATGCCCAGTAAATATCGGAGCGCAACCGGACCGCTTCACGACCGCTGACATTCGAGATGATATCGAGCGCCAGATCGTGTCGGCCGATATCGCTCTGCGCGCGGGCTTCAAGCAAAAGACGCTGCTGGCGGATTTCGCCGGCCAGATCGGCGATCCGCGTGGTGCGTAGGGCCGCGATGGCGCGCTCCGGCTTGCGGTTCATCAGGTAGACCATCGCCAGCCGTGACGCGACCTGCGCCCGGGCCGAGCCCTCCAGCCGGTGATCAATCTGATATTGCAGCAATTGGCTGGCCTGATCGAGCAGATCGACCCCGACGAGACGATCGGCCAGATGCCGGATCATTTCGTCGCCGCGGCGGCCGATCGGCGTCAGGTCGCGAAACTCGTAGAACATCGCCAGCGCTTCAACCGGCGGGATGTCATCGCCCTTGGCGCCGTTGTAAATCTGCTCAAACAGCGCAGACGCCTCGTCCTGCATCTTGCGCGATGCCTCGGAGTTTGGCTCCAGCTGGATCGCACGATATGCCGCCGCGAAGGTTTCCGGATAGCGCGCTTTCGCGGCATAGAGCCGGGTCAGCATGCTGAGCGTTTTGACCTCGGTGGAATCGCCGCGCCACGTCGCGGCGAGAACTTCGAGATCGCGCAACGCATCGTCGTCGGTGATTTCCTCGCGCTTCTGGCGCAGCGCAACTTCGCGAACCTTGGCTTCGGAGGCGGCCGGGCGATTTTCCGACCCGGCGGCGGCTGCAAACGCCGCAAGCGCGTCCTGATCGCGGCCCAGCGCTTCGGCCAGGCGTCCGCGCAGCACGGCGATTGATGCGGTCTGGTCGGGGCCGACGCCAAGAACATCGAGATCGTTGCTGCGCACCGCCGCACCCGGATAATCCCTCACCTCCAGCGATGCACGAAACGCTTCCGCGACCACGATGCGCTGCAGATCGACCGGCAATGCGGTAATCGCAAACTCGACGTTCTTGAATTTCTCGCGCGCCTCCGCCCACTTCTGCAGCCGCGCCAAGGCGAGCGCTTTCCAGAGTTGAGAATCGAGATTGGGGGCAACGGCGGGATTGGCGAGATCCGCAAGCGCAAGCTCGGAACGGCCGGCGAGCGTGCTGGCGACCGCATGAACCGTCAACGCCGCCGCATCCTCCTCGCCGGGCTTGGCCTCGGCAAACGCCAGATCGAGAATTCCTTTCGCCTCGACGTACATGTCGCGCGCCAGATAAAATCTTGCAAGATCGACATGCGCAGGCATCCGCGCAGAACCAGTTGCCATCGAAGCTGCCGTCAGCAGCTTGTTGCGGGTTGGAATAAACTCCGCATTCTGGAACGTGCGCCATTCGGTGACATCGAACACCGGGCGAACGATTGATGTGGCACGGTCCGGCGCGGTCATCGCCGTCGACAGCGTCAAGCCGCCGGGCCGGGACAGGATCAGCGTGTCGGACGCAACTCCGGCGGTCAGGTCATCCGATTTTTGCTGGATGACCACGCCGTGGATGGATTCGAGCAGCGCGAATTCCACGAAATCCTGACGTCTCATGAATCCGCGCACCGGTCCACCGGCGGTCATCACGAGCAGTTGGTCGCCGGCATCGGGATCGTTGAAGCGATGTATTTGTCCCGGCTTCGCAAGGCTAACGCCGACACTGGCGCGGCTTGGATCGGTCATGTTGCGTGTGACGTTCAGCGGCTGTGGCGGAGACTGCGCCTTGTCCGCAAGAATAAGGGTCCACGCCCGTTCGTCCCCGGTCAATGTTGCAAGCTGCGGACGATTCAGCCTGATCCGAAGAGCGCGGCCCTTGGGCAGATCGACCGGGGTCGCATCGGCGACGATCCATGCGCCTTCGCGCTTGATCGCGCTGGCATCGATCGGCTGATCGGTGTCGAACACCAGCCAGACCGAGTCCGACCGGCGAAACACCGCTGCGGGCGTCGGGCTGGCGAACGGAAATGTCAGGCGGAAGTCGTCGCTGGTCAGCCGTGCGTCTACGGTGACGCCCGATGCGGGTATCATCGCTGGGCGGTCCAGCTGAGATGACTGGGCCGGCACCGGCGACGGCGATGCCGCCGGCTCCTTCGCTGGCGCATTCACAGCGGCGGCCACGGCCGGCGCAGTTGCGGGAGGCGCGGTGATCTCAGGCTTTGGGGAAGCCCCTTCCGCCTTCACGTCGGCAACAGGCGACGCGTTCTGGCCCACCTTGACGTCGGATGCTTTCGCCTCCGATTGCTTGGTCTCAGCGAGTTTGACGTCCGGGGATTTCACCTCGGGCTGCGCCGCGCCAGCCGGCTTGGCCATCTGCTGCACGATCTGCTCAGACGTCGGCGGCACGATCTCGGCGGCCTTGTCGGCGGGCGTCGAGAGAACCTTCGGAAGCGATCTGGCCGCTTTCGGCTTTTGCTCCTGCTCGAACGCGACGTCGACGACGTAATTCTTCTCCTCGCGGAAGGCATGGACATCGGCCTCGCCGATCAGCGCGATGTCGATGCGCGATGTCTCGCCTTCGATCTTCTGGTTGATGGTATGAATGTTCGCAGGCATCGCGATCTTGGCATCCGCGAGGTCGAACGTCAGCGGCGCTGTGAACGACAGCGAGAATTTGTCCGCGCCCAGTGACGACGACACGTTGACGCCGTCCGGCATTTCAAAAACAAACCGGACAAAGGTCGGCTGGACCGACGCCCGCACGCGGACCGGCGGCCGCTTCTTGGCTTCATCGGCCATCCTTTGAATCCGCAACGCCCGCTCAGCTGCGATCGCGCGCTCGGACAATTCCTTCACGACCTCGGCAGGCAGCGCGGGTGGAAGCCCGGTCCATTTTTCCGGCAACAGATCGATGAACACACGCTCGCCCGCAGTCATCACGTTGACACGCACCTTCTGTGTCAAAGCCATGCGGATCGCCGTGCCATCGGGATCGCGGCGAACCGATCCGATATAGCTTGGAGCCTGTTCCGCGAGCAGGTCGATCGACACGTCAACCGGCTTATTGAACTGGATAATCAGGATCGCGCCCGCGACGGTCACGTCGGTCGGGACATCCTCCTGAAACTGCAGAACCATGCGCGCGTAACCGGCCTGTGCCGTCAGCGTCGCTTCACCCCTGACGGGTTCAGCGGGCGCGGAATGGGCCCCGGCAGAAAGGCATGACAACGCGACAGCCAACGCAAGCGCCGATGGCCGCAGACCACGGCTGAGCCTGTCCGCGAAAGACCGGGCCCTCGCCCCGGACTTCCGGGCGGCCTTGAACGTGAGGGCGGCCTTGCAGGACATTCCCAAATCTTTCTCGTCGGAGTCTTTCTTGCCGGATGTTCCCGCCGGCTCTCTGCTGTTCCGGAGACCTGTGGTTCAGATGCGCAATTCGAATCTAGAATTCGCCTGTTAAGGAGTTGTTAATCACCCGTCTCAATTGCGGGCCTGCTGCGGCCTGCCCTCGATCTTCGGCAAATCGCTGGCCGACGCCGACCTGTCTCCGGTCGAGCGGCGCGCCATCTCGACGGTCAACCGCTCGGCCGCCTCCGGCTGCATCTGTCCCATGATGTCGGACATCTTGCGCGGCGCGATCTGCGAGGCGATCTCGAACAGCACCGACAGTTCGAGCCGGTCGAAGACCTTGGCGGCATCCTTCGGCTTCATCGCTTCGTACATCGTCACGAGGCCCTTGAAGCGCGCGGCTTCCTGTTCCTGCTTCTGCTGCCCGGCGACGGAGACCCGCGCCTCGGTCGCCTTCATTTCCTCGATCTTGCCTTCGATCCGCTTTTCCGCGGACTTCATCAGGCTTTCACGAATGTCGATCTCGCGCGCGCGGGTTTCGATCTCCTGACGCCGCGCCTGAAGGCTCTCAAGCACGGCGCGTTCCGAAGCCGAGATCGGGCGGTTGGGATCGGGATAAACCACGTTCTCGGGCGGGGGCGGCAAGGCATCCGGAGCCGCCACGACCGGCTTCTCCTCTTTCTTGGCCGCGACTGAGCCGGTGATATCCGATGGTTCGATCGTCTTGCCGGACGACGGAAAGTTGAATGTCTCCTGGGCCCACGACTTGGGCTTCGGCGCAGTGTCGTTGAGGATGTATCCGCCATCGAGAAGAAGGCCCGACACCTTGAGCACGACCAGACAACAGGTCGCGATCAGAAGTATCGGGATAAGCCGGATATCGCGAAGCAGGGTTTTCATGCGGCGAGACCGGTCGTCCTTCGCCGCTCGGAGAAGGCCTGCGCAGCGGCAAGCAGCGCCTTGGCGTTCGACATGTTTTGCGCCGGCGTGTTCTGTGCGGGCGCCGTCGGCTCCGCGACATCGGCGGCGGCCTGCACGTCAGCACCGGCTGGCCTTGCGGCGAGCGCGATCTGGGTCAGGCGGTTGAGGATCGATTCACCCGCGGTCACCTGCTTGGCGAGCTTCGCGGACAAGGTCGTGCCCGCCGCGAGTTGCGCGCCGAGGTTCTCGTCGCATTCGCGCACGGTCACCTTCAGGCCGCCGATGGCCCGTTCTGCGATTTCCGTTGCCGTGATCAGCTCGGCGATCATCGCCCGCATCGACTGCTCGTCGGCCTTGAGCCTCTTCAGACGGCGATTCAGCAGCATGCAGTAAGCGATTGTCACCAGGAGCAGAACTGCAACCAGGCTCTCGATCACAAGTCCGAATGAATGACTCATTGTGCCTCCATCAATTTGGTTTGCTCGTCCTGCTTCTCGAACATCGCGTAAGACGTATGAGGTTTGCGCAGCGGCTTGGTGACGCGAATGGCGACCCGGTCGCCGACACGTCCCATCCGTCCCTCGCTGAGCGGCACGTCGCCGCATCGCACCGTGACCAGCGCGTCGGGCCGCACGTTGAGCGGCAGGGTGTCGCCGACCTTCAGCGTCATCAGTTGCTTGAGCGGAATGTTGGCTTCGTAGAGCACCGCATCGACCGCGATTTCGGCTTGCGCGATCTCGGTCGCCAGATGCCCTTCCCAGATCGGATCGCGGCCGAACTTTTCACCCATGAACATCTGCAACAGCACGTTGCGGATCGGTTCGATGGTGGCGTAAGGCAGCAGAAGTTCGATGTTGCCACCGCGATCTTCCATGTCGATCCGCAGGCGGACCAGAATGGCGGCGTTGGCGGGACGGCTGATGGCGGCAAAGCGCGGATTGGTCTCAAGCCGGTCGATCGTGAACGTCACCGGCGACAGCGGCCGGAAGGCCTGCTCTGCGTCCGCGAGCACGACCTCGACGAGGCGCTTGACGAGGTTGGTTTCGATGGTGGTGTAGGGTCGGCCTTCAATGCGCAGCGATGGCTGACCGCGGCGGCCGCCGAGCAGCACGTCGATGATCGAATAGATCAGACTCGAATCGACGGTGAACAGGCCGAAGTTTTCCCACTCCTCGGCCTTGAACACCGAAAGCACGCAGGGCAGCGGGATCGAATTGAGATAGTCGCCGAAACGCACCGAAGTGATGCGGTCGAGCGAGACTTCGACGTTGTCCGAGGTAAAATTGCGAAGGCTCGTCGTCATCAGCCGCACCAGGCGGTCGAAAACGATTTCGAGCATCGGAAGACGTTCATACGACACCATCGCGGAATCGATGATGGCGCGGATGCCCGAATTCTCGTCGATGTTGAGTTCGCCGTCGCTGAACCCGAGCAGGTTGTCGATTTCTTCCTGCGACAGGACGCGCTCGCCGCCGGCCTTGCCGATTTCGAGGTTGCGGCTGCCGTCATCGACCATCGCGGCCCATTGCTCGGCCATGGTCTCGGTGAGCGTGTTGGCTTCCGCCTCGGCAGCAGCTACGGCCGGATCTTCAGAATCGAGCGCGCCTTCCCATTCGGCGGCTAGCGCATCCTGATCGACGTCATTATCACCCGTAGACATGCTTCAAATTCCGCCCGTCACTGAATGACGATTTCCTTGAACAGCACAGCGTTCACCTGCCTGGGCGAGATCGCGGCGTTGACGCGGCGCGTCAGTTCTTCCTTCAGGCGAAACAGCCCGACCGAACCGTTGAGATCGGCGGGGCGCAGTTCGCGCAAATAGGTCTGAAACAGATCGGTCACCCGCGGCATCGTCGGCGCGATCTGCGCCATCAGCGGCTGGTCCTTGACCTCGAGCACGACCTTGACCTTGAGATATTGAATCCGCTCGCCCGGCCCGTTGGCCAGGTTGACCAGCACCTCGGGCACATCGAGGAACACCGGCGGCTTCGGCGGCGGCGCGGCGGCATGAACTTCCTTCGCGTGTCCACGCATGAAGAAGAACCAGCCGCCCCCGGCAAGCAGAAGCACGAGCACCGCAGCGCCACCCATTATAATGAGCTTGCGTTTGCCCTTCGGAGCAGCGGCTTCCGCGCCCTCCTCGACCTGATCGTCGTCTGCCATTGCCCCCGCCCGTGGTCCTGGGATGGGCTCGATGCTGCCGAACTGGCTTTAAATGACGCGATACAAAGGCCGCCGGCGCTTGAGCGCCCTGTTTGTCCACCGTACGGACGCAATGGTTAACGGAATCTTTCTTTTGTCCCTCAACTGGGAAATTTTTGCCGGGGCAACATGGTCAACAAGAGGTTATTGCCCAGGTCCGGCACCCTTCGGAAATCAATAAGATATTGATATAACTCATATTTTTGAGTTGGCACATCTCTCGCATTGTAGAACAGCGAACCGCGGCTTGGGAGAGCTTCAACGGTTCGCACGATCCGCGACAGGCCTTGGGAGAGGCAGACCGCGGTTCAACAAGGGGAGATTGGCCGATGGAGAATACGCTTCTCGTCGCATTATCGCGGCAGATGTCGCTTGAGCGGCAGATCGACGTCATTGCCAACAATGTGGCCAACGTCAACACCAACGGTTTCAAGGCCAACAAGTCGCTGTTCGAGGAATATCTGAACACCGGCGCGCACGAGGATAACTTCTCGGTCAGCGACCGCCGCGTCAGCTTCGTGCAGGACCGCACCGCCTATCATGATTTCACGCAGGGCCCGTCGGAGAAAACCGGCAGCCCACTCGACGTCTCGATCGACGGCAAGGGCTTCATCGCCGTGCAGACACCGGCCGGCGAACGCTACACCCGCGACGGCTCTTTCCAGATCAACGCCCAGGGCCAGCTGGTGACCACCGGCGGCAACATCGTGCTCGGCACCAACGGCCCGATCGTGTTCCAGCCGACCGACCGCGACATCGCGATCTCCGCCGACGGCACCATCACCGTCGGCGAAGGCGTCGTGACCCAGTTCGACTCCATCCGCGGCAAGCTCAAGCTGGTGAAGTTCGACAATCCGCAGCAGCTCCGCAAGGAAGGGGCCAATCTCTACTCGGCGCCCGCCGGCACCAACGCCCAGCCGGACCTCGCCTCACGCGTCAATCAGGGCTTCGTCGAGAAGTCCAATGTCAGCGCCGTGGCCGAGATGACCCGCATGATGGAAGTCATGCGCACCTACCAGTCGGTTTCGTCGCTGATGCAGCAACAGAGCGACCTTCGCAAAAACGCAATCCAGATGCTCGCCGACGTTCCGGCATAAGGAGACCAATCCATGCGCGCACTTTACACAGCAGCGACCGGGATGGCGGCCCAGGAACTCAACGTCCAGGTCATTTCCAACAATATCGCGAACCTGCGCACCACCGGCTACAAGAAGCAGCGCGCGCAGTTCCAGGATCTGATCTACGAACACGTCAAGCGTGTGGGCGCGCAGGCGTCCGATCAGGGCACCATCCTTCCCGTCGGCATCGACATCGGGGGCGGCGTCAAGACCGTCGGCACGCCGCGCCTGATGACACAAGGCACGCTCAATCCGACCGGCGGCGACCTCGACATCGCGATCCGCGGCGAGGGTTATTTCAAGATCCAGATGACCGACGGCACCTACACCTACACCCGCGACGGTTCCTTCACCACCGACGGTCAGGGCCGCGTGGTGACGGCGCAGGGCAACCCGGTGCAGCCGACGATCACCATTCCGCAGAATTCATCCGGCCTCACCATCAACCAGCAGGGACAGGTCTCGGTCACGACACCGGGCACGACCACGCCGACCGTGGTCGGCCAGATCGGCCTGACCCGTTTCATCAACAAGTCGGGCCTGCAGTCGATCGGCGACAACCTGTTCACCGATACGCCCGCCTCGGGTCCGCCGCAGGACGGCATCGCCAACGCCGACGGCTTCGGCGACATGCAGCAGCGCAATCTTGAATCGGCCAACGTCGAGGTCGTGTCCGAAATCTCGGATCTGATCGCCGCGCAGCGCGCCTACGAGATGAACGCCAAGGTCGTCAGCGCCGCCGACCAGATGATGCAGGCCACCACCGGCATGTTCCGTTGAGGGAGAGAATGATGTTGCGCTCAACCCTGATCGCCGCCGCCCTGCTCGCCCTGACGTCCGGCGCGACATTCGCGCAGGCGGAACGAGACTCGCTCGCAACGCCCGTGCTGCGCGCAAACGTCACCGTCAGCAGCGACGTGGTTCGGATCGGCGACGTGGTGGAGAACGCCGGCACCGCCGCGCAGATCGCCATTTTCCGCGCACCCGATCTTGGCACCACCGGATCGTTGCCGATACAGCAACTGCTGTCGGTATTGCGCGCCCATGAGGTGATCGGCGTCCAGACCCGCGACATCCGCGAAGTGTCGGTAACGCGGTCGTCGCGTACGCTGGCTTCGAAGGAGATCGAGCATCAGATCGCCCGCGCGCTCGAACACCGCAACGGCATCGGCGATGCCGCCAACATCTCGGTCACCTTCGAGCGCGACCTGCGCGAACTGCAGCTCGACGCCGCCCATACCGGCGACATGCGCGCCACGGCCGTCCGGTTCGATCCGCGCAACGGCCGCTTCGACGTCACCTTCGAGATCGCCAACGACGTCACCTACACCCCGACCAAGCTCCGCTTCACCGGCACCGCGGTGGAAACCGTGGAAGCGGCGGTGCTGACCCGCTCCGTCGAGCGCAACGACATCATCAAGTCATCCGATGTGGTGATCGAGCGGCGGCCGAAAGCCGAGGTTGGAAACGACGCCGCCAATCGCGAGCGTTCGATCGGCATGCAGGCCCGCAAGCAGATGCGCGCCGGACAGGCGCTGAAATTGATCGATCTCGGAAAGCCGGATCTGGTCTCGCGCGACCAGGGCGTGACGCTGATCTACGAGACGCCGGGTCTCTATCTCACCGGCCGCGGCAAGGCGCTCGACAGCGGCACCGAGGGCGACGTCGTCAACGTCGTCAACCTTCAGTCGAAGCGCACCGTACAGGGCGTAGTGACCGGCCCGGGTCAGGTCTCGATCATTGTCCCCGGCCCACGCCTCACGACCGCAGCACTTTCAACCAGCGAACCGCCAGCCGCGCCCGCCCCAGCCCCCCGAAAAGCCGAGTAACAGTCATGTCGAAGTTTCATGTGTTCAATCGCATCGTTGTCACCGGCAGCCTGCTGGCGCTCGGCAGCCTGGCCAGCGGATGTTCGTCTCTCGATCGCCTCGCGGCGATCGGTGAAAAGCCGAAGCTCTCGGCGATCGACAATCCGACGACGCAGGCGGGCTACAAGCCGGTGTCGATGCCGATGCCCGCGCCGCAACCGGCGTCGTTCAATCCGAACTCGCTGTGGCGGAATGGCTCGCGCGCCTTCTTCAAGGATCAGCGTGCGCACCAGATCGGCGACATTCTCACGGTGCAGGTCAACATCACCGACAAGGCCAACATCGCCAACGAGACCCAGCGCAGCCGCACCAACACCGAGAACTCCGGCGTCACCAGCTTCTTCGGCATCAACAAGATCCCCGGCACCAACGCCGCCATCCCGCCCGGCCGCATGCTGACGGCGGACTCCACCTCCTCAAGCGACGGCAAGGGCTCGGTGAACCGGCAGGAAGCCTTGCAGACCAACGTCGCCGCCGTGGTCACGCAGTTGCTGCCGAACGGCAATCTCGTGGTCGAAGGCAAGCAGGAAATCCGCGTCAATTTCGAAGTCCGCGAACTGATCGTCGCGGGCATCGTCCGGCCGGAGGATATCCAGAGCGACAACACCATCGACTCCAGCAAGATCGCGCAGGCCCGCATCGCCTATGGCGGCCGCGGCCAGATCAGCGACGTGCAGCAGGCCCGCTACGGCCAGCAGGCATTCGACATCCTGCTCCCGTTCTAAGCGCGGCATAGAGGCGTGATGCCGAACCGCTTTGAGAAGGAGATCACACCGTAATAAGGAAGACGGCTCCCACCGTCTTCCTCTCAAGCTCCCACACCAGGCGGCGAACCTAGGCGCAGCATGGTGTTCACGACGCGGCCTCTGTCAGCTCCCCTGACAGAGGCCGCGATCGTTTGGGTCGTGATCGTTTGAGGCGGTCAGCTGCGCCATTCGGCGTGTTCAGCATATCGCGGAAGTGATAAACTCCCGCCATGCGCAACTGCGAACCTTTCAGCGCGCGGGCAATCCCGCTGCTCGGCCGCCCCTGAATGGCCCGATGCCACATCGCAGCTACCGCAACCTCGGGCAGCCGACCGGTGAAGGAGGATGCTATGTACGCCGCCATTCGTCAGGGAAAAGCAAAAACGGGTATGGCCGAGGAGCTGACGCGCAGAATTAAGGAAGGCGCGATCCCGATCATCAGCGATGTCGAAGGCTTTATCGCGTATTATGTGGTCTATGCACCGGACGACACGGTGACGGCGATCAGCATCTTCAACAATTACGCCGGCGCGGAAGAGTCGAACAAGCGTGGGCTCGCGTGGATCGAGCAGGATCTCGCGCCGCTGCTCACCGGCCCCGCTTCCGCCATCGCTGGACCCGTTATCGTTCATACGCTGGCCTAGCGGCGGCGGCGGTCGCGGTCTTTCATCGTGAGATGAACGTCAATCGGGCTCGTCGCGCGCCGGATTTGTCCGCATGGCAGACATCCGAGACTCTTTAACTGACGAAGTAACCATTTGATCACCCTGCGACGCATATGACGCAACTGTCGTTGGTTAGGTAACCTTCATTGACCTATCTAGGGCCCAGGATTTCACCACCGGTGGCCCTCAGCATGTTTCTCGATCAGTTATCCGTCCTCGTAGCCATCGGCTTTTCGTGCGCATCGCTCGGCATCACGTTTCTTATGATGTGGGCGATCGGACGATCCGAGACCCATATGTTGATCTGGTCAATCGGACTTGCATTCATCCTTGCTGGCGTCGTTGCGTTCGGCTCGGTCGTTGAGCATTACAGTTCAGGTGTCCTGCTGACGTCGTTCCTGCTTTTGATCGCGGGGTTCGGATTACTTCACGCAGGCTGCGCCAGTTTTTGCTCGGGCCGGACCAGTTGGGCCTCGTCGACCGGATTTGTCGCTGTTGCATTCATTTCGATATCGATCGCCTTCGCGCTGGGATACTCCGGCATCGGAACCATGATCGGAAATATCGCGATTGGCACACTTCTCATCCTGATTGCGAGTCACTATTGGTTGGCGCGCGATGAGTCTCCGCTTCTCATGAACGCGAATGCCATATGCTGCCTCGCGACGGCAGCATCCTTCATCGCATGCAGTTACGCACTCGCGGAGCAGGGCCAGATCGTTCTGACGTCACGGCCTTCAAACTGGGCGGAGGAGATAAACTCCATCATGGCGATCGCCGGGCTGACCGGGATTGGCGCACTTTCTCTCACGCTCAACCAGATGCGCATTGCAAATGGCCACAAGTCCGATGCCATGAAAGACGCCCTGACCGGCCTTCTCAACCGGCGCGCGTTGTTCGACGGCCGGATGGGAATCGCGCCACCCGGAACGGCGGTCGTGATGATGGATCTGGATTACTTCAAGAGGATCAACGATCGATTCGGGCATGATTCCGGCGACCGGATACTGATGGCCTTCGCCGAAGTCATACACGCTAACATTCGCTCGAACGATCTCGCCGCGCGTATGGGGGGTGAAGAGTTTTGCATCATCATGCCAGACTCAAGCCCCAAAGCTTCGGCCGTCGTTGCGGACCGCATCAGATCGCAAATTGAAGCAATGATCGTTCAAACGGAGAACGGCCCCGTTCGGGCAACGGTCAGCGCAGGGATCGCGGTTCGCTCGCCAGAACCGGAAACGCTCCAGTCGCTACTCAGCAAGGCGGATACCGCTCTGTATGAAGCCAAGGCATCCGGCCGCAACCGCGTTCAGATCTCCGGCTTCAGTCTTGCTGCCTGACCGCCGGCTAGCGCTTTCCCTGCACCTTTTGATAAATATATGACGGATCGAATCCGCCGATCTCCTTCAACTTATCCCAGTTTCGCACCGTCAATTGCCCACCGCTCCATTCCGCGGCTCCGCTTTTACGAAGCTTCTGCAGATTTCGGTTGACGGTCGCGATCGACATTCCGAGCGTCTCTCCTAACTGGGTTTGACTGAGAGGAAGATCGCAGGACTTGCCCTCCACCAAGTCGACAGCCCTCGAGCGGTAATACAATTCAGCGAAAAAGTGCGCCATCCGGGCTGCCCCGTGACGAGCGCTGTTATTCGTGATCGTCATGCGAAAAATGGCAGCGTCGATCAATGTTTCGCGCCACACGACAAAGCCGATTTGCGGACGGTCTTTGAACAGCTCGAACAGTTGCTGATGCGGAATCGAAAAGATTGACGCCTTTCCCATCGCGCACACGGAATGATCCATGTGGTCCAGAAACAGGCCCTGAGCATCGGCCCAATCCCCCGAGATGTGAAGCGAGATGTACTGCCGCTGTCCATCGGTCATCGTATGATAGCGGCCGAGCATTCCTTCACTGACGACGGCGCACGCCGTTGCCTTATCGCCCTGACGGCAAAAATCCTCACCTGGAATCATCTCGCGATACACAAAGCTGAGCTTGCGTATGGCGGCCACGTCACTCGCATCCAGACGAGAGTGCTGTTTGAGTTTTCTTAACAGGGTGTCGGGCGGGGTCATGGAGCGGTAACGCACAGACACGCCATTGGTTCTTTATCAAATGATAAAACTTCGGTTTTCGCGCTGGGTATAGTGGTGGCTCCTCTGACCCCCGTGCACGTTATGACCATGAAGCTTCACGATACACAGCAAAAATGGAAGAGAATGGCGAAGGAAGCCCGGGAAAAAGCGGAGACGCTTCCGCCGGGCCCGGAACGGGAGGCCTTGCTAAAAGAGGCGAGGCAACTCGATACAGCGATTCATATGGATGAATGGGCTTCATCGCCCGGCCTTCGCTCACCGAGATCCTAGGGCGTTATGAAACGTCGCACCAAGACAAGCTGGACTGAAGACGATCTCGCGCGGTTGAGAGCTCATGTCGCATCCGGCGGTTCTGCGGCGCGGGCCGCGATCATTTTTAAAAGGTCGATCGGGTCGGTCAAACGAGCGGCGCGCCGCGAAGGCTGCCCTTTCCCGCATGAGTTCAGCATTAGGCGAAAGCTTCGCGCGATTACTGAAGCATCGAAATCTTTCTGAACGACCGTTCAGAAAAATGCGGGTGCGGGTATGGAACGTTTGGTTGCCGCTTCCGTTCTTCTCTCGCTTTATTCAAAGGAGAGATATATGAGAAAGTTTGGTTTCGTTATTGCGGCAGCTGCTGCACTTGCGATTGCGGTCCCGTCGATGGCCAGCGCACAGACCGTCGTCATCAAGACCGGCGAACGCGGGATGCATCGCGGTCATCACAATCATTACGGCGCTCGTGCCCAGGCACATCGCCATCATGGCTGGCATCGCGGCCATGGACACAGCAAGAAGGTGGTCGTCATCAAGCGTGGACACCGCCACCATCATCACCATCGCTAACTGACCGTCATGGAATGGCCCCTTACGGGGTCATTTCTCGGCCTTAGAATTTCCAGAGAAATGTTGCGGGAGACTGGAATGGACCGTCTGGCGGTGAAGGGGCAACAGGATCGCTGCCATATCGCGATGAACGCAAACGGCGAGGTTCGCTACTGGACCAAGCACTTCGGCGTGACCAGGGAAGAGTTACAGAAACTCATCGACAAGGTCGGCAACTCCGCCGCCGCAGTTCGCAAAGAACTGGCCCGCAAGCCGGACAAATCAAGCGGGGGCAAGATCGACAAGGCGTCGGTCGACAAAGCGTCCGCCGGTGACGCACCTAACATCAATGATAAGGCAAACACCGGAAAGCCGATGCTGTGAAGTTCCGAATGCTGCCGCATCGATCACCATGCCGACATTCAGAAGATATCAAGCTTCAGCGTCGCGGCCCGTAATTGCGGACGCAGGTTGCGTTGATTCCCGACGCTGCGGCCTTGCACTGACGATAGCTCTTGTATTTGCAGTCCCCCGGACCCGGCGAACTCTTCAGGCAATACCGGTAGCCCCGCGCATCGGCGCCGGTAGTGGTCACGAGAGAGGCGACGGCGAGCGTTGCCATGGCAATCAAAAATGTCCTCACGATTTCCTCCATCTGTTTTGTCGTGCTAATTCGCGGACAACGCGCATGTTCCGGAACAGCATGAAAAAACCCGATGATCTTTCGACCACCGGGCTCTGCTCAATCAAATTTCGGAAAAGGAAAGTGCGGCAGCGGACAATCCTACTCGTCGCGATAGACCTTCTCGCGCTTTTCGTGGCGCTCCTGCGCTTCGACCGAGAGCGTCGCGATGGGGCGCGCTTCCAGCCGCTTCAGCGAGATCGGTTCGCCGGTTTCTTCGCAATACCCGTAGGTATTGTCCTCGATCCGCTGCATGGCGGCATCGATCTTGGAAATGAGCTTGCGTTGACGGTCGCGCGCGCGAAGTTCGATGGCGCGATCGGTCTCTGATGAAGCGCGGTCGGCAAGATCAGGATGATTGACGTTTTCTTCCTGAAGCTGCTGAAGCGTGGTCTTCGATTCCCGGAGGATCTCTTCCTTCCAGTCGAGCAGTTTCCGGCGGAAATATTCCCGCTGACGCTCGTTCATGAAAGGCTCTTTTTCAGAGGGCCTGTAATTCTTCAACTTTTCCAAGTGCGGTCCATGTCGACGTACAAGGCGGACGGAAAATGCCCGTTCGCGCCGCAGCTTATATAGCGCCGGCTTGTGACAGACAATATCGCGCAGGGGCGGGAAAGTTGGGGAATCCCCCGTAATACGGCCCTTCCACGGGGAACCCTAACCGGCGGTTCCGGGCATAAAAGCGCCATTAGCGGCCTTATTGACCGGCCTTGGCGAGTTCGACTTCCACCCGCAGCTCGATTTCCGACAGCACCTGGTCAAGCCCAGGGTCGCCGGAAGTGGCTTTCAGGTCGGCCGCAGCGGTGCGCAGACGGGCGACGGTGCTCGAATCGAAGGAACCTGCGAGCAGCCCGATCTTGAGGTCGTCGAGCACATCGAGCGCGGTCCGGCCACGAGCAACCGAGCGCCGGCGGCGTTCGGTGGAGTCCTCGACACCTTGCATTGCCAGCAGCGCGTCAATTCCGCTGGTAGCTCGCGGCGGTGCAGCAGAGCGGGTCTCCGCTGCAGTGCCGATATCGCCAAGGGAAAAGGCCGTCGCGCTTGAGCGCCGCGCGTTCGCCGCCGGCGACGCCAGATTGGCTCCATTCGGTCCATAAATTCGCATCGTGCTGTCTCGCAACGGGTTGGAACCATCGGCGTGACGCCCTGATCGATCCACGCCCCAAAGTGCGCCGTTTATGGTTAACGAGAGGTAAACGACCCGGCAATTTGTGCCGGATACGGCAAGTTCGGCGCCGAAGCGGACCCGCCCCGCCTCCCCCCTCTGAAAAATTTTTCAATCAGTACAGGTGCTTACTGTCTTTCGGCCGTTGGCACGGCCCTCGCATAGTTAATGACGGGCCAGTTCCGTGGGGAGCACGAAACGAGCCGCAAAGACCTCAGCGGGGAGCAGAGGATGTTTCGAATTTTTCAGGCAGCCTGCATGGCCATCGCCCTGCTGACAGCCTTGAGCGCACCGGCCACAGCGACGTCGCGGATCAAGGATCTCGCGAACATCGAAGGCGTGCGCCAGAATCAGTTGATCGGTTACGGCCTCGTCGTCGGCCTCAACGGCACCGGCGATACCCTCAACAACATCCCTTTCACCAAGCAGTCGCTGCAAGCGATGCTTGAACGCATGGGCGTCAACATCCGCGGCAGCACGATCCGCACCGGCAACGTCGCGGCCGTCATGGTCACGGGCAATCTTCCGGCCTTCGGCACCCAGGGCACCCGCATGGATGTCACGGTGTCGGCGCTCGGTGACTCAAAGAGCCTCCAGGGCGGCACGCTGCTCGTCACCCCCCTCCTCGGCGCGGACGGCAACGTCTACGCCGTCGCGCAGGGCTCGCTGGCGATCGGCGGGTTCTCCGCCGAAGGCGCCGCCGCCAGCGTCACCAAGGGGGTCCCGACCGTCGGCCGCATCGCCAACGGCGCAATCATCGAGCGCGAAATCGAGTTCGCGCTGAACCGCCTGCCGAATGTCCGCCTTGCCCTGCGCAACGGCGACTTCACCACCGCCAAGCGCATCGCCGCCGCCGTCAACGACTACCTCGGCGCCAAGACCGCCGAACCTGTCGATCCATCCACCGTGCAACTCAGCATCCCGGCCGAATTCAAGGGCAACGTCGTCGCACTGCTGACCGAGATCGAACAACTGCAGGTCGAGCCGGATCTCGCGGCCAAGATCATCATCGACGAACGCTCTGGAATCATCGTGATGGGCCGCGACGTGCGTGTCGCCACCGTCGCGGTTGCGCAAGGCAATCTCACGGTCACCATCTCCGAGAGTCCGCAGGTCAGCCAGCCCGCGCCGTTCTCGCGTGGCCGCACCACCGTCACTCCCAACACACGGGTCGGCGTTCAGGAAGACGGCAAGAAACTCGCCGTCGTGAAAGACGGCGTCTCGTTGCAGCAACTCGTCGATGGCCTCAACGGCCTTGGCATCGGTCCACGCGACCTGATCGGCATCCTGCAAGCCATCAAGGCGTCGGGCGCGATCCAGGCCGACATCGAGGTGATGTGATGAGCATCACTCCGACCACGACCCGCGCTCCGACGACCTTCACCGGTGGACGTCCCGACCTTTTGCTGCAGGACGCATTGACGAAAGTCTCGCCGCAGGCACAAGCGAAGGCCAAGGGCCAGGCGCAGGATTTCGAGGCGGTGTTCCTCAACTCGATGTTTACGCAGATGATGAGCGGCATCAAAGGCGACGGCCCCTACGGCAACACGCCGGGCACCGGCATCTGGCGCTCGATGATGACCGAGCAGTATTCGAAGTCGTTCGCGCAGTCCGGCGGCGTCGGAATTTCCAGCGACGTTTATCGCACCCTCATCCTTCAACAGGCCAATCGCGCCGCTTAAGCGCACTGGAAGGCAGACATCATGACCTCTCAACAGCAAAGCGCACGAGCCCCGGCATCGCCGGCACCCGCATCGACGCCGGCCGAAGCCCGCCAGCTCGCCGAAGGACTGGTGAAGATCATGAGCACTCTGCTCGGAATCGTGGAACGCGAGACCGAACTGGTCCGCTCCGGCAATGTCCGCGATGCAATGGCGCTCGACGCCGAGAAAGGCGAGATGTCGCGGCAGTATGTCGATGCGATCTCGAAGCTGACTCGCAGCCGCGATTACCTCAAGCAATCCACGCCTGAACTGCTGACCGCGCTGCATCGTCATCACGACACCTTCCGCGCCATGCTTCAGGTCAATCTTACGGTGCTCGCCACCGCCCACGCCGTCTCCGAGGGAATCATCCGTGGCGTCAACGGCGAAATGCAGCGGAAAAGTCTTCCCAACGGCTATACTGCCGGCGGACAACGCGCGATGCCGGGGCCGCGTCACGTCACCCCGCTGTCGGTCAGCCGTTCGCTTTAACGCCTCAAAATAAACCCGCCGGACATCCCGTTCGTCCGTACGCGGCGCTGCAAGCCGTCGTTGCGAGAAGCGTAGCGACGAAGCATCCGGACCTATTCCAGGACTGGACTGGATTGCCTTGGCCGCTCGCAATGACATGCCGGAGGCCTTCCGCAACGTCGAATGCGCGCATTTTGATTCAAATCACCGCAGCAACATAAGGACCGACTTCAGAGAGTTCCGTCATGTTCGGAACCGGAGGGTTGGGGTTTGACTCAAGGGAAAGCCAGAGGCTGCCATGAGTACGGACTTCAACATCAAACCGGTGGGGGCATCGGTTATCGCAACATACGTCGATCCTGCGTTCAACGCAGCGAAGGCGGCTGTCCCGACGCAGCTTCCGCCCGACAAGGCGGTCACGGCGCCGGATGCCTCTCTTCAGGTGCGCAACAATCCGCAGGCTGAGACCGACAGGCTCTCAAAGCAGGTGGTGATCGATCGCGCCGCGGCTGAAATCGTCTATCGCACCGTCGACAGTGCAACCAGCCTGGTCGTCCGCCAGTATCCGGACGAAGCGCGGCTGCGCGCACGCGCCTATCTGCGGGCGATGGACATTGCTCGCGAAGACGGCATGCGCCGGAATACCGATCTGAGAATCTGAAAGCCCGGGCAATGTCGCGTCACGGCCGACCGTAACGATCAGCTCTGCTTGGCGTAAGCCGTCTCAAGCGATTGCCCGCCGGTAACTGCGTTGGTCATCACGGTCTTGATCTGTGCCGTGCCCTGCTTCGTCAGCATGAACTTCGAGTCTCCGACCCGGAACGAATTGTCACGGATCAGGACCTCCTGATACTTCATCGTAGCGCCGCTCTGGTACCGGACCTTGGCGCGGAAGCCGACGACGTTGGATACCTGGATGCTGAACGACTCGTTGTTGGCATACTTGCCGGTCCAGTTGCCTTCGTAGCTCGCGGCATCGACCGGCACATAGGGGCCTTTCGAGTAGTTGACGTTCGCGCCAACCGCCACGTAGTTCGCCGATATGATGCCAAGGAGATCAGCCATAGCGCGATCCGCCCGTTATGCCCGGCCGGACAACCCGGCCGCCAGGTTGCAATTGATGTCGATCAGCGGCTTGAGTTTTTCGCGCTGCGGATTGAGCTGCAACTCCATCGTCTGAGTCATGACGAAGGTGCCGATGTTGACGATGTTCTGACGAACCTCGACGGGCTGCGGATTTTCGTCGCTGGTGACCGCGCTCAGCAGGATCGCCCAGAGCTTCCGGTTGAACAGCAGCGCCGCGGCGAACTCATCGTCGGTGCGGCCGAGGTTGCTGACGATATCCTGGAGCTTGTTCGCCGCCTTCAACAAAGCTTGCGCTTCGATCTCGCGAGGAGATGCTGTCGTTTGAGCAGTTCGTGCGTAAGCCTGGGCAGCGTTAGACATTCATCACCTCGACAGGAGTTCTTCTTCGCGCTTCATCAGTTTCCTGATTTCTCTTAGAGCTTTGTAAAGATAACCGTTTAAAATATGATTACTTGCGGCTTCAATGTGTTCGCGGGAACTGGGCACCGCCTCAAGCATGTCGCGGACGAAACCGAGATAAAGCTCCTGATATTTTGGAATATCGTCCTCGAGATACATCTGTTGAACGCAGAGATAAATTCGTTTGACCGGTGTATTCGCGGTCTCGGCCGTCAGAATGTCCTTTTCGCGCAGGATCGGCGTGTCGCCATCGATCAGAAACGTCGCCCGCGCATCCGAATTGGTGATGACGCTGTGACCAATCACGATTCGCTCGAACGGCTTGAGCTCGACCCTGAGGGGCACTTCTGTGTCTCCCGTAAAATCTGCGGCGCCCGCGAGGGCAAACTACAGCTGACGCGGTTGCCGCTGGATTAATCCGGCGCCTAAGAACTATCGGAAATTGACGACACAAAGAAGCAGCGGGATTATGCCCGCTGCTCCATCTCAATTGAACGATCCCCTTACTGGAGCAGCTTGAGCACGCTCTGCTGCGACTGGTTGGCAAGCGCGAGCGCGGACACCGCGATCGACTGCCGGGTCGCCAGCGCCTGGCTGTTGGCGGCTTCTTCGTTGGTGTCGGCAACCGTGAGGTTCGCCGAACCGGTCTGAAGCACGTTGATCAGGTTTTTCGAGAAATCCTGACGGATCTGCACGATCGACAGGTTCGAACCAAGCGTCGAGGCCTGCGAGCGCAGGAAGCTGCCGGCGTTGTTCAGCGCGGTCAGGATCTTGTTGGTCGAGGCGTTGTCGATGAAGTCGGTGCCCTTGACGAGCGTGCCAAGGCCGAGCCCCGCCGGATCGAGCGCCGTGCCCGCGATGTTCAGCGTCGACTTGCCGGTTTCGTTGAACACCAGCTTGAGCTGATCGCCTGCGAGCAGGTTCACGCCGTTGAATGACGCGTCCTGCGACGTGGTGCGGATCTGGTCGATGATGTTGTTGTACTGCGACACCAGTCCCGCGCGCGTGGCTTGCGAAGTGGCATCGGCGGAGGCGCTGCCGACAATGACACCCGCGAAGGCATTGCCGGGATCGGTTGCGGTACCGCCGATCAATGCAATGTTCGACGACGCCGCATCATTGGTCGTGGTCAGGGTGATCTTACCGGTGGTGCTGACGCTGGCCTGCAGGTTGTTCGCGACCAGCGCGGCATTGAGCTGATCGAGAGTCGAAACCTGTCCCGCACCGGTCCCGAAAGTGATGTTGGTCGCAACGCCGCCGCCGGTCGAGGCGACGGTCAGGGTAAGACCGCTCAGGCCCGTTGTCGCTGCGGTGCTCGCTGGCGTTGTGCCGGCGGTGAGGCCGAGCTTGGCCAGACCCGAGCCGCTGATGACGAGGTCAGCACCGGTGCTCGCGACCAGGGTCGCCTTGCCCGCGACAACCGCTGATCCGGTGCCACTGCTATAGGCGTCGATTGCGCCGAGAACATCAGCCACCGTGCCGGTGGTGATGTCGATCGACAGGTTCCCCGCGCCAGCCGTGCCGGTGTTGCCGCCACCGGAATGAAACGAGACGGTCTGGCCGTTGACGACGATCGTGTCGCCAGTGTTGAAGGCCGTGGTCAGCGAGTTGGTGCCGACCGCGCCGGTCAGGGTGGTCGCGTTGCTGATCGGAGCGCCGGTCACCGGGGTCGAGGTGCGTGCGGTCGTGCCGGCCGTCAGGCCGAGCTTGGCGAGGCCCGTGCCGCTGGTGGTGAGATCGGCTGTCGTACCGGTGCTCAGGGTGATCGCGCCCGTCGGGCCGTCGATCGAGGCTGTACCACCGCTGTAAGCATTGATGGCGTTCAGGACTTCCTGAACCGTGCCGGTGGTGATGTCGATCGACAGGTTGCCCGCGCCCGCCGTACCGGTGTTGCCGCCGCCCGAATGGAACGAAACCGTCTGGCCGTTGACCACGATGGTGTCGGCGGTCGTGAACGCCGTCGACAGCGCATTGGAGCTTGGGCTCGCTGCGCCTGCGATCTGGGTGCCGGCGGTGATCGCGACCGGGGTTGTAGCTGCATTGGTGCGCGGGGTTGTGCCGGCAGTCAGGCCGAGCGCGGCGAGACCCGTGCCGCCGATCGTCAGATCGGAGGTCGTGCCGGTGTTCAGCGTGATCGCGCCGCCGGTGATCGACGAGGTGCCGCCGCTGATCGCATCGATCGCATCGAGGACGTCCTGAACATCGTCCGTGGTGACGTCGATCGACAGCGTGCCTGCGACCGCCGAACCCGTGGTGCCAGACCCTGAGTTGAAAGCGATGGTGGTGCCGTTGATCGTGATGGTGTCGGCCGCGGTGAGGTTGGTCGCCAGGTTGTCCGAACCCGCGCCCGCCGCACCGGCCAGCTTGGTGAGGCCGGTGATGTTGGCGGCGCCGCCGGTATCGTCGTTGAGCGTCACGGAGCCGGCCGGAGCGGCCGCGCTCTGGTAAGCGCCGAGGTGGTTGTTGTCGAGAGGCGTACCCGGCGCAGCTGCGGCCGCGCTGTACGAAATCGTGTTGTTGTTGGTGACGGTCGTGCCCGCCACCGTACTGGCCGATCCGCCGGCCGTCGCGAGCAGGTTCGCCGCCGTGACGTTGGGCAGCGCCGCCGAAACCGCGGTCGACTTGGTGTAGCCGACATTGGTCTGGAGCGCCTGGTTGGCGACCGACTTTGCGCTGTCGATCAGCTTCTGCAGCGAGGTGATGCCAGTGTTGGCAGCCTGCAGGACCTGGACGCCGTTGCCGATGCCGTCGAGCAGGTTGTTGATGTCGCTGGCGCGGCTGTCGAGATTGGCGGCCGTGAAGTAGTTGGTCGGGTTGTCGAGGGCCGAGTTGACCTTCTTGCCCGTGGCTAGCCGGTTCTGAGTGGTTGCCAGCAGGTCCGCCGTTGCCTGAAGCGACAGCAGATTCTGGCGAACTGACGCTGAGAGAACGATGTCGGACATGTAAGTACCTTCCTTGAGTATGCGAAATGCCGACGACCCGAATCGGCAGGTGCAGCATGGAGAACGGCTAAGTTCCCCAATTCTTAGGAGGCACGGTTTAACTTATGGTTAACAGCGGATTAAATTTCATCCTTTCCAAAGTCTTAATGGCGCGAAGCCCCCTGCCCGTCCGCCTGACGCACGGCGGACAACAAAAAAAGCGGCGGGGTTTCCCCCGCCGCCTGATGATTTTTGATCGGTATCGTCTGTATCAGCGCAGGAGCTGAAGAACGCTCTGCTGCGACTGGTTGGCCAGAGCCAGCGCGGACACCGCGATCGACTGGCGGGTGGACAGCGCCTGGCTGTTCGCCGCTTCCTCGTTGGTGTCGGCCAGCGTCAGGTTGGACGAGCCGGTCTGCAGCACGTTGATCAGGTTCTTCGAGAAGTCCTGACGGATCTGCACGATCGACAGGTTCGAACCGAGGGTCGAAGCCTGACCGCGCAGCGCGCTGCTGGCGCTGTTCAGCGACGACAGCACCTTGTTGGTTGCTGCGTTGTCGATGAAGTCGGTGCCGGAAGCCAACGTCGCCAGGCCGAGACCGGCCGGGTTGAAGTTGACACCCGTGATGTTCAGCGTCGACTTGCCGGTTTCGTTGAAGACCAGCTTGAGCTGGTCGCCAGCGAGCAGGTTGACACCGTTGAACGACGCATCCTGCGAGGTCGTGCGGATTTGGTCGATCACGTTGTTGTACTGCGACACCAGGCTCGCACGGGTGGACTGCGAAGCAGCATCCGAGGAAGCGTTGACGACGCTGACACCAGCGAAGGCATTACCCGGGTCCGTGATCGTGCCACCGATTGCGCCGATGTTTGAAGACGCCGCATCGTTGGTCGTGGTCAGGGTGATCTTGCCGGTGGTGCTGACGCTGGCCTGCAGGTTGTTGGCCGACAGGGCAGTGTTGAGCTGGTCGAGGGTCGAAACCTGACCCGCGCCGGTGCCGAAGGTGATGCTGGTCGCAACGCCGCCACCGGTCGCGCCGATGGTCAGGGTCTGACCGGTCAACCCGGCGTCGGCAGGAGTGCTCTTCGGAGTGGTGCCGGCGGTGAGGCCGAGCTTCGCGAGAGTGCCCGTGCCGCCGCTGATGACGAGATCAGCTGCCGTACCTGCGTTCAGGGTGACCTTGCCAGCAGCAACCGAAGAACCGGTGCCGCCGCTGAGCTCGTCGATCTTCGCGAGCAGCGTATCGACGCTGTCCGTGATGTTGATCTGGTTGCCCGTGGCGCCGGACGCGACGAACGAGATCGCCGTGCCGTTGACAGTGATGCTGTCCGAGGTCGTGAAGGCCGAAGTCAGCGAGTCGGTGCCGACGGCGCCGCTCAGGGTCGTTGTGCCGGTGATCTGCGGAGCAGTCGCCGGGGTCGAGGTGCGGGTGATCGTCTCGGCGGTCAGGCCGAGCTTGGCAAGACCCGTTCCGCTGGTGACGAGGTCAGCACCGGTGCCGCTGGTCAGCCGGACGGAGCCGGCAGTGATGGCAGAAGTGCTGCCGCCGATGGTGTTGATCGCCTGGAGGATGTCGTCCACCGTGCCGGTGGTGACGTCGATCGAGAGATCGCCGCCCGCCGCCGTACCCGTCGTGCCAGCGCCGGAGTTGAAGGCAATGGTGGTGCCATTGACGACAATGGTGTCGCTCGCATTGAACGCCGTCGCCAGAGCGTCAGAGCTCGGGCTCGCCGTACCGGACAGCGCGGTCGAAGTCGTGATCGCGGCTGGAGTTGTTGCAGCGTTGGTGCGGGCGGTCGTGCCGGCGGTGAGGCCGAGCGCGGCGAGACCCGTGCCGCCGATCGTCAGATCGGAAGTCGTGCCGGTGTTCAGCGTGATCGAACCACCCGTGATCGAGGCCGCGGCGCCGCCGCTGATCGCATCGATCGCGTCAAGGATGTCCTGAACGTCGCCCGTGGTGACGTCGATCGACAGATCGCCGCCGGTCGCCGTACCCGTGGTGCCCGAACCCGAGTTGAAGGCGATCGTGGTGCCGTTGACGGTGATGGTGTCGCTCGCGGTCAGGTTGGTCGCGAGGTTGTCCGAACCTGCGCCAGCGGTACCGGCCAGCTTGGTCGCGCCGGTGATGTTGGCGGCGCCGCCGGTGTCGTCGTTGACGGTCACAGTGCCGGCCGGAAGGGCAACGCTCTGATAAGCGCCGATGTGGTTGTTGTTAAGAACGGTACCAGCCGTACCAGCCGTCGCGGCGAAGGATGCCGAGGCGTTGTTGGTCAGGGTCGAGCCGGCAACGCTGCTGGTCACGGCAGCCGTGGTGCCGAGCAGGTTCGCGGCGCTCACGCCGGAGTTCGTAGCGCTGGAAGCCGTCGACTTGGTGTAGCCGACCGGAGTCTGAAGAGCCTGGTTGGCGATCGACTTCGCGGTATCGACCAGCTTCTGCAGCGAAGAGATGCCGGTGTTGGCAGCCTGCAGAACCTGCACGCCGTTGCCGATGCCGTCGAGCAGGTTGTTGATGTCGCTGGCGCGCGCGTCGAGGCCGGCAGCGGTGAAGAAGTTGGTCGGGTTGTCGAGAGCCGAGTTGACCTTCTTGCCGGTGGCAAGGCGGGTCTGGGTGGTCGCGAGAAGATCAGCGGTCGACTGAAGCGACAGCAGGTTCTGGCGTACCGAGGACGAAAGAACGATACCGGACATGGAAACTACCTTTCTGGTGTGAACGCAGCGTGTACAAGCGTGCCGCCGATTTCGATCAGCGAGCCGATGCACATTGGAAGCAACAATCTAAAAAGATATGAACCGGGCCCGTCCAAGTGTCCGGATCGGGCGGCGGCGGGTGCAGCGCGGTAATTCGCGGTTGCGCCGATCTGACAGGGGTATTTCTGAAAACCGGCCGCTGAGAACCGAAACCGGCGTTTACCTCGCGTTAACCATAAAGCGAAAGGATTGCCCCACTTGCCGGATTTCATTGAAACCGGCGCGCACGGGAGAACCGCCATGGCTTTGAAGGTCGAACTCAAGCCGCACGAGAAGATCATTGTCGGCTCGTGCGTCATCACAAATACCGATCAGCGCGCGAAATTCCTGATCGAAGGAGAGAGGCTGCCAGTCTTGCGAGAGAAAGATATCCTGACACCGGACACCGCCGACACCCCGGCCAAGCTGATCTATCTGGCGGTCCAGCTGATGTACATTTCGCATGATCCGCAGGAACACCACGCGGTGTACTTCGACGTGATGCGCGATTTCCTGAGCGCGGTGCCCAGCGGCGGCAGCATGGTCGAGGAAATCAATAACTACATCTTAAGCGGCGACTACTATAAAGCATTGAAGGAATCCAAGAAGCTGATCGCTTACGAAAAGCAGCTGATCGATCAGGCCCGAAACGAAACAGGCTTCAGCAGCGCCGCTTAACACCACACGCAGACCGCCATACGAACAGGCCTCCAGAAGGGAGGCCTTTTTCGTTTCAGGGATCGATCTGTTGTCGGGACAAATGCGAGACGCCTGCCTCGGAGCCTGAAAAAGCCTGTCCGCCTTACAGGAACTTCACCAGACTCATTTGATAGAGCGACGCTGTCGTCTGATACGACGCCTGCAGAGCGGTCTGGAACGCAAGGATCTTGGCGGCAACTTCGTTGTCGTTGATCCCCTGGATCGAATCCAGCATCGACTGCGCGATCGCGCCGGTCTGGACCTGCCTGTCCTTGGCCGTCTTGATCGCCGCCTGCGCGCCGGCGAAATCCGCCTGAATGTCCTGGATCGACTGCTGGCCCGGATGCACGGCAAGATTGTCGACGATCCGCGAATTCAGCGCCGTAACCTGCGCGTTTGCATTCGGATTGGCGGCATTCGTGGTTACCGCGGCATAGACCGCGATGTTCTTCAGCGCCTCGACGAATGCATGTTCATCGGCACGCGCGCCGTACTGAACGCTGATCGACTGATCGACACCGGCCACCGCCGTTCCGCGCGCCGGATCGCTGCCGCTTTCGCCGGTGTACCAGAAAACGGTATCGGCCGATGTTCCGTTACGCAACGCGACGGGCGGATTGGATGAGGTATCGACACGCAGCGGCGGTGCTGAACTGAAGAAGTTGTCCGACGCCGTGATCGCCGACGCGGCAACCAGCGATGTATTCGCCAGCGTGCCGACCGCCGTAGTGAGCGCCGAATTGAGATTGGCCGCCGTCGCGGTCGGGTCAGCGCCGATCGCGAAGCTGCCGACGGGCGCAGGCACAGCGGACGACGCGGTGAGTTCGATCGTCTCGGTCGAACCGTCGGGAAGACTGAATGTGAATCTGACCTTGTCGCCGTCGCTCGGATTCGTCGCGCCGAGAGCGACCGACATTTCCGAAGGCGCACCGGGAGGCGCTGCCGGCGGCGCGGGACCGGTGACTGTCGCGCCGGTCAAGGTCGAGGTGATGGCGCTCAACTTCAATCCAAACGGCGAACCGGCGACATCTTCGCCGATGGTCACCGATGTCGGCGACGGCGACGTGATCACCAGACGTCCAAGGGCATTGGTGCCATCGGCGTGACCGCGCTCGTCGATCAGCTGGTTCAATCCGGCCTGAGTCCCGCTGCCATTGAGAATGGCCTCGGCCGACTGTGTTGCCGGGGTATCGGTGGCGCGGCCGGAGAAAAGATAACGGCCGCCGACTTCGGTGTTGAGCAGCGCGATCGCCTGCGTGAACGATGCCATCGCGGTTTTCTGACCGGCGGTCTTGCCGGCGTTGTCCAGCGTCAGCGTCGAACCGGCCGCGGCGGCCTTGACCTGACTGCCCGCGCTGCTGATGCCTTCCAGCGACAGGTTCGCGATGTTGATGCGCGTGTTGAGCACCGTCGCGGTATTCGCAAAGCTGGCGATTCCGGATATCTGCGACCGCAAGCCTGTCGCCACGCCTGCGTCGACGCCGAGCCCCGCGTAGGTGGTCGACTTCTTTCCGGACGCAAGCTGTTGCGTCAGGGTATCGAGCTGGGTCTTGAGATTGATGATCGCCGAGCCGAGATACGATGTTCGGCCGCTAACGCCCTCGATAGTCATGAGACCCTCACAGTACCTGCATCAAAGACTGGAACATCGAATTGACGGTGGACATCACCCGCGCATTGGCCGAGTAGGCATTTTGCAGCGCCAGCAGATTGGCCATTTCCTCGTCGATATCGACACCAGACACTGAATCCATTTTCTTCTGGAGCGTGTTCAACACGACGTCTTGACCGTCGGAGAGCAGTTGCGCCGACGCCGCGACATTGCCCTGCAGGCTCGTGAACTGCTGCGTGAAACCGAGCAGCGTGCCCTTGTAAGGCGTCGCGTTCGATCCGACTCCGGTCGAGGCGGAGTAACTGAAACTGCCCGACGTCAGTTGCGACAGAATGTAATCCGAGCGCGTGGTATCGCCGGCGGTTGTTCCCGAACCGTAGACGATCAGGCGCGATGGATCGGCCAGCAATCCCGAATTGACGGAGATGCGCCCGGCAAGGCCCGTCTGCTGCGAACCCGTGGCGGTGATCGTTCCTGAGTAGATATGTCCGCCATCGGTGAACAGCGGCAATTCCGGTCCGCCGCCGTTCAGCGAGGTCGCGGTCTTCGTCACCGATGCCGCGTTGACGTCGGCCATGCCGCCGGCGCCGTCGTCGAGCACGCGCAGCGTCGATCCCGACGGATTGGAGAATTGAAGGCCCGCGCCTCCGAGCGCGGCATTGAGCTGCGTCAGAACCGACGCCATGCCGCCGGAAAAATCGACGCCGATCACCTTGTCGTTCGGATCGATCGTCGCATTGTCCTTCAGCGGCAGTACGCTTGGATCATCCACGCGGATGATTGAAATGCTGTGCTGGGTGTTGGTGATCGTATCGGTGTAGGTCAGGTTCACCACGTTGCCGGACTGAAGGCCCGACAGATCGAGATCGAAACCGGCCGGCGTGCCGGGCGGCGGAGCGGGTGTCGCCGGCGGATACGCCGTACCGCCTGTCGTCGTGTCGGACAGTGCGCTTGCCATCGCGGCTGCAAGCTGATCGACCTGCGCCTGCGCCTGCACCAGCGACTTGTCGCGCAGTTCGAGATAGGCCGCAATCGCTCCGGAGCGGATCGACCCGCTGGACACGAGATCAATGCTGCCGCCGTTCGGATAGTTGATGGAGATCGAACCAAGGGTGCTCTTGGCCGGATCGGCATTCCATTGCGTGCTCGGCGTCACCGTGCCTTGCGCATTGAATGACAACTGCGCCGCGTCGGAGCCGCCGACGAGTTGCACGCCCGACATCGTGTAAACCGAAACCTGATCGCCGTTGCCCGGCACGACGCGCACGTCCATCAGCTGCGACAGCTGCGTGATGTACTGATCGCGCTGGTCGAGCATCGCGGCCGTCGATGCATCCTGCCCGGCATTGCCCTGCAGCTGCCTGTTGATGCTGGCGATCTGGCTCAACGCGTTGTTGGCGACCGACACCGCATTGGTCAGACCCAGTTCGGCGCTGTTGCGCAATCCCTGGATGCCCTGCGACGTTGTATTCAACTGCTGCGCCATCGACTGTGCGGCGTTGATGACGCCGATCCGCGCCGACTGGGAGTCCGGGCTGGTCGACAGCGCCTGAAGCGCCGAGGTCAATGCATTGAAGCTCGCTTCCAGCGTCGTCGACGAATCCGGATCGCCGTAAATGCTTTGCAGATTGTTCATGAAGCTGGCGCGCGTGCTCGCATACGACGCGCCGGACGTCTCCGTCCGCAACTGGGCCTGGATGTATTCGTTGAGCGTGCGGTTGACACCGATGGTCTGAACGCCGGTGCCGGTCGACATCTGCACCTGGTTGGTCGTCTTGCGGACGTAACCCGGTGTTTCGGCATTCGCGACGTTGGACGAAACCAGCGACATTGCTGCCTGGTTCGCCCGCAGTCCGGACATCGCGGTTGAAAGAGCTTGGCTCAGACCCATAACATACTGCCCATCTCAGATTGCATCACGCGACGGTGCGTTCGCGATTATCGCAGCACGTTCAGCAGATCCTGCGCCATGGTGTTTGCTGTGGTGATGACCTTGGTATTCGCCGAGTAAGCCTGCTGCGTCACGATCAGCTTGGTGAATTCGTCGGCGATGTCGCTGTTCGAACCTTCGAGCGCGGAGCCGGTGATCGAACCGCCTTTTCCGAAGATCGCCGGGCCGGACTGATCGGTCACCTCGAACGCGCCGCCGTCGATGCGCTTGAGGAAGTTCGCGCCGTTGAAGGTCGCCAGCGTGATTTGCGCGAGATCGATGTTGCGGCCGTTCGAATAACTTCCGACGACGCGGCCGTTGTCGCCGATCGCAACCGTCTGCAACGAGCCTGCCGGGAAGCCGTCCTGGTGAATGTCGTTGACCTGCGCGTTGCCATTGGCATCGGCGAACGAGGTCAGGCCACTGACGCCGAAGTTGATGGTGACGTCGCCGAGCGCGATGCCGCTGATAGTCGGAGCGGCAAGGGTGACCGACGCGACCGCCGGTGTGAGCTGGCCGTTCGCGCTGAAAGTGAAGTCGGTGCCGATATTCTGCCAAGCGGTTGCGGTGCCCGTTGCGTTCGGATCGACCTGATAGAACATATTCCATTTATCGGTATGGCCGGGGCCGAGGGTCGAAGAGTCCATCTTGGCCCAGCGGAACTGGATGCTCACCGGCGAACCGGAGATGTCGTAGCCGGTGGTCGCGCCGCCAGAGATCGACTGAGAGATGAACGTCGCGGCATCGGAGCCGATCACGGTGCCGGCGCCCGGCGTGCCGCCGCCCAGGCGGTTCACGGCCAGGGGACCGGAGAAGCCCATCGCCGCAAAGGCTGTCGCGTTGCTCGAACTGACCGTGAGATTGCTCGTCAGGCCGGTGTGCAGCACAACGGAGCCGTTGTTGACGGTCGAGGACAACGCGGCGTTGCCGCTCAGTCCGTCGATCTTGTCGAGCAGTTGGTCGATCGTCGCGTCGATCGGGATGTTCGTTGCGTCGTCAACGCCGGGTGGCAGCGCTGTCGATGCGTCGGTGAAGGTGATGGTGTTGCCGTTCACGGTGATGGTGTCGCCGATTGCGAAGCCCGCCGCGAGCGAGTTGGTGTTCGCCCCGCCCGACAGCGCGGTCGAGCCATTGATCTTGGTCGGCGTGGTCAGCGCGCTGTTCACCGAGGTGCCGCTGGCCGCGTTATCGAGGTAAGGCAGCGGCGGCGTTCCGACGGTGCTCGGGTTCACTGTGAAGTCGCCGACATTGATCAGTTCCGAACCGGGAACGGACGTGTCGTGCTTGGTGGTCAGCGGATACGACGCCAGGTTGGCGCGATAGGTCACGGTGGTGGTCGGCTGGGCCGGAAGGAAGTCGCTGCCGAACTTGAGCACCTGCGGGTTGCTGCCGGTGACGTTGCCCGTCGTCGGATCGATTGCGAGGCCTTCGAGATAGTAACCGGCGCCGTTCACCAGGTAGCCGTTCTTGTCGAGCGTGAAGTCGCCGCGGCGCGTGTAGTTATCGACGCCGTTGAAGATCGGATTGTTGTCGGTGAAGCTGCCGGGTTTCTGAACCACGAAGAAGCCGTCGCCGCTGATCGCCATGTAGGTGGCAACGGCCGCCTTCTGAACGTCGCCCTGCACCGTATTGGTCGAGCGCGATTCGGTCGCAACGCTGCCTGCAAGCTGGTTGTTGTTGCCGGTCTCGGGAATGAGATCGAGGAAGCTCGTATCGATGCGCTTGAACGCGGTGGTCTGCGAGTTCGCGATGTTGCCGGAGATATTTTCCAGCGCGTAGGATTGAGCACGAAGACCCGCGACGGATGTGTTGAGAGCGCCAAAGAGACCCATTACATTATCTCCAACTTCGATCCGGGCGGCCTACCGGTGCCCAACATTCACGGCCGCATTCGAAGAAGAGATCGCAAACACTGTGCCAACAGCAATAATTTCGTAAAATCAGCAACTTAAAAGAAATGCCCCGGCCAAATGACCGGGGCACAATTGCCTAGCGGGCAAGAATTGCCGCGCGTATCAGGTCGACGAGCCGTCCGCAGGCTTGAAGGTCAGCGCCAGTCCGTTCATGCAGTAGCGCAGTCCGGTCGGCTTCGGACCATCGTCGAACACATGGCCGAGGTGGCCACCGCAGCGCCGGCACAGGGTTTCGGTCCGCACCATCATCAAGGTGCGATCGGACTTCTCGACAATGGCGTTCGGCAGCGCCTGATAGAAGCTCGGCCAGCCGGTGCCGCTCTCGAACTTCGTCTCCGAGGCAAACAGCGGCAGATCGCAACCGGCGCAGGCAAAGGTTCCCTTGCGCTTTTCCTTGTTCAGCGGGCTTGTGAACGGACGCTCGGTTCCAGCCTCGCGCAGCACATTGTATTGAGCCGCGCTCAGTTGCTTGCGCCACTCCTCCGGCGTCTTCTCGATCTCGAATTTTGCGGCGGATTTCTCGCCCGCATTGGCGCTGCCGCCGAGGCCGAGCCATCGGAATGCGGAGAATGCGGCGAGACTCATCGTGGATGCGAGCAGGATACGGCGGTCGATCATCGTCAAAGCTCCGTGCAAATCGGAAAACAGGCTGTCCATCACGATCTACGATCCCTGTCGGGGAAAGTTACAGCATCGGCCCCGCATCAGGCTCACTTTCCCGCGAGGCGGCCAGCTTTTGCGGCCCGCCTGCTCCGAATAACCCCGACGCCGATCGGTTATTTCACCCGATTTCGTCGCTAGGCGCCGCCCGAACCCCGACGATCCTCATGCATCGCCGACGATGCGTGCCGCCGCGCGACCGAGGCCTGCGCCCTGGCCGATGCGATCCGCGCCTCCCTGGCATATTCCCGCGCCTGTTCCCGGCTGCGCGCGCGCTCGCGGAAACGCGACAGAGCACCGGCGGCGGCGGAATGCCCGCGCGACCACAGATCGATCGCCTGCCCCGCGATGCGTCCGGCCGATCCGCCGGCCCAGACCAGTTCGAACGGCGAGAACAGCCGCCATCGATCATCGCCCGAATGAATGCTGCGCGCCAGAAGCTGGCCGCCCATTGCCGTCGTATTCAGTCCCTGACGGCCGAAGCCGCTGAGAATCCAGAGACCCGGTTGAACTTCGCCAATCTGCGGCATGCCATGCACGGTCTGGCCGAACATCCCGCCCCACGTGTCCGCGATCTTGACCGGGCCGAGCCTCGGAAAAATCGCGGCGATGCGGCTCTGGATGCGCTTTGCATAGCGTCGCGGATCGCCCTGCCATGTCGTTTCGGGACTGGACCACAGCAACCGGTCGCCATCGACGATGCGAAAATGATCGATGCCGTGGGTATCGCTCACCGATCCCAGAAACGTCGCCGCGCCGGCGAGACGTTCACCGAGCGGCTCCGTCAGCCCGGCGTAACGCCAGGTCGGCAGCAACGTCGCGGCAAGACGGCGGCTGGGCGCGCCGATATGCGCGTTGCCGGCGAGCACGACGTGAGAGCAGCGCAGTTTTGCCGACGGCGTAAAGACGCGCTTGCGGATACCGGCAGGATCGATGCCGACCACCGGGGTGTCCTCGAAGATCCGCACGCCCTCGCTTTCCGCGAGCGCCGCGAGGCCATGAACGTATCTCCGCGCATCGATCTGGAACGCTTTGGGAAAATGAATCGCGTGGAAGTACCGATCCGTCTTCAGCACCTCGCGGACGCGATCGGTCTGCCAGCCTTCGACCTCGGTGCCGAAATCCTCTCCGAGAGTCTGCAACCGGCTGATCAGTTCATCACCGGCATCGACTCTTGAAACCTCGAGCGCGCCGTCCGTCAGCGCGACGTCCGGCATGCGGGCTGCGGTGGCGCGGACATAATTCGCGCCATCCTGCGCAAGGGTCCACAGATGACGCGCATCCTCGAAACCGACGCGTTCGATCAGGTCGGAAGCAGCGACGCCGTATCCGGGCATCACGGTTCCGAGATTGTGGCCGGACGCGTTCCAGCCGATGCTGCGGCCTTCGAGTACCGCCACGCTGGCGCCGCCCCGCACCGATTCAAGCGCCATGGTCAGGCCGGCCAGCCCGCCGCCTATGACGCAGATGTCGACATCGAGATCGAATGTCAGCCCCTGACGGCTGAACGCATCGGCCGGGGGATTTGCAGAAGAGTCTTCCATGCCGATTGTTCCGGAAAGCGCAGGCCGTGACGGTTTGTTTTCTGGGTGTAACGGCACTCGCGCCCGCCACAGGTTCTACGTAAGCTTGTACACTATTCCGGCCCGTGCCCTAGTGTCCGAAATCCGAAGCTGACAACGTTTTCCTACACAACGTTTTCCTACAATGAGATCGCGACATGCGCCGCCTGATCCTGCTCCGCCACGCCAAGACCGAGCGGGACGCCCCGTCGGGCAAGGACCAGGATCGCCGCCTCGACGAACGCGGCCGCAACGACAGTGTGGAGATCGGCCGATGGCTCACGCTCCAGGATTATCGCCCCGACCTTGTGCTGGTCTCGACTGCAACGCGCACGCAGCAAACCTGGGACCTGCTTCGCGCCACGATGCCGTCCGCACAGGTCGAACATTTGCCGGAACTGTACGGGGCCGATCCGTCCGAACTGCTGAGAGCCATTCACGACGCGGCGAAAGCGGACCCGCAGTGCCTGATGATCCTCGCGCATAATCCGGGGCTGCATGAGCTGGCGCTGGCGCTCGTGGACAGCGGCGACACCGCCGGGCGGCGAGCGCTGGACGCCAACCTGCCGACGGCTGGCGTCGTCGTGATCGACTTCAAAATTGACGACTGGGACGATGTCCGCTTCCGCAGTGGACGGCTCGAGCGCTTCGCCAGCCCCAAGCTCCTGAGAGAGTGGTCGGACGGGGCATGATCCCGAAAAGTGGGGACCGGTTTCCGGATCGGATCATCACCGGCTGAAAATCAGCCGCGCCACTCGAGCGCTCGGCTTCACGACCTTGCATCTTGCCGCCAACGACTTCATCGTAAGTGATCCATCGAGCGGAGAGACCGATGTTCCAGTCCATCCTCGTCCCCATCGACCTTGCCGATACCGATCTTGCGAAGCCGGCCATCGAGACGGCGGCCTCGTTATCGAAATCCTCAGGCGGCACTGTGCGGCTGGTCAATGTGATGCCGATGACACCCGTGATGCTGGCGGAATATGTCCCGCCCGATTTCGATGTCCAGCAACGCCAGTCGTCGGAGGAGGCACTGGCGATCGTTGCCCGCGAATCCGGAATCGAGAGCCGGCGCATCTCGGTGACCGTGCGGCAGGGCGGAATCTATCACGAGGTGCTCGAAGAAGCCGCCGACATCGGTGCCGATCTGATCGTAATGACATCGCACCGGCCCTCGATGCAGAGTTATTTTCTCGGTTCGAATGCCGGCCATGTCGTGCGCTATGCAAAATGCTCGGTGCTTGTGGTACGGCATTAAGGCCGCGCACCATCACGACACGGTTTTCTCCGTCCGGCTGACTTTTCTCCGTCGCTATCGTCAGCTATGGTCGCGCGCCGCCGGAGGGTGATCCCCATCATCGGGCGGTAAGGTTTGGCCGGGCCGGCCAACGATGCCCGGCCGAGCTGACCGCTTGTTATTCTCCCCCGCCTGTTTTCGCTACGGCAAGACATCCTTCGGTAACGCGCTCAACGTGTAGCCACGCGGCCGGTTGCGGCGCATGAAGTTGCCGATCTGCCAGCAGAACAACGCCGCGAATCCGACCAGAAACAGCGCCCCGCCGAATTCACCCGTGATGAGTGCGCGGATCAGCAATCCCAGCATCGCAACGCCGACAAGCGCCACCGCAAACAATCCGCCCAGATAGATCGTCGGGTTGATGCCGACAACGAGCACCGCGTTGCTTCCAATTTCGGCGAGGCGCCGGTGCAACTCGACGATGAACGCGCGGTAGCCGTTATCCTGCGGCGACATCAGCGCGACGGTGTGCCAGGTTGTCGAATAAATCGTGACGCGCTCACCGCGCGTGTCCTCGATGTCGGCGCGAAACCGCCGCGACTGCATCGACACCGGACGGTACGACAGGCGGATGGCCGCGATCTTCTCCAGCGGCCACACACCCTGCTTCCCCCTCACCTGCCACGACAACCCCTGGTCGGTGAGGTCGAACTGCGACGCCCCGCCCACCAGCGACGGCTTGAAGATATATTGCGTGCCGTCGCTGACTGTCCCGGAGCCGGCGGCCCCGGGGCGCGGCCCCGGATTGAACATTTGCGAGAGCATGAGAATCCTTCACTGGCGTCGCGGACGCCCGCGATCCGGAGCCGGCTTGCGCGGCAACCGGCCGTCATTCTACAAGTCATAGCAGCCTGCCGCACCCGGACGAAATACCCTGATGGCCACCAAGCCCGCCTATTTCTCCCGCCACATCGTCCTCGCCGGATCGGTCCTGTTCGGCGTGCTGCTCGCGCTCGGCATCCACATCATTATCCAGCGCTTCAATCTCAATCTCGGCGATCTCTGGCGCAGCGACATTCCGGAACTGATCCCCGCGCGGGCGGCGCTCGCGTGGTGGCTGATCGGCACCGTGGCGTTTCTCGCGGGCTTCATTTCAGCATTGCTGATGAACAGCGCGGTCTCGGGCCGGATCTCGCTGCGGCTGCGTCAATTCCTGATTGCCGTCGGCGTCATCATGCTGGCGGCCGCAGGTCAGGCCGCGGCTGCGCCCAGTCCGATTCCCACGATGTCCGGCGCGCTCGCCGGTCTCGCCGCGCTTGGTCTTGGCGCGGTGATGTCGCTCTGCGGCGCGCAGTTCGCCTTGCGTGAAAGGTGATGCTGGTCGTGCAAACGCCGCGCGGCTTGCACCGGCGCGGCGTTTTGCCTCACGATCTTAACGACCGCACGAAGCGACGAACTAGCTGGCGGCCTTGAGGTTGATTCCGCTTTCGGCCAGCTGGGTCAGCTTCCGGTCGGTCTCCTTTTCCTCGTCGAGAGTCTTTTGCAACACCGCCGCGCAATCGTTGCGGCCGAGCCGCTTCGCCCACGTCACCAGCGTGCCGTAACGCGTGATCTCGTAATGTTCGGCGGCCTGCGCCGCGTTGATCAACGCCGCGTCGAGCACTTCCTTGTCCGCGACTTCACCGGCGACTTCGTCGGCCTCCTTGATGATGCCGTCGATCGCCGGACAGGTCACCGCCTTGGGTTCGACGCCGTGCATCTGAAACACCTGCTCCAGCCGGGTGACGTGAGTCTTGGTTTGTTCAAGGTGACCGAGAAAATCCTGCTTGAGCTGATTGTCATTGGCTTTTTCAGCGAGTTTCGGAATCGCCTTCACCAATTGCTTCTCGGCGTAATAAACGTCCTGAAGCTGATGCACGAACAGATCGTCCAGCGTCTTGATATCTTTTGTAAACAGTCCCATCGCCGTATCCTTAGCTTGTGCGAATTTGCTCTTGCAATGACGACGCCGTCCATTGCGACGGTTCGCCAATGCGCTTGAAACGTCCAATGCGTTTGAACGTGATGGCTGTCTAACGGCATGACCTTGCCGATGTTCCTGAAAATCCGGCGCAAGGAAATGATGGGCCCGACTGAACGGACCGGCGGCCGGCCTTTCAAACACCGGTTTCATCCCCACATGGGGGTGACCGGATCATCGCAGAGCCGGCCCCAATATGAAGCGCAGATGACGGCCTTCCACCCTGATTCTCCAGCAATAACCGCTATTCGCGCTGCAAAACCACCCTATTTTCCAAGCGCGAGATTTCGCGTATGAGTACCGCCGCAGCCGCTTGCTCACTGTCGCCTCAATCGGCTTCTACAGGTTACGCGCCCTGCCGGGAGGACGAATGCAACAATTGTTGAGCGCGCTTGGGCGTGTCTTCAAGGAACGAATCGGCTGGAAACGGCTCGGGATTGTCGCCAGTCTCGTCATTGTTTCCATCGCGATCATGCACCTGTTCCGCACCCTCAAGGGCGTGGACACTGCGATCGTTCTGACGGCACTCGCCGAAAAATCGCATGGCCAGATTGCGCTGGCTGCGCTGTGCGTGCTGTGCGCGTTCTTCACTCTGACGTTTTACGACTTGTTCGCGCTGCGCACGATCGGCAAGATGCACGTGCCCTACCGCATCGCCGCGCTGTCGAGTTTCACCAGCTACACTATCGGCCACAACATCGGCGCAACGGTCTTCACCGGCGGCGCGATCCGGTTTCGGATCTATTCCGACTGGGGCCTGAGCGCGATCGACGTCGCTAAAATCTGTTTCATCTCCGGCCTGACATTCTGGCTCGGCAACACCTTCGTGCTGGGCATCGGAATGATCTGGCATCCGGCCGCCGCATCGGCGGTCGATCTGCTGCCCGAGAGCGTCAATCAGCTGATCGGCGTCGGTTTGCTTGCCGGCATCGCCGCGTATCTCACCTGGATCGCGACCGGGCATGGCCGCCGCAAACTCGGCAAGGACGGCTGGAAAGTGCATCTGCCGTCCGCGCCGCTCACCGTGCTGCAGATCCTGATCGGCGTCGTCGATCTCGCATTCTGCGCGCTTGCGATGTACCTGCTGGCGCCGTCCAATCCGGACCTCGATTTCGTGACGCTTTCCGTCGTCTTCATTCTCGCCACGCTGCTTGGCTTCGCCAGCCATGCACCGGGAAGTCTCGGCGTATTCGATGCCGCGATGCTGATCGGCCTGCCGATGCTCGGCAAGGAACAGTTGCTGGCGTCGCTGCTGGTATTCCGTATCCTGTACTTCCTGATCCCGTTCGCCACCTCGATCACGATTCTCGGCATCCGGGAGTTGTGGCTCAGCGTCATCCTGCCATGGCAGCAGAGCCGGAAATTGCAGCCGGCCGTCGCACAGGTGCCTCCCCAGCCGGTGAACACCAAGCAGGCCGCGGAATAATTCCGCGCACAAAGATGTGGCTTGTGGGCCCCCGAGGCGTGACTTAAGTTTCGGCTCCGCCCCACATTTTGGCCTTATCCGTCGGCTTCAAACTAGTGATCCGGTTCCGACATTTGGATCACTTCCAGCCCACACCTTTACGAATGCCGGAGCCAAAGGATCACTGGAATCATGGTTTTGCTGGTGTCCTTTGTATCCGACGTTCGCACGGGAAGGCGCTGCAAAGTGAAACGACTGTCGGATACGAGACACTAGTATGATCCAGTTGCGCGCTACCCGTCCGTTGTTGAGGGCAACACCCTTGATCGGGGCGATTTTGGCCGCTGTGCTCGGCGGCATGGTGGCGAGCCCTGCCGAAGCGCAGACGCCGTTCGTGCCGCCGTCCGTCGCGCAGCCACCCGCCGTGCAATTCAGCACCACGATGCAGATTTCCTGGGAAGTCCGTAACCGCTTCCGGCTGTTTCGCGAGGAGCGCGACTTCCGGCTTCAGGTGGAGTCGCTCGGCGGTCGCAATATCCTTGCCGCCGAACAGGCGCTGGCGACGCAGAGTGACGGCCGCGGCTGGGCGCGCAATACGCTCGGGCGGCTGTGTATCGATGCGGCCGGCCGCGTCAGCGAGCCCTGCACACGCGACGGCGTGAAGGAAAGCTATCTCACGCCGGTCGACCATCCGGTCACCGTGCGCCTTGCCGGCGAGGTGCCGGTCGGCGCGATTTGCGCATGGACCTTCGAGGACGGCGATCCGCCGCGGCAGTCGACGCTGGATTGCGCCGAGCCGATCAACCTGCGCGTCCGTTACGGCCGCGCCACCCCCGTCACCGTCGATGTCTCGAGCGGATCGGAAGCGCCGCAACGCGTCACGACGCAAATCGCGGTGCGCGATGTTTTCATCGCAGGTCTGGGCGACTCCGTCGCATCGGGCGAAGGCAATCCCGATCGGCCGGTGGCACTCTCCGACGAGGGATTCTGCTTCCGCTCCTATCTCGGCGGCCCCGCCGGAATGTATTTCCGCCCCGGCCGTGCCGGCTTCAAGGGCGCGCGCGCCTGCGACACGTCGGACGGCACGAGCCTGCAGAACTGGCAGCGCGCCGGCGCGCAGTGGTTCAATCCGGCGTGTCATCGCTCGCTCTACAGCTACCAGACGCGCATGGCGATCGCGCTGGCGGCGCAGAATCCGCAAATTGCGGTGACCTATTTGCCGCTCGCCTGCACCGGCGCGACCATCGCCGAAGGCATGTTCGGATCGCAGCGCGCCCGCGAATGCTCCGTCGGCAAGAATGGCCTGACCTGTCAGGGCTCGGTGAACGCGCAGGTCTCGGAATTGCGTGAAGCCCTGACCGCCGCCACGCGGCGGCAGCCGAACCGGACGCTCGATCTCATCCTGCTGTCGATCGGCGCCAACGACGTCGACTTCTCGGGACTCGTCGCCGACGTCATCGTCGAGCGGCAGACCGAACGTTCGCTGTCACGGCGAACCGGCGTGCTCAGCTCTGTGGATGAGGCGCGAAGCGTTCTGCAGCGCGACCTGCCGCAGGGTTTCAGCAAGCTGCGTCAGGCACTGAAGCCCCTTGTCGGCGGCGACCTGGCGCGTGTCGTCTACACTTCGTATGCAAATCCGTCGCTCCTGAACGGCGTGCCCTGCCCCGGCGGACGCGCAGGTTTCGACATTCATCCCGCGTTCAACGCCGATCCAAAGCGTCTCGCCGACGTGACGAATTTCGTCGAGAACGAATTCCTGCCGCAGATCAAGCGGCTGGCTCAATGCAGCGGCGGCGTGATCTGCGGCGACCGCATCCGTGATCGCATGACCTTTGTCGACCAGCATCAGGCGGCTTTCGCCAATCACGGTTTCTGCGCGCGCGCCGAAACCGATCCGGCGTTCGACCGTGAATGTTTCTCGGCCAGCGGCGAGAGCTTTTCCGACGACATCGTCAACGCGGCGAACAATCCGCTGGTCTGCGGCGCCGCCGCCAGCGACTTCCGCGCCTATGCGCCGCGCGCACGCTGGGTCCGCGACGCCAACGACAGCTATTTCACCGCGATGACCTATCCGCAGGCCGCGAAAACACCGAACCAGCCCGGCGACATTCACGATGCGGTATGGGGCGTGTTGTCGGCGGTGTACGGCGGCGCGATCCATCCGACCGCCGAAGGCCACGCCGCGATGGCGGATGCGGCGCTCCCCGCCGCCATGTCGGTGCTCGGACTCGGCCTTGCCGAAAATCCGGTGACCAGCGAGCCGATCGCGCCGGTGCCGACGCAGCAGGCGCAATAATTCCGCTTACGGGCAGCTTGGAAATTCGAACGTCCAGTTGACGCCGGCCGGTGAGAAATCGAGCGCGCCGACGCCATTCAGTGCGCGCGGCACGATCTGCTCGATCACCACATGACCAAAGCCGCGGCGTTGCGGCGGCGCGACGACGGGCCCACCGCTCTCACACCAGCGCACATGGACCTTGTCACCCGCGTCATTGAACAGCCACTGGATCGAGACCTTTCCATCCGGAGCCGACAAAGCTCCGTGTTTCGAGGCATTGGTGGCCAGCTCATGAAAGGCCAGACCGAGGTTCTGCACCGCATCGGGCTTGAGAATGATCGGCGGCCCCGCGACCTCGATGCGGCCCCCGGCAGTTTCGTGAAATGGTTTCAGCTGCGCCGAGACCAGATCGCGGAATGACGCCCCATGCCAGCTGTCCCTCACCAGCAGATCGTGACAATGCGCAAGCGCCGTCAGGCGTTCCGAGAAACGCGCCTGATATTGCGCCACGTCACCGACCTGCCGGGCGGTCTGATTGGCAACGGCCATGACGACGGCAAGCAGGTTCTTGGTCCGGTGTGACAGTTCGTCGATGATGAAACGGATATGTTCCTCGCGCCGCCTCTGCTCGCTGATATCGATGTGCGTGCCGATCCATCGGTAGATGACGTCGTTGGCGTCGCGAAGCGGGACGACGCGGGTCAGAAACGGACGATACTGACCGTCCTTGCCGCAGAGCGACAACTCCATCTCGAATGCCGTACCGGTCGCGAGCGAGCGCGCCCAATGCTCGCTTGTCTTGCGAGCGACCGCGGGATCAAGAAGCTTATTCCAGTCGCGGCCGAGAACCTCTCCCGCCGGAATGCCCGTGTAGCCGTACCAGTGATTGTTGAACCAGAAGATCTTGCCGTCCGCTTCGGCCATCCAGACCAGTTGTGGAATGGAATCCGCCAGCGTGTGGAATTGCTGTTCACTCGCCTGGAGTGCCGCTTCCGCGCGCTTGCGCTCGGTGATCTCCTCGGCCGCAACATTGACGCCTACGATTTCGCCATCGCGGCCGCGCAGCGGATGCCAATAGGTGACCCACGAGCGCTCATCGACCTGATCGACCCGCTGACCCGCGACCTCGATCCCTGTGACCGGTTCTCCGCTTTCAACAATCGACCGGACGATGGCTTCAACCGAGTCGGCCAGGGCCGGAACGCACTCGCGAACGGTGCGTCCCAGATGACCTTCAACGGAGATGCCGCATATTTCCGTCAGGCGCTGGTTGATCTGGAGATAGCGGCAGTCGGTCGAGAGGAATGCCAGACCGATCGGGGCGCTGTCATAAATCAGCTGCAGGGCAGGCTGCTGGGAAAACGGCAGATCAAAAACGGGCGACGACTGTCTCCCGGCGAGCGTAGCGTGATGCGAATCCTTCGACAACGATCCCTCCTGCCAAGGGTGTACGGTTCGTCGAACGTCGGCAAATTCACCAAGCGTGTTGGGCGAGAATTCCCCCGCTCCAGTTCACCGCAGCATGAGCGCTCATGCGCGATTGATCAATCGCAACTTGTATCAAATCGGCCGGAAATCCGGCGAATTGGCGAAGCCGCCTCGCCGGACAGATACCCCAATTGGGTCAGTTCACTCCGAGCTTCTTCTGCAGGCTCGACGACGAGGTCGTGTACTGGAACACGACACGTTTGTCCGGAAAGACATAACGGCTCGCCTTCTGCGCCATCAGCGCGCCTTCATGGAAGCCGGACAGAATGAGCTTCAGCTTGCCGGGATAGGTGTTGATGTCGCCGATAGCGAAAATGCCGGGCACGTTAGTTTCGAACGCCTCGGTATCGACCGGCACCAGATTGTTCTGAAGCTTGACGCCCCAGTTCGCCACCGGGCCGAGCTTCATGGTCAGGCCGAAGAACGGCAGCATGGTGTTGCAATCGACCTTGAAGGTCTCGTTGTCGGTGCCCTTCACCATCGCGCCGGACAGCATGCCGTTCTCGCCCTCAAGCCCGGTGACCTGACCAAGCTTCAAATCCATTTTGCCCGCAGCGACCAGCGCGCGCATCTGATCGACGCTGTGCGGCGCTGCGCGGAAATCGTCACGACGATGCAGCAGCGTCACGCGCTTTGCGATCGGCTGAAGGTTCAGCACCCAGTCCAGCGCGCTGTCGCCGCCGCCGACGATCAGCAGATCCTTGCCGCGGAATTGCTCCATCTTGCGCACGGCATAGAACACCGAAGTGCCTTCATAGGCCTCGATGCCCGGCACCGGCGGACGCTTCGGCTGGAACGAACCGCCGCCCGCCGAAATCACCACGACCTTGGCCTCAAACACCTGCCCGGCATCGGTCGTGACGCGAAACAGCGGGTCGCCGATCTTCTCGATGGTCTCGACCATTTCGTTGAGATGGAAGGTCGGATTGAACGGCTTGATCTGCTCCATCAATGCATCGGTGAGGCCCTGCCCCGTCACCATCGGAATCGCCGGAATGTCGTAGATCGGCTTCTCCGGATAAAGCTCCGCGCACTGACCGCCCAGCTTGTCGAGGATGTCGACCAGATGCACCTTCATGTCGAGCAAGCCCAGTTCGAACACAGCGAACAGTCCGCAGGGGCCTGCGCCGATAATCAGGACGTCGGTTTTGATCGTGTCGGTCATGCGCGTTCCGGTGCTGGGATGGACAAAGGTCGGGGTTTGGGGCGGAAGATGCCGCTTTAAGGGGCATTGTCTAGCCAAGACAGTCGTTTGGGGGAAGCGGTATTCAGGGGACGGCCCGTCATCCCGGTGCCTGACGACGCCTTGTGAGGCGGCGGCATTTGCCGCTATGCAGGTTTCAAACGGGAGACTGAAACACGTGAACGCACCGACCCGCACGAAACCCCAGTTCAAACTTGAAAACTATCCGTTCCGCCTGGCTGACAACGTCCGCTACGGCGACCTCGATCCGAACAAGCACGTCAACAACGGGGTGTACGCGACCTATTTCGAAACAGCGCGCGTGACGCTGCTGCGAAGCGGCGATCGCGGCCTGATGCCCAAAGGTCTGAGCTGGATGCTGGTGCATCTGGCGATCGATTTCCGCGCCGAGATGCACTGGCCCGGAAGCTTCGAACTCGGCATCGGCGTCTCAAAACTTGGCCGCACCTCGACAACCTTCCAGCAGGTGGTGTTTGCCGGCGATCTCTGCACCGCGTCCGCCGAAGCCGTCACCGTCCTGGTCGATGCCAAGACCCGCAAGCCGACGCCGCTCACCCCCGACATCATCGAACGGTTTCAGCCCTGGCTGTTGCGCGCGTAGGCCTTGATCTGCAAAGCGATTGATATTGCCGCCGCCATCGTCTGCCTCTAAAGCTCCGGCAAGAGTCCGGGATAACGGGGCCGCCGTCCGTCATGCTCACTTTCTCCACCGATGACCTGCGTCCGCAGGACCGCTTCGACCATTGGTGCGAGGTACGCGGCAAAAACCTGTTCGGCGTCACCATCGAACTGGAGCGCGAGCGCCGCGCGGATTTCCACGGCCGCTTCTCCGCCGTCGCGATTGGCAGCGCCACCCTCGCCGAGATGACCGCATCGTCCTACCGCGTCAGCCGCACGTCTTCCGACATCGCGCGCGTGGCGGGCGATAGCCTGAGTATCGGATTACAGATACGCGGACCGGGTCACATGAAGACAGGATGGGACCGGGTCCACCGCGTTCGCGAAGGCGATGTCACCGTCAGCCATTCGGATTTGCCTTTTGCGGCGACGCCGGAACGTTCCGACGGCTTTCATTTCCGCGCGCTGAAGATTCCGCTCACCGGCGACATTCTGCTTGATGCCCGTGCGCATGATCTCACCCCCGAAGCGCTCGGCCGGGACACAAGGCTGACTCGGCTGATCGCGGCGATGTTTTCGGCATTGAGGAAGCAGCAGCAACACTCCGCCGCGCAGGCAGCAGACGTCAAACACATCGCGCGGCTGGCCCTGCTGGCGCGCGGACGCCTCGCGACAGGATTGCCCGAAAGCCGCGCGGCTCTGCGTGCAGGCTTTCTCCATGCGGCGCGCGCCATCATGACGCGCGACTTGCATCGTCCCGGCCTCACGCCTGCGGCAGTCGCCGCAGAACTCGCGATCTCGCTACGCCAGGTCCATGTGCTGTTTGAACCCACCGGCCTGTCGTTCTCGCGTACACTGACGACCATACGGTTGCAGGAAGCCCGGCGGCTACTCGAAACCATACCGGAACGTTCGGTTGCGGACATCGCCTATGCCTGCGGTTTCGATAGTATCGCGACGTTCTATCGCGTGTTTCGCAGCACCTTCGGCATGACCCCGAGCGATGTGCGGACCGCCTCTCTCGACGGGTGAACTTCCGTGACAACCGCACGGATCAGAAAAAATTCATTCTTCCGCATTTGAAATTGGCCATCTGCGCGCAATGAGACGACGCGCGCGCAGCGATCTGCCACATGAAGCCGTACATCAAAAAGCCCCGCACACGGGCGGGGCTTTGAGATGCTTTTCATAACGTAAGAATTACTGCTCTGCTGTTTCAGCTCTTCTTTTCATCACGTAGAAATTTCACTTTGCCGATGCGGCATCGCGCGGCCGTGCTTAGGCCTGACGCTCCGGCGTCGTCAGCGTGAGACCTTCGAGGTCGTCGGTGACCTTGATCTGGCATGACAGGCGCGAATTCGGCCGCACGTCGTAGCCGAAGTCGAGCATGTCCTCTTCCATCGGCGTCGGCGAGCCGACCTTCTCGCGCCAGGCTTCGTCGACATACACATGGCAGGTCGCGCAGGCGCACGCGCCGCCGCACTCGGCCTCGATTCCGGGAATGGCGTTGCGGATTGCCGCTTCCATGACGGTCGCGCCGGCCTCCACGTCCACGGAACGGGTGGTGCCTGTGTGATCGGTGAAGTTGATTTTGACCATGATTGTCGTGCTGCCCGGATAATTCAGATTGAGCAGTCGTATAACGGGTCAATCCGCGAGATGCTAGTGATGCAGTTCTGACATTCGTATCATAGCCTTAGCGGGCGCTCTTACGAATATCAGGACCGGTTCAGCATCCGTCCGATCGTAGCCTGGGCTTCCTCGACGGTCTGCATCAGCAGCGCAATCGCACCTGCGATGTCGCCATTGTTCTTCATGGCCGCCTCAAGGCCGAGGGCCGCTTCGGCGACCCGGAAAGCACCGATGGCCCGCGCGGACCCTTTCAGTGTATGCGCCAGTGCGGCGGCGTCGGTCGGGATGGCTTTGAGCCGGGTGACGAGTTCGCCGCTCTGGGCCGAGAAAAGCGCCAGAACTTCGGCCTCAAGCGCGGCCTCGCCGAGGGTCATGCGCCCAAGATGCTGGACATCGATGGCGGAATCTTCCGGAACGAGCGGTGGCGACGGCATCCAGTTCAACCGCTCCAAATTGAGTGACATGACACATCCGGGATTGCATGAGGGCACCGGATCAACCGGCCGAAAACACCCCCAAGCAATCACACCAATGGTTAACGAAATGTATCGGCTATTCGACATCATTTAGCCATGTTTTCGCCGCCTCGCCGCCTAGAATACCAATGTGCTTTTGAAAACTGTTGATTTCTGAAAGCGTTAACCCTTGCGCCGTTAACGATGATTAAAAATCTATTAACTCCTGCCATTTCATTCGACCGACCGAGCCAATAGGATGTTTGCGGAAGTGCGGGACAACCGGCGGGACAAATCGGCGACGTAACTTCGTTTAGCCGACGGTATCGGGGCAACATTCGAAGGCACGCGGCTTCCGCCGTGGTGCCACTTGCGGATGCGTAAAAATAAAGGCGTGCGGGACACATGGCAAAAAATCCGAAGGTCAAGGATCCGACCGAAGTCGCTCTTTCGGCGATCCAGGAAGCTCTGAACATCGGCGACCTGCCTGAGTCCGACAGCGGCCGCGACAGCCATTTGCGCAACGAGCCCTCGCTCGGCGCCGCCAACCGCGGTTCGGACCTGCGCCAGCCGGCCGACGACCTCGGCGTTTCAGGCTTCGATCGCCTTCCCGCGAACGACGACCGCGAGACCATCGGCAATATCCTCCAGGCCATCCAGAAGGGCCGCCCGCGCCGCAACGCCTACACTGTCGCCACCCTGTTCTCCGGCCTGTGGATCGCAGGCGTCGGATTTCTCGCCTTTGCCTTCCTGCCCGCGCTTGAATCGATCGCCGGCCAGGGCAGCGCCGGCGCACTGGCCATGATCGGCCTCATCGCCGTTCTCATCGCACCGCTGCTGCTGTTCTACTTCCTCGCCGGCATGGCGTGGCGCAGCCAGGAAATGAGCATGATCGCGCAGTCGATGGCGCAGATGGCCGTGCGCTTTTCCGAACCCGAGCACGTCGCCAACGGCGCGATCGTGACCGTGGGTCAGGCGATCCGCCGCGAAGTCGCCGCCATGGGCGACGGCGTCGAACGCGCGATCGCGCGCGCCGGCGAACTCGAAGCCCTCGTCGCCAACGAAGTGTCGTCGCTTGAGCGCGCCTACAGCGACAACGAAGTGCGCATCCGCGCCCTGCTCCAGGACATCGCCGTTCAGCGCGACAACCTCGTCGGCCAGGCCGAACAGGTCCGCAACGCCATTTCCGGCGTACAGATCGACCTGCGCCAGGACATCGCCCTGATCAGCGACGCCATCGCATCGCGTGTCGATGAAGTGGCCAGCAGCATCACCGGCGCGCTCGAGGAGCGCAGCGAACACATTACCCGCGCCCTTTCCAGCGCCGGCGACAACATGATCATTGCGCTCGGCGAGCGCGGCGGCGACCTGCTCGACCGCCTCGAGGAAGCCAGCACCCAGACCGCGGCCGCCGTGCTCGACGCCAGCGAGAAGCTGACCGCCAGCCTCAATTTCAAGACCGGCCACGTCCACGAGGAATTCGCCGACCTCGCCGATCGCGTTCATGACTCGCTGAACGAGCGTCTCGACAAGATGACCGGTGATTTCGAGCAGCGTTCGACCACCATCGTCGATGGCATCGCCTCGCGTTCGGAAGACATCGTGCGAAGCGTCGCGGACCGCAGCGAACGCATCTTCGACTCGATGAAGAATTCGAGCGAATCCCTGCTGTCCGAGCTCGACGTGCGCGGCGCCACCCTTTCCGAGCAGATCGACGAGGCCGGCAACCGGCTGGCCGATCGCGTGCTGACCAGCGGCGACAAGGCCAGCGAAGCGCTCGACGTCACCATCAGCACGCTGGTGGCGAAGGTCATGAGCCAGACCGAAAGCGCTCACGAGACGCTGAGCAACCAGATCGGCCTGTTCGACGGCCTGGTCAAGGAACAGGGCACCGAACTCGCGGAGCGTTTCGCGCGCGACAGCGGCACGCTTGGCGCGCTCATCACCCGCCACATCGCCGAGTTCGACCGCACCGTGAAGACCTATGGCGGCGAGATCGTCGAGCGCATGGGCGAGCACACCCAAGGCCTGGCCGACAGCCTCAAGACCTATGTCGACACCTTCGACGGCCGCGTCACCACGCAGGGTGACCAGCTTCATGCCAAGCTCGATCAAACCCTTTCCGGCTTCAAGTCGGCGGTCGAAACCCGCATCGATAATCTCGACACGTCGCTGCTCAGCACGGTCAATGCGCTCGACGAAACCGTCACCAGCCGCACCAAGGCCCTCGAGGAATCGTTCGATGCGCGCGCTGCCGCCTTCGGCGAGACCGTCAGCGGCCGCGCCGCGTCGTTCACCTCCGTGATCGATTCGCGCACCAGCGCCTTCACCGACGCGATCGACAACCGCGCCGTTGCGTTCACCCAGAAACTCGACACCCACACCGACGCGCTCGCCCGGACGTTCGACACCCGCGCCGCAGAGTTGGCCGGGAAACTGGAGAGCCACACCGCGGAGATTGCCAGGACGTTCGATACCCGTGCCGCCGAATTTACCGAAACGGTCGGCAACCAGACTGCGGCGTTCAAGGAAACCATCGACTACCGCACCACCGCCTTCACCGACACCATCGACGGCCGCACCACCGCGTTCGCCGATCTGATCGATGCGCGCACCGCCGCGATCACCTCGCGGATCAACACGGGGGCGGAAGCCTTCGCCACCGTGGTCGATGCCCGCACCGCCGCGATCACCGAGGCGTTCGATACCCGCACCGCCTCCTTTGCAGAAATCGTCGATGCGCGGACCAACGCGGTTTCCGACGCCTTCGATACCCGCACCGCGACCTTCATCGATATCGTCGAGGCTCGAACCAACGCGGTCTCCGATGCATTCGACACCCGCACAGCGACCTTCGCCGACATCGTCGATACCCGCACCTCATCGGTGGTGCAGACGTTCGACAGCCGCGCCGCGGCCTTCGTCGCGGTCGTCGAAAATCGCTCCGCAACCATCGCCGACGCGATGGAGAGCCGTGGAGCACAGGTCATGAGCCTGATGAGCAGCGGCGTCGATGACATGGCGAGCGCCATGTCGGCCCGCGTCAAGGACATCCAGAACAACCTGGAGTTCAACGTCTCCGCCCTCGCCTCGGACATCAGCGCCCGCGTCGCGCAGTTCGAGAACCTGCTCGACACCCGCGTCGAGGCCGCCGCCAACCGCGTCACCACCAGCGGCCAGCATGCCGCCGAGGCGATCGGCTCGCGTTCCGACGAACTGTCGCTGACGATCAAGTCGCGCGTCGAGGAAGCCGAGCGCATCCTGACCGGCCTGATGGCCGACACCACCGCGACGGTTCAGGGAGGCGCCCGCGCCGCCCAGCAGTCGCTGCTGTCGCTGTCGAGCGATGTCGGCAACCAGCTCAAGGCCGTGTCGAGCGAAGTCAGCACCGAGTTGAAGACCGTCTCCAGCGAAGTCGGTTCGCAGCTTCGCGGCATCACCGGCGACGTCGGTACGCATCTGCGGGATATTTCCGGCGAGGTGGGCTCACATCTTCGCGGCGTCTCCGGCGACGTCGGCACCAGCCTCAAGGCGGTGTCCGGCGACCTCGAGCGCAGCATCCAGATGGCTGCCCGCGAAGCCGAGAACACCCTCACCGTCGCATCGACCAGCGCGACCGCGCAGATCAAGTCGGCCTCCGCCGAGATCGAGCGCACCATCGCGGTCTCGACCGACCGCTTCGGCTCCACCCTCAACGGCAAGGTCGAGGCCATCACCGAGGGCGTGCGCGAGCATACCGAGCAGCTCGCCCAGCTGGTCGACAGCAAGCGCAGCGCACTGGTCGATGCCATTGCCGGAAAGGCCGCCGAGATCTCCACCACCATCGGCAGCGCCGCGGATTCCGCGCTCAAGTCGATCGAGAACCATGGCGGCGCGTTCACCGTCGCGATGATGAACAACTCCTCCGATCTGGCACGCCAGATCAACACCGCCAGCGAAATCGCGATCGGCGCCGTCAGCAAGTCGCTGAAGGACATCGACCAGACCTCGCGCGCGGCGATCGACCAGTCGCGTCAGGTGGCCACCTCGACCATCAACGAGTTGCAGGAAACCAGCAAGATCCTGCGCACGGACACGCTCGCTTTGTTCGAGCGGCTGCGCGAAGGCAACATCCTGCTGCAGGAAGTGCTCACCGGCGCGCACGACAACCTCAACTCGCTGGAGCGCACGCTTGTCACGCGGGTCGCTGAATTCGTCTCGACGATGAACGATGTGACCAGCCGCAACGGCGAATCCACGTCCACGCTGGAGCAGCAGCTCGGAACCTTCACCGCCAAGACCTCCGGCGCTCTGGAGAATCTCAACGCCCTCTCGACGCAGTTCGAGAACCATGGCCGCGCGCTGGCCGAGGCCGCGACCCTGGTCGAGAAGAGCAACGAACGCGCCGGCGACTCGGTTGCCGAGCGCAACGCCATCCTGGAATCGCTGATCTCCAACATCGATCTGCGGACCCACGATCTCGACGATCGCCTCTCCCGCTTCACCAACCTGCTCGACGATTCGCTCGCCGCCGCGGAGACGCGGGCGCGCGACATCGCGCAGATCGTGGCGCAGACCGCAGGCTCCAGTTCGGCGGAAGTCAGCCGCCAATTCGAAGCCGTGCGCATGGCCGTCGAAGACGAGCGCCGCCAGACCTCCGAAGCGATGTCCGAACTGTACGACCAGGGCACCCGCGAAGCGGACAACATGTTCCGTCAGGCCGCCGACAAGTTCGCGACCATCGTCCACGGCATGAAGCAGATGGCGTCGGAACTGCACAGCGAGCTCGACGCCACCCGCGCCGAACTGCGCCGTGGCGTGCTCGAAGTGCCGCAGGAAGCCGCCGAGAGCACGGCGCAGATGCGCAAGGTCATCGTCGACCAGATCGAGGCGCTAGCCGAACTCAACCGGATCGTCGCCCGCCATGGCAAGGGCCTCGACGTTGCCACCGGCACGCGCGGCGTTCGCGAGGACGAGCTTGCGATGGCCAGCGGCGGACGTCAGGAGGCGGTGTCCCGCCCCGCGCCGCGCCCGCGCGATATCACCAGCGCCTCCAGCCTGCCGCCGCCGGAATTCGGTCCGGCCGGTCCCGCGCCGCGCCGCACGGAAGCGCCACCGGTCAGCCCGGCCGCTTCGGATCGCGACGGATGGCTGTCGGATCTCCTGAACCGCGCCGACACCGACGAAGGCCCGCGTGGCCGTGGCGCCGCCGCGCCGCGTCAGTCCGGCAATCCGCTGGAAGCGCTGTCGCTCGATATCGCCCGGCTGCTGGACCGCGACCTCGCCGCCGAGATGTGGGATCGCTATCAGCGCGGAGAACGCAAGGCGTTCTCGAAGCGGCTCTATACGCCCGCCGGCCAGAAGGCGTTCGACGAGGTCTCGCGCAAGTATCGCGCCGACCGCGCCTTCAAGCAGACGGTGGATCGTTACATCAACGAGTTCGAGCGGCTGCTCGATGAAGTCTCGCGCGACGAGCGCGGACCGGCGGCGCTGCGCAGCCATCTCGTCTCGGAAACCGGCCTCGTCTACACCCTGCTCGCTCATGCTGCGGGACGGCTGGGATAAGCGCGGATACCATTAGCGAACCATAAGAAAAGCGGAGGCTCATGGTCTCCGCTTTTTGTTTGAGCCCGCAGGACTGATTTCCGCACCCCTCCCTTTTGATCGTTTCTGAAATCTCCAGATCGTGATCACCTCATTATTGACAGATCAGTCCATATCGGACTAATCATCGCAAATGGCACGACCAAAGGAATTCGACCGGAATGTTGCGGTGGAGCGGGCCATGTCCGTTTTCTGGCGGCAGGGCTATGCCGCGACCTCGACAGACGACCTGCTGCAAGCCATGAAGGTCGGCCGGCAAAGCATGTACGATACATTTGGCGACAAGCGCCGGCTCTTTCTTGAAGCGCTGACGAAATATCAACGCGATAGCATCGCAGCAAACATCAGCCGACTGCGATCGACGTCATCGCCTCTCGCTGGGATCGAAGCGATGGTGGCAGGACTGATTCCGGCCGAAAAGGCTTTTCGCGAGAACGGCTGCATGGGCATCAATTCGATCAGTGAGTTCGGAAATAGCGACTCCGAATTGAACGCGCTTCGCGCAGAGAGCAGCCGATTGCAGCATCGGGCACTGATCGACCGATTCCGCGAAGCTCAGGCGGCTGGTGAAATCGGAAAGACCGCCGATGTCGAACAAGCCGCGCGGTTCGTTGAGACGACGATGGCGGGGCTTCAAATCAGCGCGAAAGCAGGAGCCGGTCCAAAAGATCTTCGGGATACGGCCGCCTTCGCGATCACGCTGCTGAAAAACATCTAATCCCTACACTCATCCGGCGCGCTCTGTTGGCGCGCCTAATTATGGACTTAACAGTCAAAAATGGAGACAACCATGACAACCCAGCGACCATTAAACGATAAAGTTGCACTGATATTTGGCAGATCAAGAGGCATCGGAGCGGCCATCGTGAATCGACTGGCCGCGGACGGTGCAGCGGTCGCTCTCACTTACGCGAACGCAGCTGACAAGGCCGCCGAGGTGGCCGATCAGGCTGGAAAATATGGCGTTGATGCGATGGTCATCCAGGCGGACAGCGCCGATCCGCAAGCAGTCAGGAACGCCGTGAAACAAGTAATTGAGCGGTTCGGCCGAATTGACATCGTGGTCGTCAACGCTGGCATTTTAATACTCGGCACGATCGATGATTTTAGTCTGGAAGACCTCGATCTGATGCTTGCAACAAATGTGCGCGGCGTTTTCGTCGCGATCCAGGCCTGCGCTCCCCATCTCAGCGATGGCGGACGCATTATTACCATCGGCAGCAATGCGGCGATCCGAACAGCATTCGCCGGTAGCAGCGTTTATTCAATGACGAAAGGTGCAGTTGCGTCGCTGGTCCGAGGCATTGCCATCGATCTCGCCCCGCGTCAGATCACCGTGAATAACATCCAGCCCGGACCTACGGCGACCGATATGACGTCGGCCCATATCGATATGGTCCGGCCGCTTATTCCGCTGGGGCGCATGGGTGAGCCGGAGGAAATCGCCAGTCTCGCAGGTTATCTTGCGGGGCCTGGAGCCGGTTTTATCACGGGCGCGAGTCTGACCGTGGACGGCGGATACGTGGCGTGAGGAACAGCAGCCCGAGTCTCAACCCGTCATTCCGGGATGCGCCTCTTGGTGCAGGCCCGGAATCCATTTGTCCTGTCGTTTCTGGATTCCGGGCTCACGCGAAGACGCGCGCCCCGGAATGACGATGTGATTTATTCCTACCCCTGCAAATTTTCGTAGCCCGGATGGAGCGCAGCGCAATCCGGGGCCACGCTCGCTGTTTCATCCCGGATTTCGTTTCACTTCATCCGGGCTACGAGTCCCGAAACATTTCGTGATGGGGACAGCAATCCCCGCGCTCTGAACCGCTCGTATGTTCGTCACGTCCTGTTTGTGAGGGGCGCTTCTCGAGGGCGCTTTGAAGCGGAGCAGGATGCGGCGCCTGCGCGCGTGGTTCGCAACCACACGTCCGGGAGGCTGGGGTCAGCGTCCGGGCCAACTACGTGGCTCTGCCGTTCGCGGCTGGACGGTGGTGCGGATGAAGGCGGCGAAATCCGCTGGATCAGGGTTCGCCCGTCCGCACCCGGAAGCACGCTCCCCTCGCCCAAAATCGCCGCGAATGGAGCGCCGCAAGGCGATGCGCTTTCGGAAATAACATCGCCTCGCAAGCGATGCCGAAAGCGAAACAGTTACAAGGTGCGCCTCGCGGCGCTCCATGCCCCTCATAGTTTTGAGGGCACGAACGAGGCAAGCCTCGCGCGTGCTTGAGGGGCGAAACCAAAAGCTCACCTCGCGCGATGCGCGAGAACAATCACGCGTGGCTGAACGACAAGTGGCTTTTTGAAAATTGAATCAGCAACGAGCGATGTCGCGCACGGCGCTCACAAACGCAAATGATGTACGCCCTACCGCTGCACGCGGATGCCCAGCATCACCACCGTGGCGGCGGAGTTCGCGCCGGTGACCGAACTGTCCAGCCAGTCGTGACGCACCTGCGCCTTGAGCTGGAACGTGCGTGACAGCTTGTAGACCAGATCACCCTCGACGAAATAGCGTCGGTCGAAACGGGTGCCATCGTAATCCGAGGTGCCGGTGCCGACCTTCGCGGTGCCGATCAGCCAGCGGCGAAACGCATGATCGACCTGCAGCGAGTAATCGCGGGAGATCACGCCGGAGACCCCGGGCAGCGTGGTCTCATCGATCGAGGATGTCGCGTCGAGCCGCACCGTGGTCAGCCCGGATGCGGTCCAGATCAGCGACGCGCTGGTCAGGAGGCCCTTCATGTCGGTGAGACGCGGGTCCTGATAGGTCCGCAGCGAATAGCCGACTGCGGCTTCGCCGGTCAGCAGCCGCGAGAATTCGAACGTGGTACCGGCCTTCACGTAGCCGCCGTTGGAATCGCGCTGATAGCCGGAGCGGTCGAACTTCACGTCATGCAGCCGGGTGTCGGCAGCGACTTCGCCGAACGGCTTGAGCCCGGGCATCAGGTCGTAACTGACCCGCGCCAGTCCGCCGAACTGGTTGAAGTTGCGGTCGTCGTTGGTGGTGGTCGAACCATCGGTGAGGCTCGACCGCTGATATGTCGTGCGGTCGGCAAGACCCGCGACCGAAACCTGCAGGCGGTTGAAGTCGTGCTCGACGCCCGCAGTGCCGCCGACCGTTGTCGCCAGCGGGTATTTCGCGAGGCCCACCTGGATGTTCGGCGAGCCGGGATTGTCGGTGAAAACCCGCATTCGCAGTTCGGTGTTGATGCGGGTATCGCGTGTGGCGTCGATGCGGCCGTTGACCTTGCCGTTGAAAGCCGGCGTATCGATGCTGGTTGGCACCGGCGATGGCCCGCTGATGCCCGGCGGAAACGTCGTGCCGTAGCCTGTGAACGAGCCGCGCAGATCGGCGATCAGCGAATGGCGTTTCCAGTCGGACGCGATCAGGAGTTCGGGGGCGACGGTGTAGAAACCCGAGCCTTTCGGCTGGTTGGTGCGGCCGGGATTGGTGTTGTAGCCACCCCAGACCTCGACGGCGGCTTTGGTGAGAAACGTGCCGGTGTGGAAGCCGACATTGGCGAACGGATCGTCATCGGGTTTCAGCCGACGGCGCGCGGGCTGGCCGGGAAACGTGCCGGCGACTGACGCCGATACCGGCGCGGCGGTTTTCGCCTTGGGTGCAGCCGGCGGCGGATTGCCGGGACCGACGATCTTCGGCTTCGGTGCGCCGGGATAAGGCTTCGGCTTCTTGCGGACGCGGTTGAGCGAGTCGAAGCCGCTGTCAGATGCGCCGGATGCGGGCGGAATGCCATAGGCGGGAATCGCGCCGATCCGCGACGGCGCAGGCGCATCACGCCTCAGCGCATCATCGTCGGTTGCGTTCTGCGCGGTCCGGCGCAGCAGCGACTGGTCGCGCGGAGCAAAGCCGCCCTGCGCGGGGTTAAGCATGTCCGGAGTGAGCGACTGTGCGAATACGGTTGAGGGGGAACACAGGGCCAGCAGAACGCACACCGGCAGCACACGCCCATTTGGCGCACGCCAGCGGTGGTCCCACAACCGGACAGGTTGCTGCGAGCCTTGCACTTTCACTCATCTCCCGGCCCCCGAAAGCCACTTGGGGCCGCGCCGAAAAACCAAACAGATTCAAATAATTGCGGATCGAGCGCCGCCGCGGCGCTTCCGAAAACGCCGTTAACAGAGTTAAAACAATTATGGTTAACGCCCCGTTGCGAGGGCGGAGCGCGTCGCGTCACCGGCTTCGATGTGCTAGGTAAATTCCCCGGATCGACGCGCGCATGGCGCTCGCTCCTCGCTCAATTGGAACCTGTTATGGCCAGCTCAACATCGCGGACAGCGACCCCTTCCGCGACCCGCGCCGCGTCGGCGGCGATCGAATCCGCGCTGCGCACGCTCGATGCCGAAGCAAGCGGCGTCACCGCATTGGCGAATGCGCTGCAGGCGGACCTCGGCCCCGCCTTCGACGCCGCCGTTGCCCGCGTTCGCGAGGCCAAGGGCCGCCTGATCGTGACGGGCCTGGGCAAGTCCGGCCACATCGGCAAGAAAATGGCGGCGACCTTCGCCTCCACCGGCACCCCCGCCTTCTTCGTTCACGCCGCCGAAGCCAGCCACGGCGACCTCGGCATGATCACCGCCGACGACGTGATCATGGCGCTGTCGTGGTCCGGCGAGACCGCCGAACTCAAGAATCTGACCAATTACTCGCGCCGCTTCCGCATCGGGCTGATCGCGGTGACGTCCGAGGCGGATTCCACGCTGGGCACCGCCGCCGACATCGTGCTGACGCTGCCGAAGGCGCGCGAAGCCTGTCCGCACAATCTTGCGCCGACGACATCCTCCTTGATGCAGCTTGCGCTCGGCGATGCGCTGGCCGTCGCACTGCTGGAGAGCCGAGGCTTCACCGCGCTCGATTTCAGTGCGCTGCATCCCTCCGGCAAGCTGGGCGCGATGCTGAAATTCGTGCGCGATCTGATGCACAAGGATGCGGCGGTGCCGGTCAAGCCGCTCGGCACCCGGATGTCCGACGCGCTGGTGGAAATGACGTCGAAAGGCTTCGGCTGCGTCGGCATTACCGATGCGCGCGGCGAGATCATTGGCATCGTCACCGACGGCGATTTGCGCCGCCACATGCGGCCGGACCTGATGACCGCCATCGTCGACGACGTGATGACGAAAAATCCGAAGACCATCAGCCCCGATCTGCTCGCCAGCGAGGCGCTGGAGATTCTCAACACGTCGAAGATCACCGCGCTGATCGTCACCGACGGAAAGAAGCCGGTTGGCATCGTCCATCTGCACGATCTTTTGCGCGCAGGGGTGGCTTAAGCCTTGCGAATTATTTCTGCGGAAAGCGCGCCGCGTCAGGTTCAAGCGGTAAATCCAGCGCGTTGGCGAAATACGATACCGTCCGGTAGAAGCCGCAAAGCTGGATGATTTCCAGTATCTTGTCGTCGCTGTAGTGCGCCTTGAGAGCCTCGAACTCGGCACTGCTCCATGTCGCATGGTGATGCAGGGCGTCGACGGCCGCGATCAGCGCCTGCTCTGCATCCGTCCAGCATACCGCATCGGACGGCTCGCACACCGTGGCGCGGATCTGCTCTTCCGTGAGACGCGCGGCGTCCGCGAAGATCGTAACATGGACGCCCCACTCGTATTCGCAGCGCGTCAGCGCGCAGGTGCGGTCGATGACGATCTCCCGCTCCCGCAGCGACAACGGGCCCCGGTCCAGCAGGCTGGCGTTACGGAATTTCTTGTAGGCGCGCTCGCTGGTCGCAACGGTGCGGAACAGCACCAGCGGCGGCACGCCGGGCGGCATGATCGCGTCGAACCGGCTCTGAATCTCCGGTGCATAAGGCGGCTCTAACGGCGCGATCCGTGACATCGCGTACTCCTGTGCTACAATAACGATAGCAACATGCTACATTTTTAATAGCAAATCACAAGAGGCAATTCGTGATCAGGAAAGCACTCCCGCCGAACCGGAAACCGGCTCGCGGTTCGAAAACCGGCCGTCCGGTGATGGCGTTGCTCGACCTCCTGGGACGGCGATGGACGCTGAGAATTGTCTGGGAAATGCGCGAACAGACACTCACCTCGCGCGCGTTGCGCGGCGCATGCGATGATGCTTCACCCACCGTGATACAGACACGGCTGGCCGAACTGCGCGCGGCGGGTTTCGTCGAGAAGCTCGGCGCGGGCGGTTACAGGCTAACGGCTCAAGGTAACGAACTGCTGGGCACCTTTATGCCGCTCCACAAGTTCGCCGAAAAATGGAGCAAAGCCGGGCGCGGAAACAGCTAGACCAATTCCACCCGCAGGTTCGCGCCATCCGCCTGCACGATCCTGACGCGGCTGCCGGATGGCGCATCCGGTCCCGCGACGCGCCAGACCGTATCGTCGATTCGCACCGTTCCGATGCCGTCGATAATTGGCTTCTCGAGCGTGAGGACACGTCCGATCAAGCCTTCAGCCCGCTTGTTCAGGAAGGGTTTGTCGGTCGGCCCAGCATTTCGCCCGGAGTAATATCGCCACAACGGCACCATCGCGATCGACAGCGCCGCGAATATGATGATCTGCGCCTGCCACGACCACGCGACGCCGAACGACAGCAGCCCGACGATCAGCGCGGCGAGCCCGAGCCAGAGCATGAACACGCCCGGCGCGAACGTCTCGATCGCCATCAACACTACGCTGAGGATCAGCCAGTTCCAGGTCCCGAGTTTCGACAGAATATCCATCATCGGACGCAGTCCTTACGTCGACTTCGGCGAATTGGTATTCGGCACGGTAGGCGGACGGCGTGGTGCCGACGCCGATCCGCCTTCACCGAACGTCGCCTTGGCAATCTCGGCGATGCCGCCGAGCGAGGAAAGAATCCCCGTCGCCTCGATCGGCAGCATGATGATCTTCTGGTTCGGCGAGTCCGCGATCTGACTGAATGCCTTGATATACTTGTCCGCGATAAAATAGTTCAGCGAGGCGACATCGCCGCTGGCAATGGCGTTGCTGACCATTTCAGTGGCTTTCGCTTCAGCTTCTGCCGCGCGTTCGCGGGCTTCGGCGTCACGGAACGCCGCCTCGCGACGGCCTTCGGCCTGAAGAATTTGCGACTGTTTCGCGCCTTCCGCGCGCAAAATTTCCGACTGGCGCTGGCCTTCCGCCTGAAGAATGTCGGCGCGCTTGACGCGCTCGGCTTTCATCTGACGGCCCATGGCTTCGACCAGATCGTGCGGAGGCACGATGTCCTTGATCTCGATGCGGTTGACCTTGACGCCCCACGGAGAAACCGCAGCGTCCACCACGCGCAGCAGACGCTCGTTGATCTCGTCGCGGTGTGACAGCACCTGATCGAGATCCATCGAGCCCATCACCGAGCGGATGTTGGTCATGGTCAGCGTGACGGTGGCCTGATTGAGGTTCGCGACCTCATAACTGGCCTTCGCGGCATCGAACACCTGATAGAACGTGACGCCGTCCACCGTCACGGTGGCGTTGTCCTTGGTAATGACCTCTTGCTGCGGGATTTCGATCACCTGCTCCATCATGTTCACCTTGCGGCCAACGCGATCGAAGTACGGGATGATAATGTTAAGGCCCGGACCCAGCGTGCGGGTGTACTTGCCGAACCGTTCGATGGTCCAGTCGTACCCCTGTGACACCGTCTTCACGCCGGCGAACAGCGTGAAGATGACAAGCAGCACGAATGCAATCGCGAAAATATCAAAACCGGACATTGAAAACTCCCTGCGGGCGAATCTGAGACGCGAGGCCTGTCGTCAGTCTAGCACGGGTGCACGACAGCCGCTCTGCTCCTGATCGAATCTTGGTCGGTCTCACGGGGAATGCGGTTCGAACAGTCCGCTGAGGCGGCCTGTCAGATCCAGCCTTGCAGCTCGCGCAGAACAAGCTGGCGGATCACATCCATCCCCTCGTCGCTGTCGTTCAGGCATGGAATGGCCGAGAAATCCTGACCACCGGCGTGGTGGAAGATTTCGGCGTTTTCTTGAGCGATCTCTTCCAGAGTCTCAAGGCAATCCGCCGAGAATCCCGGTGTGACAACGGCAATTCTTCGCACGCCATCCCTGGCAAGCTGTTCGATGGTCTTGTCGGTATAGGGCTGAAGCCACTGCTGGTAGCCGAAGCGTGACTGGAACGTCAGCATCAGCCCCTTGTCGTCCAGCCCCATGCGCGCACGCAGCGCTTCGATCGTCGCGACGCATTGCTCTTGATAGGGATCGCCCTTGTCGATGTAGGACTGCGGCATACCGTGGAACGACGCGATGATCCTCTCCGGTTTGAACGACAGCGTCGCCAGATGCTTCTCGATCGAAATCGCAAGCGCATCGATGTAACCCGGATCGTCATAATACGGCGGCGTGAAGCGAACGGTCGGCTGTGCCCGCATGTCCTTCAAGGCGGCGGCGACCTTGTCCACCACCGTGGCTGAGGTCGACGCCGAATACTGCGGATACAGCGGCATCACGAGAATCCGATCGCAGCCCTGAGCCATCAGCGCATCGATCCGCGACTTGATCGACGGATTGCCGTAGCGCATGCCCCAATCGACGATCACGTGTTTCTGGTCGGCAATCGACGCGGCCAGCTTCTCGGCCTGCGCGCGCGTGATGGTCTTCAGCGGCGATTCGTTCCGCTCCGTGTTCCAGATTTTGAGATAGTCCTTCGCCTTGCGGCCCGGGCGGATCACAAGGACGATCCCGTTGAGGATCACTTGCCAGATCAGCCCCTGATTTTCGATCACGCGCGGATCGGACAGGAATTCGCGAAGATAAACGCGGACGCCTCGGGCGTCGGCGGTATCGGGTGTACCGAGATTGACCAGCAACACTCCGACGCGCGAAGGCGCCGCCTGCGTGGCCGGCCGATGTGCATCGAGAGGAATAACCGCTGTCATGATGGGTCTGGCATCGCGCTTTGCCTGAATGTTGTCAAGGCGACGGGGATCAGAAGCAGGTGACGCGTTCCGCGGCAATGTATCCCAGTAACAAGCCGACGCCGAACAGCAGCACCAGAGCGGCCGCGCCGAACTCGATGCCGCGCAACAGGACTGCTCCGCCACCGTCGCGGCCGGTGGCCATGCGCGCGGCAACCCCCTTTGCCGACACCGCAATGATCGCAATAGCGGAGACCGTGATCGCGGTGCCGAGCCCCATCAGCAGCGTGGCTGCGATGCCAGCCCAGAACAGCCCCTGCGCCAGTGCGAATACCAGAACAAGGATCGCCCCGGAACACGGCCGGATACCGACCGTCAGGATGGCGCTCAGTCCGCGTGACCAGCCGCCGGGACCGGCAAGCGCGCTCGGCTCAGGCCCGTGTGAATGTCCGCAATGCTCGTCGTGGACGTGACCTGCGTGATCGTGGCCATGATGATCATGTCCGTGATGGCCGTGGTCGTGATGGACATCACGTGCGTGAGCTGTGCCATGCGCATGATCGTGCGCGTGATCATGATGGCTATGATCATGACCTTGGGCATTGGCCATAACCGGAACCAACTGCATGGTCGGCGCGCCGCGCAGCGTTCTCAAGGCGCGAAAGAGCCCCCGGCCTTTGGCGTAGACCAGCCGCGCACCGAGCGCCGCGATCAGACTGTAGCTCGCGATCTCGATGACGCGCTCGGCACTGCACATGGTTTTCGCAGTGGCGTTCAGCAGCCATGCCCCGATGCCGACGATCGTAATGGCCACCAGCGCCTGCATCAGGGCGGACGCGAACGACAACACGATGCCGCGCCTGGCCGTCTCCTCGTTGGCAACCAGATAAGACGAGATCACAGCCTTGCCGTGACCGGGCCCCGCTGCGTGGAAAATGCCGTAAGCGAACGAAATACCGAGCAGCGCCCACACGGCACTGCCGTCGGTTTTGGCCGCACGAATGGTCGCCGACATCTGGCGATAGAATTCGGATTGCTTGGCGAGCAGCCAGCCGACGATGCCGCCGACCTGTGAATCCGGAACAGCGCCCTTTGGCGCGCCGAACGGATTTTGGGCCAAAGCGGCATGGAGAGCGCCATCGAGATAGATCGCGGCGACAAACATCAACACCACGAGAGCGATTTTATCCCATGCGTCATTCCGGGATGCGCCTCTTTGCGCAGACCCGGAATCCACTCTTCTCGGTAAAACTCTGGATTCCCGGTTCGCTCGCGCCCCGGAATGACGGAGTTCTGACATCATGGCGCGCAGTCCACCGTGATCTTGTTGGCGAACATGGCGCCGTAGTTGGAATTGTCGCCGTTCAGGAAGGTTTGCTCATTCATGATCTGCGCTTGCGCGGTGCCGTCGGTGGGGCGCTGGAACGCCAGCTTGCAGTTCGCCGGCGCGCCAACCAGCGTGACCGGATCCTTTTCGTCCAGCTTGAAGTCGATGAAATAGGACGGATCGAACACCTCGAGCGCCAGCGCCTGCGTCTTGAACGGCGTCTTGAAAGGCAGCGTGAAATGCAGGGTCAACGTCGCGTCCTTGTAGTCGAGATAGTAATCGACCGGATCGTTGAACTTCTCCTTCTTCTGGCTGCCCGCTGCACCCGCCTTGGCGAAGGTGAAGAAAGCGTACTCCTTCAGCGACTCGACGTTGGTCTGCGCCAAGGGCTTCAGTTCGTCGCGAGTATAGACGCCCTTGGTCTTGGTCTCGATGCCTTGCAGGGCATAGGTCGAAAACATGTCGTCGAAGGTCCAGGCGTGCCGCACGCCGGTAATGGTGCCGTCCGGCGCATAGATCAGCTGGCTCTTGGCGACGATCCACACATGCGGATGCGCCTGCGCGGCACTGGCGGTGACTGCCAGTATGACGGCAACGTAGAAACACTGAATGAGACGGCGCATTCCTATCCCGTCCTAGGCGGCTTCGGGTTCATTGAGCAGGCCGCGGCGGCGCAACAGCGCGTCAGGCTCGGGCCTGCGGCCCCGGAACGCAATGTAGGCATCTTCAGGATCGCGCGACCCGCCCGATGAATAGATGTCGTCATGCAGACGCTTCGCCACCGCCGGATCGAAGATATCATGCGCCTCCTCAAATGCGCCGAAGGCGTCCGCGTCCATCACCTCGGACCACATGTAGCTGTAGTAGCCCGACGCATAGTGATCGCCGGAGAAGATGTGGCCGAACTGCTGCGGCCGGTGACGCAACGCGATTTCAGCAGGCATGCCGATCTTGTCCAGCTCCTGCTTTTCGAACGCGCGCACGTCGGTGATCGAGGCCGCCGGCTGGGTATGGAATTCGAGATCCATCAGAGCCGACGAGACAAACTCCACCGTGGCGAAGCCCTGATTGAACTTGCGCGCGGCGATAAAGCGCTTGAGCAGATCCGCCGGCAGCGGCTCGCCGGTTTGATAATGCCGGGCGAACTTTTGCAGCACCTGCGGCTGCTCCTGCCAGTGTTCGTAAAGTTGCGACGGCAGTTCGACGAAATCCGTGAATACGCTGGTGCCGGACAGCGACGGATACATCACGTTCGACAGCATGCCGTGCAGGCCATGCCCGAATTCGTGGAACAACGTTCGGGCGTCATCGGGCGAGAGCAGCGACGGCTGGCCGTCGGTCCCCTTGGAGAAATTGCAGACATTGATGACCAGCGGTGCGACATCGCCGTCAAGCTTCTGCTGATCGCGCAGCGAGGTCATCCACGCGCCGGATCGCTTGGAGGGGCGCGCGAAGTAGTCGCCATAAAAGAGCGCCTTGTGATTGCCCTTAGTGTCCCTGACCTCCCAGACCCGCACGTCCGGATGCCAGACCGGCACATCCTTGCGTTCGGTGAAGGTCACACCGAACAGGCGGGTGGCGACGTCGAACGCAGCGTCGATCATGTTGTCGAGCGCCAGATAAGGTTTGATGGCGGCATCGTCGAAGTTGGCGCGGCGCTGGCGCAGCTTCTCGGCGTAGTAGCGCCAGTCCCAGGCGGCGAGCTTGAAGTTGCCGCCCTCCTCGGTGATGAGACCCTGCAAGGCGTCACGATCGGCCATCGCGCGGGCGCGGGCCGGTTTCCAGACCCGCTCCAGCAGACCGCGCACGGCCTCCGGCGTCTTGGCCATGGAGTCTTCCAGACGGTAAGCGGCAAAACTCGGATAGCCGAGCAACTTCGCCCGCTCCTCGCGCAGCCTCAAAACCTCGAGGATGATGGCGCTGTTATCGTTGTCATTCCGGTTGTCGCCGCGGGCGGTGAAGGCCTTGAACACCTTCTCGCGCAGGTCGCGGCGGCTGGAGTCCTTCAGGAAAGGCTCCACAAACGATCGTGACAGCGTCACCACCATCTTGCCCGGCATGCCGCGTTCGTCCGCGGCAGCCCTGGCCGATGCGACAAAGCTGTCGGACAGTCCCGCCAGATCGCCCTCGCCAAGTTCCATGGTCCAGTCCTGCTCGTCGCCGAGAAGATGGTGGCTGAAAGACGTCGCCAGATGGGCCAGCCGTTCGTTGATCTCGGCGGTGCGCGCCTTGGCGGCCTCGCTGAGGCCTGCGCCCGAGCGATGGAAACTGGTCCAGGTCCGCTCCAGCAGCCGCGCCTGCTCGCCCGTCAGCTTGAGCGAAGCGGCGTTGTCGCGAAGCCTGGCGACCCGGGCGAACAACGCGGCGTCCATGGAGATCGGATTCCAGTGCCGCGCCTGCTTCAGCGCCACTTCGGATTCGATCTTGAGCAGTTCAGGGTTCGAGTGCGCGCCGACGAGGTCATAGAACACGGCCGATACCCTGGAGAGCAGCTTGCCGGCCCGCTCCAGCGCCGTGACGGTGTTCTCGAATGTCGGCTCTGCGGGATTGGCCTTGATGGCCTCGATCTCTGCGGTGTGGTCCGCAAAGGCCTTGTCGAAAGCTGGCAGGAAGTGCTCCGGGCGAATCGCGGCAAAAGGCGGCGTCTCGAACGGTGTCTGCCAGGCCTGCAGGAGCGGATTGGCTCCCGGCACTTGTGCGGAGGTTGCGACGGCAGCCACTGAGGACGCTTCTGACATGGTAAGGCCTTATTTCCAGCGATTTCCCTAGTGTGGTGGTTGGCAAGTCCGCATCATTTCTACAGCGCGTTCTTTTGCGGACTTGCGAACCAAAACCACACTAGAATTATAGGTTTCTGGTGTCCTTTTGAATCCGAAGTTCGCTAGGAACGTGCCGAAAAAGCGGGCGAACTTCGGATTCAGGACACCAGCCCCTCTATACCATCCGGTGGGGCTTTTTTGCGCCCTTAACGCTTGATCGGAGCAGCGATTTCGCAGAGATTGCGGCCCGAAACAGGATCACCAAGTCATGAACGCCAAGAAGCTCGAAGCCAACGCCCGCGAAATCGCCTGGCCCAGCGTCATCACCGTCGTCAGCGCCGCCATCCTGATCGGCGCCGAGGTGTTCGGCGCGGCCTTCGCCGGCGGCTGGGCGCTCGCGATCCTGTTCGGCCTCAGCGACACCGGCGCTCACATCATCCAGGCGGTGCTGTTCGCGCTCGGCGTCGCCATCATGATCGGCTTCCTGCGCGGCGCGCAACGCGTCGAGCCTTTCACACGCAAGATCTGAGGCTTCCCCCGGCGCTTCGCACGCTCAAAACTTAACGCGCATTCATCTTTCTCAACGTCTGTTCATCGCGCGCGCGGCATTTCGATCACGCTATGGGGAAACTTGCCCTGTGGTGCAAAAAATACTTGCGAAGCTGAGTCAAAACTCATATTTCACCCTTGCCCAATTTCGCACGTGCCTGTGGTCGTGTGTCAGTCGGTAGGTATCCGGACAAGAGGCCGGACAGCCGCCAAGGGACGAAGAAGCCGAGGGTCACTTAGGTCGATCTTGACTTAAGAGGCCAGCATCTCTCTCCAGGGATGCCGTTGAAGGTGACTTTGCTCCTTGCAACCGTGACTGGCAGCCGGAGGCGAACCGGCGCACCCCGCTCTCAACGGGGGACGCGACTTAAAGCAACGACGGATCGGGCTTTTTTGGTCTCTGTTGGCTTTCCACCAGCCAGCGCGAATACCGAAGAGGCTTGTCCTTCATTGCCAGGTGTGCGGGCGGGAGCTTTCCCAACCAATCCACGGCAGCACAGTCTGGTCTGAGTGTCGGCTATCGTCGCGTCTCCATCGTGCGACATGGCCTGAGCGCTCATACCGGGCATCATTTTTTGGACGGTTCATCGCCAGATCGTTTGGCGGGGCCGTTTGGGAGAGTGCTATGACCGATCGTATTCAGGAATTCCTGCGCAACCGCCGCAGCGAGGGCCTCGACACCGAGCCGTGCCTCGTCGTCGACCTCGAAGTCGTGCGCGAGAACTATCAGACCTTCGCGAAGGCGTTGCCGGATAGCCGTGTGTTCTATGCGGTCAAGGCAAACCCGTCGCCCGAGGTGCTGTCGCTGCTCGCCTCGATGGGCTCGTGCTTCGACACCGCGACCGTCGCGGAAGTCGAGATGGCGCTGGCTGCGGGTGCAACGCCGGACCGCATCTCCTATGGCAACACGATCAAGAAGGAACGCGATATCGCGCGCGCTTTTGCGCTCGGCATCCGCCTCTTTGCCGTGGACTGCTCTGCGGAAGTCGAGAAGATCGCCCGTGCGGCTCCCGGCGCGAAGGTGTTCTGTCGCATTCTTTACGATTGCGCAGGCGCCGAGTGGCCGCTGTCGCGCAAGTTCGGCTGCGATCCGGAGATGGCTGTCGACGTTCTCGACCTCGCCAAGCGTCTTGGTCTGGAGCCAGTGGGCATTTCGTTCCACGTCGGTTCGCAGCAGCGCAAGGTGAAGGCGTGGGACCGCGCGTTGGCCATGGCCTCGACCGTGTTCCGTGACTGCGCCGAGCGCGGGATCAACCTGTCCATGGTCAACATGGGCGGCGGATTCCCGACGAAGTACCTCAAGGACGTTCCTCCGGTCGTGCAGTATGGCCGGTCGATCTTCCGTGCGCTTCGCAAGCACTTCGGCAACCAGATCCCGGAGACCATCATAGAGCCGGGTCGCGGCATGGTCGGCAACGCGGGCATCATCGAGACGGAAGTCGTTCTGATCTCGAAGAAGAGCGACGACGACGAGAACCGTTGGGTCTATCTCGACATCGGCAAATTCGGCGGCCTCGCCGAGACGATGGACGAGTCGATCCGCTACGCGATCCGCACGCCGCATGACGGCGCGGATATGGCTCCGTGCATTCTCGCCGGCCCGACCTGCGACTCCGCAGACGTGCTGTACGAGAAGGTGCCGTACCCGCTGCCCGTTACGCTCGAGATCGGCGACAAGCTGCTGATCGAAGGCACCGGTGCGTATACATCGACGTACTCGTCGGTGGCTTTCAACGGCATCCCGCCGCTGAAGACGTATCACATCTAAGACTGCTTCCTTCCACCTCTCCCGCTTGCGGGGGAGGTCGGCGCGAAGCGCCGGGAGGGGGAGTTTCTTAAAGCCCCCACCCCAACCCTCCCCCGTAAACGGGGGGAGGGAGCGAGAGAACGGGAGCCGGTCCGCCGGCTCCCATCCCGTCACATTGCGATTTTGCTGACAACACTCGGCGGACTCACGTCCGTTTGGAGTGGGGACTGACGTGTCATGACTGCTGTTTGGAAGAAGACCTCTGCTGCCCTCACGACCGACACTGCTCCGTTCGCGATCCGCGCGGAGCGTGCCTCGGACGTTGTTGCGCGTGAAGCGCTGCTGGATGCGAGCTTCGGCGAAGGCCGTCATGCGCGCACCTGCCAGCGCCTGCGCGACGGACGTGCGCCCGCGGAAGGCCTCGCCTTCACGGCGGTGCATGAGGGCCGCGTGGTCGGCACCGTGCGGTTGTGGCACGTCAGCGCCGGGGGCATCCCCGCGCTGGTGCTCGGCCCGCTCGCGGTCGATGCCTCGTGCCGCAAGCTCGGCGTCGGCGCAGCATTGATGGAGCAGGCCCTGGCAACGGCGAAGGCGCGCGGCCATGGCGCGGTCATCCTGCGCGGCGATGCCGGCTACTATGCCCGCTTCGGCTTCTCCGCTGCCAAGACCGGCGAGTTGGCGCTGCCCGGCCCGTTCGAGCGGGAACGGCTGCTGGCGGTTGAGCTGCGTGCGGGCGCGCTGGACGAGGCCTGGGGCATGATCGTCGCCACCGGCATGAAGGCACGGCACCCTCGCGCCAAGACGGACGGGAAAACCCGCCGGCTTGTGCTCCGCGCGGCGTGATCGGTCACGCTATGTACCAACCATCACGAACGAGGACCATGCTGATGCTCGTCTTTGCTTTCCAGCTTGCAACCGATCTGTTCCAGCGCTGGTGGCGTTCGCCCACGCGGCGTCCGGTGCTGAGTGCGATCCGCGTTTCGACGAGAACGCCGCGGCGCAAGTAAGCCGTGCAAACGATTGGTCTGACGAGTTGGACTTGAGCCCTCGTTAGCTGCTTGATTTGAGCGCCAAGACACGGCATTGCGTGGCCTGACCTTTCAAGGTGCTAGCCGCGCAATGCTGTTTTCATAAGGAAAGACCGATGACCCGTCGTCTGATTTCATCCGGATCGCCATTCGAGAAGATCGCCGGCTACAGCCGCGCCGTTGTCGACGGAGATTTCTGCTTCGTCGCCGGGACCACGGGTTACGATCCGGTCACGAAAGTCCTTCCCGACGACGTGTCCGAACAGACCCGCAATTGCTTCAAGACCATCGGCATCGCGCTGAAGGAAGGCGGCTTCGACATGGCCGACCTCGTGCGCGCGACGTATTATGTCACCGACGCCAAGGATTTCGACGCGGTATTCGCCGTGTGCGGCGAGACCCTCGGCGATATCCGACCAGCCGCAACGATCCTTGCAGTCTCCGCTCTCTACAAGCCCGAGATGAAGGTGGAAATCGAGGTCACGGCCAAACGCCGCGGCTCATGATGCACCGCAGCGCCTGATATCGGTCAGTCGGCGCCGGCTGCGGCATCTTGCGACCAATGTCTGGGATGCCAGAGCTTGTGAGCTGTCCCGAGACGTTTCATACTCCCGCGCAAGCTGGCTAACGCCGAACGGTCCAAGGCCGTCCGGCGTTAAGACACGGCACAATAGAGGGAGAGAACATGACAAAGACCATTCCGGCGCTCGCCGCCGCATTTGCGCTTATTGCCACTTCCACCGTGGCCTCCGCCCAGGTTCAACTCAAGGCTTCGCACCAGTTCCCCGGCGGAAAGGGCGACGCCCGCGACGAAATGGTTCAAATCCTGGCGCGCGAAGTCAACGCGGCCAATGTCGGCCTCGAAATCAAGGTTTTCCCGGGTGCGAGTCTGGTCAAGGCTCAGGAACAATGGCGCGCCATGCAGCGCGGCCAGATCGATATTTCCTCGTTCCCGCTCGACTATGCGTCAGGTTCGGAGCCACAATTTGGCGCTACCTTGATGCCGGGACTGGTCAAGAACCACGACCACGCGCTGCGCATCAACAAGTCGCAGTTCATGAAAGACATCAAGGACGTCATCAACAAGGCGGGTGTCGTTGTGCTCGCCGACGCCTGGCTTGCCGGTGCTTTCGGCGGCAAGGACAAGTGCATCGTAGAGCCCGACGACGCCAAGGGTCTCAAGGTCCGGTCGGCAGGCGCGACCTTCTCCGAAATGTGGGCCGGCGCAGGAGCCTCGATCGTCTCGATCCCGTCCAACGAAGTCTACAATGCCCTGCAGACCGGCGTCGCCAACGGCACCGATACGTCTACGGGAAGCTTCAACTCGTTCCGCCTTTATGAACAGCTCAAGTGCGTGACTGCGCCGGGCGAAAACGCTCTGTGGTTCATGTATGAGCCGCTCCTGATGTCCAAGACGTCATTCGACAAGCTGAACGATGCCCAGAAGAAGGCGGTCATGGCCGCCGCTAAAAAGGCGGAAGACTACTTCGCCGGAGAATCGAAGAAGCTCGACGAGAAGATGATCGACGCCTTCAAAAAGGCCAATGTTCAGGTCGTCACAATGACCCCCGAGCAGGCGGACAAGTGGCGCAAGATCGCCGCCAGCACGTCGTTCAAGACCTTCAGCGAAAAAGTCCCCGGTGGAAAAAAGCTGATCGACGAAGCGCTCGCCGTCAAGTAAGTGCCCGCCGTGGATCACTTTCTTAACGGTGTCCGGCGGCTGTCTCAGGTCAGCGGGGTCATTTCGACCCTGCTGATTCTGATTTCGGCTCTCGTGGTCTGCCAGATGATCTTCGTCCGGTCCGTGCTCGGCGAATCGTCGATCTGGCAAACCGAGTTCGTCACCTTTGCGCTGATTGCAGCGACCTTCATCGGCGCACCGTACATCCTGATGACCCGCGGCCACGTCAACGTCGATTTGTTGCCGCTCGTGCTCTCGCAGCGCTGGCGCGTCGTTTTCGCATATATCGCCTCGTTCATCGCGCTGGCGTTCTGCCTGGTGCTGTTCGTCAACAGCATCGACTGGTGGTACGAGGCATGGACGACAAATAAGCACACCAGTTCGATCTGGCGCGCGCCGCTCTGGATCGCCTACTTGCCGGTGCCGGTCGGCATGGGGCTGCTGTGCCTCCAGTATTTTGCCGATATCCTGGCGCTCGCCACCGGTCGCGCGATGCCGTTCGGCCTCAAACCCGAGGATCGGCTGTGAGTCCCCTCGTCATCGGCCTGCTGATCTGCACCGTTACGTTCTGCGTACTCGCAACGGGCATTCCGATCGCCTTCGGAATCGGCGCAGTCGCGTTGAGCTTTATGATCATCTTCGATGGCATGCGCAGCATCAATTTTCTGACGGAGACGCTTTTCGCGGGCTTGAACGATTTCACACTGGTTTCGATCCCGATGTTCATCATCATGGGAGCGGCGATTGCTTCATCCCGCGCTGGGAGCGATCTTTACGAGGCGCTGTCACGCTGGACGCACAAAGTCCCCGGCTCGCTTGTGGCCTCGAATCTCGGCGCCTGCGCGATCTTCGCCGCGCTGACCGGCTCGTCGCCCGCGACATGCGCCGCCATCGGCAAGATGGGAATTCCCGAAATGCGGCGGCGCGGCTACGACGCCGATCTCGCCACCGGCGCGATTGCGGCGGGAGGTACGCTCGGCATCCTGATCCCGCCGAGCCTCACCATGATCCTTTACGGCATCGCCTCCGAAACCTCGATCGGCCGGCTGTTCATTGCCGGCATCATCCCGGGGTTGCTCCTGACAGCGCTTTTCATCTCCTGGGCAATTTTCCTGAGCTGGAAGCGCGGCACGCGGCTGGTCGATCAGGATCGGATTTACTCGCTCAAGGAGAAGCTGGAGCTGATGCCGAAGCTGCTCCCGCTCATCGCGGTGATCGTCGGCGTGATCTATGCGTTGTATGGCGGCATCGCCACACCTTCCGAAGCCGCGGGTGTCGGCGCTGTTCTGTGCATCGTGATGGTCGTTATCATTTACCGGATGTGGCGGCCCGCGCAAATCTGGCAGATCCTGCGCGACGGCATGCGCGAATCCGGCATGCTGTTGTTCATCATCGGAAGTTCGATCCTGTTCGGCTACATGATGTCGAGCCTGTACGTGACGCAATCCGTCGCGGAGTGGATCGCGGCGATGGACATCAATCGCTGGGTGCTGATGTTCTACATCAACGTTCTCTTGCTGGTTGCCGGCTGCTTCCTGCCGCCCGCCGCGATCATTCTGATGGCAACACCGATCCTCGCGCCGATTATTCACAACGCCGGCTTCGACCCGGTATGGTTTGGCGTCATCCTCACCATCAATATGGAGCTTGGGCTAATCACACCTCCGGTCGGCCTCAATCTGTTCGTGATCAACGGCATCGTTCCTGATGTCCGGCTGCCGACGATCCTGAAGGGAGCGTTCCCCTTCATGCTGCTGATGGTGCTGGCGATCGTTCTCATCAGCATATTCCCGGGTCTGGCGACCTGGTTGCCAAACCGCATCATGTAAGCGTCACAGACCGAAGCCGGATGCGGGCCGCGTCCTTGAAGTGGCCCCACGTCCCATCGGCTGTCGGCAGCGAATTGACCGGCGAAGGTGGCCGCGAAGCGATTATTTGCCCTCGCGTCCGGTTGACTTTCCGGCCACCGACCCTACCTTAAGGCGATCATGTCGAACGTCTGCACCAACCACTCGCTGTTTCGCGCAGGTCGCCTCCAAACTGGACGGTGACCCGGGCGGACGCGCGTTTGCGCCGTTCCGGGTAATTTGCAGTTCGTTTCACCCCGTAAAATTGAATCACGAAAGTCGCGCGGCACAGTTGTGCCGGCGCGTTCCGTTGTGAGGCACGTCATGATGTCAGAGCCTGTTCCACCGGTCAGCATCGCGTCCGGCGATTTCAGCCGCCTGAAAAGGGTCGCGGTAGAAGCCGTCAGCAAGCGCCATCCAATCGGCCGCTTCCTGCTGAGCGAAATCGAGAGAGCGACGGTGTATGAGCCGGCCTTCGCGCCGAAACGCTGCGTCCGACTCGATGACTGGGTGACATTTCGCGCGGATGAAAATGAACCGCTGGAAAGCCGCGTCCTGGTTCTTCCGGACGGTTTCCGCAGCAGCACGCTTCATCTGTCCGTGCTCTCGCCGCTGGGGGCAGCGCTGATCGGCCTGCATGCCGGTTCGCGCATCCGTTACGTCGGCTTTGACGGCGTTCCGCATATCGCCGCGGTGAAGAATTTCGATCCGCCCGCCGGCGTGATCTCTCTTTTGCAGCGTCGGTCCATGAGGTCCGCGCACCTAACCGACAACAACAACCCCGACCGCCCAGGTCCCACAGCCGCTTGATGGTGAAGAACATGATCAACTATCTGCAACCGGAATTGCCTCCGATCTCCCTGCGCATGTGCGATGTCGATCGGCTGCGCAACATCGCCGAAGCTGCGTCGGAAAAATATCCGCAGACCTGCGATTTTCTCGCGCGCGAAATCGACCGCGCGGAAATTTTGCCTGATGCTCGATTGTTGTCGGGCCTCGTCGCGATGGAATCCGACGTCACTTTCCGCGACGACATCAGCGGCCAGGAGCGCTCGGTGACGCTGGTTTATCCGGAGGCCGCAAACGTCGATGCCGGAAAGATTTCCATTCTGACGCCCATCGGCGCGGCACTGATCGGCCTGTCAGTCGGGCAGACCATCGAGTTCCAGACCCCGGCCGGAGGTTGGCGGTCCCTGACCGTGCTGAAGGTCAAATAGCTACGATACGACGAGCGATCCCTGAACGGATCGCTCGTACGACGATTTTATGAAAATCCCCGGCGGCACAGCACCGTTGCCGTCATCCCCAAGTTGCCGTAAGTCCTTCGCGGCTGCCTTCCCCTGCTATCTTTCGGAGTTTCATTGATGACATCCCCCGTTCACGCGCGCATCAGCGGCCCGATCGTCATGGTCGGTTTCGGCTCGATCGGCAAAGGCACGCTACCGATGATCGAGCGGCACCTTGATTACGACAAGTCGCGCGTCACTGTGATCGATCCCAAGGACGAAGGCCGCAAGGCACATTGCGAAAAGCACAGTGTGCGCTTCATCCAGCAAGCCGTGACGAAGGACAATTACCGCGACCTGCTGACGCCGCTGCTCACCGAAGGCGGCGGCCAGGGTTTCTGTGTCAATCTTTCGGTCGATACCGGCTCCACCGACATCATGGAGCTCTGCAACGAACTCGGCGCGCTCTACATCGACACGGTCAATGAGCCTTGGCTTGGCTTCTACTTCGATGCGTCGAAGGGCCCGGAAGCGCGCTCCAACTATGCCCTGCGCGAGAACACGCTGGCCGCCAAGAGAGCCCGTCCCGCGGGCTCGACGACGGCCGTCTCCTGCTGTGGCGCCAATCCCGGCATGGTCTCGTTCTTCGCCAAGCAGGCCCTGCTGAATGTGGCCGCTGACCTCAAGCTCAATGCCCCTACGCCGAAGACCAAGGCAGAATGGGCGGACCTGATGCGTCAGGCTGGCATCAAAGGCATCCACATCGCCGAACGCGACACCCAGCGCTCGAAGAAGCCGAAAGAGCCGGACGTATTCGTCAACACATGGTCGGTGGAAGGCTTCATGTCGGAAGGCGTGCAGCCGTCCGAACTCGGCTGGGGCACCCATGAAAAATGGATGCCCGAAAACGCTCACACCCACGAAGCCGGCTGTGGCGCGGCGATCTATCTGATGCAGCCCGGCGCGGACACGCGCGTGCGCACCTGGTGCCCGACCCGCGGTGCGCAATACGGCTTCCTCGTCACCCACAACGAGTCGATCTCTATCTCCGACTATTTCACGGTGCGCGACGCATCGGGCACGGTCGTCTATCGGCCGACTTGCCACTATGCCTATCACCCTGCAGACGACGCGGTGCTCTCACTGCACGAAATGTTCGGGCGCGCCGCCAAGATGCAGGAGAAGCATCACATTCTCGATGAGAACGAGATTGTCGATGGCATCGACGAACTCGGCGTGCTGCTGTTCGGCCACGATAACAATGCCTATTGGTACGGCTCGCAGCTCTCCATCGAGGAAACGCGAAAACTCGCGCCCTATCAGAACGCCACTGGCCTGCAAGTGACCTCCGCCGTACTCGGCGGCATGGTATGGGCACTGGAAAACCCGAACGAAGGCATCGTCGAAGCCGACGAGATGGATTTCGATCGCCTGCTGGAAATACAGAAGCCATATCTCGGGCCGGTGAAGGGTTACTACACCGACTGGACGCCGTTGACCGGTCGTCCCGGACTTTTCCCGGAAGACATCGACACCAGCGATCCGTGGCAGTTCAGGAATGTTCTGGTGCGTTGATTGGATCAACCGCCAATAGGCAGAAAGGCCAGACTCGCGTCTGGCCTTTCTATTATTCACACTACACATACGTCTTGAGCCTTCTCTCCCGGCGTTACTTCTTGATCGGCTCGCCCATCTTTTCCGCGGGCGCGGGCGGAAGCGCCGGCTTGGCACCCGCATTCTGAGCGTCAGCATCGGGGCGCGCCGGCTCGGGTGCGGGAGTTGTAGGCCGCGTGCCGCCCGGCTTCGATTCCGCAGGACTGTTATTTTTGCCGGCCGGAACGGATGGTGAAGACCCCAACGGCGGCGTTGTCTGCGCGAACTGGATGTGATCCCGCGACGCCAGTTGCATCAGCGAAACTCCGGACAGCGTCAGGCCACCCGCAATCAGGATCGCTGACAGAATAAAGTTCGCTCGATTTGCTCGCTTCTCAATCGGAGTCATTCCGGCACCCGCTGATCGCACACTGGTAAGAGCCAACGGATTGTCACAACGATGGTTCCGGCATTTGCCCGCGTGCGCGATGTCGCACTCAATCAATCGTGAAGAAAAATGCGGAACTCGCTTTAGCAATTCCGCGAAGCCGGGCTCACGCCTGAACCGGAGACTAGTCTTTGGTGCTGACGTCCCACGTCGCATGACGGACACCGGGCCGCCGCGCCAGATCGGCGGCAACGGCATCGAGTTCCTTTGAGACAACCGCAGTGCTGACAAGTGTCGCGACGATTTCAACCACGCCTTCGGCGCGATCGGCGAATACGACATCGCTTACCGGATAATTTGCCGCTTCCAGGTTTTCAACGAGAAGATCGCGCACGGTATCCATTGATGCGGCGTCTACCGTAAGCCTGAATTCGTAAGTCGCTTCTGACGAACGCTCGTCCAACGGGCTGCGGTTGATGGCATTGACCAGTGGCCGCAGCAGCGTGTTGCCGGCGAGCACGAATACGGTCAGCGTGACAGCTTGCGCCAGCATATCGGCTCCCGCGCAGCACCCGACCGCTGCCGAGCCCCACAACGTCGCAGCCGTGTTCAGACCGCGGACATTCATGCCTTCCTTCATGATCACGCCGGCGCCGAGAAAGCCGATTCCTGACACCACATACGCAATCACGCGCACTGCGCCATCAGCATCGGCAAGCTGCATGGCAAGATCGACGAAGGCCGCCGCACTCACCGCCACCAGCACGTTGGTTCTGAGGCCAGCGGTTCGCAGACGGTATTGACGCTCGGCTCCGATCAGGGTGCCGAGAACGAACGCCGCCGTCAGACTGACGAGGGTGTCGAGGAAGTCATAAAGCTGGAAAGTCGTCAGGAAGCGCATGCAGCCTGCTTACTCACTACAGCGTGAGCAGTCCAGCATCGCCGTCCTCCGCCGCGAATGCGAGCAGCGATCCCTTTGCATTCCATGACAGCGCCGCCACCGGCTCGCCGGCGTTTCGGCGTACAAGGATTTCCGCGCCGTCCTCAATGCGCACCATCAGAACGGTGCCGTCGCTGTAGCCCACCGCGAAGACATCTTCCTTCGGGTTGCACGCCACCACCGTTGCCTTGGCTTGCAACGGCGCCAGCATCAGCGGTTCCTTGCCCATTGGACCGTCCTTGCTCGCGAACGGCCACAGGATCACGCTGTCCGAACCGGAGGTGGCGAGGAATTTCCCGCCTGCGCTCCACGACATCGAGCGCACGCGTGCGGGATAGCCGGTCATTCGCATGTGCCGCGAGTCGGCCAGCCGCCAGCCGTGCAGTGCCGATTCATGCATCGTCGTGACAAGGAAGCGATTGTCGGCGCTGAAGGTGACGCCGAGATGCGATCCCTTCCATTCGAGAAATTCCGGCTTCGCGCCCATGTTGGGAAACCACAGCGTCACGCCATTGTAATGCGCGACCGCGAGCCGCACGCCCTTCGGCGCGAAGGCCAGACCGCCCACCGTCGAGGGGACGTCGAGCGATTTTTCCTCACCCTTCGGCGCGCGGACAAAGGCAGTCTTTCCAGCTGACCACGCCACCGCACCATCCGCGTGCAAGGCGACATTGTCGATCCAGCGCCGCTTGGCGTCGGTCGCGAGCGTCTCGATGTTCGACTTGGCATCGATCGATGTCAGCTTGCCGTCATCGCCGCCCATGACAACGCGTTTGCCGTCGGACGCCGAACACAGGATGCCGCCACCATGCACGGCGACCGGCTTCGTGTCGCCGTGCATGGTGGCGAAAGTGACACTCTCTTCCGCGCCGACGAACGCGGCAACGTCGCCGAGGAAATGCACGGCACTCGCAGGCGCATCGAGCTTCACGCTGGTGACGCGATCAGTGACGGAAACGATGGAGGCCGTTTCCGGGGCCGGATTGAAGTCGTTCATCACGCAATGGTTTTCGCGAAGCCGTCGCGGATCGCCTGTTCCGGCAATTCCCGGCCGATGAACACAAGGCGACTCTCGCGCGGCTCATCCTGCTTCCATTTCCGTTGATGGTCGCCCTCCAGCATCATGTGAACGCCCTGAAACACATAGCGGTCGTCGTCGCCCTTGAACGAGAGAATGCCTTTCGAGCGCAAAATCTTCTCGCCGTCCTTCGCGACCAGTTCCTGCAGCCACGGCATGAACTTCGTCGGATCGACCGGCTTGTCGGTGCGCAGCGACAGCGACTGCATATCCTCGTCGTGATAGTGCTTCATGCCACCGTGGGAATGGCCGTGGTCATGATGATGGTCATGGCCATGATCATGGTGGTGATGATCGTGGTCATGGTCGTGACCGCCATCGTCGAGAAATTCCGGCTCAAGCTCCAGGATGCGATCGAGATCGAACGCACCGCGCCCCAGCACGTCCGACAGTTTGACCTGCGCGCGCTCGGTCCGATGCAATGTCGCATAGGGGTTGATCGCGCGGATGCGGGCCTCGACTTCGGCAAGTTCCGGCTTGGTGACCAGATCGGTCTTGTTCAGCACGATCACGTCGGCGAAGGCGATCTGGTTCTTGGCCTCCGGCGCATCCTTGAGGCGGTCGCTCAGCCATTTGGCGTCGGCCACCGTCACCACCGCATCGAGCATGGTCTTCTCGCGCACGTCCTCGTCGACGAAGAACGTCTGCGCCACCGGGGCCGGGTCGGCAAGGCCGGTTGTTTCCAGAATGATGGCGTCGAACTTGCCCTTGCGCTTCATCAGGCCATCGATGATACGCACAAGATCGCCGCGCACGGTGCAGCAGACGCAACCGTTGTTCATTTCGAACACTTCTTCGTCCGCGCCGACGATCAGATCGTTGTCGATGCCGATCTCGCCGAATTCATTGACGATCACCGCGTACTTTTTGCCGTGGTTCTCGGACAGGATGCGATTCAGCAGCGTGGTTTTCCCGGCACCGAGGTAGCCGGTCAGAACGGTCACGGGGATCTTGTTGGCAGCGGCTTCAGACATGGAATCTCCAGGCAAATCAGGAACACGCCCGGCGGCAGGGTGGCCCCTGCCCTAGCTCGAAAGCGCGCTCGTCAGCGCCTTTATATTGTGCCGGACCATATCAATGTAAGTGGGGGCAGGCCCCTTTTCGTCGGTCAGACTGTCCGAATACAGCGTTCCGCCGATATTCACCCCGGTCTCGGCGGCGATCCGCCGCATCAGCCGTGGATCGCTGACATTTTCCAGAAAAACCGCCGGAATTTTCTGCTTTTTGATCTGGGTGATGATGGCTGCGATATCCCGGGCGCTGGGCTCGGATTCGGTCGAGACACCCTGCGGCGCAATAAATTTGATCCCGTAGGCGGCCGCGAAATAGCCGAAGGCGTTATGGGTCGAGATCACGCTGCGGCGCCCGGGCGGAATTTTCGCCAAGGTCTCGCGGATTTCATGATCCAGCGCATCGAGCTTTGCGAGATAGGCGGCCGCATTCGCCTTGTAGGCATCCCCACCGGCCGGGTCGGCAGCGATCAGCGCATCGCGAATATTGACGACGTAGGTTTTCGCATTGAGCACCGATTGCCAGGCATGCGGGTCGGAGTCACCGGGACCATGATCGTGGCCGTCCTCGATCTTGCGGGTGGAAATACCCTTGGTAGCGACGATAGTAACGCCCTTGCCGCCAGAGGATTTGATCAGGCGCGGCAGCCAGCCCTCAAGGCCGAGGCCGTTGACGATGACCAGTTTGGCATCGGCGATCCTTTTCGCGTCGGACGGCGTCGGCGTATAGACGTGAGTGTCGCTGTTGGGACCGACCAGCGTCGTGACGCTGACGCGGTCGCCTCCTACGTTCTTCGCGAAATCACCGAGGATCGAGAACGTCGCCACCACGTTGAGGCGTCCGACATCCTGTGCGGAGGCGTGACCTGTCAGCGCGACAAGAACAACAACGACAATGGATACAAGGCGAAGCATGGTCGCTCCTCACGCTTCGAGATGACGGCCTGGGAAGAGCTGGCGGACCAGGCCGCTAACGCTGCCGAACAACACCGACACGACATACAGCATTGCACACACGAGAATGATCGCCGGTCCCGACGGCACCTTGGTATGGAACGACAGCAGCAGGCCTGCCAAGCCCGAGAACGCCGCGCTTGCCACCGCGATGCCGATCATGCCGGTGATGTCGCGCGACCAGAACCGTGCGACGCCTGCGGGCAGGATCATCAGCCCTACCGCGAGCAGCGTTCCCAGCGCATGAAAGCCGTTGACCAGATTGATCACGACCAGCGCGAGGAATGCCAGATGCGCCGGCGCACCAGCCCGGCTTACCGTGCGCAAAAACACCGGATCGACGCATTCGATCACCAGCGGCCGATAGATCACCGCCAGCACAAGCAGCGTGATCGTGGCGTTGAACGCAATCACCAGCAGGGTCTGATCGTCCATCGCCAGAATGTTGCCGAACAGCACATGCAACAGGTCGATGTTGGTGCCTTTGATTGAGACAATTGCAACACCGAGCGCGAGCGACACCAGATAGAATGCCGCCAATGAAGCGTCTTCCTTCAGCTCGGTGGCCCTTGCGACCAGACCCGAGAGAATCGCGACCGTGAAACCCGCGATCAGCCCGCCGAATGTCATGGCAAACAGATTGAGTCCGGACAGCAGGAAGCCGATTGCAGCGCCCGGTAGAATCGCATGCGCCATGGCGTCACCGACGAGGCTCATCCGCCGTAGCATCAGAAACACGCCGATCGGAGCACCGCCCAGTGCCAATGCAATCACACCGGCGAGCGCGCGGCGCATAAATTCGAATTCGGTGAAAGGCGCAATCAACGCATCGTAGATCATGCGATTACGCCGCCTGCGACTTTGTATCGACGCACGGCGCAGCGCCATCGTCGAAGGCCTCGCACATGTGCCGCGCGGCCAGCAGATTTTCCTGCGTCAGTACCTCTGACGTCTTGCCCCACGCCACTTTCGAGCGCGCCAGCAGCAACGTTTCGGGGAAATTCGCACGCACCAGATCCATGTCGTGCAACGCCGCCAGCACGGTGCGCTTCTCTGCGTGCCAGCGCCGCACCAGCGCAATCAAATCGGCGGAGGTCTTGGCGTCGATGGCGTTGAAGGGCTCATCCAGCACAATGACGCGTGCATCCTGCAACAGCACGCGGGCAAACAGCATACGCTGCATCTGGCCGCCGGACAGCGTCCCGATCGGGCGGTTTTCGAATCCGCTCAAACCCACAGCGGCCAGCGCTTCGGTGATCCGCGCCTGCTCGTTCTTGCCGAGCCCGCCGAAAATGCCCCTCCGGCGCCAGAGACCCGTGCCGACGAAGTCGTAGACCGAGATCGGAAAGCTTCGGTCGATGTCGGCGGTCTGCGGCAGATAGGCGATGTCGCGCGGATTGAGATCGCCAAGACCGATAACACCCGCCAGCGGCTTGAGGATGCCGACAATGCCGCGAAACAGTGTGGACTTGCCGGCACCATTCGGACCGACCACCGCCACCAGCGCACCGGCAGTAATCTCGCCGCTCAGGTGATGCACAGCAGGATGGCGGTCGTAGCCGAGCGTCACATCACGGAAATTCAGTTGCACCGACATACTCACCTCATGGCCGTCAGCACGACGGCCCACAGAACCGCGCTGATCGCCGCAGCGGCCGCCAGACGCGCTGCCAGCGTCATCCGCAGGATCGACCAATGGACCGGCTGCGCGGGATGCGGCGATGCTGGGCCATGGCTGTGCGAATGAAGGCTGTGCGAATGAGCGCCATGGGAGTGGTCATGATTGTGGGTATGCCCGTGCGAGTGGGCCATGGTCAGCTTTCCAAAACCGGTGACGTCGAGCGGTCCGGAAACCCCTCAATCTGTCCAATATGTTATATTATAACATAACCCGCGTCCATGGTTCCACAAGGCGTCCGGCCCCTATGGTTTCCCGGTGACCATCACGATCGCAGCGGCTAGGAATGGGAACGGGAGCGAGACCATGGCCCGGAACCAGACGAACCGGGCCGGCATGAAGGGGATTTCCCATAAGATCAGCCGCTGGAACGCAAACAGGGCCCAGGCAACGATATAGGCAACCACCTGGGGCATTCCGCCGCCGCTTTTGAGCGCGACCGCCCCGATCGAAAAGCCGATCACCGGGCCGCCCGGCGTCGCCGCGCCGGCAACCACCGCCGTCGCAACCCCGAGCCATCCCGTATCCGGTCCCAGCCCGCCGACGATCACCTCCGAAGGAATGATGGCAGCGATGAAACCGGACCCGATCACGCCGAGCGCGATCCGCGGCACGATGTTGATAAAATCCATTCCGCCCTTACGCAGCGCCACCGTCAGCACGGCTTTGTCCTGCCGCCATGCGATAATGCTCACGCCGATCAGCGAGCCCCACAACAGGATGTCGATGATAAGCGCGGTCACAGCTTGAACCTGTGCCGGACCCGGACATAGACGAAGCGCCCCAGCGCACCGGCAAGAATCGGCATCGGCAGCGAAATCACGACGCGCCAGAGGGTGAAATCCGCGCCCATGATCGGCATTTCCCACGCCACCGCGCGGCCGTACCCGATCAATGTCCAGCTCACCACCATGGCGATGGTCGCGCCGAAGTCCGCGCCGACCGCGAGCAACGCACTGGCGACCGGATAAGCGGTGAACGGGCCGCCCGGCAGGATCGCCCCAAACGCCGTGCCGATCAAAAGACCCTTCAGACCCGAGTCAGGTCCGAGCGATTTCGACACCTTGTCGTGAGGCAGGACCGCCGCGATCAATCCGCCAAGAAGACAGCCTGCGAGCACGCGTGGCATGATTTCGCCGAACAGATGGACGTCGTGGGCCAGAATGGCCCACACGCCGTCGAAACCGTCACGTCGCCAGACCAGCGTCGCGCTGATCGCAACGAGCACCGCGATAATGAATGTCGACCAGCCGAACGGCTTGCCTTTGCGGCGTGGGCTCGCGCCCTGCCCGTTCTCGGCAGGTCCTGTTTTCAGCGGGGGTTCGGACAAAAACGATCTCTTGCGCTCACGCGAAATGCCGCACGAGCGCGAGGCCGCCCACCAGCCCCACGATCGACAGCACCACCGAACCGAGTACGTAGAACAGCGCTATCCCGATCTCGCCGCGCTCATAGAGCGTGACCGCATCCAACGAGAATGCCGAGAATGTGGTGTAGCCGCCGAGGACGCCGGTCATGACGAGCAGCCGCCACGGTTGCGATGCTTCACCCTTGAAGGCGAGATAACCGGCAACGAGGCCCATGATCAGCGATCCGGTGATGTTGACCACGAACGTTCCGTACGGAAAATTGAGGCCGCATGCCCGGGCGCATCCGACGTTGACCGCGTGGCGAAGCGACGCACCAATACCGCCACCGATAAAAACAAGAAGATAGTTCATGGGCATTCAAGTCGATTGAAACTCGTCTCAAAAAAGGGGCCGCATCATGCGGCCCCTCGATTGCGTGCGGTTGTTACGCGGCTTTGTCGAACAAGGACTCGACATATTCCCAGTTCACTAGGTGATCGACGAACGCCTTCAAGTAATCCGGACGGCGATTGCGATAGTCGATGTAGTAGGAGTGCTCCCACACATCGACGCCGAGGATCGGCGTCGCGCCATGAACCAGCGGGCTTTCGCCGTTCGCCGTCTTGGAGATTTCGAGCTTGCCGTTCTTGACCGACAGCCACGCCCAGCCCGAGCCGAACTGGCCGACGCCGGCCGCTGCGAAATCGGTCTTGAATTTTTCGAGACCGCCGAGATCCTCGTCGATCTTCTTGGCGAGTTTGCCGGGGAGCTTGTCGCCGCCGCCGTTGGGCTTCATCCAGTTCCAGAAATGCAGGTGGTTGTAGTGCTGACCGGCATTGTTGAAGAGCGGTGCGTTCTTGCCGAACGAGCCCTTCACGATGTCTTCAAGGGACTTGCCCTCGAACTCGGTGCCTTTCAGCAGATTGTTGCCGTTGGTCACGTAAGCCTGGTGATGCTTGTCGTGATGATATTCCAGCGTCTCCTTGGACATGTGGGGCTGGAGGGCATCGTAGGCATAAGGCAGATTCGGGAGCGTGAAGGTCATGGGTCTACTTCCGGAAATTGTGGGTGACGAGGTGTCAACGCGGCGCACTATAGAAGGTTTCCCGGGGAGGGAAACAGATATGCCGCGCGGAAATGTATGGCCCCGGCGCCGCCTGTCGCGGGGCAGCATTTTGGCTGGCGCACTTTGGGCCGCTTCTTAAGCCGCCCTTGGCAGCGCACCGGCCATGTCGTCCTTGGCTTTCGGCGGACGCACATTCATCAGCATCTGGAACGATCCTGCGATCATTCCGATAATGACTGCCCCCTTCCAGGCCATGTCATAACTGCCGAGGTGATCAAAAATCAGCCCGCTGCCCCATGCGCCAATGAAAGACCCTACCTGATGGCTGAAGAAGGCGATGCCGGTCAGGGTCGCCATGTAGCGAAGTCCGAACAATTGCGCGACGAGGCCGTTCACCAGCGGAATAACCCCGAGCCAGAGCGATCCCATGACCGCGGCAAAGATCAGCGTCGAAGCAGGCGTAGCGGGCAGGATAAAATACACCGCGATCGCCAGCGACCGCACGATGTAAATACCGCCCAGCAACAACTGCTTGGGATAACGTCCTCCGAGCCAGCCGAACAGATACGACCCGAACACGTTGAAAAGCCCGATCAGCGCCAGCGCCGACGCGCCGAGCGAAGGATCAAGACCGCAAATGGCAAGATAATTCGGCAGATGTGTCGTGATGAAGACAAGCTGGAGTCCGCATACAAAGAAGGCCAGAGCCATAATCACGTAGCCCGAATGTCCCAGCGCCGACTGGACCACCGCGCCAAGCGACTGATTGAGTTCGTCGGCCTTGTCCAACTCGATCTTGTCGGCGCCGCCCGCACTGAACGCCGACGGCAGCATGACGCAAGCAAGGGCGACGAAGCCGACCAGCGCGATCTGCCAGCCCGCGGTCGAGATCAGGGTCTGGGCCAGCGGCGAAGCGATGACGAGGCCGATCGAGCCGGCGGCAGAGATCGCGCCCATGGTCACGCTGCGCTTAGCTGCGGAGACCGCGCGCGCTGCGACCGTCATGCTCATGCTCGCCGCGGTGCAGGACAGCGCAATGCCCACGCAAATTCCGGCGCCGAAAGTAAACGCCAGCGCCGTGGTCGAGAAAATCATGGTGACCAGGCCGAGGATGTACACCAGCACGCCTGCAAGCATCACATAACGCGACCCGTAGCGGTCGGCGAGGATACCGACGAAGGGCTGTGTGATGCCCCAGACGATGTTCTGGATCGCGGTGGCCAGGGAGAAGTCGGCACTGGTAATCTGGGTATCGTGGAGGATCGAGGGCTGGAAAAGGCCGAAGCTCTGCCGCATACCCATCGACAGGCTCAACATCACGGATGCGCCGATCAAAATCGACCACTTCTGATAAGAACTGAGATGAGCGGCCTGCATGCAGAAAATTCCCCCGATATGACGGTCATAATCGCATCGGAATCAGCATTTTACCATCCGCGCAGGGGACAAGGCTGATGTGCGCGGCGCAAGGACAGGGCGATCGAACATGAGTATCGAGATCGATATTGCGACGGGCGACGCGGCATGGCCTGCCGTGAAGCCGCTGTTCTCGGCGGTATGGCCGCCGGAGATCGTGAAGGCGTTGCCGTGGGGCCACATCGTGTTCGCCCATCCCGACCTGCGCGTGATGATCGAACTGGATGGCGAAGTCGCCTGTCATGTCGGAATTTACCGCCGCACCGGCACCTGGAATGGCCGCAAGGTAACCATTGGCGGGATCGGCGGCGTGGCAACGCGCGAGGATTGCCGCGGCCGTGGCTACGCGACGCTGGCGATCAACGCGGCGATCCATACCCTGACCGAAGAGCGCACCACCGACTTCGGTATGTTGTTCTGCGAACCGCATAACAATGCGTTTTACGAAAAACTCGGCTGGCAAACATTCAATGGTCCCGTCTACGCTGAGCAGCCGGACGGTCGCGCGCAATTCACGGCAATGGCACCCTACGTTTTCAGGATCAAGCGCCTGCTGCGCGAAGGCACCGTCGATCTCTGCGGCCTGCCGTGGTGAAGAAGCGCCGACGCAGCTCATCGTAAATCAAAAAACGGAGGAAGCGCCATGACCGACACCTCAATCGATCCGCGAAGGCTGCCAAAAGACGCACATCCCGCGGTTGCTGCAGCCAACGCGGCCATGCTGGCCGCGCTGCCCTTCGACGATCGTCAGGACTACGAGGATGCAAGTCGCGGCTTCATCGAGACGCTGCCGGACGCCATCGTCACCAACGCGCAGGGTCGCGTGGTCTGGACGCTGAAACCCTATGGCTTTCTGTCCTCGGATTCCGCACCATCGACCGTCAATCCGAGCCTGTGGCGGCAATCGCAGCTCAACATGAATCACGGCCTGTTCGAAGTCTGCGACCGTGTCTATCAGGTACGCGGCCTCGACATCGCCAACATGACGCTGATCGAGGGCGATACCGGCGTAATTGTCGTGGACACCCTGACCTCGACGGAAGGCGCGCGCGCCGGGCTTGAACTTTACTTCAAGCATCGCGGCCGCCGGCCGGTCACGGCTGTGATCTACACCCACACGCATACCGATCACTGGGGTGGCGCGCGGGGCGTTCTCAGCGATGAAGATATAAGCAGCAGCCGCGTACCGATCATCGCGCCGAACCTGTTCATGGAATTCGCCGTCTCCGAAAACGTCATCGCCGGCAATGCGATGTTGCGGCGGGCGCAGTACCAGTTCGGGCCGTTCATTCCGCGCGGCGCACGGGGTCAGGTCGATTGCGGTCTCGGCAAGTCGATGGCGGCCGGAACGGTCGCGCTGGTCGCGCCGACCGATCTCGTCATGGCGACCGGCGACAGGCGCGTCATCGACGGGCTGGAGTTCGTGTTTCAGATGGCGCCGGAGAGCGAGGCACCCGCCGAATTTCATTTCTATCTGCCGCAGTTGAAAGTTCTCAACATGGCGGAGAACGCAACGCATAACTTTCACAATCTGCTTCCCTTCCGCGGTTCGGAAGTTCGCAACGCGCTGGCATGGTCCGGCTATCTGAGCGAAGCCCTGCAGATGTGGGGCGACGACGCCGAGGTTCTGGTCGGGCAGCATCACTGGCCGGTTTGGGGAAAGCCGCGCGTGCAGACACACCTGAAGCAGCAGCGCGACCTCTACAAGTTCGTGCACGACCAGACGTTGCGCATGATCAACCACGGCATGACCGCTTCCGAAATTGCCGAAACGATCCGCCTGCCGGAGAGCCTCGAAGGTGCATGGCATACGCGCGGCTACTACGGGCATGTGCGCCACAACGTCAAAGCGATCTATCAGCGCACGCTCGGCTGGTACGATTCCAATCCGGCCCACCTCGATCCGCTGCCGCCCGTCGCGCTCGGACAGAAGCTCGTCGCCTATATGGGGGGCGCAGAGCGCGTGCTGGCGAAGGCGCAGGACGACTTTGCCGCCGGCGAATTCAGGATCGTCGCGGAAGTTCTCAATCACGTGGTGTTCGGCGAACCCGGTAACGAAGCGGCTCGCCTGCTGCTGGCTGACACCTATGAGCAACTCGGCTACGCCAGCGAAAGCGCGACGTGGCGCAATGCGTATCTGTTCGGCGCGCAGGAGTTGCGCCAAGGGATGCCGAAAGTGCCGAGCCGCAGTCCGATTTCAAACGACACGGTCCGCGCGCTGCACACCGGCCAGTTGTTCGAATATCTTGGCGTGCGCCTCAACGGCCCCAAGGCCGAGGGCAAGACTATCGTTCTGAACTGGGAGTTCACCGACTCCGGTGACCGGTTCGTGCTCAATCTGGAAAATTGCGCGCTCACGCACATGAGCGGTCACGCGGCAAATGCCGATGCGACGCTGACCCTCGACCGCAAGGCGTTCAACGAGCTGGTGCTTCAGACATCGACCATCTCCGATGCCGTGCAGGCCGGCAAGGTGCGCGCCGCGGGAGACGCTTCATGCTTCGAGCAACTGATGGCTCTCATGGATCACTTTGAGCGCATGTTCGAGATCGTGGAACCGAGGATGCGTCAGGCCTGAGCCTGAGATCAGTCGCGCCGCCGTCCAGCGGGACCTCAGCTGAACAGCGCGCCAGGGAGCTTTATCAAGAGGATTCAAGATTCCAGGCCAGTCTGTGGATAACATATCGATATCGATGTCACGATCTCAATGCGCACCATGAAACAAGCGAGACATCCATAACGGAGTTTCGTAATAATTGAACCCGTTGGCGGAGCCTGAAAGGTTACGCATAACAGAACGGGATGAGCTGCCGCTCATTTGAGTAAGCTCAAGCGAGGGACGCAATGTTACGTGTCGTTACCCGGAATGGATGAAGTATCAGGCGCGCATGCCTTGCGCAAAGCGAACCTCCCGGCGAAGCGGAGTGTAATGGACCCTTCAATCAAGATTCGGGCGCGAGCTCCGCTGCGGCTGGGCCTGGCTGGCGGAGGCACGGATGTTTCGCCTTATGTCGATACATATGGCGGAGCCGTGATGAATGTGACGATCGATCGTTACGTATACGCCAGCATCGAATGGAACGACGGAAACGAAGTCGTGATCGAAAGCCACGATCTTTCCGCAACGGCACGACATGCCGCCGGTCAAGCAATCCCGTTTGATGGAAATCTGGACATCGTGAAGGCCGTTTATAACCGGGTGGCGCGTGATTTCATGAATGGTCAGTTTGCTCCACTCAGCATCTCAACTTATTCGGAGGCGCCAGCCGGTTCTGGTCTGGGATCATCATCCGCTCTGGTCGTGGCGGTGCTGCAAGCGTTCACAGAGCTTCTTGGTCTGCCTTTGGGCGAGTATGACGTCGCCCACCTTGCCTTCGAGATTGAACGCAACGACCTGGGATTCCATGGCGGCCGACAGGACCAATACGCGGCAACTTTCGGCGGATTCAATTTTATGGAGTTTCACGACGCCGATACAGTGATCGTCAATCCGCTCCGGGTTAAGACTGAAGTGACAAATGAACTCGAGTCTCAAACTCTCCTATGCTTCTCGGGAATCAGCCGGGAAAGCGCCGGAATTATTGAGCGGCAATCAGCCAACGTTCGGAGTGGATCGACACGTTCAATCGAAGCAATGCACCGTCTCAAAGAGTCCGCCGTCGCAATGAAGCGAGCGATTTTGAAGGGAGATATTAACGGTGTCGCTGAGGCATTGAACGTCGGCTGGATATCCAAACGCGATATGGCGGAAGGAATTGTAACCGAGACGATCGAATCCGCCATGTCAGTCGCGCTGCAAGCGGGGGCGACCGCAGGAAAGATTTCGGGCGCCGGCGGCGGCGGCTTCATTATGTTTCTTGTGCCAATTCGCAAGCGTCGCAACGTCATTACCTCGCTCTCCGAGCACGGTTTTCGTACCGAGGGATGCCGCTTTACCAACGATGGAGCCATGGCGTGGCGAGTTTAGATCCCGTTGCGGAATCGCCTGTTGACGCTGCGAAAATTCTCGAGAAAATTGCTGCCGGCGGCAACCTGTGTGATCAGATCAATCATATTGCGCGGCGGCTTCTCGAAGCCGACATGTTTCCAGGGATGTCCTGATGCTCGCTCCTCGAGAAATGGTGATCCTCGCTGGTGGGCTTGGCACACGCCTGCGGCCGGTTCTAAAGGAGCAACCGAAGTGTCTCGCTCCCATCGCAGGTCAGCCGTTTCTTTTTTGGCTGCTTGATGGAATTGCCCGACAAGGGATCAAACGTGTCATCCTGGCTGTTGGGTATAAGGCAGATGACGTGCGGGCTGCTGTCGGTGATGCTCGCAACGGCCTCGAGATAACGTACTCGAATGAAAACCAGCCTTTGGGCACGGGAGGCGCCATTTGGGCCTCACTCGAGCTGTGCACTGACGAGCGCGTATTTGTTGCCAATGGCGACACCTGGAGTGGAATGCCGCTTTGCCGACTGGGCCAATATGCACCGGACGCTGACGTGGTTATGACATTGAAAACCGTTACCGACCGCTCCCGATATGGGAGTGTTTGTATGGATGGCGACAAAGTGACCGGCTTGTCTGAGAAAGGGCTGTCCGGAGATGGGGCCATCAACGCCGGATTGTATGTCCTCCGGCGTGACCTCGCGACGCGCTTTCCAATGCCTCAGGAATTCAGCTTCGAGAAAGACATACTTTCCCGACCGACGGGATTGAACATTCGGGCCTGCGTATCTTCAGCCCCGTTTATCGATATCGGAACTCCGCACGAATTTCTGAATGCACAAACCCTGATTCCGCAGTGGGCCCAATCCGACGGTTGTGAATTGCCATGAACATGAAGATAGGCGCGTCTATCCGCAAATTGCGCCAGCGACTAAGCATTCGAGCGCGGACACGACGTTTTAAAGAAAGAATAGAAGCACGCATGCAGAACAAACTCATGCCTACAGATCAGAAAGCAGCCCGGGCAATGACGGACCAACAGGACGCCGAGCAGTACTGGAACTCGCACTTTTCAAAAGTCGAAGGATGGGTCGATAGCCGCCACTACAACGTACTCCAGGTTATAGCCAACACGCAGCGCGAGGTCGGCATCACCGGTCATGTCGGCGAAATCGGAGTCTATCACGGGAAACTGCTTATCGGACTGGCGCACCTGGCAAGTGACGGCGACAAGGTTACCGCTATCGATGTGTTCGAGGATCAATCGAAAAATATCGACGGTGCGGGTGTCGGCAGCTTTGAGCGCCTTCAGGAAAACATCAAGCAATACGGCCCGAAAAATCGCGACTATAAGTTCATCAAAGCCGACAGCATTGCGCTGACCATGACTGACAAGTGCAAGATCATGGATGAGCGCGGGCCGTTTCGATTATTCTCCGTCGATGGATGTCACACGCTTGAGCATACTCACGCCGATCTGCTGACGGCTCAGGAGATGCTGGCGCCCGGCGGCGTCATGATTTTGGACGATTTCATGCAACCTCATTGGCCGGGTGTTACACAAGCCGCCAATGTTTTCTATTCCAAGGGCGAGCCAAGGGTAAAACCCTTCCTCTATTGCTATCATAAACTCTATTTTGTTGGTTACGGCTGGCACAACCAGTTTTACGATGCCGTCGCCAGAGAGTTCGCGCATCAGGGCAACGTAAAACGGGTCGATATGTTCGGCTCCCCCGTGATTTCGATTTATCCCTGAGCGCTCGCATTCTAGGTTGCTTGCAGCATGGTCCGAAGTTTATGGCCCGGAATTTATGGCCTCGAACACCAAAACCACGTCGGTCGACAGCCCCCCCAATAGCGGAACTTCGTGCTGAATCAGGCGCAAACCCGCATCTTCCAACATCGCTGACAAGTCCGCGCCGAAATCCGTAAACACCAGCGCCCCTTCGGCGCGCACCGGATCTCCGTGATACGCGCGTGTAACGCTGGTCCCAAGAAGCGGCGAGTACGGGATCGTGAAAACGTGCGACCCGCCGGGCTTAAGCACTCTGGCTATTTCAGAGAAAGCCTTTCGCGGATCCGGCACGTGCTCCAGGACGTCCTGGCTGATGACAACATCAAAGGAACTGTCTTCGAACGTAAGTTGCGTCAGGTCCTCGCAACGAACCCCGAGCGGACCAAATGTTCCTTTTGGAACATCATCGAAGTAGTCGGATGTGGTGAACCGGGGCTGACCATGAAGTGCCTCAACAATGCTCCCGACGAAGCCGAATTCGTGTATCGACTGTGAGAATCCCCGTTCAGCGACCTCAGCTAGTGAGGCTTCGCCGCTGCCCGCAAGGCGATCACGCAGAACGCGTCCCAGCGCCTCTGTTCTGGCGAGAGAATAGCAGTTTTTACAGACAAAGGATTCTCGGCGGTTTTTCTCTTCCGATACATCGAGGACATGCGCGGAGCCACACACGCCGCATCGCGGCGTGTTGAAGATGCGCTGCTGTATGGAATTGGCTGCAGCGCGTGAGAATTTTCTTTTTACAAGATCTGCGCCCGCCGCCGACATTTCAGCGCATCGCTCCGCGCTTCGCAGAAGAGTCAGAACGCCCTGCGCAAGATCGTCCGCTGTTGTCGCGACAATAGCATCGTGGCCGGGGCGAATTCCGATCCCTTCAGCGCCCACCGGCGTCGTGACAACGGGAATTCCAAATCTCAGGGCTTCAACGACCTTACCTTTGACACCGGCACCATAGCGTAGCGCTGCAAGCACGACCCGCGCGTTCTCCATGGATGGCTCAAGGCTGGGAACCTGACCGGTGACGACGATACGCTCACAGGCGAGGTCTTCAACCTCTGGAGGCGGCCCGTATCCGACAAGCACCAGTCGCGCTTCGGGCTCTTCCTTCCAAACCAGTGGCATGACCTCCTGCGCCATGAACATCGCGGCATCCACATTGGGAGTGTGGGGAAAGCCGCCGACAAATAGCACATCCGACCTGGCAGCGAAGTGCTCAACGCTTCGGGTCTGGATCTCCTCGGCCTCAAAGAAGTAGGGAGGCAGCACGGAAACCGGCACGTCCGGCGCAAGAGACTTTATCGCGTCAACCTCTTCCGAGCTTGGCGACATAACGTGATCGACGCGCCGGAATATCGCGGCCTCCTGATCGCGCACCCGGTCGGCTTCCTTAAGAAGAGCGCCGTCGCCTCGAAGATCGGCTTCGCGTCTGAGCCGCAAATGGTGCAAATCGTGAGTATAATAGGCGATTGGCGCAGAGGTCCGGGAACGGACGACCTCGATCAGGCGCTCTGCTATTTCGGGTCGCGCAAGCCAAACGTGACTTACGTGCTTCCCGTTTTCATCAAGCCATTCCTCAATCGAGCGAGGCGCCCGGACAATTTCGATTCCCAACCGCTCCAACGCCTCTGCGTCGGGCCCATCGTAAGGTCCCCGCATCGCTGCAAAAACAACGCGCAACCCGGCGACGGCCAGCAGCTTCAAATAACTGCTCAGCGTTACATCGCCCGCGTGCCGATTTGGTTGCGGCAGGTCAATGTCGACAACGAGAATGGTGGGCCCGGCATCCAGAGTTTGGCGAATGGCGAATTTGTCGCTTATATCCCAAGGCTGCTTGGGCAGGATATCGGCGTAACGTTCGACAAAGATGGCGTGATGTTCTTGAGAGAACTTGTCGCGCTGCGCTGATCCATAAGACATGCTTCCGAGATGAAGGACGCGACTACGAGGCTCATAGACAGCTTGCAGCTGTTGGCGGCGCAACCGGAATGCATAGTCGAACTCTTCATAATAGGCGGGCGCATAAGCTCGATCGAACCCACCAAGCTTGTCGAAAATCCGCTTCGGCGTCACGAAGCATGCGCCAGTGATGCAATCGACTCGCCGGCGATAGGTGAAAGCGCCATCCTGCGCGCTCTCGTTGCGGCCAATGGGATGACCCCAGCCATTAGAAAGGATGCGCCAGCCCCCGTCCTGGATCGTGCCATCGTTGTTGAGGAGCATGCCGCCTGCGAGGCCCGTATTCGGTTCCTCTTCAATTGCCTCCACCAGATGTTTCAGCCAGCCGGGTGAAACAATTGTGTCACTGTTCAGAAAGCAAAGATATTCGCCTCGGGCAGCGGCCGCCCCCCGGTTACAGCTGAGCAGAAATCCAAGGTTTTCAGAATTGCTTATCTTTCTTAATCCACCGCTCGTCGGAATAGCCCACAAAGTCTGTTCAGTTGGACAATCATCAACCAGAATGACTTCAAAGGCTGGTTCAGTCTCCCTGTTTGCAGTCAATGAGCGCAAACAGGCTTGCAAGTCCTGCAACCCACGATACACGGGAATGATCACCGAGACTTTGGGAGACTGCATCGGCGGAAAGTGTATTGGGCCAGCGCCGTGCCATGCCAGAAATGCTTCACGAAGATCGACTGCCGCCGACTTCTGTCTCTCAGGCTGTATATAGGTGGGAGCGACTGCGCTTCCAGACGAAACCTTCCGCCACGCTTTTCTCGCAACGCGCTTGAACAGCTGCGCGGCCCCGGGATTTTGCGCCCCGATACGCCTGATCAAGGTGGTCGCTCGCCACGTGGTGCTATTTATGATTGCATTATAATCGGCGCGCAAATCCCGCAGGGCTTGCCGTTTCTTTTCATCCTCTGCCGAAAACTGCACGAGCCGTCGATTCAGATCTTCGATGCTGGCTCCCTGAGCCAGCATCTTGTCGCGCTCCAACTCAAGCTGGGCAGCAAAAGCGGCCTGACGTTCCGTCTTTTCACTTCGCAATTCATCAATCTCAAGCGCAAGCTGGGACATTTGCGCATGAAGCACTTCTGAGAATTGGCTTTGCGCTCTCGCATGGAGCGCGGACGGACCATGCCGCGAGACATCAAGTCGCGCGACCTTGGCAAAGGCATCCGGCCTGATGGCCATGGGAGCGGCAACCAGCAGCGGCCATAATACCGGCATCTGAAGACGTGGTGCGATCTCGGATGCATAATGAATGCGCGCGGACTCAATACGTTCGTGAAACTCGCAAGGTATCGAAAGAGAGGCCGCGAAGTCCCGCCACTTGAACGGGATATCGATATTTCCACTGTTCCAGAACGCAAACGGCTTTCCATACGCTGCGGCGGTGATCGCTGCGTGCAGCGATCCGCACAAAACAAACTCAGATCCGACCAGTTCGTCGATGAAATCGGTAATGGCCGTCATCCGGTTCGGAATATTTGGCCGCAGCACACGGGAGCATCCGCTTAATTGCCTGAGTTCCTCGTCGCTTCTCGTATCCAGAAAGTGGGGGACCAGCAGCGTATCATTCGATTTCTTTTCTTCTCGCACCTGATGCAGCGCGGGCAGGAGAAGCCCGGGATCTCCAACCGGGACGTCATCACCGAGACGAAGAAACGAGCGAGAAAGCGGTCCGCGTACAGTCAGAAATTCCGAGACATCACGTGCGCTCTCGCCAAGACCGTCTTCTCTGCGAAGGCCACAGCCCCAAAATATATGGCTCTTAAGATTGGTGAACTCGGTCGCGATCTTCGCCGTCGCCACCAGACCATCGTCGATACAGCTTCCGATAATCCGAATCTCACGCCCGGTATCCGGTTCGGGAAGAAACAGCTCCGCCAAAAGAAGCTCGGACAGGAAATCGCCAAAGTTTTGGACGGCCGCGCCTTTTCGCCAATAGTTGACACCAGAGCTCATGAAGATTCCTTGCGAGGCGCGACGACATTGGTCGCGTCAGTAACCTGCTTGCGGGACCAAAGGCCCGTCCGTGGCGGGAATCCAGAAATCCAGTCGTCGATCGAATGAATCGCCGGAGTGTGGAGGTCGCCTGAAGGTCAGACGACCTCCGTCATTCACGTATAAACCTGTAGATGCATACTTGATATTCGAGTTCACAAAATTCCTCAAGACTTGGACGATTAGCAAGAAGGACTGAACAGGTCCTACGACCGAATTCGCGCGATGACTCCATTCAATCGCTTCAGCCACCGGTGCCGGAAGGCCCGGATGGGTTGGCCGATATTGACGTTTAAAGAACGTCTCGGTTTTGGTCGTTTTCTCGCAACGATATTGACGTTATGATTCGAAATCGCGCCAGCCGACGTCAGCTCACTCTCGAGCAATGCGATCAACCGGGCGATCGTCTGATCTTTTTCATTTTCGAAGTCGAAGTTTGGAATGATCCCCGTGAAGAAGGGCCGAAGGATTTGCCCGCCATAATCCTTCCTCTGCACGATCTCGAAGTATCGGTGCGTGAGTGGCAGGATCAGGGAAGCGTGAACGCCCTCCGTCGGGTCGTAATTGAGCATCCATTCCAGGGATGGTTCAGGCATTCGCTCCCGCTGACTTCCATCCAGATGATTGAGCCGCAAGCCCGGCGACAGGCATGAATTTATCCTGTTCATGAGAGCCACAAGATGGTCGGGATACATGTGGTGGTCGGGGCCGCAGTACTCATCGAAGATCAGCAGGCCGCCGGGCTTCAGAACCCTGTGCATCAATGCGAACATCTTTTCGATTTCGACAAAATGATGAATGGCAGCTTGGACAAAAACAACGTCAAACGATTCGTCCTTCAAGGAAGAAGACAGGATATCGTCGGACCTCATCTCGATCCGATTGCCGTAATCGCGATCGGCCACCCGCAGCTTCACGGCCTCGCAAGCAACCGGAGAGGCCTCAAACGCGGTGACATGCTTCACATAACCGACAGCGACCAAATGCTCTTCGGCATGAGCCAGTCCGGCGCCGATGGACAGCATCGAATCTGCCGCAGGCACCAGGAATTTTCTGGCCCATACATCAAGCCACCATTCAGGGGTGCCAGTCAGACGATCAGAGATGGATATTTTGTGCAGAAATGGAGAGCGTGAGTAGTCGACGGCTGAAATGTAACTGGCCGTGGCAGCGTCAGTTGTGGCCGGTGTCGCGGTTTTAGCATAGCGCTCGTTCCAGTGATCATTCTCGATTGTCGACATGGGATTCGATGCTGACTGCAATTTGTATGTCGGCGAATGATCGCGGACAGTAAGCGGTTCGATCTAAGGGAGGCCTCGCTGCGCAATAGTAAGCGGCCCCGAATTTGGGAGGCAAGGCACAATGTCTGGGAACGATTTCGAGCGTGATCTGCCGGCGCCCTCTGCGGAAGCTGCGACCGCTCCTGGCGGAACTGGCGGCTGCGGCGGATGCGGGCTCTTTCTGCGCTCCCGACCTTTCCATGTGGCACACACTTGCGCGATGCGTCGTCGGTCGTGGGAGCGACCGCGCTTGATATGTGTTGCCGCCTGCCACGCACGTGGGTTTCAAGGATGCGCTGGCGGCCTTGGTGCCATCGACAATCGTGATGTTAGGGCGCTGAGAAGTCTGGAAGGTGCACAGCCATTCATGCCGAATAGTTTTTTTGGGCACATGCCTACTCAGGAACAGGCCCATCGAATGATGATCCGAGCCTGTTTCGGAACACTCACAAAAATTAGAGGGTTAGCCTTTCGGCTAACCCTCTGTAATACATATAATATTTGGTTGCGGGGATAGGATTTGAACCTATGACCTTCAGGTTATGAGCCTGACGAGCTACCGGGCTGCTCCACCCCGCGATAAACCGGTGCGCACCTTCAAAGGCAGACAGACGACAGTTCAACGCCAATGGCGTCGTCCCAACCCGTCCGGAGGCGAGAGAAGGCTACCAAGGCAAGTGCCCATGGTGCGAGGCGTATGTACCAACGCCATCCCACTTTGGAAAGGCCTGCGGACGATCTTTTTCACGATTTTATGACGGCCATCCAACGGCCTGACGCCATGACGTTTCTGCGGCCAGCCCCCAAGCGGGCTTGCCAACCCGGCCGCGACAGATCAGCCTTCGATCAACCCAAGCAAGATCCGGCGTCCAAAAAGCCGGCTACGAGGAAACCCGAGAGAATCCCAGAGGGAACCGATGAATCAAGCCATCAGGAATCCCGCCGCAGGCGGCATCGAGGACGTGTTCCGACGTGCCGTGGCGCTGTCGCGCGCCGCCCACCCCACCCTTGAAGAGCGGCGTGACCGCCTCGCGCGGCTACGCGCGCTCGTGGTGGAAAATGAAACCCGGTTCGGCGACGTGATCTCCGCTGATTTCGGCAGCCGCTCCCCGACCGAGACCCTGATCGCCGAGACGCTGTTCCTGCTCGCCGAGATCAAACACGCGACCAAAAATCTCAGCCGCTGGATGGCGCCGAAGCACGTCGCGACTGAATTGCAGTACTTCCCGGCGAAAAACAAACTGCTGCCGCAGCCGCTCGGCGTGGTCGGCATCATCGCGCCATGGAATTATCCACTGCAGCTTACGCTGGCGCCCGCCATCGCGGCAATCGCCGCCGGCAACCGCGTCATGATCAAGCCCAGCGAGCTGGTGCCGCAGTTTTCCGCGCTGCTGCATAGGCTGATAGCGGACAGATTTGACGACACCGAACTGACGGTCACCGGCATCGACGGCGATATTTCCGAACGGTTCGCGGCGCTGCCGTTCGATCACCTGATCTTCACCGGCTCAACCCGCGTCGGACGGCTGGTGGCGGAAGCCGCGGGCCGCAACCTGACGCCGGTGACACTCGAACTCGGCGGCAAGTCGCCGGCGATCATCGACCGTTCCGCCGACATTGCCGAAGCAGCGGAGCGCATCGTCTACGGCAAGCTGATGAATGCCGGCCAGACCTGCATCGCTCCGGATTATGTCCTGATTGCGCAAGGCAGCGTCGATGAGTTTGTCGCCAAGGCGAACAGCGCGGTCAAGCGGATGTTCGGCACCAGTCCGGACAACAAGGACTACACCTCGATCGTCTCGGACAAGCATTACGCCCGGCTGGAAAGCCTGGTCCAGGATGCCGCCGCGCGCGGCGGAAAAATCGTGCAGGCGGCAAAGCCGGACGATCCGGCCTGGAAGGCGAAGCGAAAATTTCCCCCGACCTTCGTCAGCAGCGCAACCTCCGACATGAAAGTAATGCAGGAGGAAATCTTCGGGCCGATCCTGCCGGTGTTCGTCTGCGACACCACCGACGCGGCGATCGACCATATCAACGCCCATGACCGTCCGCTGGCGCTGTACTGGTTCGGCAAGGACGATGCCGCGCGTGATCAGGTTCTGACGCGCACGGTCTCCGGCGGCGTCACCGTGAACGATTGCCTGTTTCATTTCGTGCAGGCGAACCAGCCGATGGGCGGCGTCGGCGCTTCGGGCATCGGCGCCTATCACGGCGAATGGGGCTTCCGCGGACTGAGCAAGATGAAGCCCGTGTTCTATCGCTCGCCGTTCAACCGGCTGGCGGATCTCTACCCGCCCTACGGCAGCAAGATCGCGCGCCTGATCAAGCTGTTGCGTTTCATGTCATAAATTTTTTTGAGTTTGTGCGACCGGCAACAATGCCGGCGTAAAAATGCTGTCTTGGGGGGACAACAATGGCGGACACGTTCGATGCGAACACGTTCGATTACGTGGTTGTAGGCGCAGGCTCGGGCGGCTGCGCGGTCGCAAGCCGGCTGTCTGAAGATCCCAACGTCTCGGTCGCGCTGCTGGAAGCCGGAGGCCGCGACGACAACTGGGTCGTCACCACGCCCGGCGCGTTGATCCTGATGGTGTCCGGCCCGGTCAACAACTGGGCATTCAACACCGTGCCGCAGCCCGGACTCAACGGGCGCATCGGCTATCAGCCGCGCGGCAAGGGCCTTGGCGGATCATCATCGGTCAATGCGATGTGCTATATCCGCGGCAACAAGGCCGACTATGATCGCTGGGCTTCGCTCGGCAACACCGGCTGGTCCTATGCGGACGTGCTGCCCTATTTCAAGCGTTCTGAGGACAACAGCGAACTCGACGGTCTCTATCACGGCAAGGGTGGACCGCTCAGCGTCACCAAACTGCAGACCGATAACCCGGTGCAGAAGATCTATCTCCAAGCCGCGCGCGAGGCGCAATTCCGGATCAACGACGACTTCAACGGCGAGGAGCAGGAAGGCCTCGGCGTCTATCAGGTCACGCAGAAGAACGGCGAACGCTGGAGCGCCGCGCGCGGCTATATCCACCCCTTCATGGAAACCCGCCAAAACCTCCATGTGATCACCGGTGCCCATGTCACACGCATCCTGTTCGAGGGCAAGCGCGCGGTCGGCATCGAGTACCGGCAGGGCAAGGAAACGAAACAAGTTCGCGCTCGCCGCGAAACCATCCTCGGTCTTGGCGCATTTCAGACGCCGCAACTGCTGATGCTATCCGGCATCGGCGACCAATCCGAACTCGCCAAACACGGCATCGCACTGGTGCATCACCTGCCCGGCGTCGGCAAGAACCTGCACGATCATCCGGATTTCGTGTTCGGCTTTCGCTCCGACAATCCGAACTTCACCGGCCTGACGCTCAAGGGCATCGGCCGCATTATCAAATCCATTTTCCAGTATCGCCGCGAGCGCCGCGGACCTATGACCTCGAACATCGCCGAGTGTGGCGGGTTTCTCAAAACCCGGCCCGATCTCGCGCTCCCGGACATCCAGTTGCATTTCTGCATGGCGGTGGTGAACAACCACGGTCGTACGCCGTTCTTCGGCAGCGGCTTTTCCTGCCACGTCTGCCTGCTGCGGCCGAAAAGCCGCGGCAGCGTCTGGCTGCAAAGCGCCGATCCGATGCAACCGCCGGCCATCGATCCAAATTTCTTCGGCGATCCGGACGATCTTGAGGCAATGGTCGCCGGTTTCAAGACGACGAAGCGTCTGCTCGATGCGCCAGCGCTCAAGGCAATCCAGACCTCGGATGAATTTACCGCAGGCGTGGAATCCGACGACGACATCCGCAGCGCTTTACGCGCGCGAACCGACACGGTTTATCACCCCGTCGGCACCTGCAAGATGGGTGTCGACGATCCGATGGCCGTGGTCGACCCCACGCTCAGGGTTTACGGCATCGAGGGCCTGCGCATCGCCGACGCCTCGATCATGCCTGAGGTGATCGGCGGCAATACCAACGCACCGACCATCATGATCGGCGAGAAAGCCGCCGACATGATCAAGGCAGAGATGCACGTTCATTGATTGCGCAGGAGGCCCGGATAAGGCAAGACGCTATCCTGCTTATAAAGGTCCGATGATTGACCTTGAACGGACAATAAACGCAACGAAGAGGGAGTGGACCAGTGGATCTCGGAATTTCAGGACGGCGCGCGATTGTATGCGCAGCAAGCAAGGGCCTGGGCCGCGCCTGCGCCATCGCGCTGGCCAATGAAGGCGTTCATGTCACGATCACGGCGCGCGGCGCGGAAGCGCTTGCCAGGACGGCGGCAGACATCCGCAAGGCCAGCCCCAAGGTGACGGTAACGGAAGTCGTCGGCGACATCACCACGCCGGAAGGACGCGAAGCCGCGCTGAAGGCCTGTCCCGATCCGGACATCCTGATCAACAACGCCGGCGGCCCGCCGCCCGGCGATTTCCGCAACTGGACCCGCGACGACTGGATCAAGGCCATCGACGCTAACATGCTGACGCCGATCGAACTGATCAAGGCAACGGTCGACGGCATGATGGCGCGCAAGTTCGGCCGTATCGTCAACATCACGTCCGCCGCGGTGAAGGCGCCGATCGATATTCTGGGCTTGTCGAACGGCGCACGCAGCGGCCTGACCGGTTTCGTCGCCGGCCTGTCGCGCAAGACCGTGATCGCCAACGTCACCATCAACGGCCTGCTGCCGGGTCCGTTCGATACCGATCGCGTTCGCGGACCTATGCTTGAAGCAGCCGCAAAGGCGCAGGGCATCTCGCCGGACGAAGTGCTCAAGCAGCGCATGAAGGCGAACCCAGCCGGGCGCTTCGGCGATCCGGAAGAATTCGGTCTCGCCTGCGCCTTCCTGTGTGGCGCCAAGTCCGGCTTCATCACCGGACAAAACCTCCTTATGGACGGCGGCGCGTTCCCCGGCACGATGTAAGCGCACAGACGCACTATCCCGCAAAACAGACCCTCGGGCTTGCCCCGAGGGTCTGGACGCCAACAACGACCGGAGCTGGCTTGATGCAATGGACTGTGGGTCGCGTCAAAATCACCAACATCGTGGAAATCGGGGCCACGGGCGGCACGCGATTCATTCTTCCGCAGGCGACGCCGGAGGAAGCCCAGAAGATGCCCTGGCTGGTGCCGCATTACGCCAACGCCGAAGGCCGCCTCAAGCTCAACGTCCAGTCGTGGATCGTGGAAACGCCGACCCACAAGATCATTGTCGATACCTGCATCGGCAATGGCAAGACGAACCGGTCCGTACCCGTCTGGAACGGCCTCGACAAACCATTCCTGAACGATCTGGCGGCTGCGGGTTATCCCGCCGACACCATCGATACCGTTCTCTGCACCCATCTGCATGTCGACCACGTCGGCTGGAATACCAAGCTGGTGGATGGGAAATGGGTCCCGACATTTACCAATGCCCGCTACCTGTTTGGAAAGACCGAGTACGACTATTGGGCAGCGCACAGTCCTGCAGGCGAACACAGAGCGGTGTTCGAGGATTCGGTTCAGCCGATCGTTGATGCCGGAGGCGCCGATCTGATCGGCTGTGATCATCGCATCGGCGACGAGGTGTCCCTGATCGCGACGCCGGGACACAGCCCGGGCCATATGAGCGTTCTCATCAAGTCCGACGGCCAGCAGGCGCTGCTGACCGGCGACGTCGCCCATCATCCCTGCCAGATGGCCCATCTCGACTGGTCATCGACAGCGGATTCCGATCCCGTCCAGTCCATCGAGGCGCGGAAAATGCTGTTTTCGCGCTTTGCGGATACGCCGACACTGGTATTCGGCGGTCATTACGATCCCGGTCATATCGTGCGCGACGGCGACGCCTTCAAATTGATCCCGGATCGCAATTACAGCTGAAAATGAGCGCGCTGCACAATGCGCCGGGAGGTTGAATTTCGCCGCGCCCTGTCGCATGAAACATCCGACGAATGAAACATCGGACAAGAACGAAAAGGAACTGCCTATGAAACTGGTTCGTTATGGGGCTATCGGCCAGGAAAAGCCCGGATTGCTCGACCGCTCGGGCCGCATTCGCGATCTGTCTGCGCTGGTCAAGGACATCAATGGCGAGGCGCTGTCGCCTGCTGGCCTCGCCAAGATCGCCGCCGTCGATCCAGCCTCCCTGCCGCTGGTCGATGGCAATCCGCGCATGGGCGCGCCAGTCTCAGGCTTCAGCAAATTCCTGGCCATTGGACTGAACTATGCCGATCACGCCGCCGAGGCGGGAATGCCGATTCCGTCCGAGCCGATCGTTTTCATCAAGGCCAACACCAGCATCTGCGGGCCGAATGACAACGTCGAGAAGCCGCGTGGATCCACCAAGCTCGACTGGGAAGTCGAACTCGCCATCATCATCGGCACTCGCGCCAAGTATGTCTCTGAGGCCGACGCGCTGAAGCACGTCGCGGGCTATGCGGTCTGCAACGACGTGTCGGAACGCTTTTTCCAGATCGAACGCGGTGGACAATGGACCAAGGGCAAGTCTCACGACACCTTCGGCCCGGTCGGCCCGTGGATCGTAACCGCAGACGAAATCCCGGACCCTCAGAAGCTCGGCATGTGGCTCGACGTCAACGGCACCCGCTGCCAGACCGGTTCAACCGCCACGATGATTTTCGGCGTTGCCAAGATTGTCTCCTATCTGTCGGAGATCACCACACTGCTCCCGGGCGACATCATCACCACCGGCACACCGCCCGGCGTCGGCATGGGCATGAAGCCTCAGAAATTCCTCAACGTCGGCGACGTCGTCACCCTCGGCATCGATGGTCTCGGCGCACAGCGTCAGGAAATCGTCGCTGCTTGAGGCAGCACGACCTTGGAGGCTCCGGCAATCGCGCCGGAGCCTTTCATTCATTCCGTCATTCAGGAACACCCCATGAAGCTTGCCTATTCACCGGCATCGCCGTTCGCGCGCAAGGTTCGCATCGCGGCGATTGAACTTGGCCTGATCGACAAGATCGAATTTGTTCCGACCAAGGCGATCCCGGTCACCGAAAACGAGGAGTACGCGCACAACGTGAACCCGTTGCGGAAGATTCCGGCGCTGATCCTGGACGATGGCAATGTGATCGTGGATTCCTATGTCATCGCCGAGTATCTCGACGAACTCGCGGGCGGCGGCAAGCTGATCCCCGCCTCGGGAATCAAGAAATGGCAGGTCAAGACCGACCATTCCATCATTCAAGGCATGCTGGATGCGCTGTTGCTGTGTCGCTATGAGAGAATGCTGCGCCCGGAACAATTCCGCTGGGCCGAATGGACCGACGATCAGTTCAAGCGCGCATGGGATGGTCTTGCACGCTTCGAGGCACATCCTGACGTTCTGACCCGCCCGCTGGATCTGGTGCAGATCGGCATCGTCTGCGTGCTCGGCTATCTCGACTTCCGGTTTCCCGATTGCGGCTGGCGCAAGACGTTTCCGAAGCTCGACGCCTTCCATGAAAAGATGATGCAGCGCGAATCGGTGCGGATCTCCGTTCCGCCGCCGGCTTGATCAGGAAGCAACGATGAGCGATCGCGCGGACGACACCGATTTCAAAGCCTGGCACGCGGTCGCCGATCTCTACCACGCTTATTTCACCGGACTAATTATGTCGCTGGTGACACGGCGCAACAGCGCTGATGCCGCGGAATTCGTGTATCGCGTTTTCCGCCGCCAGCACCACGAACGCTTTCTGGCCGGCATCGAAAAGTTCGGCTTGAGCAACGCGCCGCACGCGGTCGCCGCCGCGCAGTATCATTATCTCAGCAACCAGATCGGCGGCGTCAACGTCGAATACATGCGCGAGTCCGACCGCAAGGCATGGATTCGCTATCCGCCCCCGCGCTGGGTCTGGCGCGGCACCGCGATCTGCGCGATCCCCGGCGAGGTCTCGGCGGCGATGCTGCGCGGCTGGCACGCCCACAACGGCGTCTCGTTCAAAAATCCGCGAATGGGTTTCGTCTGCACCAAACAGACCGTCGACGGACAGAACGGTCTCGAGGGTTTCTACTACGAATACGACCGCGATCTTTTACCCGACGAGCGCCTGGTGTTCGCGCGGCATCTCGAAGCGCCGCTGTTCGATCCGGCCGCAGCGCCGAAACTCGCAAGCGATACCTGGCCGCGCGCACGGTTAGAAAAGGCCTACCGCAACTATGCGATGGAATATGTGCGCACGGCGTTGCCGGTGATCGTCAACCTGTTCAGCCCGCACGACGCGGGTCATCTGCTGCATCTGACCGGGCGGTTGATCGGCATGCAGTTCTATCCCGACATCGCCTTGAGCTTTCCGGCAACCCACGACAGCGGCCCGAAGGGTTTCGGCGCGTTTCTGCTCGCGCTGCTGCAATCGCAGGGCGACGACGCCGATATGAGCCACGCCAACGGCAAAGTCACGGTGTCGCACAAACAATGGGGACTGATCGCCGGCATTCCTGACTATCACCCGATGTGCCTGCAGGCGCTGACCGGACTGATTGAAGGCCTGATGACCGCGCACGATCGGCGCCTGTCGCTTCAGTTGACGTCGCAGTCGGACAGTCATCCCGGCCCGCTAACCTGGACCATCGTACAGAAGCCGCTGGCATCGACCGACGACGGACGGTTTCCGGCGTAGATCGGCTAACGCGCGGCACCGTTGTACTGCGCAGCCGGCGCGTCGTCGCGCGCTTAAGTTGGAGCGCGCTCGAGCGCCACACGGTCCCAGCGGCCGGCATTGGCGGCGGCGTCATAGGTACTCTGGAAGAACTCGAGGAGCACGGCGTCCGGATCGTCCGACATCCGCACCGTGTCGTAATCCAGAATGAACTCCTGAAGATTTTTGTCGAACACCGCCGCCGGCGGACGCAGCGGCGC